>Ga0066637_10003041_pt1 | contig 11258 bp, 9 predicted proteins | sample CryGeyCG2014_020_FD_62737 | JGI IMG/M metagenome (GOLD analysis project Ga0066637, IMG submission 62737) | Groundwater microbial communities from aquifer - Crystal Geyser CG08_land_8/20/14_0.20 | ecosystem: Environmental > Aquatic > Deep subsurface > Groundwater | place: USA: Utah: Grand County...
GCGGACCCCTCGCCTCCGCCTTCGGCCGGCTGATCCGTTCTTATCTCGAAACCGTTAAGACTGGCGTTGACCTTCTGGTTTCCGGGAAAGCTGATTTCCATTTGAGCCATAGTTCCTCCTTGAAAATCGTTAAGAGTGAAGGGTAAAGCGTAAAAAGTTCTTATGGAACCGGTTTAAACGCCTCTACTCTTCACCATTTACTCTTTACTGCTTACCCTTTACAATTATTGGATGCATGAAGCGGGGGGAAAGTTTCTTTTTTAGAAGTGGTTCTTATGCAGTTCTTTCGTTATGCCCGGTATGAGGGTGGTCTTGGAATCCGGCATTTTCTGTATTTCCAAAATGTTTTTGTAAACCTTGATGAAAGCGTTGACGATTTCCGGGTCGAAAGACTTGCCGCTCTCGTTAAGGATATATTCCCTGGCCTTTTCCGGTTCCCAGCTTGGCTTGTAGACCCTTGGCATGCAAAGAGCGTCAAAAACGTCCACCACGGAGACTATCCTGGCCTCCAGCGGAATATGGGCGCCTTTTATCTTGTTCGGGTAGCCGGTGCCGTCGAATTTTTCATGATGCGAGGCGGCTATTTTGCAGGCTACCTGGAGCAGATGGCTTTGAGCGTTGCAGAGTATCTTCGCCCCGTAAAGGGTGTGCTTTTTCATTTCTTCGAATTCTTCCGGCGTAAGCCTGGCCGGTTTTAAGAGTATGGCGTCCGCTATGGCCACCTTTCCTATGTCGTGAAGGGGGCTCGCGTATTTTATATTCTCCATTTCTTTTTCAGGCAGGCCGAGCGACCAGGAAACCAGTCCCGAATATTCGCTTATGTGCTTGAGATGTATGGCCGTGTCGTGCTGGTCCCTGTACTCCGCCGTTATGGCCAGCCTGTAGATGGTTTCCAACTGGGCCTGCGAAAGGGTTTCATAGAGCTGGGCGTTTTCTATGGCCGAGGCGGCCAGGGAGCTTAAAAGCTGAAGTATTCCCTGGTCTTCGTCGTTAAAGGGGCCCGTGGTCTTGTTTATGACCTCGAAGACGCCCATGGTGTTGCCGTTTACGTTCTTAAGCGGCACGGCGAGAATATTTCTAGTCTTGAACCTGATTATACGGTCTATTTCGGGATTGAATTTGTCGTGTTTATACGCATCGGAAATGTTGAGGGGAAGGCCGGTGACGGCCACATGACCCACTATGCCCCTGCCGACCGGAACCCTTATTTCCGTGCGGTTTATCCCGAGCGCTATCTTGGACCAGAGCTCGTTAGTGGAATGGTCTATAAGGAATATGGAGCACCTCTCGGCCGAAAGGATCTCTTCGACCTGGTGGGCTATCAGGCCGAGCAGCCTGGTCAGATTCGTTTCCTTGGTCACTACTCCGCCAAACTTTACCAGCAGGCTAAGCCTGTTTTCCAGTTCTTCGGCTCTCGTCATAGTAAGGTATATTTTAGCATTATTTCCTAAAATTTTTCTCAAATAATACTCAAGAAAAACAGGGCTTTTCAGGCCTTTTTTTTCATTATGGAAACGAGGTATTCGCTGTAATGCATTATTCTGGCCGAGGGGTACATTTCCCGGAGCCCGCTTTCTATCTGCATCAGGCAGGAAGTCGAGGAGGCTATGACTATGTCGGCCCGCGTTTTGGAGATGTTTTCCGTTTTGCGGGCCAGGATGCGGGCGGAAATGCGCGGATTGGTAAAAGCGTAAGCGCCGGCCCCGCCGCAACACATGTCGCTTTCCTTCATTTCCACCAGGTTTTTCCCCAGAACGGGACGTAAAACCTCTCTCTGCTGCTCGCGTATGCCCTGTCCGTGGCAGGCCCTGCAGGAATCGTGAATGGTGACCCTGTTTTTTTGGGTTTTTTCCGGGTCGAACCTGCCGGCCAGGTGCTCGGGTTTTATCAGTTCGGTTATGTCCGAAACGTTCCCTGCGAATTCCTCTGCTCTTTTCAGGAGTTCCTCTTCGCCCGAAAAAAGCTGCGGATAGCTTTTCAGGAAAGCTACGCAGGAGGAACAATCGCCCACTATCCTGAATTTCTTATGTCTGGTCCTCAATCCCTCGAAAAGTTTGATGTTCTTAAGGGCGGAAGCGCGGGCGTCCGCGAGCGAACCGTAGTTGTAGGAAATCAGGCCGCAGCATTCGTTTTTCATGAAAACGCCCGGGCCGTAGATCTCCTCGAGAAGCTTTACCGTGGCGAGGCCGACTTCGGTGAAGATATAATCTATGCCGCAGCTGGCGAAGTATACCCATTTAAGGGTGGCGGTTTCGGGGGGGGGCGCGCGCTTTTCCAGCTTTTCGCGCAGGAAGGTCAAGGGAGCCCTGAACAGTTTCTTCTGGGCTTCGCCCAGGGCGGGCATGCCCAGGAAGTAAAAAATCCCCAGCTTTTCGCTTAAGGCCGCCAGTCCCGCTTTTTTAAGGAGGTAGAGAAATTTGACGGCGGCGGCAAAAAGGGCCTTGTTTCGTTTGAGTTTTATCACGAGTTTATAAACCGGGCTTTTCCCGTAGCCGGTGGTCTCTCTCCTGGCCTCGAGTACGATGTCCCCGGTCGCGACTTTCCCGTAACAGACGTTGGTGCAGGCCCCGCATAAAAGGCAGGTTTTCAGGCTTTCATAGGAGGCGTCAGGGCCGGGCCTGAATTTGCCCTCTATAAGCTGTCTCACGATCTGGTTCCTGCCGCGAGGGGAGAGGGTCTCTCTCCGGGAAATCACGTAGGTGGGACAGACCGTCTCGCAATAGCCGCATCTCGAGCACTGGCTTACGGCGTCGTAGATTTCCTTCGTCCCGTTGGGGGTTATGAGAAATCTAAGGTGCAGGGCGTGAGAGGCGTAAAGTTCGTTGATTTCGTATTTGCCCATGTTGCCTTTTCTTTGTCGGTTTTTTTCTGTGCCTTTGTGCCTCGTCTAAACAGAGGATCAGAGGAATAGAAGATTAGAGGATAATTTATCGTAAATCGTAAAGAGTAAAGAGTAAAGAGAGAAAGTGTCAAAGGGACAAAGCGGCAAAGTGTTATTAAGGAATATCATATTTCCCTTTGTGCCTTTGTGCCTATGTTCCTTTGCCACTTATTACTGTTTCCCGCTTCACGCTAATCCCTTAATTCTCCGATCCTCCAGTCTTCCAATCATCCAATCCTCTTGTCCTGCATTATCCAGGGATTCAACAGGTTCCGGGGGTCGAAAACCTGCTTTATCTTCAGGTGCAGGTCCCCGAATTGCGCCGCTTCTCCGGGCCTCTTAAAATCGCGTTTTTGTGAGCCCGCCGCCCTTATCTTTAAAGTAACGCTTAATATGAGGGCCAGAGTTCCCCGCGAGCCGATCATCATTCTAAGAACGTCGTAACCGCTTACGTCCTTCATGGTTTTTCCGCCCAGACGTATCAGGTCGCCGCCGGCCAGGGCCAGGTCGGCTCCGAGCAGGAGGCTTCTGAGTTCCCGGAACTCCCTGGAAGCTATCATCCCGCCCAGCGTGCCGTTCAGGTCTTCCGGTATGTCCACCGATAATTTTTCCCGCCTGAGTAAATCCCTCAGTTCGCTTATTTTCAGCCCCGCTTCGGCGGTAACGGTGAAATTTTCCCTGTCCAGGTCGATCACTTTGTCCAGACCGGCGGTTTTCAGGATTTTGCAGTTCCCGGGTATCTCCCGGGGATTCAGTTTGCTGCCCGAGCCGGAAATCGCCGTTCTCTCGCCCGTTTTGTCCCGGAATTTCATCTCGTTCAGCAGATCTTTCGCCTTGTCGGAAAGCCCCGGTTCCTCCCTTTCCAGTTTCGGTATCTGGTTTTTGGAGACCGGGATCTTTTTGTCCGGGTTGAGGAGATTGTCCGGGTCGAACGCGGCTTTTATCTTCCTGAAAATTTCCAGCGTTTCCTGGCTGTAAAGCCAGTTCATCGCCGCTCTTTTCTCGACTCCCACGCCGTGCTCGCCGGAAATGGTGCCGCCCAGCTTTATGCAGGTTTTCAGTATTTCATGCCCGGCTTTTCTTACGCGTCTCGTTTCTTCAAGGTCCCTTTCGTCGAAAATGACGTTCGGATGCAGGTTGCCGTCTCCGGCGTGGAAAACCAGCCCGGCTTTAAGCTTGTAGGAATTCAGTATCTCCTTGATTTCCTTGAGCGCCCGCGGAAGCAGGGGTCTCGGCACGGCGCCGTCTTCCACCATTACGTTGGGGGACATCCTGGCCAGGGCGGGATAGGACTCTTTCCTTATTTTCCAGAGGAATTCCCTTTCTTTTTCGTCTTTGGCGGTTTCTATCCTGAGGGCCCGGTTTTTTTTCAGCGTTTCCCCGGTCCTGACAAGCTCCTTTTCCAGAGTTTCCAGGTCGTCGGAGTCCAGTTCTATAAGCAGCAGGGCCTCCGTGTCTTCCGGTATTTTACGTTCCAGTCCCTTCAGGGCGGCCTGTATGGAGAATTTGTCCATCGCTTCCAGGGACCTGGGGATTATCCCCTCGGCTATGATGCCGGTTACCGCGAGGATGGAATCCTCGATGGAGGGGAAATGAGCCGCTACGGTTTTAATGTATTTGGGGATGGGGAGTATTTTCAGCCAGGCTTTTTTCACTATCCCGAGAGTTCCTTCGCTTTGCGGGAAAAGGCTCATCAGTTCGAAGCCCGGGTCGTCCAGGGAAAAGGTCCTTTCGGAGCCGTCGGGAAGGACCACTTCCAGTTTAAGAAGATTGTCGCTGGTGACCCCGTATTTAAGACATTGAGGACCTCCCGCGTTTTCCGCGATATTCCCGCCTATGGTGGAGACTTTCTGGCTGGCCGGGTCCGGGGCGTAGAAAAAACCGAATTTTTCAAGCTCTTCCTGGAGGGCCAGGTTTACCACCCCGGGTTCCACCACGGCTATCCCGTTGCGGGTGTCTATCTGATGGATCTTATCCAGCCTCGCCAGGTTCAGGATAAAGCCGCCTTTCAGGTTTACGGCGCCTCCGGAAAGATTCGTTCCCGCCGCGCGGGGGGAAAAATGGATTTTGTTATCATAAAGCAGTTTTACCACCGGGGCTATCTGTTCCGGCGAGTCGAAATGCGCGACCCCGCAGGGTTTCGCCCTCGCCATGGAAGCGTCGTAGGAATAAAGGGCCGTTTCGAGCTCTCCGGTCAGGACGTTTTCTTCGCCCACTATCTCGGCCAGTTTTTCCCTTATTCCTTCGAGGTCTTTTCTTTTGAACATAAAGGTAAATTGCAGAGGCATTAGACGAGATAGAGGTTATAGACGAGGTAGAGGGATGAGATAAAACTCGATTCCCTTTAAGTCTTCTGCCCAGTCCACAGTTTCTAATGCTTCCAATGCTTCTATCGCTTCCAAATTTTCCGCCCTCCGGGCTGCACCGCCGTTTTTTCCTCGGCCATAGGTTTAAGTTTGGCGGTGAAGTGCGAGAGAACCAGCGGGGCTTCCACCGCCTCCAGCCCGCCTATTTTTTCTCTGTTCTTCGCCAGATGAGCCAGCACTTCTATGACATAGTCTATGTGGCTCTGGGTGTAGACTCTCCTGGGCATGGCCATCCTGACCAGTTCCATGGGCGCCGGCAGAAAGCCGCCTTTGGCGTCCCTCTTGCCGAACATCAGCGTGCCTATCTCCACCGCCCTTATCCCGCCTTCAAGATAAAGCCGGCAGACCAGGGCCTGGCCTGGGAAATTGACCGGTTTTATGTGCGGTAAAAATTTCCTCGCGTTTATGTAAACGCCGTGACCGCCGGGAGGGTTTACTATCGGTATCCCGTGTTTCAAAAGTCCTTCGCCGAGATACTGGGAGGAGCGTATCCTGTACTGGAGATAATCTTCGTCGAGAACTTCTTTCAATCCTATCGCTATAGCTTCCAAATCCCTTCCCGACAGGCCGCCGTAAGTGCTGAAGCCTTCGGTCAGGATGAGAAGCTGTCTGCATTTGAGAGAGAGGTCCTTGTCGTTCATCGCGAGAAACCCTCCCATGTTCACCAGCGCGTCTTTTTTGGAGCTCATCATGGCCCCGTCGGCCAGTTCGAACATTTCTTCGGCTATCTCCTTCACGGGGGTTTTGTTGTAGCCTTTTTCCCTGAGTTTTATGAAGTAGGCGTTTTCCGCGAACCTGGCGCAGTCCAAAAACAGCGGTATCGAGTATTTCCTGCACAGATTCTGCACGGCTTTCAGATTGGCCATGGAAACGGGCTGGCCGCCGAGGGAATTATTCGTCACCGTCATCACGCACATGATGACGTTTTTCCTGCCTTTTTCTTTTACGAAAGCTTCCATCGCCCTGACGTCGGCGTCGCCCTTGAAGTCGGCAGGTTTGTCGAAATCGAGAGCCCCTTTCGCGGGGAAATCCATGGCTATGGCGCCGGAGGATTCCACGTTCGCCCTGGTGGTGTCGAAATGGGAATTGGAAATGACGTATTTCCCTTTACCGTTAAGAGCGGTAAAAAGTATCTTTTCGGCCGCCCTTCCCTGGTGGACCGGGATTATTTCCTCGAGACCCGTGAGGTCTTTTATGGCCCTTTCAAAATTGTAGTAGCTTCTGGCTCCGGCGTAGGATTCGTCTCCTCTCATTATGCCCGCCCATTGCTCCGCGCTCATGGCGCCGGTGCCGCTGTCGGTGAGCATGTCGATGAGGACCTTTTCCGCCTTTATGTTGAAGAGATTGTAATGCGCCTGCTCCAGGAGCTTGAGCCTCTCTTCCCTGGAAGTGATGCCCAGCGGTTCCACCATTTTTATCTTGAACGGCTCTATTATGGTTTTCCACGGCCAGTTTGTGTTTTTCATATAAGTTCCTCCGATTACGGCAGGTTAAGATTAAGAAAATAGCGATTTAGTTTAGAGTAATCCAGTTTAGAGCGACCTATTCTGAAGTTTAAACTTAATTTCTTAATTTCCCAATCTCTTAATTCCTGTTTCCCTAGACCTCAATCCGCGTTTTTTACGCCAAAAAATAAAGAACCAGAAAATAAATTATCATGAAAGCGGCGCCGTAAGGAAGGCCCACCCTGGCCCATTCCCTGGATTTTATGTTCAGCTTGGAAGAGGAGATTATATTCGGGATATTGCCCGGTATCAGCATTCCGCCTGAAATGATAAGTCCCATTACTATGAAGGTCACCTGCCTGTCGCTAAGGGAAGGAACTATTTCCGCGGCGGCGAGGGTGGCGTTGTCGAGAACGGCCGATATGGAATTGACCCAGAAAAGCCCCTCCACCGGCATTTTAGCCGCGAATTTGTCTGATAACGGCGAGATGCCCTTGCCCAGGAAGATGAGCGCCATTACGAAAAGAAAAACTTTCGCCGCCCTGAAAAATATGGTTTTATTGCTTTCCTCGAAATCTTCGGAGAGGCCCGCGTCGCCGGACATATTCCCCCTGGCGCCGGCGGCGGCTATGAGGGCGAAAAGGACGACGCCGGGAACTATCCATTCGCCGAGATTTTTCAGGAGATAAAAAAAATCGGCGTTATGGGGTTCTCCTTTAAGCTTGGCCACGATTATGGTCGAAAGAGGTTCTCCCAGGGGTGTGAGGGCCGCGCCTATCCCTATCGCGAAGCAGGCCAGCACCACCAGTCTTATTTCATAAGTCCTCTTGAATTTCATTACGGTGACTATTTCGGAAAGGAGTATCGCGGCTATTATGGCGGTTATTACGCTCGATAAAAAGCCGAGCAGCAGGACCAGGGAGAATACCAGGAAATCCGGCCTTATTCTTTTTTGCAGTTTCCTGAAGGCGGCCGCGAGTTTCTTTCTGGTGAATTTGAAAAGCAGGCCCATGGCCAGCACGGTAAGGGTTATGGGGATCGGCTCTTTGAGCGCTTCCAGAATAAGGTGCCAGGACCACATTCGGGAGATGCTTACGGACAAGATGCCCATAGTGAAAAGAAAAATTTCTATTTCCTCTTCTATTATTTTCACCGAAAAAGGGAGGGCGAGAGTCATCAGAAGCACGGCGACCAGGCCGAGAACGGGGAAGTATTCCATCGCTAAACTCCGTTAAATTATAATTTGCTACAATAACTATTATATTATTTTTAAAAATAGCTTAAAAGGCATGAAACTTAAAAAACCTATAGGAATTTTTCTTTGCGGGGGCGGAGCTTTCGGCAGCTGGCAGTCCGGCGTTCTGAAAAAGCTGGTGGAAAACGGCGTCGACGCCGACGTCGTAGCCGGTTTCAGCATAGGAGCCCTCAACGGGGCGGCCTATTGTTTCGACAAAACGGCCGAACTCAAGGATATCTGGTCGAAAGTGGATAACGGGAAGATGTTCAGGCTGAGCCCCTCCTATCACCACATGCCGATAGAGATTTACCAGCATTACGATACGGATTCCATCTTTTCCAGGCTGAAATTCACCTTCGAGAACAGGCTGTCCAGGATGACGCTGTTTTCCAACACGCCCCTGTACGAGATACTTTACAACTGGCTGGGAAAAAGCGACCTCATTTTCCATAAGAACGTCAAATTCCACATCATAACCCATTGCGTGGAAAGGAAACTGCCTTACATAATAACCTATGACGGCAAGACGGCCTCCAATCCGGTAAAATTCATACACGCCCTGGTGGCCAGCTGCGCCATTCCGCTGGTCTTCCCGCCGGTGAAGATAGTAGAAGGAGACGAGAAGCTGCATCTGGTGGACGGCGGGGCCATAGGCATAGCCACGATAAATCTGAGTATTTTCGAAGGCTGCAAGACCATAATAATGATAAGCAATTCGGCCGACGAGGACTTACATTATCAGCGCGAGGGGTTCATGGGATATTTCGAGGGGAAGGTCCGCAGGATGCTGGCCCTGCACGTCAAAAAGATTTACGAATCCAGGGATTTCGTCAAGTCCTCTCCCGAAGTCCACCTGCTGAAACCCGAAAAGGCCCCGCCTATGGGTATAATAGATTTTGAAAGCGAAAAATGCCTGAAAACCTTCGAGGAAGGCGAGGACGCCGCCCTTAGATTTATAAAGAAATTCAAATGATACATCTGAATCCGACAAGCATGATCTTTCTGGTCTTTTTCGGCTTTTTTATAGGTATACTCGGTTCCGTGATGGGCGTGGGCGGCGGGGTTTTTATAGTGCCGCTTCTGGTTTTGGTCTTCAATCTGCCCATGCATAACGCCATAGCCATTTCCCTGGTGGCGATAGCGGCCACTTCGAGCGCCGTGGCGAGCGTCAACGTGGAAAAGGGCCTGGCTAACGTAAGGCTCGGGATCTACATGGAAACCACCATGGCCCTCGGCTCCGTGATAGGCGCGCTCATCCTGAGCATGCTGCCTTCCGCGTTGTTACAGTTTTTCTTTTCCATTTTTCTTTTCCCGGTGGCGCTGTCCATGTATCTCAAGTCCAGGAAGGGCGTGAAAGAGGAGGCGGTTCCCGCCATAGCGGGAAAAAATCTTTTCGGCGGGTCTTTTTTCGACCCGGCCAGGAATTCCGAGACTTCTTACGCCGTCAAAAAAATGCCCCTCGCCATGTTCTTTTCTTTTTTCGCGGGAGGGCTTTCCGGGCTTTTGGGCCTGGGCGGGGGGATCGTGCAGGTGCCGGTGATGAACCTCATCTGCGGGATACCGATGAAAGCCGCCGCCGCCACCAGCAATTTCATGATAGGAGTTTCGGCGGCCGCCAGCGCGATAATCTTTCTGAAAAAAGGCTATATAATCCCGGAGCTGGCGGTGATAATAGTCATGGGCGTGCTGGCCGGCTCTTTTGTAGGGATACACGCGCTTTATCGGGCCAAATCGGAAAAGATACAGGTAGCCTTTTCCGTTTTGATAATGATAGTCGGAGTGAGGATGCTGCTCAGGAGTTTCGGATAGAAATGAAGAAAGTTTATAAGTTGACAAGCCGGTAAGCTGATAAGTATATGCGCGGGGAAAGAATCGAAAACAGGAAAGGAGCTTTTTGCAAGACTTGTGACTTGTGTCGTGTGACTTGAGACTTTTATGTTGGACGAAAAAAAATTTTTGAAACTTATACAGCAGACCCTTTTTTACGGGGTCCTCGCTTCGCTTGTCCTGCTGGGGGCGGGCTTCCTTTCCGATATCGTCTGGAACAGGGATTTTTATCTTATGAACACGGGGATAGCTCTGCTCCTGGCTACGCCGGTTTTCAGGGTGGTCATGCTCCTGTGCGGGTTTTTTAAAATGAGGGAGTATAATTTCGCCATGGCCTCTTTCATGGTCCTGGCTTTGATGGTCGTTGCGGTTTTAATATAATAAGGGGTAGAGGGTATGAGGTTTTTAGGGGGAACTGCGCGGAAGTAAGGGGTTCGCTTTCAGCAGTTACTTGTGACTTGTGACTTGTGTCATGTGACTTGAAACTTTTTTCGGAGGGTTTATGCATAATTATACCGCTATAATACCGGTGGCGGGAACGGGCACCAGGCTCCGGCCCCACACCTATACCTATCCCAAGGTGCTCCTGACGGTGGGGGACAAGCCTATACTGGGGCATATACTGGACAGGCTGCGGGAAGCGAAGTTCAAAAAGGTCTGCCTCATAATAGGCTATCTGGGGGAGAAGGTTCGCGAATATGTTTCTAAAAATTACGGGGACCTGGAAGTGGCTTATGTCGTGCAGGAAGAACAGCGCGGCCTCGGCCACGCCATCTGGCTCACCAAGGCCTTCGTTTCCGGCCCGGCTTTCATAATTCTAGGCGACACACTCATAGAGGCCGATCTGCCGGAATTTCTCAAGGGGGATTTCGACAGGATAGCGGTCAAAGAAGTGGAAGACCCGAAAAGGTTCGGCGTGGTGAAGGTGAAGAACGGGTTCATCGAGTCCATGGTGGAGAAACCGGAAAAGCCGGTTTCGAACCTGGCCATAGTCGGGATTTACTCCTTCAAAAATTCCGATATCCTTTACAATAATCTGGACCGGCTGGCTAAAACCGGGAAGACCACCAAGGGCGAAATGCAGCTTACGGACGCCATGTCCCTCATGATGGAGGCCGGCCACAAGATAAAACCGGTGAAAATAGAGGGTTGGTTCGACTGCGGCAAGCCGGAAACTCTTCTTTCCACCAACAGGTACATCCTCGCTAAAAAACAGGAGAATATTCAGGTCTGCCACAAGGATTATCTGCTGATAAAGCCGGTTTATATCTCCAAAACCGCTAAAGTAAGAAATTCCATAATAGGTCCCAATGTCTCGGTAGGCGACGACGCCGTGATAGAGAATTCGATAATTTCGGATTCTATAATCAACGAGGGCGCGGTCATAAAGAGCGCCAATTTGGACAAGTCCCTTATCGGCCCGAACGCCGTGGTGGAAGGCCGCATAGACAGCATAAATATAGGCGAGAACTCCGAAATAAAGCTCAGCAAGGAATAAAGGA
>Ga0066637_10003042_pt1 | contig 11254 bp, 10 predicted proteins | sample CryGeyCG2014_020_FD_62737 | JGI IMG/M metagenome (GOLD analysis project Ga0066637, IMG submission 62737) | Groundwater microbial communities from aquifer - Crystal Geyser CG08_land_8/20/14_0.20 | ecosystem: Environmental > Aquatic > Deep subsurface > Groundwater | place: USA: Utah: Grand County...
CGGCTCTGCCTAATCGTCAAACTCCCGCTCAAATTTATTTTTCTAAATAAATTAATAATTTTTTAAAATCCACCTTATCCACCTAATATTTCTGTCTTGACAAAGCAGTCCACCTTATTATATCCGTGCCGCTTGGATCAAGCGCAGAGCAGAGGAAAAGATTGCGGACTATGTAAAAAGAATGTGCGCAGATAATCCCAGCTTTGCGGCCACGCTTGCCGAAGAAAAGGAATATAGCAAAGCGATTGAGGCGGCAGTAGAGGATATGTATTTTTACCAAATCGCGCTCAAACCGCTCCCAGGCGTGGGTCCGCGAATTGGCGCTGGACTGATTGCTCTTATTCAATTTGCCAGCCGTTTTGTTGATCCTACCTGTCCGTACTCATTAAAAATTGCTAAAAAGCGCTTTGCTGAATACGCTGGTTTGGATGGAGGAGCAATTGATTCAAACCTGATGGCGCGACGGAGAATTGGAGGAGAAGGCGATATTGGCTTGCCAGAATTAAAAGCAATTGCTTATTTCGCAGCAGATCAGGCTGTGCGCCAAAACAGCTCCCCTTTGCATATGGTTTACCTCTGGAGGAAACTAAAAGATTTCCACACTATTTTGGATGAACTTTTAAACTCTCCTGATCGCGCCCATCTAACTTTCAATAGAGAAGCAGAGAATGGCGAAGGCACAGGCCCGAAATTGGTAGCGCATCGCCGAGCGATGCGAATGGTAAAAGAAATATTCTTAGTGGAATATTTCTTTCCTGTGATGTTAGATTGGGAAAGAGGCGAACTCGCTCGCGACTTTGACGCAAATAAGAAGTTGGCAGATCTTTGCGCGGTGAAAAATCTCAAAGATAAAGCATTGATTATGAGACACGAGTTCTTGCGCCTAGCGCGTTTGCCTTACAAAGCAACGGAAAAAGGCGGATCAACTTCTTTTAGCGAATGGATTACAGTTTGCGCCTTGGATTCGCCTATGGAAATAGATCCAGAGTCTCTGCGTAAGCAGGCTATTGGTCAAATGGCAAAAAGCTTAAAAGAAGAATATAACAATATTCTGGACAAATTAAGAGGCGAGGCTAATGAAACAGCGGAACATCTAAGGAAAGCATTAATACGGCGCGGGGTGATGATTGGGTCTTTAGAAAAGAATCAAATTGAATTGAAGGATTATGGTCGTCGTCTGGTCTGGGAAACGCGGGGGATTGGTAAGCCGATCTGTGCGTTTATAGAGCAGCAAATACCTATATTAAGAATGGATTTGATGAATTTATCCATTCAGCAGGAGCAGGCAGAAAAGCCTTTGCGTAAGGAGATTGAGGATCTGAAAGAGCAGGTCAAGGCAAAAGAGCGGTTTGCTTCTTTGTTAAAAGGCCAAAAAGAAAAGATTGCGGAAGAGGCAGCACAAAGCGAAGCTCTGCCTACTGAAATTGCTAATTTGCGTAGAAAATTGCAAAATGAGCAAGAAGAATTAAAGAAAACGCAAAAAAAGTTTGACGCTGACCGCGTTAAACTTCTGTCTAATTTTCAGCCGGAATTAAGTATTGTGTTAGATAGTGATCCGCGTCTTGTTGATCGCTCTGGCCAGGATGTTAATTTAATCCGCCAAACGATCTGGGCGACAATCCAACTGCGCGCGGAAAAAGGGATGTAAATTTTGCTGGGGGATTTTGTCATGGATAAAGCTATGTTTTGTGAAGTATTTTATCCCCCAGTTTTTTCTGGGTGAGGCTTTATCAAATAGTCATTACAAATTTTGTGACTTAAGCACAACTAAGTCTCACCCTTACCTCGTTTGTTCTTTATTTTTCAGAAAGGCTTTTACCAAGTTCTTATCCTATTCCATTGGGATTTTAATAAGAGTCAAGCCTTTCTGATTTTTTCGCGAGGAGATTTTGCTGTTCCGTAAAACCTAAAAGGTTTTAGGAAGTTTATCAATCTCCTCGCCTTTTGTCTGTGGAATCATGGGTTTTATAAAACCTCGTATGTTTTATGTGGAATTTCATTCTGCAGACATTTTTAGCAAGGGATTTGTAATCCATTTATTTCAAAAGAATTACAGATGGTATTATCCCTTGTTTTTTTATTTCCCCAATCTGCGGTATAATTAAACCATGAACAAAGAAATAATTATTAGACTGCATAAAAATTTTGAGGATTGCGCCCATGAAAAAGACGGGGTGGAGTTTTGGTATGCGAGAGAGTTGCAGGAGCTTCTTGGCTATGATGAGTGGAGAAATTTTGAAAAAGCTATTGACAGGGCAAAAATTGCTTGCGAAAACGCTAAGCAAAAGGCTTCTGACCATTTTGTTGACGTCAACAAAATGGTTGATTTAGGCTCTGGAAGTAAACGGGAAATACCGGATATTATGCTTACCCGCTACGCTTGCTATCTTATCGCTCAAAATGGCGACCCGCGGAAAAATGAGATTGCTTTTGCAATGACCTATTTTGCCGTGCAAACCAGAAAACAAGAGGTTGTAGAACAGCGGCTAGGGCAATGGGAACGATTGCAAGCAAGGGAGAAACTTTCTATTTCCGAAAGAACGCTCTCGGGAATTTTATTTGAGCGAGGCGTTGACGGACAAGGATTTGCGAGAATCGGGAGCAAGGGCGACGCTGCTTTATTCGGCGGCTATACTACCCAAGATATGAAAGACAAACTTGGCGTGCCGAAAAAGCGCCCTTTAGCTGATTTTTTACCCGGCGTTACTATTAAAGCAAAAGATTTAGCCAACGAAATTACCAGTTTTAATGTTAAAAAAGAGCGATCTTTGCAAGGTGAAGAGCCAATAACAGGCGAACATGTTAAGAATAATCAAAATATGCGCGAGATGCTGACTAAAAGCGGTATTTACCCTGAAAGTTTGCCAGCCGAAGAAGACGCTAAAGAGCTTGAACGAGAACTAAAATCCGAGGGCAAAAAATTGCCAAAAGTTGTGAAAAAATTGAAATAATACCTTAACGCAAGAGGATTTCTTTCTCTTGCTTTTTTATTTTCCCAATCTGCGGTATAATTAGATTATGCGATCAAGCAAAGCAAAACCCAATTTGGCGCGGGCTTTTTGGGATGTAAAAATAGAGAACATTGATTTTGACCGGCAAAAAGATTTTGTGATTAGCCGGGTTTTAGAATATGGCTATTTAGCCGATATCCGCTGGCTTCTCGTAAAATATAGAAAGGACGAGATTGCCGCGGTCGTGCGCAGAAGCCCTAACCTTTCTTTGAAAACGGCTAATTTTTGGTCTTCATTTCTAGATATTCCCAAAGAAAAAATTCTATGTTTGAACAAGCGCTCGCAAAAGAAACGAAAAATGTTTTGGCCTTATTAAATAAACAAGATTGGATTCAAGATTTTTATTTATCTGGCGGCACGGGCTTGGCCTTGCAACTTGGGCACCGTCTTTCCATAGATTTGGACTTTTTTGCTAGCCAGCCTTTTCAGAGCGCAAAAATTATCCAGCGCCTTTCTGTTTTAGGCGAATTTATTTTAGAGCAGGAAGCCGAAGGCACAGTGCGCGCGGCCTTAAATAATGTTAAGCTTGATTTTCTTTTTTATCCTTACCCGCTTTTAAAACCAACCGCAAAGTACGAAAAAATTAAAATCGCCCATCCTTTGGACATTGCTCTGATGAAAATCACAGCGATTGCAAGCCGCGGCAGCAAGAAGGATTTCATTGATCTCTACTTGCTTTGCCAAAAAGAAACGAACCTCAAAGATTTATTCGCTCTGTTGCCGCAAAAGTTTGCCAAAGTTAAATATGAGTCCTATCATTTAGCGGAAAGTTTAATTTATTTTGAAGACGCGGAGTCCGAGCCTATGCCGCAGATGTTAATGAGCATAGATTGGCCGACAGTGAAAAGCTTTTTTCAAATTGAAGCAAAAAATTTAATCCAAAATTATGCCCAATGATAACTTGCAAAAAACCCTTCAATCCATCAATGAAAAACTAAGCTTTCATGGCGGCGGGGTGTCTTTGACGGAATTTGACGCAGATAAAAAAATCGTGAAACTAAAATTTCAAGGCGCATGCCAAGGCTGTCCCATGGCTAAAATGACAAGCGAGAATTTTGTTAAAAAAGAATTAAAAGCGAAGATGCCGGAGCTTAAAAGTATTGAAATTATATAACCCCCCAGCCCCCCTTGTCAGGGGGGATATATTGCAATGAAAATTAATACCGATCCTCAAAAAATTAAAGAAGTTTTAACTCGCGGAGTCGCGGAAGTGATTGACGCCAAGCATCTTGAAGCAAGAATACGCAAGGGCGAGAAATTGCGGGTGAAACTTGGCATTGATCCGACAAGCCCGAATCTTCATTTGGGCCGTTCCATTCCGCTTTTAAAATTGCGCGATTTTCAAGATTTAGGGCATCAAGTTGTTTTTATTATCGGCGATTTTACCGGCTTAATCGGCGATACCAGCGACAAGAATGCCGAGCGGCCAATGCTTGAGAAGAAGACTGTGGAAAGCAATATGAAAACCTATCTTGCCCAGGCCGGAAAGATTTTGGACACGAAAAAATTTGAATTTCATTATAATTCGCAGTGGCTAGGAAAGCTTAATTATCAAGAAATTGGGGAGCAGGCCGATCTTTTCTCGGTCGCGGAATTTATCGGAAGAGAAAATATCAAAAAACGTTTAAACGAGAAAAAGAGAGTGTCTTTGCGTGAAATGCTTTATCCCTTAATGCAGGGCTATGATTCTGTCGCAATTGCCGCAGACGTGGAATTGGGCGGGACTGATCAACGGTTCAATTTGTTAGCCGGCCGAAAGATGCAAGAATATTTTGGCCAGAAACCGCAAGATATTTTAATGAATGATTTAATCGCGGGCTTGGACGGCCGCAAAATGAGTTCTTCTTGGGGCAATGTGATCAATATTTTAGATTCGCCGGAAGAAATGTTCGGCAAAATAATGAGCATGCATGATGATTTAATTTTGCCCTATTTTATCCATTGCACGCGCGTTTCTTTAGCTCGCGCGGAAACAATCAGAGAAGAGCTGAAAGCCGGTAAAAACCCCAAAGAAGCGAAAGAAGAGCTTGCTTTGGAAATTACAAAAATGTATTGGCAGGAAAAAGGCGCGGAAGAAGGGCAAAAGCATTTCCAACTAGTTTTTAAAGACAAAAAAATTCCGGAGCAAATTCCGGAAGTTGTTATCGCAAGCAGCCAATTAAATATTTTAGATTTGTTAGTCCAAACAAAATTGTGTCAAAGCAAGAGCGAGGCTCGGGATATGGTAGAGCAGGGCGCGGTGAAGATAGACCAAGTAGCGGTGGCCGATTGGCAAGCGATAATTTCTGGGCTGAACAATAAAGTTGTTCAGGTCGGGAAGAGGAAGTTTTGTAAAATTAGAATCAAGAAGTAAGAATTAAGAATCAAGGGCATCAAAAAAAAATTATAACAATGCCGCGCCAATCATTCCCGCTTCTTTGCCGAGTTTGGCCGTTGTAATTTCCACGCATTCACCCGAGTTTCCAAAGGTGAATTTTTTTGTATTGCTGATTGCTTGATCTGTAAAGAATTTGACTTGGGCCAATCCTCCGCCTAAAACGATCATTTCCGGTTCCAAAATGTTAATAATATTAGCAAGACCAATCCCTAAATAGTCACTCGCTTCGCTAAAAATAGATTTCGCCGGTTCCAGATTGCTTTTCGCTTCTTCTTCTAGGGCATAGGTATCGCGCCTGAAACCAGTGCGGTTTTCGTATTCTTTAATTATCGCTGTGGCTGACGCGTAAGCCTCTAGGCAGCCTTTTCTTCCGCAGGAGCATTTTCGGCCGTTGGAATCAATAATCATATGGCCGAATTCCGCGGCCGAGCTGCACGCGCCATGGTAAATCTCATTATCCATAACAATTCCGCCGCCAATGCCTGTGCCTAAAGTAATCCCGACGATCCTATCTTTTCCGCATCCCGCGCCAAAAGTCGCTTCCGCCAAGGTAAACGCGTTCGCGTCATTATCCGTAGAAACGGGAAGATTAAATTCTTTCTCTAAAATTTGCGCCAAATCAAGGTTTTCTAAAGCTTTTAAATTAGGAGAAAAAAGGTTAATTTTTGTGCTTTGTTGAATCAGGCCGGCTTGGGCAAGGCCTATTTTCTCTACATTCGGAGTGATTATCTTTTGGATATTGGTTTTAAGCGCGTAAATTAAAGCCTCTTTTTGGTCTGGAGAAGCAATGGTGTTTTGTTTTAAGATTTCAAATTTTTTTTCTTGGATTTTGACTAAACCAAAATTAATTTTAGTGCCGCCAAGATCAATGCCAAGGACAAGCATAAGTTTCATTAATTCCCCCCTGACAAGGGGGGTTGGGGGGTTATTTAATGGTAAAAAATAATTTAAGGTTTGCTGTTTTTTTGATATTTTTCCAAGGTCAATCGCGCGAGCAGATAAGAGATTGTTGACTCCGCGCCTTGGTTTAAATTGATCGCGAATTGGCCGAGGCCGTCATGGCAGCCGCCGGTTGCTTCATCATACATTATTTGATTTAAGAGATTCTCGCCCAAGAACCATTGAAAAGCTTCTCTGGCTTGGTCAAGGTATCTTTTCTTTTTGGTAATTGTAAAGCTTAAAGCAAGCGCTTGCACCATTTCCGCGACTTCTTCGGGCTGCTGGTCAAAATAAGCGCGGCTGCCTCCTTGCGCGTACCATCCTTTTTGCCCGATCGGCGTAAAAGTTTCATTTTTAAAAGTGATCGCGCTCAAAAATCCTAGAGTTTTTTCCGCCACGCGCAAATATTCTTTTTTTCGCGTGGCTAAATAAGCGCGCAGAAGGGCCTCGGGAAGCTTTGCGTTGGAATAATAAAGTTTAGGTTCAAACCACTGCCAGGTTGGCGCGCTATTTTGGCGATATAAAGCAATTAAGCGATCAGCCTGGCGTTTTAAGTTTGGGTTTATTTTTCGGCGCGGGAGGGCCATTTTTTCCCAGCAAAGGCCGATCAAACTAAAAGCAATCGCTCGAGGATAATGCAATTGGGAGATCGGGGCGAGCGCTTTTTGATAAAGACGATCTGCTTCTTTTCTTAATTTTGCGGGCATTGATGAGGCAGTAAAAACCCCCAAAGCCCAGAGGCCGCGGCCATGAGCATCTTCTGACCAATGGTCGGCGTCTATTTTTTTGTTTTCGCTGACGAAATTAAAAAAACGGCCGTCGGGAGCTTGAACATACTGAATAAACCGCAAATAGATTTTAGCGATTTTGAGGACCGAGGGGTTTTTGAAGATTTGATAATGCAAGCATAAAACAATCAAGGCTCTTGCCGCATCGTCAACGCTATAGCCAGAATTTCGATCAGGCGCGGATCCAGACGCGAATTGGATAATGCCGAATTGGTCCGTGAGTTTGATCAAATGTTTAAGCCGAATTTTGGGCATTTTTTTGTGGAGAATCGGTTTGAAATCGGAGCATTGCTGGAAAATTTTAAGATAAGAGAGCGCGACATTGGGCCAAGTTGCTTCGCGAGACCGCGCGTAAGCCTCTTTTTCCATTTTGGCCCGCAAGATGGGATCCTCCAAGATTTTTAAAATCGCGGCAGTGTAGGATGCCGGTTTTTTAAAATCCGCCAGAATTCCGTTTTTTTGGCTAATCGCTTCGCGAGCGTGCGCGAAAGGCGTGGAAACAACGGCGCGGCCGCAGCCTAAGGCGTAGGCTAATGTTCCGCTAACAGCTTGATTGGGATCAAGGCTTGAAGAAATATAAATATCCGTGGCTTGGAGATATTGAATAATTTCCGGCAGAGCTAAATATTTATTATAGAATTTGACATTGCGTTGAATGCCCAAGGATTGCACTTTTTTTTCCAAAAAATTGCGATATTGCTCGCCTTGGCTGCTCCTCACAACCGGATGGGTTTCGCCAATAATCAAGTATAAAAGGTTCGGAAATTTTTCAATAATCGCCGGCAGAGCTTCAATCACATATTCATAGCCTTTGTTTTCGCTAATTAGCCCGAAAGAGGAAAGAATAATTTTTTTTTGATAATTTAATTTTTTCTTGGCCTGGAGACTCGCGGCAAAAGGCAAGGCCGGGATGCCATGGGGGATTATGTTGATTTTTTTTGTTTTAATTCCATAGTCTTGTTCTAGAATTTTTTTTGCATGGTTAGTCATCACTACCAGGCAGTCGGCATAGCGGGAAATAGAGCGGACGACATTTTTTAAATTCCGTTCAGGATCGGGGATTACGGAATGAAAAGTGATTATGATTGGTTTTTTTAAGGCCGCGAGCAGAGGAATAAGATAACTGCCCCATTCTCCGCCAAAAAGGCCGAATTCATGCTGGATATTTACGATTTGGATGCCGTTTTCCGCGTTGATTTTTTTGGCCGCGTCAATGTATTCTTGGATATTGGAATCATTAATTTCCAAGATGACTTGCGAAGGGTAATTATAAATATTGACATCCCCTTTGTTGATTGCCGCGATTTTTGCTTTGAAAGGAGAAGTTTTTTTCGCGATCGCGCGAGAAAGGTCGGCAGTAAAAGTGGCAATGCCGCATTCCCGAGGCGGAAAGGTGGCAATGTATAAAACTCCGAAAGATTTTTTTTGCGCAAGCATAAATTTTTGTAGGGAACAAAAATCTTTGTTCCCTCCATTTTTCAGTTTGGCATCTTCAGTAGTTTCACGAGCAAGGCGTCTAAATCAAGGGAAATCACAGCAATCACGCGATCAGCCGCGCCATAATAGATATACAGACGATTATCAAAAACAGCCGTGCCTGTGGGGAAAACCACATTTTTTAGATTGCCTTCTTTTTCATATTCAGCCTCGGGAGAAAACAAGGGCTGGTCTAGGCGGCCGATTACTTTTGTGGGATCTTTTTTGTCTAAAAGCGCCGCGGTCGCGTGGTAAATTTTGCCGTGGCTTGCGTCTTCTACAGCGTGATAAATTAAAAGATAGCCTGCGTCGGTTTCCAAGGGCGGAGTGCCGCCGCCGACATTGCGGGATTCAAAAGCGTATTTTGGCTCTAAAATAATATACTTGCCTAGATTTTTGAAATATTCTTGCCAATAATCATTATCTTGCAGCTGCTTAAAATGTTCAAAAAAAATGATTTGCATTCCCGGTAAAACGCGGTGAATCATGGCGAATTTGCCGTTGAATTTTCGCGGGAAAAGGAACGCGTCTTTTTCCCAAAGAAGAACGTCTTTCCCGAGCTTATCTTTGTAATAAGATTCAAAAAAGAAATATTTTTCTTTAAGATTATGGCTGGATTGGCGGAAACAATCCTCAACAACATCATAAGTTAGGCTTGAAGAAATGACGCCCCTTTTCTGCCATTTTTTTAAATCGCGGCTTGCGGCGTAAGCGATTACCGCGTTTTTGCCGTCATAGGCTGTATAAGTTAAGTAATATGTGCCTTCAATTTTGACAATTCGCGGATCCTCAAGGCCTTGTTTCTCGTAAGGATATTCCGGAAAGAGGATCGGTTGTTTTGCTCTCTCTTTCACTTTCAGCGGACCGTCTAAAACGCAATGGCCGATGGTGGAATAATTATCGCCTTGAATCGCGCGATAGAACATTTGGATTTTGTTCCCTTCCTGGACAATCGCGGGATTTAAAACCCCCGCATTTTCATATGCTTGGTCCGAAGGCGCGAGAATAATTCCTTCTCTTTTTAAATTCATGGATTTTTTCAAGGTAGGGAACAAAAATCTTTGTTCCCTGCATAATTAATTATATTTTAGTCGTCAATTATTGTCGGCTGTTCATGCAAGGGCGTGATATCCAGTTGTTTGTAGATCCAAGAAGCGACTTCGCGCCCCCAGCTATTTAATTTGTTAGTTCTTAAGTCTAACACCCCGCGTAAAGAAAGCAGCCGAAAGAGCCTTTGATTGGGAGTGAGGCGGGAAGATAAAACCGGCACCCCGTCCGCGATTAAAAATTCGTCTTGATTTTTCAAGTGTTTGTAATGATAGCCAGGCCGGTTAAAAGAAAATTTACCGTTTTTGTACTGATAAATGCCAGCCGCCGCTTCTTTCTTGTTTTCCGCCCATTGATAAAGAAGATTATGCAGAATCATCTGGCTGCCAATTTTTGGCTGGCGAATGATTTTGTTAATTTTTTCTATGTCTGGTTTGTAATCGGCGCGCAAGAATTCCAAAGTATGAAAGCCTAAAAGCGGGGGCTCTTGATGATTAATTTGAATCATCGGCAGGCAAGGAAAAGAGCCTAAAAGGCGCGGGTTGCATTCTACGATGTAGAGTTTTTCCGCGGCATTATCTAAAAGCATATCCAGGCCGAAAATGCCCTTGTAGCCCAAAGAAGCGAGGTGGCTGCCAATTTTTTCCGCAAAGCGATTTGCCTGTCTTTGGACTTTCTCGCTAAAAACCGCCTGGCTCCAGTCATGGCCGGAAAAAAGGCCGGATCCTTTTTTAAGATTCCAAAGCTCGGGAATATCCAAAAGCTGGTATTGCAGTCCGGTAGATAAAATCCCTTCCCGCGTTACGCAGGCAGTCAAGCTTGGCGAAGGCCCGACAATAAATTTAGTGATCACAAGATCAGGCGGGGAGTCGTATTCTTTGACGCGATTGTGGTTTATGAAATTATTAAAATCTTCTTCGCAATTGATGAAAAATGTGCCTTTGCCGCCGCCGCGATCCGGCAGTTGAATCACAAAACGCGGCCCGTACTTTTGATTTAAGATCTTAAAGTCTATTTTAGAAAAATTATTAGTTTCGCCGGGTATAGTTTCAATTTGGCATTTTTCCAGGATGCCGCGGAAGAAAACTTTGTTTTCAATGCTTTCTTTGCCAAAGCGCGGCGGATTGCCGATCATTGTCCAGCCATTTTTCCTGCACTCGCTCTGGATTTTTTTAGTGGTTTTGTAAAAAAGCAGAGCCGGTTTCCCTGGCAAACCGCGAAGGTATTTTTGGGCGCGGCGATTATAAAGCATTGCCGTGGCATTTCGTTTGCATTTTAAATGGCGGCTGGGCCGGCCCCGTTCCAAGGAATAAACTTCCAGATCTTTTTCAATCGCGGGGGTGTCTAGGCTGTAGCGCAGAGAAACAATGCGGTAGCGGGGGACGATATCCTCCAACCCCAGGCGATTAAACGCGGTTACGCCAATGCCCACGATCGGCTTTTTAATTTCGTGAAAAACAGCTTTGAGATCTTGAAGATTTTTAACGGCTAGAAGCATAAATTTTTTATTCTCTTTTAAGGTTTAATACCTCGGTAGCTTGCTGCGAGAATGGTATCCTGTATGCATGAGCCTCTATCTTCACAAAAGCCACAACGTCAGTTGTCTAATCTATTAT
>Ga0066637_10003045_pt1 | contig 11251 bp, 16 predicted proteins | sample CryGeyCG2014_020_FD_62737 | JGI IMG/M metagenome (GOLD analysis project Ga0066637, IMG submission 62737) | Groundwater microbial communities from aquifer - Crystal Geyser CG08_land_8/20/14_0.20 | ecosystem: Environmental > Aquatic > Deep subsurface > Groundwater | place: USA: Utah: Grand County...
TTGGCCGTGATGGCATCCGCCTCGTTCGCCTGTTCTTCCTCGGCGGCGCGGTGGATCTCCTTGAAGATCCAGAAGAGGCCTCGCGCGGGCGCCAAAAGGATGTCATCAACCAGGAACATTTCTATCCTCCGCAGGGACGAAAAGTGAATGCGAGACTCCGTCGGGGAATATCTTCAGGAGCGGAGTTCCACGTCCACAAAATTGTGAGGCGCCCAGGGGCCATTGAAATCGAAGGAAAAATTGTTGTCGAATCCGCGCGCCGCCTCGAATATGGCCGCCTCGAATGCCTTATCCACCGCCTCCCGCCCGACCAGGCAGGCCAGATTCATAACGTCCCGCTCGGTCCGGGGAACGTTTCGCTTGATTTCAAAACAGGCGGAAGAGATGATCGCCTCCACCCTGTCCGTGTGTTCCTCCCGGTCCTCCTGAAGGACCCGGTCAAAGAGACGCCCGACCTCGATCTTGTCTTCCTGGGTGGGGACACGACTTTTCCCTAAGAACTGGTCCCTCGCCACCCGGATCTCCGCATGGGTGTTAACAAAATACTCGAAAATATTCGGCACATCCCATGCGACCCGCAATCCCATCTCCACCTTGCCATGAACGCGGCGAAGCTGTTCGGCAAAGGATTTTCGGTTGAGCGACAGGATTCGTTTGATCGCTATTGCCCCTTCCGCGATAACGCCGAAAGTGATGGGCAGAGGCGTTTCTTCTTCCATGAGGCGTTTCAGAACGGCCTGGTGCGCCGCGATATGGCGGCGTTCCGGGCGGATCTTCCCATTGCTGAAATTGCTGACGACGGCGCCGACCTGGCCGTCCGCAATAAGATAAACCAGCTCCCCGTCGATGCCGATATTGCCGTACTCCCGGTCCCCTGCCGCCGGAATGACGGCATAGAGATATTTCCCCTCATTTTTCGTTGCTTTGCCGCCCATACTGCCGTCCCCCTTTGCGCTTCCTCTTGGCTGTCATTCTGCGAAAATGTCATTCCGGACTTGTTCCGGAATCCGATCGTTTCCTCATCGTCATTCCGGGCTTGACCCGGAATCCAGAGCCTTAAATCCTGGATTCCCGCATCCGCGGGAATGACAACGAAGAGTGCGGGAATGACATTCCGTGTTATATTCCGTCGTCGGCGCTGCGCGTCAGCTTAAGGAATTTGACAGACTTGATCAGGCTTTCCTCCAGCTTTACCTCCAACAGGGCGCTGCATGTATAGCACTTTACCTGCCCCTCATAGTCACTGTAAGTATCATCGAGGTCGATGGTGTGACCGCAGGATAGACAATTGATCTTCATCTTTGCTCCTCCTTGTTCATCAGGACTTGCGCGCGAAATCTCGGGAGCTCATACAGGAGGCTATCCCTGGAAGGCCGCGCTTTGGCTTTTTACGACGCCGTCATGTCGGGCCCACTGCCCGATCAGCCAGGCAAAGCGGAACCTCCGGTTGACCAGGGCGATGATCTCGTGTTGGACCCGCCGCGCTTCCCCGGCGCCCAGGAAAAAACCCGTATGCGTCCGGCAGGCCCGGTGGCCGGCCACGCAGCGGTTCGTCGGAATATGGTGTGAATCACAGATGGTCAGCATAAGCTCCCCTCCTTTCAGTATCGGATCTTGAACGGCCCCGTCGTTGTCCGCGGCGCCTCCGTCGTCGGAAGCTCCTCAAGGCCCGGCAGGCGCTGGCGCCGAATCCCCTTGGCTTCCAGTGCAGTCATGATTTTCTGCCTTTCCGCCTCGATGTCCCGGAAGCGCTGATCAATATGATGCACCCTTTCCAGGGCGCTCTGTTTCTCCTTCCCCCGACGGAACTTTTCCATCTCGAGGATGCTCAGCTTCATATAGGCCTTGTAAGGAATCGTGCCTTCATCCGCACGGCCGGAGAGCGTCTTGATATCCTGTACGCCTCTCATAATCCTCTTCATCATTGGCGATCCTCTTTAACTTTCTCCTTGGCCGGTTTTACGGACCCGCAGAACTTGCTGATCACTTCTTCCACCTTCTGCATCATGACCGGCTGGCCGCCCCGGGTGACCTTGGCGGTGTCCGTGGCCAGAACATCCCGGCAGATCATCTGAAAAAACACATCATCTGCACGGGCGCGCCGGTTCTGAGACGCAAGGATCCGGCCGATGGCGATCCCCGCCCGGATGGTGGGCCGGTTATTGTTCACCCCGAAACTCCTCAATTCCCTCACGATATCCACGATCCGCTCGGAATCTATCCGGGGGAGTCCCGATTTCTTCATGACGATCATGATTTCCGTATCCCGGTCATAGTGCTCCAGGTGGATGGTAATCAAGCGGTCTATCAGGGCGTCCTGGGTTTTGTGGACCCCGGCGTATTCTTCGGGGTTGGAGGTAAAGATCGCCCGGAACTCGGGATGCACGGCCATGTATCCCTCCCCGGAGCGGCGCAGTTTCGGCAGGTTCAGAATCCCCTCGGAAAGGACGCTCAAGAGTGCGTTGTTCGCTTCCGGCCGGGACCTGTTGAATTCATCGTAAATGAGGGTTTCCCCTCGCTCGCAGGCCGTGGTCAACCGATTGTCCACCCAGAGGCTTTTCATCTCTTCCTCCGTCTTCAGGACCGAGTGGATATAATTGTCGACCAGTTTGTTTTTCCGGTAGCCGGAGTCCTTGCCCACCAGATCGGAAGTGCCGAATTCATCGTCCCCGTGGACCAAGGTTACGGGACGTCCCAGTTTGGACGCTACATGGAAGGCGAGGGTCGTCTTTCCCGTTCCCGCCACCCCGGAAAAATGGACAGGATAACCCGCCACCAGGTAGGCTAAAGCCCGCTCCGTGACCTGCTCCACATAGGGAGATGAAACAAAGGCGTCGCTGGCTTCGGGTTGAACGCTGTCTTCCCCGGCCGATTCGCGCACGGTTGATGTGCTGACGATTCTTACGGCATTCTTATTCATGAACCCTGTTCTCCTTCCTGAATTGTTCCATCATCCATCCTGTTCCCCGGCATTTCAGACAGCCATTGCCGGGGCGGAGGCGTCATCGCCCGAACCTTTACATAGAGGGCATGAGACAGTTGGCGACACGGGGTGGGGGATGAAACCCCTGCCGCCGCAGGTGGTGCAGGTAAGGGTTTTGACGGCCCCTGTTCCCCGGCAATGAGCACAGACGACCGCCGGCGCCCGAACCAGGACCTTGCCGCTCCCCCCACAAACACAACATGTGGAAAGGGACGACATGATATCGAAAGGATCTCTGCCCCGGCCACCGCAAAAGGCGCAAGTCAGTTCTTCAAATACCACCGGGTCACGGCTCAGACGTGCTTTCTTCATGCAAGCCTCCTAAAGAACCATTTTTCGACTTGGAAAGTGCGGGTATTATTTCCTGCCCCGTTTCGCCCTGGTCCTCGCTTTGGCGGGTTTTTCATCCAGCCAGCTCTTCTCTTTGCTCTTCTGAAACGGCATGGAGTCAACGACGGGCGCCGGCGTTTTGAGCTTGGGGGGTTTGACCGCCGGGGCTTCAGGCGCTGCGACCCTCTTCTTTTCCGCTTCTTTTTTCAGCGGTTCCATGAATTTGACCGGAGGCTTTTCCGCCTTGATCTCAGGCGCTGCAACCGTCTTCTTTTCCGCTTCCCTTTTTAGTGGTTCCTTGAATGTGACCGGGGGCTTTTCTGTCTTGATCTCAGGCGCCGCCACCGTCTTCTCCCGTGCTGCTTCCACCGGGGGCGATATGGGTTTTACGACCACCGGTTCCTTTTTCATCGGAACGAGCCGGGACTTTCCGGGACTCTCGCCGCGCCAGGCAAGCCGGGCCCCCAACAGGTCGTCCGCCGTCTCTTTGCGCAGGCCCGTAACCTGTCTTCTCATTTCTGATAGAAAGACTTCCCGGTCATGTCTTCCCTTCCGGGCCATATCATTCCGGTCTCTGGAAAATTCACCCAGCAGGGAGTTGACCTCATCGATCATGGCGGCCACAAAGGCCTCCCGCTCCCCACTGGTCTTTTTCGCCATCGCTGTGTGGGCGGCGGCGAAATAAGCCTGCATGGCCGAAACCGCGGTGGTCAGCTCCCTGGCATCCCGCGCCATCTCCTGCAGCAGCGCCTCTCGCGCACCCCGCAGGGTCTCTATTTCTCCACGCAAACGCGTCATGTCATCGGTCAGTTTACCCATGATGATCCTCCCTCGCCTTCTCCGAACGCGAAAAAACCTGTGCAAGGCGGAGGCTAAAAAAGCCCCCGCCCCACAGGAGTCATTACCTTACTCTCAGGCCGGAGCGGCGGCGCTGGCGGTCAGGCCAATCGCCTCAGCGTACTTGAGGTAGGTCTCAACCGAAGCAATCACGACCCTTGCTTCTATGGAAAGCAGCTCAATGCCAACCAGAGATACTTTCACCCATGCATCGATCACGATTCCTTTGTCCAGGATCCGATCGACAACCTCTGCCAAACTCGAAGAATCTGTTGATTTCTGTACTTTAGCCATCGCTATTTCCTCCCTTTCGTATGGTATCGTTTATTTTGCTTTACCGAACCAAACCTGAGAGGCGCCTGCAAGATCTGAGGCGTTCTCTTTTCTCATCCGGCCAACCTGCCTCTTGATCCTCGCTACGTACGTAGCCCGCGCTCTCCCGGTTTTTTTGGCCATCGTGGCGTGGGCGGCGGCAAAGTCAGACTGCATAGCTGAAACCGTAGAGGCCAGATCCTTGGCCCCGCGCGCCAGTTCCTGCATCAGCGCCCCTCGATCACTCCGCAAGGCGTCTACCTCTCCGCGTAAACGCGTCATGTCATCGGTCAAATTGCCCATAGTGATTTTCCCTCACCTTCTTCTGAAACCGGCACACCCATGAAAGCGGGCGCATCAAAAGCCCCCGCCCCATGGGCATCCTTCAATTAGTCTTATGCCGGAGCAGCCGCGCTGGCTGTCAAACCAATCGCCTCGGCGTACTTGAGATAGGTCTCAACCGAGGCAATCACCACTCTCGCTTCGATGGAAAGCAGCTCAATGCCAACCAGAGATACTTTCACCCACGCATCGATCACGATACCCTTGTCGAGGATCCGGTCGACAACTTCCGCCAAACTCGAAGAATCCGTTGATTTCTGTACCTTTGCCATCGCTATTTCCTCCTTCATGTATTGTTGTTATGTTCTTACCGAAAACCCTCAGCAGGCATGCCTGTCTCCTGTATAGCAAGACCTATGCCAGCCGCCAAGGTAAGCATGATAAACGTTAACATCCCGTATTAAAAGAATAATTCTGAAGGAAAGAAGGTGCTTTAAACGCTCTCGGCAGCGGTTAGGGAATCGTAACTATGGAACCCATTCCTGCGATGACGGGAAGGCTTTCCCTATCGGCGGGCGAGGCGGCGGGCGGCCGCCCCTTTTGAGAAATCCGCTCACTTTTTGGTCGAGTCACCCGTTGCGAAGGCACTTGCAATTCCGGCGTTGTCGGTGGCTCTTCGGGCGAGGTCTCTGTTTCCTCTGTTTCCTCTTGACAACCCAACTAATCAGGAATACACTCCCTAAAAGTTATCCTTATAAGGAGACGTTTCCGCAATGAACTTTCATCGAATCCTCGATATCGATCTGCCGCCCGGTCAATCCGCCTTCCTGTGGGGGGCGAGGAAAACTGGTAAAACCACCTTCCTGAAGAATAAATTCCCCGACAGTCTTCGCATTGACTTTCTGAAAACCGACACGTTTCTGGAATATCTGAAAGCTCCCTCGCTTCTGCGTGAAAGAATCCTGGCGAAAGATGAAAGTCGGCTCCGCCAGCCGATCATCCTGGACGAGGTGCAGAAAGTCCCTCATATACTGGACGAAGTCCACTGGCTTATTGAAAACAAAGGGCTGTCATTCGTCCTGTGCGGCTCCAGCGCCAGAAAACTGAAACGGGGACACGCCAATCTGCTGGGAGGGAGGGCCTGGCGTTACCAGATGGCCCCCTTGACCTTTGCCGAGACAGGTGAATGCAACCTGCTCAGGATTCTCAATCAGGGTTTGATTCCCTCCCATTACCTGGCAAGCGAGGCGAACTACCGGAAAAGCTTGAAGGCATACGTAAGCGATTATCTGATCGAGGAGGTTTTTCAAGAGGGGCTGACCCGCAATATTCAGGCATTCTCCCGCTTTTTCGATGCATTGGGGCATTGTCAGGGAGAGCTGATCAATTACGCCAATATTGCCCGTGACTGCGGAGTGGACGCCAAAACAGTGCGGGAGTATTTTTTCATCCTTGAAGATACGCTTGTCGGTTCGATGCTCTATCCCTACACCAAGAGAAAATCACGGGACATCATTACCCAGATGCCGAAATTCTACCTGTTCGACGTCGGCGTGGGGGGGTATCTCTCCCGAAGGATAGTTCTGGAAGAAAAAGGGGAACAGTTCGGGAGGGCGTTCGAACACTTCATCCATATGGAGTTGCAGGCATATAATCACTACTCCGAAAAGGATATGGACATACGCTACTGGCGGACGAAAGCAGGCCACGAAGTCGATTTTATCCTGGGTGATGAGATATGCATTGAAGTCAAAGGGATAGACCTGGTCAAGCCGTCGAACCTGAAGGGAATTGTTGCCTTCAAGGAGGAATGCAGACCAGGTAAGTCGATCGTAGTGTGTAATGAAAAAGAACCGCGACTGTGTGGCGATATCAGGATTATCCCTTGGCGGATGTTTCTGGAAGAGTTGTGGAACGGGGATATCGTAGCGTAATCGTAACTATGGAACCCATTCCTGCGATGACGGGAAGGCTTTCCCTACCGGCAGGCATAGCGGGTAATGACGCTCACGATCTCATCATGATCGAAGGGCTTGCCGACGAAGGCGGCGATCAGCCCCTCCTGGAGGACCCCTTCAATGGTCGGATCATCCGGGTAGAAGTAGCCGGAAACGATGACGATCGGCAGATGGGCATTGGTTTTACGGAGCTTCCGGGCCAACTCGAGACCATCGATGTCCGGAAGTTTGGCGTCTAAAAAGGTCATGCTGAATTGATTGCTTTCCGTCAGAGACATGGCTTCCCTGGCGCTCAAGGCCGTCATGCAGGCAAGACCCGTCTTGCGGATAATATTCTCCAGAATCCAGCACATCTCCGGCTCGTCATCCACAACGAGAATCGGGGCCTGTTTTTCGTTCATGATTCACCTCCGCCAAAACGGGCGGGCAATTTTACGGTAAAGACACTGCCCCGGCTTTCCACACTTTCCACTTCAATGGTCCCCCGGTGCTGTTTTATGATAGAATAACAGAGAGACAGGCCGAGGCCGGTCCCCTGTCCCACGATGGAAGTCGTATAGAAAGGATCGAAGATCTTCCCGATTTCCCCGGGGGAGATGCCGCAACCGGTGTCCGTAACCCGCACCCGGACCTCCGGATGATCCATCTTCACATCAATTCCCAGGCGCCCACCGTTGGGCATGGCGTTGATGGCGTTCAAAAAAAGATTCATGAAGACCTGCTGGAGCAATGTGGCTGCCCCTTGCACCATGATCGGTTCCCGGGGAAAGGATGTCTTCATGTCGATCTTGAGGATGTTGGCATGATAGGCGACCAGGGTCAGGGTTTCCCTGATCAGGGACGCGAGATTGACCAGGGTTGTCCGGGTCGTCGTGGAAGGATGGGAATATTTGAGGAGATTCTCGATGATGGCCGAGGTCCGCTGGATGCCCTTGTGGATCTTTTCCGCGCACTCCCGGCGAAACTCCGGCGTGCCGTCCTCTTCCATAAGAAACTGCGCGCTGGACGAGCAGATGGCCAAGGGGTTTCGGATTTCATGGGCGATGCCGCCCGCCATGACCCCGAGGGCGGCAAATTTCTGGGATTGATGCAGTTCCGTCTCAAATTTCCTTCTTTCCGTCAAATCCCGGCCCACGGCCACGACGCCCGCCGTCTGATTGGAACTGTCCTTCAGGGGAGAAAAGACCCAGGACACGGGAATGAAGGTCTCCTGCTTGGTCCGCAAGGGGCATTCCTTCATCTGGGCGTATTTACGGGTATCAATGCGGGAAAAAATATTCTGGATATCCTTGCGGTCCTCATCGGTGCAGAAATCGATAAAATCGTGTTCCCGCGCCTCCGCGGCGGGATAACCGGACAGCCTCTCCGCCGCCGCGTTCCACGTCAGAATCCTACCCTTTTTGTCCGTGGAGAGGACGAGATCGCTGGCGCTCTCCACGACACTCCCCAGGTGACGCTCCACCCGCCGCACCTCTTCGCTCAGGCGCACCTGCTCCGTCACATCTTCCATCAGGAGGACGGCCCCTTCCACCTGTCCCTGCCAGGTGAAGGGCAGGATGCTGTAGTAATAGATGCGGATGGGCACCCCCGGGGCGCGGTAGGTCATCCGCTCCCCCTTGGCCGGATGATTTTTTTCAATGACCTGGCGGATGCGCTTGGTAATATCCATCTGGTCGAGGATGACGGTGGGGAATACCTCTTCCAGCCGGTAGCCGATGGTATTGGCGAGGGTCCTTTGGCCTTTTTCGAGAAAATTGCGATTCGCCGAGACAATGCACATATTTTGATCGATCAGGAGAACGGACGAGGGGATGGCGTCCAGCAGCATGGTGTAAAGCTGCTCGTATCTGCCCGAAAGTTCCTGGCCTGCTGTTTTCAAGGTTTTATCTTCCATCGGCAACCTCTCCTTTTACTTGGCTGGGTAAATTTGGGGACACGATCCCGAATTCTGCGAATTCAGGTCATGTCCCCAAATTTACCCCCACGTCATTTCCGCTCCCCACATTGTCATTCCCGCGTTCCACATTGTCATTCCCGCGCAGGCGGGAATCCAGCGCTTTGTTTCTGGATTCCGGGTCAAGCCCGGAATGACGAGTCGTTGGCCGCTGCGGGGTCGCTGGTGACAAAATTATAGGGCGGCCAAGGGCCGCTGAGCATGGCCTTGGCGTCTCCGGTTTCCGCTACCCGCCCGAAGGCTTCCCGGAAACGGTTGACGGCGCTTCCCGGCGTCAGGAAATAGAGGGACAAAATGACAGACCCGTTTTTCGTATCCGTCCCTGTCCGGTGTTTGGCATAAAGACCGGCAAAGGCCTGGATATAGCGATTGATAAGCGCCTGACGACCCTCTAACGTCTCTTCCTGCATTTGGTAATGGACCTTCCGGAGGGCAAGATAGGCGCGACCGTCAACCGACTGTTCATCCTTCGGTTGCGCCGTTGTTCCCGCGGTAAAAAGCGCGCCTCGCCCCTTCAGCGTCTCCTCCTGCCGGGGCCGCCGCTCCTTTTCGGGAAGAAGGATCCGGATACCCATTTCGACATGGCCATCCAATTGTGCAAGCAGGGTCTCATACTGACGCTGCCTCTCCTTCAGGGCGTTCCGAATCGCCTCAATTCCGTTGAGGAAACAGCCGTATCTCATGGGGACAACCGCCTGCAGGCGATGGAGATCCTCCACAACCCTGCTATAGACCAAGAGTTCCGAAACGGGCGGCGCGCCTTCTGCGGCATCCAGCTCCGATACGGCTGCACACAGTCCATGCCCGGCGACAAAGGACACCGCCTGACCCGTCAGCCCCGTCATGGACGCGCCGACAACCGCCGGCTCTTTCACAACACCATATACCAGATAAACCATAGTCCCTTTATAACCTTCATCGCCTGCATCCTTCTTTTTCCAATATTCAGCTACTTCATGTTCTCGAATCTTTCCCTGAGAGCAATCAATAACGTCGTAAGCTCATCTTCGTCCATTGACAGCAGAAAGTTCAGATCTCTGTCGGTTTGCAGCAGTTTCAGTATTTTTTCCAGGAGTTCGGCTTTTGTCAGATCGTTCATGTGATTTCACCCTCCAGCATGGTCGGATGATACCCGGAGAAATCAGGGGGCTTTACTGAAAATCTCATGGAGCACTTCTTCGACCTGCGTATCCGCCATAAGACCCATATGAAAAAAGACTTCCCCCAACAAGCGATGGGGCATGTTTTTGCGATCCTCGTTGACCTGAACAGTAAGCCCCTTCGCCAGATCATCGACCGTGATGAATCCCTTGTCGATGGCGATGACTCCGAAACGCTTTTCGTAGTGCTTGATTTTCGGGTTATTGTCTGCAAACACGCGTCAATCCTCGCATGCACGATTGATTCCTGCCTGTGCAGGAATGACCCTGTGGAGGGGAGCGATCTCCTCACATTTATTCAAGAACCGGGGCGAAATGATAGGGCGGCCAGGGGCCGGAAAGCTCAAGCAAGAGTCCAGCGTCCTGATGGGCGGCGTTCCAGTCGGAAAGCAGGCGCTGCATCTCCTCCATGGACGCGTCGGGAACGAGCAGGGCGCCGTGGAAAAACATCTCCTCGTCCCTTCCCGTGACATCCTGCGACTGGAGACGACATTCACTGAACCCCACGGACATCTTCTTCGCGACGCTTAAGATGTCTCGCCCCATCTCTTTCAGCCATATCGCCACATCCTTGTCCACGGCTCCCTTGATTTTCTGCTCTAAAAAATAGCGCTTACCGGGAGAAAGCCCTGCCAATTGCTCCTTTTCCGCCGCCAACCGGGCCGCCGTCATTCGCGCCCGGGCCTGGGGCCGATCCACATATCCCTTGAGAGTCCATTCTTTTTTATCGATGGTATCCCGGAAAAACTTCATCAGGACGTCCTGGCGCTGCCGCAGCGGTTCCGCCGTCGCTGCCAGGGAAGAAAAGACCGTGCCGAAACGAACGGGCAACACCGGACCCTGTTCCATTGCGGAGAGGACGACCTCTTCATGACGGAGCGCCCGGGGTCCGATCCATGCCAGATCTTCCATTTTCGGTTGGGACTCGGGGCCGGTGAAGTCCTCGATATTCACCTCTGCAACGACAGCGGCGATCTCCCCGATGGCCTCGACAAAAAGGGGATGTTCCCCGTCGATCCCTGTCCCGACGATCTCCGGACGGGGAACGGCCGGAGTAAGGCAGAAAAGATAGATTCCCGGATTCATCCCATCCCCCTGAGCACTTCCTCGATGGCCGCCTCGACATCCTGGCGACTGATGAGGATGTCCGGCTCCCCGGCCCCGGCCTTCTCCATGGATGAAACGGCGCGGCGTACCGCCGTCATGGCCGCTTTCCGCACGACGGAGGCAATGTCGGCCCCGCTGAAGCCTTCCGTTTTCTCAGCCAATGCGGCGGATTTTACCCCTTTTGCCACAGGCTTTTGACGGAGGTGGACGGCAAAGATCGCTTCCCGATCCTGCTGGTCCGGCATCATCATCTCCACGATGTCATCGAAGCGGCCCGGTCGGAGAACCGCGGCGTCTAAAATATCCAGGCGGTTGGTCGCCCCCAGAA
>Ga0066637_10003051_pt1 | contig 11237 bp, 10 predicted proteins | sample CryGeyCG2014_020_FD_62737 | JGI IMG/M metagenome (GOLD analysis project Ga0066637, IMG submission 62737) | Groundwater microbial communities from aquifer - Crystal Geyser CG08_land_8/20/14_0.20 | ecosystem: Environmental > Aquatic > Deep subsurface > Groundwater | place: USA: Utah: Grand County...
GAGGTTAATTCATCGCAAAAACACCGTAAAATCTTTTTAATATTGAAAGTACTTAATTTACTATATTTCATAGGCCTTCCCTAGCATTTTATCATAAATTTGCTAGGCAAGACCCTTAAATTATTTATCTAGAGAAGTGATTACGGCTTCTAACGGGATTCATATTTTATTGAATTAAGGCCGTATTAATGACCTGCTTAAATGAATCATACGGCGCAGCGCCGCTGACCAGCCGACCGTTAACAAAAGTGGCAGGCGTACCCTGCACTCCTTTTTGCTGCCCTTCTTGTGCGTCGGTCTGGACTTTCTGCGCATATTTTCCGTTATCCAGACAATTATTAAACTGATCTGCCTTTAAGCCTAAATCTTTGGCCCATTGTTTAAATTTATCCAGACTGAATCCCGTGGGCTGACCGGCAAATAGCTTATCATGATATTCCCAGAATTTGTCTTGCTCGTCAGCGCATTCCGAGGCTTCGGCGGCTTTTTGAGCATTCGGATGAAGACTGGCCAAAGGAAAATGTTTGTAAACCAGACGCACTTTGCCTGGATAATCGTCTAATATTTTGTTCAAGGTCGGAAAATGTTTTTCGCAATACGGACATTCGAAATCGGAAAATTCCACCAGCGTTACCGGCGCATTAAAATCACCTCGCACATGATCTGCTTTGGTAATGTCAAAATTCTGAACTGTTGTTTCGGCTGTGGTTGGCGTCGGTGAAGGGGAAGGATTAGCACCATTATTACCAGCGGCATTTTTAGCGGCCGCATTCTGATTAATAGCTTCGGCTTTTGCTTGAGTTGACTTAAATAATGAGGTGGCAAAAAAAATATTTAAAATCAAAGAAAAGGCGCTAAAACTTATTAAAAAACCAAGCCAAAAGTTAGTTTTCGGGGATAGAGTAAATATTGAAGTAGTAGGGCTTATTGGTCTTTCTGATTGAAGCGGTGCTTCTGACTGTTCCGGCTCAACTGCTTCCTCGATTTTTTCCAGTTGATACTCACCGGTTTTGGTAACAATGGTTTCAATCTCCGATTCGCTAATTTTCCGTTCATCAAAAAGCACTACGGCTTTTCTGGATTCAAAATTAACCTTCGCCTTAATGACGCCTTCTTTACTTTGTAATTTTTCCTCAATCAAAGCCACACTGGATTTGAAATCTAAGCCCTTGATTTTATATTTTGCTTTTTGCATATATTTCAAAAATAATCAATGATAATTTTGCTTCTATTAATTGGTTTGTGTTGCGCAGCTGCCACTTCCCCCGCCACAGCCGCAGCCAGTTGCCCCGGATGGGATAAGCGAAGGATCATTTGCGTTTAAATTTGCCGCGGCGGCCGTTGCCGATCCTGACACTGGCGCGCTGGAACCGACCGTCTTATTCTTTTCAACCACTTCAATGACTCCTGAAATCATGCCCATCCAACAGCTGAATTTATACTTCCCTGGTTTTGTCGGAGTAAATTCTTTAACACTGGTCTTTCCAGGCGTTAGGTCAATTTGGCCATCAAATAAATTTCGAGAAACAACGGCGTTGGTACAACCGCTAGTGCTTGTATCGGTTACTTCCCATCGTACCGGCACACCAGTGGCAACTTTAAAATAATTCGGCTGGTAACCGTTTGCCGAAGCTTCCATCTTTATCACTTGCTGGCCATTAACTATTGGGGGTAAGTCGCTATCGGTAGATTGATCGGAATTGTTATTAGTCACCGAATTAGTGGAAGATGCTTTAGCAGTAGCTAAATTACTAAAACTAGGAGCGCCAAGAACATTAAGCTGAGCATTGATGTTATATAAAGCAAAAACTAGAACTACAATCCCGGCGACCTTAAGAAAGCGTTGGGTGCGATTTGGATTTTGAGAGAATTTAACGCTAGAAAGTCCGATCGCCAGCAATGGACCCGTCGTCCCTAAGGCAAAGAAAAACATAATCAAAGCGCCCTGCCAAAAACTGCCTGAAAGCAACGCCAGACCCTGCGCGGTCAAAGTAAAGCCGCAGGGTAATAAAAAAGTCAAAGCACCCATCACGAGAGGCATATAGCGGCCTTGGAATTTAGATTCGTCAGCCACGCGCCGCGTGATAAATTTAGGCAAGGATATTTGAAACCTTTGTAGCGAACGAACGCCAAGCATCTGCAAAGCCAACATTATCATCAAAACAGAAACCGCCATAACCAACAGCGATGTCCAAGTTAAAGATATTTTAAGAGTACCTCCTAATATTCCCAAAATGCCACCAAAAAAAGCATAAGAGGCTAGCCGACCGGCATTGAACATAAGGTGCGGCTCCATCTTCTTCGTTGTCGAAGCGCTATCGGAATACTTTTCTATCCACTGTTTAGACATTGATAGAATCAATCCTCCGACCAGCGCGGCGCAACTAGAAAGCCCGGCCAGGATGCCGAAAAAAAAGTAAGTAATTAAGGCAGAATTTGAATTAACGCTGACCAGCGAGTTTAAACCCGACCTGATTAGAATAAAAAAACCGATTATTAGCGCTAAAGCAATGACTACCGTATTAAATGTTTGATTTTTAGGCGATGTTTTCTCCGTAGCCATTGGTTCGTCGGAAAATGTATAGCCGTGTTTTTTAAAAATTCGGTTTAAATCTTTGATTGGCGGCCGGCTACCTTCGTATTCAACCACTACCTTACTGTTATTAACGGACGCTTCGACTGATTTGATTCCTTTGAATTTAAGTAAATCCTTTTCCACTAAAATTTCACATGAGGCACAGTGCATTCCAGAAACATGATAAATATGCTCTTGCCCAACCGGATTATTTTGACTAGCGGCTATCTCGTATCCCAAGTTTTTCATTTTTTGCAAAATATCGGATAATGAGATTTTATCTTTATCAAATGTCAGCCAGACCTGCCCTGTTCCTACCTCAACGTTAATGCTCACGATACCGGAAAGAACTTCAATTTCGGTCTCAATGGAAAGTTTATCATTTTCAGTCAGATTGTTACCAAGATAAAAGCTGGTTTTTTCATTCATCGGTTTTTGCTCAAGGTTTAATTAAAATGTTTGTTTAAGATGTAATAATTAATTGTTTGGGACATATTTTTCCGGATTCTTTTTAAAATTCTTTTGACATCCTGAAGCGCAAAAGTAATAGGTAGTTCTCTTGTAACGATGCAAAAAAGCGGCCTGCTGAGGCAATACCCGCATCCCGCAGACCGGATCAATGATAGTGGGAATAGGAACTCGGCTCCTCTTATTGTGTCCAGGCTTTATCTTCTTCCGATCCACTAAAATAGCATGAATGGCATCAAAAGCCTTGATAATATTAGGATGCGCTAAGCAATAGCTAATTTCCTTACCCTCGCGCTTTGCCACTACTAAATTTTCTTGCCTTAATATTTGTAAATTTTGGCTAATATCCGCCTGATTTAGGCCGGTCATTCTTTCTATTTCCCCCACTGTTAAACAGTCATTGCGCAATAACTGAACAATCTCTAATCTTTTGGGGTTAGCTAATGCTTTCAGCAGCCGGCTATGTAATTGGAAATGTTTTAGTGACATATTCAATATATTGAATATATACCTTTATTAAAATGATGTCAAGAGCACTATTTACACATTAAAAAAAACAAGTAGCGGCGATTCATGAATCGCCGCTACTATTCTCAAAAATCACAATATCAGCAACAGGAAAAAATATAGTATTCCTGATTAATTTTTACTAGTCCTAGAACAATCCACCGGCTACATCTACTCCGCCGCGGAAATTTTCTCCGTACGCAAAAAAGTTTAATGTGAGAGGATCGCCATCAGCTTCAAAGGCTCTGACCTGCGGACCACCAGTTGGACCAGCACCAGTAACAACCTCTAATCTTGAATCGCCGTCAATATCAGCCAGGGAAACATTAGCGCCCACTTCCGCCAGTCCGTAAGCGACCCACTCGCCGACAATGGTTTTCTGCGTATTATAGCGATATACTTTGATTCGGGCCTGCCCGTTTTTCAGTACCGAAACGACAATTTCTGCCTTGCCGTCTCCATTCACATCGCCGGCAGCTACATCGACACCCGTTCGCGAATTAGGATCAAAGGCGAAAAAGGAAATCGGTTTTTGAGTGCCGTTTAAATCGCCCGCTTTGTAGTCAAAGACTAAAACCTGCGGGCCGCCGCCATTGCCCGCTCCGACAATCAGTTCATCCCGGCCGTCTAAATCAACATCACCCATGGCTACGGTAGCGCCACATTTCACATCGCCAAAAACATTCTTTTCAAACAGAATGGTTTGGTTGGAATTATAGCGGTAAACCTTGACCCATCCCTGGGCGCCGGAAAATTGGGATACGGCTATATCGTCTTTGCCGTCGCCGTCAAAATCGCCGCTGGCCACATCCACTCCGCCACGGTAATTTTCCGGAAAAGGAAAAAGCTGGATTCCCCGTGGAGTTCCGTTCTTTTCAAAGATGCGAACCTGTGGGCCGCCGCCCGGGCCCGCGCCGGTAATAATTTCGTCTTTACCGTCTCGGTCAATATCACCGGTAGCCACCCTTACTCCGCCGTGAAAAGACTGGGAATAAGCGAATAAGTTATTGGGATAGTAGTCAGCAATGCCGCGAACGCTGAAACCCCGGATCTGAGGACCGCCGCCCGGGCCCGCGCCGGTAATAATCAGGCGGTTAATCAGATTGGCGGCAAAATAGGATGCGTGATTGACGGTAAAGCTGCACAATCCGTCAGCCACCGTACACTGTTTCTCGTTTGCCCAAGCAGTACCGCCTTCTTCCAAAGTCTGAATCTGCAAGATTTCTCCGTTGTACTGCTCACCCACATTAAAGGCAACGGTAACCGCCTGGCTGAATTCTAGGTTCAAACCGGGAATGCCGAATCTAACCGCTAATACCGTTTTTCCAGAAAGATTATTATTAATTACCTCTTCAATATTAAACTCTTCGTTCACCATTTTGTAGAAGGCAAAGACGCCTCCTTCTTTTTTAGTAACGATTGTGCCTTTTGGAAAGGTGACGGTAGCTCTATCCGAACTAAATGTCCACTCCCGTTCGATTTCCACACTGGATAATTCGGTGGTATTAGAGATGGTTAATCCCGATGCGCCGGGAAATAGAGAGTTCAGATCGTCCGCATACAAAAACTCATTATTGCCTATCTTATCGACCAAAAGCAGATATTCCACCTGCCAGACTCCTTCTTTACTAGACTTGGGAAAGGTGGCCGTCGCCTCATATTCGCCGCTCAACTCGTCTCCGGACAGGCGCGTCAGGTTGGTAAAATCGATATATTGCGTGCCGATCAGTGGCGTTAAACGCAATTGAGTCTCACTGCTGTTGTAATCGCCGCAGTCGCCGGCAATGCACACTCCCGACTGGTTATCGGTCAGAGTCACGCGCAAAGTAAGCGTCTGGCTGGTCTCGCTGGTGTTTATTTCCGTCGGCGTTATTTCAAAAGCGGTTATATTTGGTTGCTCTTCATCATTCAAAATTCCGGTATTGACGATATCAGTGGCGCCGTCGCCGAACAAAGCTTCTATATCAACCACAGACAAAAATTCATTGTTGCCGATTTTATCATTCACAAATAAGTAATCGGCGGTCCAGGTTCCGCCCATGCTCCCTCGGGGAAAGGTCGCGGTACTTTCGTAGGTGCCGTTCAAATCATTGCCCGCAGTTCTGGTAAAATCGGCAAAGTCAATCATTTGCGATCCGCTCGGGGCCTTCAGGCGCAGCTGGGTGGCGCTGCTGATGTAGTCATTACAATCGCCAGGAATGCAAACGCCCGCATATTCATCAGTCAGCGTCATAGCCAGGGTTACTTCAACATCCGCCTCGTCTGTATTGATTGTTTGCGGCGATAGTTGAAAAGCGGTGATTTCCGGTTGGGCATCATCATAGACCGTGGCGGTATTTTGCACGTCAGTAACCCCGTCGCCGAACAGCGCTTCCAGGTCCTCCTTATACAGACTCGTATTGTTTCCCAGTTTATCTACCAACAGCAGACTATACGCGCTCCATATTCCGTTCATGCTGTATTGCGGCAGAGTCGCGGTTGCTGCGTAGGTGCCATTCAGGTCATCACCAGAAATTCTGGTAAAAGAATAGAAATCAATCCATTGCGTTCCGTTCGTTGGCAATAAGCGAAACTGGGTTTCACTGCTATAATAGTCTTCGCAGTCACCAGCGATACATACCCCCGCATTATCGTCAGTCAGAGTTAGAGTCAAAGTAAGAGTCGCTTCCGCTGAGCCAGTATCCACCGTGTCAGGCGTAAGATTAAAAGCGGTGACCTGGGGCGCGGTCTCATCTTCTATAGCAAAAGCTGCTGATGAAACTGGAAATTTGGCAAAATTAACTGGAATAATTAAAAAAATCATCACAGAAACAGTGATAGTTACAATAGTTTCTTTTTTATATTTGATGAAATAATGAAAAGATAGTTGAATTATATTTTTTAGAAATTTGCTCATATTTTTATGATTCTAATTAGATAGCTTAAATATGTAATTAAATTATAGTAAAAAATAAAACACATACATTCACCTATCCTTTTAATTGAAAAATTGCTGTTAGTAATTTCTAGTGAGCAGGGCCTAAAAATTCACCTACAGCAAAAACTAAAATTAGTAATCCAATCAGTGACGAAATAAAAACCAGCGCTGAGCGTTCTTTACTTTTAATTATACCAATGATTCCTAGTACAAAAGAAAGAACCCCGGCAATTCCGGCTAAGAACATCGGAATGGAGATGTAGAGATTATCAAAAAAAGTTTCCCCACCCGTTTGCCCAGAAGCGACGATTAGTTGGACTATTACTAATAAAATAAAAAAGAGCCCTATGCAAATAAGAGATCCTTTTCCTAACTTTGTTTTCGGCATATTAAATCCTCCATTAATTTGTATTATAGCATAATAATCGGACTCCGTCAAAAGAAAAAGACGAACGTTTAACTCGTCATTTTCCATAGCTCCTGGAGCCTAGAAAGAAAATCAAAGATTTCTTACGGGGCAAGTCGGGCTTCTCTCGACTACGCTCGGGACAAGTCTCGCCCGACTTGATTTACCAAATATTTCAAAGAAAAACAGCGAGTTTCTTACTCACTGTCTTTCTCTGGCTCACCACTACGGTCTAGAACCTTTGGGGGTCTTTTTTAAGGAGTTTTAGAGGGTCTTTCAAGAGATGAGAATGAAACAAATCCCGTACATTCGCTACGCTCATTACGGGACAAGTGAGACAGTACAGAGGGGTGCCTCATTCTTGACTCATTTGGCGAACTTCGGAGTAATATGAACTAAATTGAATTAGCGTAGATACTCTTCAATATTCGCCTCATGTTCAGCCAACGTCTTGGCGCAGTGAATAGTCCTGGTATTATCATGCAGATAATATAGACAGTCTGTTTCTTCCGGGTGCAGAACGGCTTTGATGGCATCCAAACCAGGATTGGAAATAGGCCGAGACGGCAATCCGGTGTATTGATACGTGTTAAACGGCGAATCAATTTGTTTATCTGATGACTGAATCGGTTTCCACCAGTCACCCTCAACAGTATAGGTTTTATCCTGATACAAATCAGGTGCCGTGCCGTAGTGAGCTAAGTTGTCTCGTACATATTGAATGGTCGCATCAACTTCCAGCTTCATTTTCTGATTCAGACGATTCCAGAGAATGCCGGCGATCAAAGGCATATCCTCACTGCCAGCGGCTTCGCGCTGGATAATGGAGGCGATTTTGATGACTGTCGTCCACTTGATATTTTGTTCTTGCGCTTCCTGCGCATACGGAGCGAATTGCTCGTCAAAATGTCTTCCCAGGCGTTCAGCGACTGTCAATGGCTCTTCATCAACAGGAATCAAATACGTATCGGGAAAATAAACGCCTTCGACGTAATCGAATTTCATGGCCGTATATGTGGTCACCCATTTTACTGTTTCCTCGTCGCTCCAATGAAGCTTGTCCGCCAGAATGTTGGCGATTTGCTCCTTGCGTAAACCCTCGGGAATAGTCACCCATTTCATATTCGGCTCTTGGCTCAAAATATCCGCGATTTCCCAGACTGACATGGATTTGGAAATCTGATAGGTGCCCGGCTGAATTTCACGGTGGCCATGCAACAGCAAAACTACCTTAAACGCGAAGGAACTTTTAATAAAACCTTTGGCAGCTAAATTGTCTGCCGCTTCACCACTTTCTGCATGGTTTGTATTAACAGTAAATAATCCCATCTCTGCGTGCCGTTCTGGGGCACTGAAGACGATAAAATAAATGACGGCAATTACCATAACTAAAACAACTGCGATTATTATAGGTATCGTGAATTTGCTATTCTTTGCTGTATTAAATTGTTCCCGTATATTCATTTTTATTGATATGCTTATTCTTTCTGCTTTTTACTAATGTTACCAAATCTTCTTCATTCTCGAAACCTTTCAAACTTCCAGACAGAATTCCAAGTCGATAACTAATACCATCACTCATTAAATTCCAGTTTACCCCTTCAAGCGACTTTCTGATAATCTTTCTCAGTTGTCTCCGACTATCATATCCGGTGTACAATTATTGGGAGTATTTTTAAGTTCATTAAAAAACTCTAATGAAGCCGAGACCAAATCAGACGGTAATTGCTGATTATAATAATCCACCAGTCCTTTTGTGATAGTGCATAGCAAATAAAAATTATTAAAAGCTTGCCAAAGCTCGTCATTAATATAATTTACATCTTTAATAATAAAATTAGATGTATTAACCTGCATGTTATATTTCTGAAATCTTTCCATAAATGTTAAGATAAATTTTCTACTTTAATTACTGTTGAATCACTTTCTAGCTTTTGGTATATCTCAATCTTACTTTTTAAGTTGTTAAAAATCAACTCAAAACCGCCCCCGGATAGGGGGCGGTCGCTGGACAACTACCCGTTCCCCTTACAGAGAACGGTCGCCCAGCAATTTTTTTGATTGGCTCCGTGTTTTGGACGAAATCCGAACTTTTTTCAGGGAAAACCCTACGGCTGAATTCTAGCGTTAGGGCGGCGGCTGTCCCCCCAGCGCCCCAGCCGCCGCCCTTTTTTTTGCTGGGCTTTTATTAAAAAGCTTTAGATTTTTCATATCCCGCGTACGCGGGATGCGCCGCTATAAAGAAAAGGGAAGTGCTTGCCCCACCCACCCGTGCGCGCACAATTACTCCCTTTATTTAACAAAACAGGAGATTTTTGGTAAGATAGGAACAGATTAAGCAGTCTTTAAACATACTAATCTAATAATAGTAATATATTACAATAATGTCAAATAACAAGTCTGCTCTAGCCGAAAATATCAAAAAATACCGCCATAAGCTCGACATTTCACAGGATCGACTTTCTAAGATGGCGGATGTTACTTATAACACTTTAATTAAAATAGAATCTGGTTCCAATAAAAATCCGACGATTGAAACATTATCTAAAATAGCCAAGGCGCTTAATGTGGGCGTAGATGATTTAATAAAGTAATAATATGAGTTCTGATTTAACTTTTATAACCAACGATAAAGAAAAACAGCTTAAACAAAGAATTGTTGAGTTAATAAAAAACAGCAAAGAATTAAGATTTCTTGTTGGTTTTTTCTATTTTTCAGGAATTGACGAATTATATGAAGAAATAAAAGATAACCCCTCGCTTCAAATAGATGTATTGGTTGGCTTAAGTGTTGATAAAACTTTGCATGGTTTGATTGAATATGCAGATACAAATAATGATATAACTGACCGCGAAAGGGTTGAAAAGTTTTTTGAATCTATCACCAAATCAATTAATTCTGATGAATTTGACACAAAAGAATTTTACGAACGTGCGAAGTATTATATTTCCTTAATTAAGACCGATAAACTAAGGATTCGCAAAACATTAAAACCGAATCATGCCAAGCTTTATATTTTTAACATTAAAGATGAGTTAAGAACGCTTAAAAAGTCTGTTTTTGTTACTGGTAGCAGTAATTTAACGCGAGCTGGGCTATCAACACAAAATGAGTTTAACATTGAAATAAGTGATCATGGCACAGAAAAAGCAAATGAATATTTTGAGAATCTTTGGGGTGAAGCCGTGAAAATAACAGAAATTGATTCTTATAAAGAGCGTTTGTTAGATTTAGTTGAAAAGAAAACCTTAATCGCCGACATAACACCTTTTGAGGCCTTTGCTTTTGTTTTAAAAAACTATCTTGATGTACAAAGCCAACATAAAATCAAAGTAAGTGTAAGAGAATTACTCCAAAGAAAAGGCTATAAACCATATCAATATCAGTTTGATGCGGTTTCGCAGGCCTTAACAATAATCAATAATCCGGACACACCACATGGCTTAATAGTTTCAGATGTGGTCGGTTTGGGTAAAAGCATAATTGCTAGTTTAATTGCAAAAAGTTTGGGGAAGCGCGGGGTAATTATTTGTCCGCCCGGAATTATAGGTGATAAAAACAAAAAGTCGGGATGGGAAAAATATAAAGAAGATTTTGAGCTTTATGATTGGGAAATTCGACCTTGTGGACTAGAGAATCTTGTGCGTACTTTGGAACTAATTAAAGAAAATAGCGAATATGAGGTGATAATAGTTGATGAGGTTCACCGATTCAGAAATCAAGATACCGAAGCTTACGAAATTTTAAGCAACATTTGTCGCGACAAAATAGTAATTTTACTTTCAGCCACTCCGTTTAACAATACTCCAGCCGATATTTTCTCTCTTTTGAAATTGTTTGTTATTCCCGGGAAATCAAAAATTAGTTTGGATAATGATTTAAGTGGCCGCTTCCGAAGTTATAATAGTAGTTTTAAGAAATTGTCCAATATCAGAAAAAATTATCAATCTCCAGACAAGCAAAAAAGAAGCAAGGCAATTGCTGACTATGAATCTCTGTTTGGCGACAATAAAGTAGATATAAATAAAATCAAGGAAAGAGCGAAATATCTATCAAATAGCATTCGTCAAGTTATTGAACCAGTGCTTATTCGTCGTAACAGAATTGATTTAAAAAAAGATCCTGTTTATTCCAAAGAAGTTTATGAATTATCTGAAGTGAAAGATCCAAAGGAATTATTTTTTGAGCTTACTAAAAAGCAATCGGATTTTTATGATAGCATTACTAAGATTTATTTCGGCGATTGGCGGGTACCCATTTCTTTGGACACCCTGTTTTCAGTTAATGGATAGTTATATTAGTTGTTAAGATTTGTTGTTTTTTGGCGAAAATTACAGGAGGCATTTTCAGGATGCTATGAATC
>Ga0066637_10003054_pt1 | contig 11227 bp, 7 predicted proteins | sample CryGeyCG2014_020_FD_62737 | JGI IMG/M metagenome (GOLD analysis project Ga0066637, IMG submission 62737) | Groundwater microbial communities from aquifer - Crystal Geyser CG08_land_8/20/14_0.20 | ecosystem: Environmental > Aquatic > Deep subsurface > Groundwater | place: USA: Utah: Grand County...
GAAAAAGAACGATTCATTCAAAACAAAACCATTTACGAAACGAAACGGAATTGCAGTTTTGATTTTCAAACTGCGGATAACATCTTATTTAGGCTAAATTTTAAAGGTGCGTAAGTACTGATTTAAAATGGAATTTTAGAATAAAGTGTTAAATTCTAAATTACGAAATTGAGCTATGTAACCCCCCAACCCCCCTTGTCAGGGGGGAATTGAACTCCCTCGCCTTTCAAGGGAGGGACGGGGTGGGTTATGTGCGTGGGGATGGAGGGATTTGAACCCTCACGGACTTTTAGGCCCAATGGTTTTTGAGACCATCCTGTATACCAATTTCAGCACATCCCCGAAGAACTATTTTAAATATAGATAAAATTCGCCTCTTTGTCAATTTATAATTTTATGGTAAAATAAAAATAATGATTATGGAAAAAATAAAAAATGGCTCAAATTATTGCTTTTGTCAATCAAAAAGGCGGGGTGGGGAAAACAACGAGCGCGGTGAATATCGCGTCTTATCTTGCTTCCTTTGGCAAGAGAATTCTGCTTGTTGATTTGGATCCTCAAGGCAATGCCACTTCGGGATTGGGGATTGCGAAAGAAAAACTTGAAAAAAGTATTTATGACGTTTTGTGCGGGCGCCTGGAAATATCCGAAATTTTATACCAAGGCTTGCAGAAAAGTTTGCATATTGCCCCGGCTTCTTCCGCTTTATCCGGCGCGTCTGTGGAACTTGTTAATTTGCCGGAGCGCGAATTTTTATTGAAAAAAGCCTTGAATCCGGCAAAGGGCGATTATGATTATATCATCATTGATTCCCCGCCTTCTTTGGGGATTTTAACGATCAATGCTTTAACCGCCGCCGACCATGTCGCGATTCCGGTCCAATGCGAATATTACGCCTTGGAAGGCTTGTCTCAATTGCTTTTCACTTTGGATTTAGTGCAGAAAAATTTGAACCCGGAATTAAATATTTTGGGCGTAATTTTAACGATGCGCGACAAAAAAACCCGGATTGCGTCTGATGTCGTCCGCGAAGTCCAGCGCAATTTTCCGGGCAAAGTTTTTGAAACAATCGTGCCGCGCAATGTGCGCCTAGCTGAAGCTCCGAGTTTCGGCCAAGCGATTTTAAACTATGAGCCTTCTTGCAAAGGCGCCCGCGCTTACAAGCATCTGGCGCAAGAAATTATTAATTTAAACGGTAACCAGTAACGGGTAACGGGTAACGGGTAATGTGTAACCAGCAAATTTCTCGTTACTGGTTACTCGTTACCCGCCCCAATTTTATGTCTATCGGCCTTGGCCGCGGATTATCTTCGTTAATCCCGGAAAAAATTTTGCCTCCTGAAAAAACAAAAGATCCGGATTTTACTTGGGAAGCAGGGGACAATGAAGTTTTAATCACTGAAATTAAGCCCAATCCCAATCAGCCGCGCAAGGATTTAGATCCGGAAAAGCTTTTGGAGCTTTCCCGCTCAATAAAAAGGCATGGCATTCTTCAGCCTTTGGTCGTCAATGAAAATTATGAACTGATCGCCGGGCAAAGGAGATTAGAAGCGGCGCGCATGGCGGGCCTGCGCAAAGTGCCGGTGATTGTGCATAAAACTGACGAAGAACAAAGCTTGGAAATGAGCATCGTGGAAAATGTTCAGCGCCATGATTTAAATCCGATTGAAGAAGCGTCTGGTTATAAATTGCTCGCGCAAAAATTTTCTTTAAGCCAAGAAGAAATAGCGAAAAGAGTAGGCAAAAAGCGCAGCACAATTGGAAACAGCGTGCGGCTTTTAAGTCTGCCCTTAGAAATTCAAAAAGGCCTGTGCGAGGGAAAAATTAATTCAGCGCACGCGAAAGTCATTTTAAGCCTGGAGAATCCGGAAAAACAAATCAGCCTTTATCATAAAATTATTCAAGAAGGATTAACGCGGGATAGGGCGCAAAGCCTAATTGACAAAGTGATCGTGCGCAAGCACGCGCGCAAAACATTGAGTAAAAATCCTTTTTTCGCCGAGGCAGAAGAAAAATTGCAAGAAGTTCTAGGCTGCCGGATAAAAATTTCCCGCGACGGCCGCGTTGGGAAAATTTTGATTGAATTTTACGAAGACGAAGAATTGGAAGGAATCCTTGGAAAAATTGGTTAAAATATTTATCAAAAAAACAAGCCAATATTTTTTTGTCTTGTTTTTTTATAATTAGATTATATTTTAGTTTTTAGATTTAAGATTTTAGTTTTTTCCGCATTCCTTATTGCTGCAGACCTCGGTATTTTCTTTGCCAAAAACAAGGAGGCTGCCGCATTTTTCGCATTTTGCTCCGGTTGGCTTGCTCCAAAGCGCGAACTCGCATTTCGGATATTGGTTGCAGGCGAAAAATGTCCGGCCGCGTTTGCTGCGCTTTTCCACGATCTCTCCAGTTTCGCATTTTGGGCAGGCAACGCCCACTTTTTTTTCAATATTTTTAATGTTTTTGCAATCCGGGTAGCCTGTGCAGGCTAAAAATGGCCCAAAACGGCCGTGCCGGATCGCCATGGGCTTGCCGCATTTTTCGCATTTTACAGCGCCTAGCTCTTCGGCCAAAGCTTTGTCGCGTCCTAAGGGTTCGGTAGATTTGCAATCCGGGTAGCCTGTGCAGGCTAAAAATTTGCCAAAGCGGCCGAGTTTGACCACCATTGGCTTGCCGCATTTTTTGCACTTTTTGTTTGTTGCCTCTTCGGTAATTTCTTTTTTGGAAATTTCCATTTCTTTAGCTTTTAAATTTTTAATAAAAGGATCGTAAAATTCGCGGATTACCGGCACCCATTCTTTTTTATTGTTAGCAATTTCGTCAAACTCTTCTTCAATTTTCGCCGTGAAATTAATGTCCACGACTTTAGGGAAATGCGCGGTCAAGAGATCATTGACGATCATGCCGATTTCTTTGGGCTGGAATTTCTTATCTTGCTTTTCAACATAGCCGCGGTCTTGGATTGTGGAAATAATGGAAGCGTAAGTGGAAGGCCGGCCAATGCCGTTTTTTTCCAAAGCGCGCACCAAACTTGCTTCGTTAAAACGCGGCAGGGCCTCTGTAAAATGCTGTTCGGGCAAAAGTTTGACTAGTTTTAAAATTTCGTTTTGAGAGAGAGGGGGCAGGATATTTTCTTGAATCTTGGAAGGATAAACTTTGAGATAGCCGTCAAAGCGGATAATTGATCCGTTAGCCCGAAAAAGATAATCGCCCGCGGTTATGTCTATTGCTGTCGCGTCAATTTTTGCCGCCAGCATTTGGCAGGCAATAGCGCGGTTCCAGATTAAAGCGTAAAGCTTAAGTTGCTGCGGATCAAGATAAGGGGCGGCTTGGCTTGGCGTGATTTCGGCTTCTGTCGGCCGAATCGCTTCGTGCGCTTCTTGGGCGAGCCGAGATTTTGTTTTGTAAATTTGCGCTTTTTCCGGCAGATACTCCGGGCCGTATTGATTTTTAATTAAGGTTCTGATTTCCGCAAGCGCTTTTTGGGCCATGTTCGTGGAATCCGTGCGCATATAAGTAATCAAACCTTGGGCTTTGTTCTTGCCTAATTTGACGCCTTCATAAAGCTGCTGGGCTAGGCGCATTGTATTTTTCGCGCTAAAACCCAATCGACCGGCTGCTTCTTGCTGCAGGGTCGCGGTCGTGAACGCTGGCTTGGCGTATTTGGCAGTTTCTTTTTTTTCAATTTTGATAATTTTATACGCGGCATTTTTAAGATCATTTTGAATTTTTTCCGCTTCTTCTTTACTTTTTATGCCAAGTTTTGGAATACTTTTGCCGTCTCTTTTAATCAGCGATGCCTTGAATTCTTTAGCTTCCTGATTCCCGCAAAGCAAGGCTTCCATGCTCCAATATTCTTCGGGTTTGAATTTTTGGATTTCTTTTTCCCGTTCGCAAATCAAACGGACGGCAACGGATTGAACCCGCCCGGCAGAGAGGCCCCGGCTCACTTTGCGCCATAAAAAAGGCGAGAGTTTGTAGCCAACTAAGCGATCCAGAACGCGGCGCGCTTGCTGGGCGTCCACAAGGTCTTGATTGATCGGCCGCGGATTTTTGATCGCGGAAAGAATCGCTTGCCGGGTAATTTCATGAAAAGCGATCCGCTTTGTTATTTTATTTTTTAAATTTAGCGCGTGAACTAAATGCCAGGAAATCGCTTCGCCTTCGCGGTCTTCGTCCGTGGCCAGGTAAATTTCTTTGGCTTCTTTGGCCATCATCTTTAATTTCCGCACCTGATTTTTAGCTTTGTCCGGAATCACATAGAGAGGGGCAAAATCATTCCGCGTATCCACGCCCAATTTTTTTTGAGGCAAATCGCGAATATGGCCGTAAGAAGATTCAACTTTGTATCCCGGCCCTAAAAAACGCGAAATCGTCCGCGCTTTGGTTGGAGATTCAACAATGACAAGATTCTTTATTCCCCCCTGATAAGGGGGGCTGGGGGGTTGCATAATTTTATTGTGTATTTTGCAATTCAATTAAATTAGATTCTTATCTGGCTAGCACATAATTCGCGCTGCCAACATTGCGCACCATACCTTTCATTTCCATCATTGTCAAGACTGTGGATATCTTGGCCGCGGGAAGAGCGGTTGCTTGAGTAAGAGCGTCAATATAAATTGGTTCAGAGGAAAGATGTTCTAGGATTAAGGCTTCTTCGGGAGTAGCGGGTTTAATTTCCGCTCGGGCTAAGGGCGCGGTGATTTGATTAAGATTCAGTTCTTCTAAAATATCTTGGATATTGGCAACGAGCTTGGCGCCGTTTTTAATTAAATAATTGGTGCCGCGGCAGGCGGGATTATAGATTGATCCAGGCACGGCAAAAACTTCGCGATTCTGCTCCAATGCCGCGCGGGCGGTAATTAGGGTGCCGCTTTTTTCGCCGGCTTCAATAATTAATGTGCCTTGAGAGAGCCCGGAAATAATGCGGTTGCGGTTGGGAAAATTCTGTTTCGCGGGTTTTGTGCCGGGCGGATATTCCGAGAGAAGAGCGCCGCCTTTTTGGAGGATGCTTTGAGCGAGCTGCCAATTGGCGCGCGGGTAAATAGACGGGTCATCCATGCCCCCGCCTAAAACCGCGATCGTGTGGCCGGAAAAATTCAAACAAGCCTGATGCGCCAGGGCGTCAATGCCTAAAGCCAAGCCCGAAACAATCGTAATTTTTTCTTGGGCGAGAAGACCGACTAATTGAAAAACAACTTCGCGGCCGTAATTTGAGGGCTTGCGCGTCCCGACCACGCTTAAGGAAATGGGGCAGGGATTTTTAATTTCGCCGCGACAATACAAAAGAGCGGGCGGATCATAGAGTTCTTTGAGCAGTTTGGGGTAATTTTCGTCTTTGAGCGTGATTATTCGCACGCCGCTGGCCGCGATTTTTTCTTCTTCTTTTTCGGGGTCAATTTGCATTCTGTACTTTGCGATTTTCTCCGCCATTTTTTCTTTAATTCCGGCGCGCAATAATTCTTCTTTTCCGGCAAACCAAGCTTTTTCCAAATCCGCGAAATGGCCGATAATTTTTTTAAATTTCAAAGGGCCAAAATCAGGGATTAAACTAAAGGCGTGATAATATTTAGCGTCAGAATTTGTTGGCATAATTTATTGGCCTAAAATTTTTAAGCTTTGTTTTAATGTCGCAATCCAATCTTGCCCTAAATCGCAAAAATTAATTTTCAATTTGTTTTCGCCAATGTTCCAGGCCGGATATTTTTCCCGTAATTTTTCCACTTTTTCCCAATCAAATTCTTGGGCGAAAGTCAAACATAATTTTCGCTCCGAGTTGCTGCCGCCATCCCAAACTTTCGCGATGCTAAGTTCGCAAATTATTGCCCGGCGGGCCAGAATTTTAATTTTTAAAATTTCAAAAAGATTATTGGCCTGATCCGGCAGGCGGCCATATCTTTTTGAGAGGGAAAAGCGGAGAGCGGCAAGATCAGCGAAAGATTTGCTGTTGCTTAATTGGTAATAAATATTCAAACGTTTTTTTTCTGACGCGATGAATTCGCGAGGCAATCGCGCGGATAAAGGCAAATCAAGGGAAACTTCTAAAATCGGTTTTTTAGTCTTGCCGGTTCTAAGTTCGTGAATTGTTTGGTTTAAAAGTTTGGTGTATAAATGCAATCCTAGGGCATTAACATTGCCGGATTGCTCCCGGCCTAAAATATTGCCGGCGCCGCGGATTTCTAAATCGCGCAGGGCGATTTGGAACCCCGAGCCTAAATCTTGCATGGCAAGCAGCGCTTGGAGCCGGCGGCTTGAGCTTTCGGGCAGTTTTTCTTGGTGATAAAAAAAGTAGGCATAGGCTTGGCGCAAACTGCGTCCGATCCGGCCGCGGATTTGGTAAAGCTGGGAAAGGCCGAAGGAGGGGGCGTTATCCACAATCAAGGTATTCACATTTGGAAGATCCAGGCCGTTTTCAATAATTGTCGTGGCGACTAGGATTTGAATTTTTCCTTGGTCAAATTCGCTCATTACGCGGGATAAGTCTTTTTCCGCCATTTGACCGTGGGCAACATCAATCACTGCTTCGGGGATAAGCGCTTGGATTTTTTTGGCAAACGGAAAAATTGTTTCCACCTTGTTATAAAGATAATATATTTGGCCTTTTCTTTCAAGTTCGGCCCGAATCGCTTTCTGAACCAACGCTTCATTATGCAAGCGGACATAAGTTTTAATCGCTCTCCTTCCGGCAGGCGCGGTCTGGATCGCGCTGATTTCCCGCAATCCCGAGAGCGCGAAATGCAAAGTGCGCGGAATGGGCGTGGCTGAAAGAGTGAGAATGTCAAGATTCGGGCGCAAGCTTTTTAATTTTTCTTTATGGCGCACGCCAAAGCGCTGTTCTTCGTCAATAATAATTAACCCAAGATTAAAAAATTTTACATCAGACGAAAGCAGGCGGTGCGTGCCGATAATAATCTCAATTTCGCCTTGGCAAAGTTCTCGCAAGATTTTTTTTTGCTTGCTCGGGCTTTGAAAGCGGGTAAGCAGGGCGATTCTCGCGCCAAAAGATTTTAATCTTTTTTGGAAAGTGTCAAAATGCTGCTGGGCCAGGATCGTAGTCGGGGCAAGCAGGCAGACTTGTTTTTGATTCTCTCGCGCTTTAAACGCCGCGCGCATCGCCACTTCGGTTTTGCCAAAACCAACATCCCCGCAAATCAAGCGATCCATAGGCTTGCTTGATTCCATATCAGCCTTTACCGCGGCGATCGCCTTTTCTTGATCCGGAGTTTCAGTGTAAGGAAAAGAGGCTTCCATCTTGTTTTGATCGGGCGTGTCGGGGCTGAATACAAATCCTTTTTCTGTTTCGCGGGAAGCTTGAATTTTTAAAAGTTCTTCGGCCATCTTGCGGCTGTCTTCTCGAGCCTGCCTTTTAATTTCATGCCAAATGCCGCCATGCAGCCTGTGCAAAATGGGATTTTCCCGGCCGATATAGCGCGTGATTTTTTCCGCTTGATCAATAGGCAAAAAAAGCTTGTCGCCAAAACCGTATTCCAAACAAAAATATTCCCGTTTGATTTGGTCAAGTTCCCGTTCTATAATGCCTGAAAATCTGCCAATGCCATGGTCAATATGAACAATGTGCATACCCGGGGAAAGATTGGCGAGAAATTCCGCGTCAAGAGCAAAGCGGCGGCTTCTCTGGCGCGTTTTGCGAAAGCCGAAAATTTCCGTGTCCGTCAAAACAAGCAGATGGCCCGTGGAATCAAGAAAACCAGCGGGCAATGCAAAGGGTAATCCATTTTCAGTATTATCTAATCTTTTGCTCGCCACGCAGACCTGATATTCTTTGTTTTTATATTGCTTTATTTTTTCAGCCAAAAGATCGAGCTTGCCGTAAAAAAGCGGGGGCTGGCGGAAAGTGAATTTAACGACATTTTTTTCCGTTGGCGGAAAAGCTTCAAAAGCGACAAGGTTAAATTTTGCCAATCGCTTTTTTAAATTGGGTTCGGGCTCGTCTAAAATCAAAGTACTGTTAGGTGAAAGCCAGTCTAGGATCGTGCCCTGCGGGTTTTGAACGGTTAAAGGGGGAATTGTTAAATTGCTAATGATGTCGTTCGCGAACGACATCATTAAATTGTTATTAGCTGTTTTAATGCTTTCAATTTTATCGCCAAATAATTCCAGCCGCGCAGCGTGATCGTGAAAAACAGGGAAGATGTCTATAATCCCGCCGCGGGTGGCAAAGCAACCAGCCGTATCCGCGTTTTTTTCTTTGCGATAACCGTTTTGCAAAAGAGCGCCGATTACTTTGGGTAAATTAATTTTTTGGCCGGATTGGAGAATGAGGCTTTGATTTTTTAATTCTTGGGGAGAGGGTATTTTTTGTTCAAGAGAATTAAGCGGAGCAATGAATATTGACGATCTGTTTTTTCGGAGATGAGATAAAAAAGTGTAATTTAAATTATCTAGATCCAACAACAATGTCTGTATGCGCGGAGATGTGGAATGAGTATTTTGGCGAGCTTGCCAAAAACGAATTTGTTTTTCCCATGTTTTAGGATTTTTAGAGAATAGCAAAACAGCCCCTTTGCTGGAGAGGGGGGAGGCGGCAAGGACATAAGGCTTGGCCGTTTCCGGCACGCCAGTCCAATATTGAATTTTATTTTCTATCGTTGACAAGGGAGAAGCGGTATGTTAAATTTTAATGTCTGCGAAAATTTTCTCCCTCGCTATTCCCCTTGCAAGTTTGCGAAAGCAGAAGCCAACCCCTCCTTTAGGTCTTCTGCGAGTAACTTTAAATTTAAGGCCTTCTAAGCCTTATGGTTTTTTAAGGCCTCAAAGACTTGTCAGGGGGATAGCGGGGGAGAAAAAAAATGAAAATGAAAAATGAAAAATTTTTTATTTTCAATGAACTTTAATTTTAAGCATCGGGATGATTTCTCCCAATGCTTTTTTTATTGTTTCAAAAATAATCTTTTCTTCTTCAGCGGTAAATTTTTCTAAAACAAAATTTTCAGCCGGGATTTGACTGCTGCGTTCCGCGCGAATGCCGACGCGGAGGCGGTGAAAATCTTGCGTTCCCAAAGCGTCAATAACCGATTGCGCGCCTTTATGTCCAGCCGAGCTTTTATTTTTTTGAACGCGGTATTCGCCAAGGGGAATGTCTAAATCATCATGCGCAAGATAAAGATGCGTTGGATCAATTTTATAAAAATTATAAAGCGATGAAACCGCTTCTCCTGAATCGTTCATAAAAGTCTGGGGCTTGGCCAAAATTAAATTTTCGTTCTTTGCGATTTCCGCTTTAAATTTTTTTTCCAAATTAAATTCCGGAAGTTTTAATTTTTCGCGCAATTTTTCCGCGACAAAAAAACCGACATTATGCCGCGTTTTTGCGTATTTTTTGCCGGGATTGCCAAGGCCGATAAATAAAATCATATTAAATTGCGTAACCCCCCAGCCCCCGCGGTCCAGGGGGGAATTTATCATTTTTAAAGTTTTTGATCTTTACCCAAAACAATCACAAAGTCGTTTTCTGCTCCCGCGCCGTCCGAAGATTGATCTAAAAAAAAGCTGCGGCCGGCCGCGACATTGGCATTAAATTTTTCCCTTAATTCTTTGAGCGCTTCTTCTTTTTTTCCTTCCGTGTTATCAAAAATTACGGTTTTATCATAGTCCCGAGAATCCGCGTTAAAAATGCCGGCAATTTCATAGCCCAAATCTTTCAATTCCACGGCGGTTTTTCCGGCTAAGCCATTGATGTCCGTGCCATTCCGGATTTGCACTTTCGCTTTGGCCTCTTGCGCAACCCGTTTGACCGCCTCTTTTTTTACTCCTGTTTCGGACTCAAAAATATTTTGGGCTAAATTTTGAATTTCGGAGAAATTTCCATCCCCGGCAGACGGAATGAGAATAGATGCTCCGCCATCGCTAGTCGCAACAGACAAAAGTCCGCTATTGCCATTGTCTAAAACGCGATTGGCCATTTTTTCCGGATCAATTCCTTTCACGATTTGGACGATTTCTTTCGCTTGATTAAGCTCAAGGTTAGTTTTAAGATGATCGCCCATGGAGTCAATCAAGCCGTTTACTTTGACTGGATTTAAAATTGTGCTTAAAGAAAAAATTTTATCCTTGGCCGCGACTAAAACTTTTTGCTGGCGCCGGCCGCGGGCAAAATCCGATCCTTCGCCGTTTGTGCCGTGCCTTGAGCGCACAAATTTTAACGCCAAGTCGCCATTCATATGCTGTTCTCCGGCTTGGAAAGAAAGGGTTTGATATTCATAATTTAGAGTGGGATAAAAATAATCCGTAAAGCTTTGGTCAACATTCACATCAATGCCGCCTAAAATATCAATCGCTTTTTCAAAGCCGGCAAAGTCAATAACAATATAATAATCCATTGGCAATCCAGTGACATCTTGAACGGCTTGGGATAAGAGCCGGGCCCCGCCTCCTTGTTTATCGTCTTTCAAACCATAAGCATAGGCCGCGTTAATTTTCGCTTGGCCTAAATCATTGCCCAAAGAAACCCAAAGATCGCGCGGGATTGAGAGCATAGCCGCTTCCCCGGTTTTAGGTTTGATGCTTAGAACAATAATCGTGTCCGCAAGATAAATCCCGCCGCCTTCATCTTTGTTTTGTCCGGTTCCGCGGATGCCGATTAAGAGAATATTGATTCTATCTTGGGTTTCAATTTCAGGCGCGTTATCGGCAGGAAGGATTAATTCTTTAATTTGATTTAAGATTGAGCGATTTTCCTTGCCCAAAAAGACTTTATCTCCGGCGGAAAATATTTTGTAAGCGAACAAAATTCCGCCCAAAACTAAAATAATGCCTGCAAACAAGCCGATTCTTTTTCCCCAATATTTAAAAGACCTCCCTTCGGAGGGGGATGTTTCTTCTGGCGCGTCTTCTCTATTTTGGTTTTGCAGTTCTTCGGAATAATCCATCGTCGTCTAATAAAATATGATGAATAAATTATAGAGACATAGACAAGAAAAGTCAAATAGCAATTTAAAATGTTATCGCGAGAAAGGAATTCCATTTTTTGTCATTCCGAACGGAGCGAAGCGGAGTGAGGAATCCCTTAAACATTTCCTTGTACTGTCATTATTGAAGGGATTCCTCGCTGGGCTCGGAATGACAAACCACGGGAATTTTATTTAAAAAAAATTTAAAAATGAAACAATGTAGCAATTTAGTATCCTTGCTTTGCGAATAAAAGTTATGTTATAATGTAATAGATTTCCCCGCAGCTCTGCTGCGGGGCGTGAGTCTTAATGGTATACTGTGG
>Ga0066637_10003061_pt1 | contig 11216 bp, 8 predicted proteins | sample CryGeyCG2014_020_FD_62737 | JGI IMG/M metagenome (GOLD analysis project Ga0066637, IMG submission 62737) | Groundwater microbial communities from aquifer - Crystal Geyser CG08_land_8/20/14_0.20 | ecosystem: Environmental > Aquatic > Deep subsurface > Groundwater | place: USA: Utah: Grand County...
GAGCCGCGCCGTGCGCGGCGAGCCAGTTTTTCCGTACAAAGCGGCGCGAAGCGCCGCCGAAACGCTGGGCAAAAAAGACGAAAGTTTGATATTGGAGCCGACGGTCGGAATTGAACCGACAACCTCTGCTTTACGAAAGCATTGCTCTGCCAGTTGAGCTACGTCGGCATAAAATGCGTTGCTAAGATATGCCTATCAGAAAGCGAGAGAGGGGAATCGAACCCCCATCTGTTCCTTGCCTCGTAGTAGAATTGCGACCGCTTCGCAAAGCGGGCAATGGGAGTCGAACCCACACTTCAACCTTGGGAAGGTTACGTACTGCCGCTATACTATGCCCGCATTTTATTTTGTCGCAATTTCACTACGGGGCTTGGGAAAGAACTATTCTACCACTAAACTACTCTCGCATAAAGAATCATTTTATATTAATTTTTTCCAAGAATTTTTGCAAAAAGTTTTTTTCCTCCTCACTCTCTGGTTCTTCTTCTCCTTCTTTTAAAATTGGGAAAGCCACCACCTTCTCTTCTTCCTTCTTCAGGTTTAACTCTTCTCGAGCTGTCTTTTCAATAAAATCTTCACTCTCTGCCTGAAAAATTTTTGATTCAAGATTTTCTCTTTCTTTTTTAAGAGATTCAATTTTATTTTTTAGTGTCTCTTTTTCTAAATCAAGTTCTTCTCTTTTTCGGGAAATTTTTAAATTAGCTAAAATTAAAATAGTTGAAAGAAAAATCAAAATCCCCAAACTTAATATCAGAAAAAATGGAAAACCCTGTCGAGCCCTTTTAAATTTCCTAAATTTCAGCATAATAAAAGAATGAGGAAACAAAAAATTATAAAAATAATTTGGATTGTTCTGATATCTCTCGTCGTTTTAAGTATGGTTGGATTTTTATTGGCGCCTCTTCTTTAATTTAGCAGTTATTTCGAATTGTTTCAATCTCTTAACATCTCTAAAAAAAACACTGGAAGGAATCTTGATTTTAGCTTTTTGAGCAAGCTCTTTTTTCCCTTTTTTTTGAATCTCCAGAAGTTTCTTTTTCCTGGTAAAATCTCCTCCGTACAAAGGAGCGGTTACATCCTTTCTTTTGGCTTTTACCGTCTCTCTTGCAATAATTTTTCCTCCGACTGCCGCTTGCAAAGGTAGAGAGAATTGTTGAGGAGGCAAAATCTCTTTTAATTTTTTAACCATCTTTTTGCCTTCTAAAAAGGCGTCTTCTTGAGGCACAATCCTTGAAAAAGGCTCTTGAATTACTCCAGCTACCAAAACGTCCATCTTTACCAAATCGGCTACTTCAGATGCCGTCGGTCGAAAACTGAAAGAGGCATAACCAGATGTTGCGCTTTTTAGTTTCTCATAGAAATTACCGGTAATTATCTTTCTCAAGGGTGCTTTTGCTTTTACAATAAATTTTTGGGAGGTTAAAAAATTGGTCTCAACATTCCGGGATTTAAAATTTCTCAAAATCTTAAAAACCTGTTCAAGATATTGTTGAGGACTTATTATCTCAAGTTCTGCCCAGGGTTCTCTAATTTCTTTAATGTTTGAAGGGTCGGGCCACAAGGCAGCCGAGGAAACTTTAATCTCGCTTTCATCCCTGGTTAAAATGTTAAAAACTACCTGGGGAGAAGTGGCAATCAACTCCAAATCGAATTCCTCTTTTAATCTTCTAATTGTAATTTCAGCGTGCAAAGAACCTAAAAAACCAATTCTAAATCCCCTTCCCAAAACCATCTTGGTCTCTGGCTGAAAATTCAAAGCCGGATCGTTTAATTTTAGCTTTTGTAAACCGTCTTTTAAATCTTCAAATCGGTCAGAATCTTCGGGATATAAACTCAGAAAAACAACAAGTTGGGGCTCCTTGTATCCTGGCAAAGGTTTCGGCTTGAAGCTTGAAGCTTGAAACTTGAAACTTGTGACGGTGTCTCCTACCTTTACCTTTGAGGCATCTTTAATGCCAGTTTTAACATAGCCAATACCTCCGGCTTCCAAAACGTCGCAACTCTTTAAGTTTGGTGAAAAATAGCCGACCTCTTTTACCTCGCCTTCTTGAGAGTTTTGAATTAAAAAAATCTTATCCCCTTTCTGAATCCTGCCACTAAATACTCTTAAAAAAGCAATTACTCCAGAAAATTGATCGTATCGTGAATCAAAGATTAAAGCCTTAAAAGCTTCTTTTGGTGTTGAAATTTTTGGAGGAGGAACTCTGTCAATCAAAGCCGCCAAAAGTTCCTCAACGTTAGTTCCTTCTTTGGCTGAAATGGTGAAAATTTCTTCTTGCTTCTGGCCCAAAATTAAAGCTAACTCTTTTTTTGTTTCGGGAATTTGGGCTTGGGGAGAATCAATCTTGTTAACAGCTCCGATAATCTTCAAGTTCTGATTTTTAGCCTGGGCTAAATTAAAAAGGGTCTGGGCTTGAATGCCCTTGGTAGCATCAACAAGTAAGATAGCACCCTCAACACAAGCCAGAGCCCTTGAAATCTCGTAAGAAAAATCAATGTGTCCCGGGGTATCAATCAGGTTCAAGATATATTCTGAACCTTGAAATCCCAAATCCGAAGCACTAAATCCTAAATTATTTGTTTGGGATTTAGAATTTTGAATTTGAGATTTATTTGTCCGCCAGCTGGCGGATTGGTGCTTGGAACTTGGAATTTCCGTATGATTTGGCTGACGCCAAATCATACGGACCGGGTGCATTTTTATAGTAATCCCCTTCTCTCTCTCCAAAGCCATTGAGTCAAGATATTGAGGACGGAGTTTGTCTTTGGGAACAGTCTCTGTCAATTCTAAAAAACGGTCAGCCAAAGTCGATTTTCCATGATCAATGTGGCTAATGATAACAAAATTTCGAATGTGGGACAAATCCATAGTTTTTTAATTTATGACTAAAACTTTCTTTTGAATTGAGTTAAGATAGATGACCAGATTATTTGCGGTTCTTCTATCTCCAAAGCTAAACTCGCTCCAATATAAACTAAAATCCCAAAAATTAAAGAAAGAAAAGTCTGAGAAAGTAATCCCAATACCGTGCTGGTATTAAAAAAAGAAGAGAAAATTTTTAAGCTCAAAAAAACAACTACTGCCATAATCAAGGCGGCAAAGAAAATTTTCAAAAATAATTTGGTTAAGTTTTTGAATTCTAAATCTTTTACTCTCTTTTTTAAAAAAATGCAAAGGAGAAAAAACTGGACCAAAGCAGAAATCGAGACTGCCAATGGCAACCCCACAACGGAAACATTGTTGAGCTCTTTTAACTTCAAAAATCCTATTAACTGTCTTTGGAAAATATTTTCAAACTTCAAACCCCAAACTAAGGAATAAGAAAGGGCTACATTCAAAATCATGGAAAAAATGGCAATTTTTACCGGCGTTTTGGTATCCTGCAAGGAAAAAAAGGCACGAGCCAACAAGGGCACCAGTGTTGCTCCAACAAGAAACAAAGAAAAAATCCCCAGAGAAGCAGCGGTCAAGCGAGTCCGCCACCAGTCAAATCCTCCATTTTTAAAGATTGATACCCCCAAAATCAATCTTACAATTTGAGCCCTTAAAAGGAACAACAAAATGCTTGAAGGAATTACTAAAAAAAGTATCTGGGAGAATATCTTAGAGAAATTTTCAAAAAATTTTTGCTTTTCGTTGCTAATCCAATGTTTGGAAAGAGTTGGAAAAACAGCAGCAGCAAAGGATACGCCGATTAAATTGATCGGTATTCCCTGAAGATTATTGGCAAAATTAAAAACACTGATAGAGCCGGGACCTAATGTGGAGGCAATGGAGGTTATCACGATTAAGTTGATTTGAGAAGCCCCGGTCCCCAAAACCCGAGGAATCATTAATTTAAAAATTTTCCGAAGACCAGAACAGTTCAAGTTAAGATAAAAACGGGGGCGAAAACCAAGTCTCAAAACAGGTAGAAGGTGAAAAATTAGATGCAAAAAAGCACCCAAAACAACGCCCCAGGCTAAACCCTGTAAATCAAAAAAATTCCTGAAAACTAAGATGCCAAGGATAATCCCAATGTTGTAAAAAATAGGAGAAAGTGCGACGGCAAAAAATAAATCAAAATAATGCAAAATACCAGCAAAGACAGCCGATGCTCCCAAGAGAATCGGGCTTAAAAACATTATTCTGGTTAAAGAAACGGTAAGAATTTTTTGTTCCTTGGAAAAGCCGGGGGCAACAAATTCCACAAGGCGGGGAGTGAAAATTGCCAAAAAAATTGAAATAAATATTAAACCGACAAGAAAGACCGTTAAAACGTTATTGGTTAATCTTTGAGCATCCTGGTTACTTTTTTTAAATTGTTCGGCAAAGACAGGCAAAAAAGCAGCTATTATTCCACCGGTAATTAAAATTCCATAAATAAAGTCCGGCACCCTGAAAGCAGCAAAATAAATGTCAGCTTTTTGAGGTACTAAAAGATTGGCTAAGAGATTATCTCTAAAAAGCCCCAAAATAGCACTAACTAAAGAGGAGCCCGCTAACAAAATGGCAGCGAAAGTAACGGTTTTTGTTTTGGAACTAAGGATTTTTTCTATCATGAGTTTATTTTAATAAAGATTCTTTTATTTGACAATAAGACTAAAATTTTGTACAATTAAAGCGCCTTAGCAAATCAGATAATCGCCGAGCACATAACACATTATGTGCTCGGAGGAAAGTCCGAACACCCATTCCGAGCAGAAAATTTTTTGTGCTTGGTCTAAAAAGGTAGCGGCTAACAGCCGCCGCCAGTAATGGTAGAGGTGCGAACAGAGACGCCACGAGATTCGAAAGAATCGAGGCGCCCTCCGAAGCTTTATGCCAAGGAGGGCGAGTTCAACCATAAAGTTAAGGTCCTCCTTCGTCCCGCGCGGCGGGACTTCGGAAGGACATTTCAACCGAAAGTTGAAATGAAACGGCTAAATCCTTACCGGGTGCAAGAACAAAGTCCGCCCAAATTTCTCTATAGAAAATTTTGGCGGATTAAAAGTAGTTCGCTAGAGCCAAAGAGTAATCTTTGGCCCAGATAAATGATTATCGCCACCATCCACCGATTGGTGGAGGCGGGACAGAATTCGGCTTACAGATTTGCTAAGGCTTTTTATTCTCCTTCGCCAGAATACCCCGCATCTTACTGCGGGGATGAATGGCAAGGAGAATATCCTCCGAAGCCTTCTTGTCCTCCGAAGTTTTAACGGAGGAGGAGGCGAAGGAGGATATAGGGCTTCGGAGAATGAAACTCGTCATTTTGATACCCCGCTGCTTGCAGCGGTTGGGAGTTTCATTTAAATAATTTTTGGGCTCTCTGACGAACGTCTAAAACCTCATTTACTAATCTGTCGGCTTCTTTGTTCTCCTCTCGAGGAATCAAAAAAAATTTTAAATTCTTAAAATCAACTTTCAAATTCCAGGCTTTCAGAAAAAGTGGTTGAATTTTTGAATCCAAAACCTTATACTCCCCTTTCATCTGTCTTACCAAAAGTTCTGAATCTGATTTCACTTCCAAGATAAGGTTTTTTATTTTTTCTTTGCCAAAGAGAGATTTAGCTTTTTTTAAAGCAAAAATCAGGGCTTGATATTCTGCTTCATTGTTAGAAAAAATGCCCAGATACTCGGAATATTTTTTTAAAACCCCTCCTTTTTCATCAGTAAAAATCACCCCGCAAGCACCAGGTCCTGGATTACCACGAGAACCACCGTCAATGTAAACAGTTATTTTAGTCATAAAGCCTGAAATATGTTATTTTATTTCAAGTTCTAAGTTTTAAGTTTTAGGTTTTAAGTTTCAAGTTCTAAGTTTTAGGTTTCAAGAAGTATTCTTTTAAGCAATTTCTAAGTTTTTCTAAGTTCTCACTTTTTACAGTAAAACCAGAGGCTGGGGGATGACCTCCATAAACTTCAAGTAAAGATTCGCATTGTTTTAAAATTTCGACACTATTCATTCCCTCTGGAGTTCTAACCGAACCTCGGGTTAATTTTTCTTTTTGACTAAAAACAAAAGCTGGTTTTTTAAATGTTCTGCATATCCTTGAAGCCAAAGCACCGGTTAATACCAAGGGGAACTCGGTTCCTCCTTCAAAGACAAAAGGTGAACCCTCTTTAACCTTTTCTATCAGTTCTCCAGCCAAATTTTTAATTATTTCTTGACGTTGAAGATTTTTTTCAATAAGAGTATCAAATAATTTTTGAGCTTTATCTTCATCGGGCGAAGTTAAAAATAAATAACACTCGTTTAGATGGTCGACCGAATCAGTTATTTGCAAAATAGAAACAATCTTTTGGGTTAACTCTTTCAAAGAAAAATTTTGATGGTCAAAAAACTTTAAAAAAACTCGAAGCCCCGGCCGCAACGTAGAATATAAAGAACCAAGACCTTTTTCTATAATTGTTTGGTTATCTTGGATTTGAGGCATCATATCGGCTACGGTTCCCAAGGCGGCTAACTCTGAAAAGCTCTGATTAACACTTTGAGAAATTTTTTTACCTAAGATTATTTGAGCCAATTTTAAACTTAATCCACAAGCAGCCAAGAATTTAAAAGGATAGTTATCCTCTTTCTGTTTTGGGTCAACAACGATTGAGGCATCAGGAATTTTATCATTTAAAATATCATGATGATCGATAACTATTACCTCCAAACTTAGTTTTTTTGCCATTTCTATCTCCTCAAAATTTCCTATCCCGCAATCCAGCAAAATTATCAAAGCCGGAGAGTATTTTTTTAAAAAGTTTAAAGCTTTTTTGTTTAAACCGTAACCTTCGTTCTCCCTGTCGGGAAAATAACAAAGAAAGACGCTCCCTCCTAAGTTTTTTATCGCTTCTTCTAAAATAATTAAAGAAGTTGTACCATCCAAATCGGCATCGCCAAAGAGAATAATCTTTTCTTTGTTTTTTATAGCTTTTTCAATTCTTTTTGCGGCTTTTTCCAAATTTTTTATCTCTGGCATAAATAAAAAAATATACTACGAAATTCCTAATTGACCTAATTGATCTAATTTCTAATCAATGCCCAATTTCAGAATGTCTAATTATTCTTAGTCATTTGGTATTAGACATTGAATATTTATTAGGTTAATTAAAATAATTAGGTTAATTAGGTTAATTTATTTCAAAGCTTCCACTCCTGGTAATTCTTTCCCTGCCAAAAAGTGCAACATTGCACCTCCGCCTGTTGAAACATAAGAAAATTTGTCCAAAAGATTGAATTTCCTCACAAAAGCAATGGTATCTCCCCCTCCTACCACCTTAAAAGCCTCATAATTTCTAACAATGGCTCTCATCACTCCTTCTGTCCCTTTGCTGAATTTTTCGTTCTCTACCAATCCCAATGGCCCTGACCAAAATATGGTTCCAGCACTTTTAATGATTTCGCCAAAAGAATAGACTGTTTCTTTACCGACATCAAAAATCTCTTCTTCTTTACGAAGACTGCCCGGGCCTATCTCTCTAATATAAATCTCTCCTTCACGATCAGGCGAAGCTAAAGTATCCAACGGCAAATGAATCTTGGTACTGGTTAATTCAATATTTTTAATCTTTTCAACCACCTTATCTTCTGGCCAGGGCTTTCCAACGCAAATTCCTTTAACTCTCAAAATTATGTTGGCTATCTTACCACCCAATAACAAATGATCGGCAATTTTTAAGAATTTTTCAATTACACCAATCTTAGAAGCGATTTTTACTCCTCCGATCACAACAACAAGGGGTCTTTTGGGATTTTGAGAAATTTCTGAAAGGGCTCTGATTTCTCTCTCAAAATAAAATCCCGCAAAATGGGGTAAAAGTTTCGGCAGTAAAACAACCGAGGCATGATGACGATGAGAGACGCTGAATGCCTCTCCAACATAAACTTCACCGAGCCGGGCTAAAGCTTTAGCAAATTGTTCATCATTTTCTTCTTCACCTTTTTGAAGCCTTAAGTTCTCCAACAGTAAAATGTCGCCTGATTTGAGTTTTCTCACTGCCAGCTCCACGTTCTTGCCAATGCATTCATTTGAAAATTTAACTTTCTCTTTTAAAACTTCCTCTAATTTTATAGCTACCGGCTTTAAAGTAAGCTCTGAAGTTTTAGTCTCTTGGCTTTCTTCTGGTTCTCCTAAATGGCTAAGAAGAATTGTCTTTGCCCCGGATTTTTTTAGGTAGTTTAAAGTTTCAAGAGCCTGCAAAATCTTAAAATCGTCTAAAACCTTTCCATTTTTTATAGGGACATTAAAATCGCATCGGACCAGAACTGACCTATTGGCAAAATTGAAGTCTTTTAAAGAAGGGAACATAGTGGTTGCTAGTTGGCTAGTTGGCTAGTTGGCTAGTTGGCTAGTTAAAATCTATTGTCTCTCCGGGCTCTATCTCTCCTTTTTTGCTTTCTTTCTTTTGATTGGTTTTTTCTTCGTTCAAATTGCCTAAAGATTCTCTTAAAGCCTCTTTCAATTTCTCTTTGTCAATGGTTATTTTGGATTTTTTTGGTAATTCTTTTTTGGCAGCAGAAAAAGAAACTGGCCTTTTTAAAATCAACTCCTCCAGAGAAAAAGTTTTAACCTCTGATTCTGGTGAGTCTTCCTTTTCAATTTTTTTCAAGCAAGTCTTGCAATAAACAGGTCTTGAAGGATCGGGCTTAAAAGGAACCTTGGTCCATTTGTTGCATTTTTGGCACAAAGCATCATAAAGCCCTACCTCTGAAAAACTTTCTTCTCTTTGTTTTTTAACATAATCACCTGTCCACCGGGCTATCCTTTCTTCAACAACTTCTCGAGGAGTAGCATATTTTTCTCTTGAAAGTTTTACGATTTTATCCCTTTGGCTCTCAACTTGTTTTTCAAAAGGAGGAAGGGTGTTCGCTGAAAAAGGTCTTCCAGCTATCCCGTCTATCATTAATTTTAAATAAATCTGATATTTTGGCAAATTGACAAAATCCTGGGCAATAAAATCAGGAGAAAACTCCTTTTCTAAATACTCGGCATCTTCAGCTCCTACTCGAAAAGAGATTAAAGTACCAACATTGCCAAAAACTGCATCGCCGACTTCCTCCTCCATTTGAGCAATGTATTGATGAGCTAAAATCAAAGCTAATCTATACTTCCGAGCCTCTGACAAAATGTTGATAAAACTCTCGGTAGCAAAATTTTGAAACTCATCAACATATAAGAAAAAATCTTTACGTTGTTCTTCTTCAATATCTACCCTTGACATTGCTGCTAATTGCAACTTGGTAATTAAAAGTCCTCCCAAAAGTTTTGAGGCATCTTCACCTACCTTTCCTTTAGAGAGGTTTAAAATCAAAATCTTTCCTTCATCCATTAACTTTCTCATATCAACAGCCGATCTTTGTTGGCCGATAATGTTTCTAATCAAAGGCGCAGAAATGAACTGACCGATTTTGTTTTGGATAGCAGCAGTAGCTTCCACTTCGTATCTTTGGGTGTACCTGGCAAACTCTTGGAGCCAGAAAGCTTTCACCACAGGATCTTTAATCCCTTCAACCACTCTCTTTCGATATTCCGGGTCGGCTAAAATTCGATTTACTCCCAAAAGCGTTGCTCCCGGATATTCAAGGAGGGCTAAAATAGAGTTATGCAAGATATACTCCATTCTTGCTGACCAGACATCAGGCCAAATCTTTTTAAAAACACCCATCAACCCGGAAGCCACCAAATGACGGTGCTCAACATCAACTTTTTCCATAACATTGAAAGCAATGGGATATTCAAGATCGGCCGGGTTAAAATAAACAACATCGTCTACTCGATTGGGAGGGATAAAATCTAAAAGTTCTTCAGCCGCTTCTCCGTGAGGATCTACAAAACCTATGCCTTCTCCGCTTTGGATATCCTGAATAGCCATATTCTTTAAAAGTTCGGTCTTGCCCATTCCGGTTTTTCCAACAATATAAACATGTCTCCGTCTGTCGTCGATTTTTATTCCAAACTTTTTTCTCTCGTTGCGGAAAGTAGTTATGCCAAAGAAATTGATGCCCATAAAGTCAAGTTAAAAGTTAAAAATGAAAAGTTAAAAATTTGATTAAGAATTTTTGTCTTAAATACAATTGGTCTAATTTCAAACTTTAAATTAAATTCTTAATTATTAATTCATTCAGTAGGAAGGCTGGGTGGTGGTCCTCCTTTTTTAGCTTCAATACGAGGAAAAGCTGGGGTAGGAGCTCCTGCTTCGCTTGGGAAATGGAACAAAGAAGCCAGTTCTTCAGCGTTTAAAATAAAAGTTCCTCCTGATGCTGGGAAAAGAGGGGACCACCTTCTGATGTATCTTTTGAACAACCTTCTTTGTCTTAAATAAAGCCTCTTCTCTCTAAAAGGGGCGGGCGGAGTAACCTTGGTTATAGTTTTACCCCAGGGCTTTATAGTGTTTAGATTCACTGTGGAAAAACTATTGGTAAAATTCAAGCCAAAACGAAGTCGCCCCTTAAAAAAGAGCTCTTTTTTGCCAAAATAAATAAACCTGACATTAGTTTCAAATCCTTGTTTTCCAATCTTTTCCTCTATAGACGAAACAATCTCTCTTTCTCCGGGAGTCAGTTTCATCTCGGGTGGGATTAACTCTTCTTTCTTCTTCTCTTCTTCAGGGAGTTTACCGGTTATTAAAAATTGAAAAGCCCCACCAATTAGGCTAATTATTGATTTTGGTTTTGCTTCTTCCGGTCTCCTAACAAGCTTATCAACGAGTTTCTTGCATTCTTTCGTCCAAGGAATTTGTTCGTCAGTAATTGGTTTTGCCACTATCTGAAACCAAAACTGTTCCCCTTTTTTCAGTTTTGATAATCCCTCAACCAAAACTGCCAAAGGGTCTATCCTTCTTTCTTCTTCTTTATACTCCGGGCTTGGTTCAAAAAATTTAGCATAGGTTCTAATTGGATAACAATTCCCTTTCGATAACTCATAATCGCATCCCCAAAGGTCCCATTCCTTGTTGGGAACGTTTTGAGGCATATCTTTGGTATAATCTGGAACTTCTTGAATTTCCACTTCAGGATATTGAGAATAAACAGCTGCTTCAAAAATCTCTTTCATTGCCCTTGCCATCCGGATGAAAAAGTGCACTACCCCATCAATACTTGCCACCTCCAAAGAAAATCTTAAAAGGAATTTCCCCTCCAGCCATCTCTCTTTGAAGTCGGGAGCATCATAGACTACCCAAAAACCATTCATTACCTGTTCCATAGCTTTGATGGGTCTATCAATCTCTCTTGGCATTTTGACCTCCACCATAACCCATTCAATTT
>Ga0066637_10003062_pt1 | contig 11215 bp, 10 predicted proteins | sample CryGeyCG2014_020_FD_62737 | JGI IMG/M metagenome (GOLD analysis project Ga0066637, IMG submission 62737) | Groundwater microbial communities from aquifer - Crystal Geyser CG08_land_8/20/14_0.20 | ecosystem: Environmental > Aquatic > Deep subsurface > Groundwater | place: USA: Utah: Grand County...
TCCATATCAAGTCACGCCCGAGTGGGTGACGCAGCTCTTGCGGCTGAGCGTAACGCCAGTGGGAGCAGTAGAAGGCCGATGCCCCAGCACAGAGGGCACGGTCAATGGCGGCGTGGGAATCGAGGACCACTATCTCACCCCCATCCAGATAGCGCTGGATTGTATCGCTGCGCTTGTTGTAGAAAGCTCCTTCTCTCACCGCTTCTGGGCCACCGGCACGAGCAAAATCCAAGATCGCTCGCCTCGTATCCAATCGACGGTAGTATTCCACCCGACCACCGAGTAGCATTTGCCGGGGGTTTTTAGGCGGTTTTTGGGGAGAGAGAGGTCACCGAAAGTAATATTTAAACTATATAAAGGGCCCTTAACCCAACTCTAAATGTTTGTTACACGTGTAACAAACAAAATTAGTACTGGCGCACCGCTTTTCGAAGCAAAGCAATCTGGGCTCCCAAGCGCGACGAAAACTCTTTCCCGTCCGACCAATCGGTTTTCATCAACTCATCCGTGGCCCGCAACACTCTGTTTACGCGTTCGAGGGTCTCGGCGTTTGCCTTCCCCTGCTGCAGGAGGTGCTGGAGCGCGGTTATCTCGTCTTTTAGGGTTTCCTCCCCGATCCGGCTTGTGGCCAAAACGCTCCCCATCGCCTGGAGCCTGATCTCCGGGGGGAGGAAAGCGTCGAATATGTGGAGTTCGATCGGCTGCCACGCCGGGTTGCGGAAGAGTGCCTTCAGTTTTGGCGCGGCTTGAATCGGTACGGCCAAAACGCTCTTCCCGAGCTTTACATGGGGGATGCTCGTGAGGAGTCCTGGGTAGCTGCGGGAGTAAGTCTTCACCTCCCCGCGCCTGTCCATTCGGCTAGAGCGCGCCGAGAACCCGAAAAGTTTGCGATAGAAGATTGTGCGCTTGGATCCCGTAAACTTTATATCAAAACTGAAGACGCGGACTAGCGCTTTTTCGAACTGTCGCATGATCTCCTACCCCTTGGTTTCCACTGGAGCCTATATTTATCTTTATTTTAAGTTTATGTTACATATGTATCATACAATATCTAGACGGAAGATTTTAAGCACATCAAACGGAAATTTAATGCAGATAAAAGCCGTTTTTCAATAAATTGAGCGCTTTTTAGCAAAATATGGCAAAACAAAGCCGAAAATCAAAATCAGACAAAACCAGAGCAAAACCGATTTTCAGGATTTCCACAAGAAATACAGGGGTAGGATAATTCTTAAAGTAAGATGGAAATATAATGGTTGGTAGAATGAAGAATCACGTTCAGATCCGGTGCGCCATGCTGCTTGTACTCGTGTTGTTATTGGCAGCTTCACCTCTAGCGGCAGCGCAATGGACCCAGACGGACTGGAGCGGGGGTTCTGGGCAGCTCATGTGGTCAGATCCCACGAAGTACTACGACAGCGATAATGTCGATGTGTCGGATGGGGAGAACATAAAACTCGGACAGACAGGAGCTGCAGAGAATATTGCAACACACCTTGTAATAGCTGAGGTGCAAACAGATAGTATCGACGGAACAGGCGGAACAGCTGACGATTGGGTTGAAATTTATAATCCCACAGGTAGTGATATAGACCTAGCTACTACTGGTAACAGTTTTAGGATCTATAGGGATGCTAGCGCTGATGGTGGGGCAGCTACGGAGGCAGTAACCGTTGACGGCACAAGTGATGGTACTTATCCCGGGGGTACAACCATATCTGCTTACGGGTATTACTTGATACTTGATAATGATGCTACCGATGCTACCCTGCGCGATCTGGCGGATATGCTGGTCACCGATGCTGATTTTAGTCTTGCCGACGATGATACAATTTATATAGGTTTCGACGTCATCTCTGACGAAAATGATCCGGATATTATAGATTTTGTTAGCTGGGGATTAGCTACTGTAGCCGAAGGAGATCCCATTGGAAACCCGTCAGACGGGGGCAGTATTGAGAGAAAATCTAGTGCTGCAGGAGTTACTGGTGATGGAAGCGGTTATGATACAGATAATAATGCAAATGACTTCATTCAGCAGGCAAACGACAATCCAGAAAATCATACGTACACCGAGAGCCCGCCAGCTGCAGCCTACTTTAAAAATGCATATCTCGAGTCCTCGGTCTTCGACGCGGGTGCAAATGCCGACTGGAAGGCCGTGAGCTGGAACGAAAACGTGCCCGCTCAAACCGATGAAAACGTTTATCTGCGTAGCGGGAGCGATAACAATCCCGATGATGGTTGGAGCGGATGGTATTTACATGACAACAACTCGGAGAACACATCCTTACCTAACAATCGCTACGTGCAATACCGCATTCAGCTCTCGACTGATAATGAGAACCGAACGCCTGAGTTCCTCGACATCACCATCAACTACAACGCCTTTTTGATAAGCGCATCCCCGAGCTCGGCTACGGTGGTGCTTGGTTCTTCATCCTCCACAACTCTTACCCTCAAGCTCCTTGCGGGGACAGTTGGATCCGTCAGTCTGAGCGGCTCCTGGGTCGGGGCATCAACACCAACTGGGGTTACAGGAAGTTTTAACCCAAGCTCGGTAACTCCAACCGCCGCAGGGGAAACCAGCACCCTCACCTTCACAGCGGATTCCAACGCGACCACCGGGAGTTATACCTATAGGGTTTCTGGAACGAGCGGAGGTCTGACCCAAACCCTTGATATCCCCGTCGCGGTGGCTGCATTCGATTATTCCGTAACCGCGTTCCCCGACAACCTCGGGATGGTGCGGGGCGAGACCAAGACATCGACCATTAGGGTTTCGCAGGTTTCCGGAACCCCCGGGCTCGTCTCGCTCAGCGGCGCTTGGGTCGGTTACGCGGCTGGAGCGGGGCCAACCGGAATCACAGCGACTTCGCCCAGCCCAACCTCAGGTACACCATCCTTCGATAGTACCCTGACAATCTCGGTGGGCACCAACGCTGAGGGCGGAAGCTTCCTCTACAGGGTCACCGCCACAGGGGGCGGCGTAACGCGCGAAGCCAACGTCCGCGTCACCGTGAACGTGGGGCTAACCCTGACTTTGACCACTAAATTGGGCGGTGTGGTTGAGAATAACTTCCAGAGGGGACAGACAATCACAATTTACAGCGACGATGTGAAAGACCCAAAGGGAAGATTAGTCGAAAATGGATGGGCAGATATTCAGCTTCTCGACAATCTCGAAAATCTGATTTGGCAGGACAATGTCCAGATTGTAAATGGGAAGTTCAGCGATAACTATCAGATCTCTTACTACGATCCTGAAGGGGGGTGGACTGTAAAGGTCGAAGCCAGGGACAACCTCAACAACACGATAGAGGTGACCATAGAAATCTGGGTGGGTACCCCCCCACATATCATCAAATACACCACGTCCATCCAAGTCACGACTGGTTTCATTTACTCTAGGGGAGGCAGGATTGAGATTCGCGTTGAGGTCAAGGACGATGGCACACCTGTGGAGAACCTAGATTACATATACCTTCAACTGCCATCTGGAAAGAGAATCTCCATGAGAATGCTGTCCCCCGGCGTATACGTCGTCGAGCATACCCTTGGGTGGGACGAACCCACTGGGACTAGACTGATATGGATCCAAGGCGAGAAAGAAAAAATAGCTTTAGACAACACCTATGTCCAAATCAATACAGCAGCGCTGCAGTTAAGCTTGCTCAGCCCAGTGAACCGAGTTGAGGTCGGGGAAACCGCGGAGATAAAGGTAAAGGCATCCTACCCGAACGGGGATTCAGCCAAGGAAGCGGTCGTTACCGTAACCACGCCCGCAGGTGAGAACCTAACGCTCGTTCACAAGGGTTCTGGAATCTACAGCGCAACCTACACTGTCACTTCTGGGGACGTTGGAAGCTGGGGCTTGAGCATCGCCGCATCTGATCTATATGGGAATTCGGGCTTTCAGACGAGTTCAATCGAGGTCGCGTCCATGGGAGCCGGCAGGGTTGTGACAACTTACTGGTGGGCATTCCTCGCGATGTTCGCGGCGGTCGGGGTCGCCTCAGCCTACATCACTCGAAGGACCATCCTCGTGCGAAAGTTGAAGGGGGTGCGAAAGGAGATGCGGGAGATCCCCAAGCTGAAGAAGGAAGCGATGATAAAATATTTCAAGGAAGGCTCAATCGAGCGCGACACCTACGACGAGATGATGGACAAGCACGACATGAGGCTTGGGGAGCTCAGGAAGCAGGAAGAGCTGCTGAGCGCGAAAGTTGGGAAGAAGATCAAGGCAAAAAAAGCGAGGGAAAAGAAGAAACGGAGATAAACCAGCAACACTATTTTTTCTTCAGAATCTTTTGCACCTTATGAACTAGGTCCTCAAGCCTGAAGGGTTTGACGACGTAATCGTCCACGCCCCTCTCGCGCAGGGTTTCATCGTCTGGGCTTTTCTCCACCACGGTGTACATCATCACCGGGATAGCCTTTGTGCGCTCCTCTCGCTTTATCTCCTTAAGCACATCCCACCCATCCATCCCGGGCATCCGGATGTCCAAGAGGATGAGGTCAGGTTTTTTCTTCTTCAACCTCTCGAGGCACTCCTTCCCGCTGTGGACACCCGTGACCTTGAATCCTTTTTCCTCCAAGACCGCTTGGGCGATGTCAATCATGTTGGGCTCGTCATCCACAACGAGGATTTCTTTTGCCATGGTTCATCCCGCCGATAAAACTTTCATGATTTTACTTTCTTTTTCACCTTTACTTTTTTCATCTTGGCCTTCAGCGCCGCCTCCTGTTTTTTGAGTTCGTCCGTCCTCGCATCGTACCCCCTGATCATTTTATCATAGGCGCCTCTGGAGATCGTGCCCTCTTTAAAATATTTTATGGCTGCCTCGCGCTTGAGCCGTGGGATTTCCTTCATCTCCCTTTGTATGTCTCTCAGCTTCCCTACGCGCATTTTCCCTCTCGCGGCGTAAGCCGAAGCGATTCCAACGGCAAAAATTGCTGAAAGCATTGCCCACCAGTACCGGGCCAAGAACCCGGGAACCTCTACGGGCGTGACATCAATTATGCTTGTCCTAGAGCCAGAGTTGCCGTAGGAATCCGAGGCGGTAACAGCCATGCTCCACGCCCCGATGTCTTGAGAGCCGAGGGCATGCGAGGCGCGGTAAATCCCGTTCTCCTCGTGAACAAGGACCAAGTTTTCTCCCGTGGGGGTATTGATCTTGACGCTGGCATTCTCGATGGGCTCCCCGGTGGGGTAGATAATCTTAGCTCTCACCACCACGTTTTCCCCAACTTCAAATCTCGTTCGGGTTGGGCTAAGCAGGCTCACCCCCAGCGTTGCGGACACGATTTTAACGTTGATCCAGCTCCCCCCGGCCTTGAACGTGCCGTCTGCGGTCTTTGTGCCCTCCACCGATATGGACCAGTCCCCGGTGGGGTTCCCCCATCCTATGGCATAGGTGCGTGAGTAGGTGCCAGGCGCGATGTTGTCCAAGACAATATTTTCTCCGGTGGGGGTGTTTGAAGTAACCTTGGCGTTCTCGATGTTCGCGCCACCCTCGGTGACCTTGACAGATACAATAATGTTTTCTCCTCTTGAATGGGTTGAACCGCTCACCGGACTGGTAAATGCGACCGTGTAGTAGACTTTGCCGGGCGGGATGGCCACGCTGATGTTTTTGGTGTTATCCCCCATGTTGCCGAGGTTATCGCTGGCAGAGACTGCTACGGTCCATGTTCCGGTTCCCGTTGTCGGGGGATTGCCAAATGAAATGTAGTAGTTGTAGCTGTAGGCGCCGTTGGAGATCGGCACTTTAAATTCCGCCGAGCGCCACGTCCCAGATGAAAGCCGAATCGTGGCGGTTCCGCTCGCGACGAGGTTATTCTCTGGACCCCTTACGTTTTCCCCTGAAATTCGAATTGTTTGGCCTTTCTCATAGCTCACTTTATCGGTCTTCAGGTCCACGCTAAGCCCTGATGGGTCAGCAGATGCTACTTGTCCCAGAGCAGAGAAAACTATCGTGAGCGCCGCGACTAACAGCAGCCCAGCCAGAACCGATCTGCCTCTCAGGTTACTCCCCCAGTTACTCGGCTTCCCTGATCTCGTAAAGACGTTCGCCGGGGAAGACCTCCATGCCGCGGTCTGTTATTTGAAAAGGCACGATTTTGTTCACATGCTTCACCCCACGCATTTTCAAAACCTCGATGGCCCTCACCCGCAGATCCCCGACTTTGAAGTAGTATAGGACGAAAACGCCGTCGGCTAGGAACTCCTCCACACCGCTTCTCGAGAACGTCTTCGGGGCCTCCTCCGTTTCAGTTATCAAGAAAGTCGTTGCCCCAATTCGTTCGAAGAGCCTAAACAGCTGCTCTATGTAGATCCGGTAGCTCTCGGGCCTTCCGGTGAATGCCGATTCGAGGGCGGAGATGGAGTCGAGCACGATCATGTACGGCTTCGAGCCTTTAGGCACAATCTCTGTCACCTCAGCAAGCCCTATTGGCAACCTACCCTTGAGGCTTTCGAGCAACGCCTCGACCGACCGCGCTATTTTGAACGGGTCCCGCTGTATCAGTTTAAAACCACTTTTCTCCAACCCCTCAACGTCCCAGCCAAATTCCCTCATGTGGTGTCTCAATCTCATTGGCAATTCCTCTAAAGTGATGTAAAGGCAGTTATGCCCCTCGCGCACCGCATTGCAAAGCGTCTGAAGGCAAAAAATAGTTTTTCCAGTTCCCGGCCCCCCCGCGATGAGGATGTTCGCGCCCTTTGGTATGCCTTTTCTGAACAGCCCATCAAATCCCGGAACCCCTGTTTTTATCCATTCGGTCACGGCTGGTTTTTTCACGATGACTTTTGGTCTCTTTTTGACCATCTTTGAAAGCCGTCCTTTTTTCCTCCGTTTTGAAAGCCGGGGCATGGACTCACCAAGAAAGTGTTTCCAAGTGGGTAAAAAAGCATTCCGCCCCAGTTTTTTTGTGGCTTAGAATGGGAATTTGGGCATCTGGGTATTAAACGAGGGAACATCCAATAAAAATAGATAATCTAAAGACATACGGACGAAATAACAAAAATCGTGGGATGCGGATGAGGCTGAAAAAGGAGGTTGGAATGGGTCGGACCGCTTTAGTCATAGTGCCAACTGAATTATACCGCAAAACCCTAACGGATCTCGTCAAACAGGCGGCGAAGGGCTACAAACGGATTCTTTACGTGACCCTTAACGATCCCCACGATGTTTTGGAAAGGGATTTCAAAGATCGCGGGATAGCCCTTGATAAATTCTATTTCATAGATGCGAGAACCGCGGTATCAACGCCGGAGCCACGCCCAGCGAAAAACTGTATTTTTGTTTCATCCCCCGAGGCTCTGACGGAGTTGAAAATAGCGATCACCAAGGGCCAAGAGAAACACCAACCCGAGATCACATTCATCGATTCCTTATCCACGCTGCTCTCCTATCTGTCGAACGGGGTCGTTGCCAGATGGGCGCACGACGTGATCACCAAGTTTAAGGGAAGAAACACCTCGGCGGTCCTTCTGTGCTTGAAGAGGGATGAGGAATCCTACTTGGTAAAGGATGTCGCCATGTTCGCTGACAAGGTCATACACGTTGGCATGATTGGTAGTAAAGTCATACATTTGAGTAGGAGGTGATCGAGGTGGCAAAGCGGATAATGATTGTCGATGACGAGCCCCAGATATGCCAAGCCATCAAAGCCGTTCTAGAACCTGAAGGGTTTGAAGTCATGACCACCCTGAGCGGGCCCGAATGCTGGGAAAAACTACAAAAGGAAAAAGTCGATTTGGTCCTGATTGATTTCTTCATGCCGGGAATGAGCGGAAGAGCGCTTTGCGAGTGGATAAGAAAAGACCCCAAATTGAAGGGCCTGAGGGTGGCGTTCCTCACCGCAGCGAGGTTTGGGGATGTGGGGATGGAAAAGCTCCGCGAGCTGAAAGCATTAGATTACATCCAAAAACCATTCGGCACCGATGATTTAGTCAAAAGGGTAAAGCGGATGCTGAGCAAGTAGCCCTCAAAAGGATTTTTCGATGATAGCTTAATAATGCCAGTTGCAGCATAACTTTTTGGAGCTGGGGTAGATGGGGCAGGCATCCGGAAAATCCTCTTCTAAAAGAAAAACTGGGCCGAAATCAGCGGGCTCTGCGGCAACCATGACAGATAGATTGATAGAATACCTGATAGACGTGGTCGCCGAGAAGGACAAAATAAAATCAATTTTTGACAAAGTAAACCGAGTTAAAAAATTACCCGCTGGCGAGAGAGAACCTGCGCTGTTTCCCGTATACATCGAACTTGAAAGATTCATCACAACACACAATCCACCCGTCGTCAGGGAAAGGTATACTGTGGAGAGTCTGAGGAAAGAGATAAAAGACACGTTTGGCGTAAAGGGCTTCAGTCCGAGATTGAATGCTTGGCTTGGGATCAGCGGAATAGAAAGGATAATTTTTTCAGAAATAATTCTGGAGGCGCTAATTGAAAAATTGATTGTAGCCATCAAACCATCCCGCGTCCAAAGCGTCATAGACGAAACAACCCGTGGCCAGCAGATCGAGGGAATCCAGGTAAAAAAGGACGGGACGGTGGACTTCGGCGCATCGGAGCGAAAGATTTTCAGCGTTTCAAAGCCGTGGTTCGGACTGATCAGCATCAATTACAGAAATCTCATCAGCGCACTCTGCTGGCGGGTGCGGGACGAGCTAGGCGAGGAGAAGGCGGGGAAGCTCCTAAAAGACGCCTACAACTCGGTGATGGAGAAATACGGGTATTTGCCAGAGGCTAGGTCAGTCATTGGGGTGATGCCAGACGACTTTTTGACCGAAGAGAGAAAGCTCGACGTCCTAGCGGATTGTTACAAAGAGTTGACCAACGGTGTCAGCAGGGTTCTCTTTAGAGGAGGAATCAAAACACTGAAAAGAGACATCTCCGCATCTCTGACTTCCATCCTAAAAGGAGTTAAGTTTGCTCCCGATGGCTCCCTCGACTTCAGCGCGTTGCAAAGGAATCTCGGTGCCGTTAAAGAGAACAAGGAAGGAAAACTGATCGAGTCGTTCTCAAAGCTTATCTCTGTCATACATCGAAGCGCGCGGAAAGAGCTCGGAGACGAGACGGCAGGCAAGATATTGGAGGATGCTTACAAGTCGGTGATGGAGAAGTACGGCGCTCTGCCCATCACATCTCAAGTCCTCCAGGTGATCCCCGAAGGTGTTTTGGAGGCAGAGAAGCTAGAGGCAAAAGCCAAGGAAGAGCTCGAGAGAGGCATAAAGAGGATGGACATGTTGCGAGGGGAATTCGCGACCGTGGCGGCGCACGAGCTCAGGGGCCCCCTTGTCCCCCTGACAACTTACACCGAGCTTTTGCTGAAGGATAAAAAACACAAGCTTGCCCCCGAGCAAAGGAAAAAGTTGGAACTCATCCTCGCGAGCGCGCACCGAGAAAAGGAGTTGGTAGACGACGTTATGGACATGACGAAACTGGAATCTGGTGCGATGAGGTTCGACATGCAAGAAATTCAGGTCGGGGACATAGTTAAAGAAGCGGTCGTTGGTCAGAGGGCCGCCGCCGAGGAGAAGAAGATATTTCTCCGGGCAAAAGTGCCGAAGGGACTTCCTTTAGCCTATGGTGACCCCAAGCGACTGACTCAAGTTATAACGAACCTGATACGCAACGCCGTTAGGTTTACCGATAAAGGGGGCATAACCGTCAGCGCGAGCCGCGATGGTGCCCAAGTTGTTGTGGATGTTCAAGATACCGGAACAGGCATATCAGAGGAGGACTTGCAGAAGCTGTTCAGGAAATTCTCACAGGTCGGGCCGAGGCGCGAGGGCGGCACCGGCTTGGGCTTAGCCATTTCCAAGGCGATTGTTGAGGCCCATGGAGGCAGGATTTGGGTTAAAAGTAAGCTTGGGCAGGGGACGACGTTCAGCTTCAGCCTGCCGGTTCAGAAGCGGTGAGAAGTGAAAAGGAAAATTATAAGCAACCGTAGAGAGGAGTCCCACCGGGGGCCAAGATGGTGAAGGAGATTTTAGCAGTAGATGACGACAAGCACATAGCCGACCTCCTCAAGGTGGTTCTCGAGGAGGAGGGCTACAAGGTAGTGCCGGTCTACAGCGGACAGGAATGTCTCGAGAAGTTAAAGCAAATGAAGCCGGATCTGATTTTGCTCGACATCCAGATGCCGAAAATGAACGGATGGCAGGTGCTGGAGGCTATAAAGCAGGACAAGCGCACCAAGGATATCCCCGTGGCGATGCTTACCGGGACGGAAGCCGAGCTCGATGAAGAGGCCATGCGTGAAAAGGGGGTAGAAGATTACATCCTCAAGCCGTTCGTCCACGAGGACTTGCTTCGAAGGGTGAAGCGGATATTAAAGTAAGCTGGCTCAGAAGAACTCGTAAAGTAACTTGAATAGCTCCTTTAGGGCCTTGGAGTGGTCGAGGAGCGCCGCAGCATCCGCGTAAAGAATTCGGATATTCATGTATTTTGAAAGCCCCACTGCGGTCGCGCCCAACACCAATTTCACCGTCGCAGAGCCGCAGCTGTAGTTGATGCTGACATCATCTGTGGGTTTTATTTCCCGGATGATTTGACCCATGGCCTCGCCGACCGATTTCGGATCGAACACGTTACATTTTTTGAAGACGACTTTTGTGTTGGTTTTTTTAGCGACCTTTTCTAGCACTGCTTGGTTAGGCTCGTCGTAGCCAGCCTCCTTGGCGATGTGTTCCAGCAAGTGGTCCGAGCACAGTATGTATGTGACTTCCGGCGCCTCCTTGTCCAGCACAACTTTCTCGGCCGTCGGATCCTCATCGAGCCCCTGGACGACGATTTTAGTCAATTGACCACAAGCACAAATCAGTTAATTACCACATAAGTATTTCGTCAGCACAATTGATTTTCAAAGGAAGGCTTTTAGCCGCTCGGCGCACCTTTTTGAGTGGTGACTGGATGAAAGGGAGGTTTGACCTCATCGCGCGCGGCACCACCGAAATCATCACCGAAGCCGAGCTACGCGAGTTCTTGAAGCGCGAAAAGCTCACCACCTACTGCGGTTATGAACCATCGGGCAAGATCCACTTCGGGCATGCGCTGACCGTGTGGAAGCTCATAGATTTTCAGGAGCTCGGCGCCAAGGTTATCGTTCTACTTGCAGATCTGCACGCATTTTTGAACCACAAGGGCACCCTCGAGGAGATTCGCGCGGTAGCCGAGTACAATCGGCACTGCTTCATCGC
>Ga0066637_10003067_pt1 | contig 11204 bp, 14 predicted proteins | sample CryGeyCG2014_020_FD_62737 | JGI IMG/M metagenome (GOLD analysis project Ga0066637, IMG submission 62737) | Groundwater microbial communities from aquifer - Crystal Geyser CG08_land_8/20/14_0.20 | ecosystem: Environmental > Aquatic > Deep subsurface > Groundwater | place: USA: Utah: Grand County...
AAGACGAGAAGAACGCGAGCAGCAGCGACGACGAAACGGAAACAAGAGTCGCGCAGCGCAGCCCGTACAGAAAGAGCGCGAGAATCCAGAACGCGCCCACGAAATCCAGCTGCATGCCCCAGGGGACCCGGAAAAAGGGCAGGAAGTTCGCGAGGAAGGAAAGGGCGGTGAGAACGGCGGAAACGGCGAGGAGCTTGGATTCGCGCATAGCGGAAAACATGGGCGGTTTTGTTTAAAAGGGGTTTTCCGCTGCCGCAGGGCTACTTATTTTCGAGTAGCTGCACCGTGACGGCGCTGCCGTTGCGCAAGCGCAGCGAGCGGCGGAGGCGCACGGGGGCGATTATCTCGAGCACGTTGTTGCCGTAGTGCGTGCGTTCGGGAAGCACGATTGCGCCGCGGGATTTGCCGCCCACAATGCAGGGCAGGAGCGCGATTCCGCCGCACTGCACGCCCCGCGTCTCGAACGGCGGGATGCGCATTCCGCCGGAAAGCGTGTGCGGCACCGCCAGCTTGATGTTCAGCGTGCCGGCGTAGGGCTCGTAGCCGAGAAGGAAACGGATGCGCGGCGCGTACAGCGGCATGAAACGCGCGCCGTCGCGGAATCCCGAAAAGACGACGCCGTTGAACTCGCGGCGCGCCGAGGGCTTCACCGCGTAGCGCGTCAGCGTGCGCAATCCCTGCGCCGTTATGGACAAGCCGCCGCGCTTCCTCTGCACGAGCCCGTCCTTCTGGAGCTCGCGCACCCAGCGGGAAACGGTTTGCTGCGACGCGTGCACGCGCTCCGCTATCGCGGTTGTGCTCGCGCGGACAGGCGCCGCTGCCGCGCCGTTCTCCGCGAGAAAGAGAAGCACGTCGAGCGGCGAGGGCTTCACGAGAACATAAGCGCACGCTTAAATAAGTTGCTTGCCCAAAGGAAGGCTTATGGCAGCCACGCGCATCATGAACGGGGCGCTCAACCGCCGCGAGGAACGGTATCAAATGAGATGCCGAAAAGAAGGCGTGCCCGTAGGTTTTCATAACGCCCAATTCGCAGAACTTTTGACAAGAATGGCGGGTGTTGAACGGCCATGGGCTGAGAAAATAGCCGATATCGCCACGCAAGACGGCGTGTTTCTGCATGCAAATCTGCTAACGCGCGGTTTGGATAATGTCGCCAAGAAGAGTGGGGGCGGAATCGGCAGAAAATACACGGACTTATCTGATGTTATTACCAAGGCGGCGCCAACGCTGCACTCGCAACTGAAAGAAATAATCGAAGGCAGGGGCTGGCTAAGAGTAAGGGGCGGGCGAAAGTTATATCCAGTCTAAAGACAACTGATTTTTATGCTGCGTCCAGAGGTAATGCGCCTCGCCCGCGCCAAAGGAATATCCGAGGAAACGGAGATTCAGAAAAAGGCGATTCCGCTCATACTGGAAGGACGCGACGTCTTGTGCATCGCACCGACCGGGTTCGGGAAGACCGAGGCCGCCGTGCTGCCGATTCTTTCGCGCCTGCTTGACGAACACGACGCGGGACGCAAGGAAGGCATCCAGGCGATTTACATCACGCCGCTGAAGGCGCTGAACAGGGACATGATTGAGCGGCTCACGTTCTTCTGCCACATGCTGGGGATTCGCATCGGCGTTCGGCACGGGGACACGCCCTCTTCCGAGCGCGCGAAGCAGCGCGACCATCCGCCGCAGTTCCTCATCACGACTCCCGAGACGCTGCAATCACTGCTCGTCGCGCCGAAGCTGTGCGAGTCGCTTGTGAACGTGCGGTTCCTCGTTGTCGATGAGATTCATGAGCTTGTTGAAAGCGAGCGCGGGCTGCAGCTTGCGATTGGCATGGAACGGCTGCGCGTGAAATCGCCGAACTTCCAGACAATAGGGCTCAGCGCGACTGTCGGGAGCAAGGAGGAGGTTGCGCGCTTTCTGTCTCCGACATGCGCGGTTGTTGAAAGCGGACTTGGCAGGGAGTTGCACGTCACTGTCGAGAGCCCGTCGAAGGCGAAGGGTTTCGAGGAGCTGGCGCTCGGAGTTGAAAGCAGGGCGCGGCTCGAGCGCGTCAAGGAACTGATTGAGACGCACCGCAGGACGCTCGTTTTCGTGAATACGCGCTACCACGCGGAATCGCTCGGTTCGCTGCTGCTGGAGGCGCTGGCGGAAGGCGAAGCCGCGGTGCATCACTCCTCGCTTTCCAAGGAGGCGCGGGTGGAAACGGAAAAGGAGTTCAAGGACGCGTCGGGAAAAATCAAGGGCGTGGTTTGCACGAGTTCGCTGGAACTCGGCATCGACATCGGCGAAATCGACATGGTGGTGCAGTTCGTTTCGCCGCGGCAGGCTACGCGGCTGCTGCAGCGCGTCGGAAGAAGCGGGCACCGCAAGCATTTGATTCCGAGGGGCGTCGTGATTGCGGGCGGCGCGCTTGACTGCATCGAGGCGGGAGTCGTCGCGAAACGCGCGAAGGCGGGGCTGCTGGAGCGCGAGGGAATACGCAAAAACGCGCTCGACGTCGTCGGCCACCAAATCGCGGGACTGTGCCTGGATTTCGGGAAAATGCAGGCGACGAAGGCGTACGAAATAATCACGAAGGCGATGCCGTTTTCCGAATTGGGCTACGACGATTTTCTGGACGTGGTGCGGCGCATTTCGGAAGCGGGCGTCGTGCTTTTCGACGGAAGGGAGATTGCGGCTTCGAGGCGCACGCGCCTGTATTATTACGAAAACGTTTCGACGATTCGCGACAAGAAGAGGTATTTCGTCAAGGACGCGAACACGCGCAAGAACGTCGGCGTTCTTGACGAGGGGTTCGTGAGCGAGTATCTTCGGGAGGGCGTTTCGTTCATCGCGCGGGGAAGGGCATGGCGCGTGATGGGCGTGGGCGAGAAGGAGATAATCGTGGAACCGACGCGGGACATCGCAGCAGCGATTCCGGAATGGGCTGGCGAGGAGATTCCAGTTGCGCCGGAAGTGGCGCAGGAGGTTGCGAAAGCGTTCGGAGGATGCGAGCTTCCCGATTTGGACGCCGATGCGCGGAAGAAGGTTGCGGGTTACGCCGCGGAGCAGAGGAAATTCTTCGTTCCCGCACCCGACAGGATTCACATCGAAATGCGCGGCGAATTGTGCATCGTGCACTGCTTCGCGGGCAACAAGGCGAACGAGGCGCTGGGGCGGGTTCTCGCCGCGGTGCTGTCGCACGGAGGGAGCGCGCGCGTGAAGGCGAGCGCCTACGGAGTTGAGCTGGAATTCGGCAAACGCGTCGAGCCGTCGCGCGTGAAGGCGGCGCTTGACGACTTGAAGACGAAGGATTTGGCGAAGATTCTCGAAAAAATACTGCCGAACACGCAGCTCTTCCGTTTTAAGTTCGGGGGGGTTGCGAAGGCGTTCGGCATCATCTCGAAGAAAGCGGAATGGAGGGATTTCAGCCTGAAACGGCTGGCGGAAAGCGAGAAGGGTTCGCCTGTCTGGAAAGAGGCGCTGGAGGAAGTGATGTGGGGCAACGCGTCGGCGGAGGATGCGCAGAAGGCGCTGCGCTGCTCGGCAATCGTCCTGTTGAACGAGCGGGATGCGTGGTCTCCTCTTGCGAAGGAGTTCTTCGAGCTCGGCGCGTTCGGGGACCTGATAACGCCAGCTGATGCCGCGGGCTCGAAGGTGCTGGAGGGGTTCAGGGAAACGCTGATGGCGAAGCGCGCCCATCTTCAATGCGGCTTCTGCAAGCGCACGTTCTGGCGCTCGCTCAGGGACGCCGAGGAGCATATCGTCTGCCCGTATTGCGGCTCGAACCAGGTGATGCTCGAAGGGCAGCGGAAGACGACGGCAATAGTCGCGCACTACGGACGGCGGGGATTGCTAGCGCTGAGCACGTTCGGCGTGGGCCCCGATACCGCTGCGCGCGTGCTGCGGAAGCAGCACGAGAACGAGGAGGCGCTGCTGCTGGATTTATTGGAAGCGCAACGGAACTTCATAAGGACGCGGCAGTACTGGCGCATCTAAAAAACAACACAGCTAGGCTACAGGCGAAGGTTACCTGAATTGAATTCGATAACCTTGTTCCACAAAATAGTGCCGTCTCTATCGCAAAAGTCGCTTATGAACTCGCCCGTAAATTTATTTACAAGCCGAGCCTTTCTCTGTTTAAAGGAATCGTTGAGTTCTTTTGCTCTGTGCCCAAGAGGTTCGACTATCTGGATGTAGAAATCTTTGCTTCCGCTTACCATATACCAGAAGTTTTGGCCGCATATTTGGACGATGAAACCTTTTTTCACCATCGTCTTCTGATTTCCGTAGGATACTCCGAGAATACACTGGACATCGGAAACGCCCCGGTTCTGTTTTATTCTTTTCATCGCCGTTTTGAAACTGTCTTCCAAGGCGTTCCACTGACTGCTGTTGCCCCAGTTTAGTCCTGATTTTACCGACACTAGATATCGGGTACGCCCGTCTTGGTATTCGAAGTCTATTCCCGGCGCAGACGATTTTGCAGCGTTGCGGGTTTTTTGCGCTACAAAAATCGCAAGATGCTCTAAAAATTCACCAAAAAGTTCCTCTTCTGAGGAGGATAATTTTGCGTCTAGAATAGACGAAACCAGTTCCCCCGCCGTCACGAGATTTTTCGCTCGATACAGATAGGGATTTTTTCGTTTCAGAAGTTCTTTGAGACTCGTCTTCTCCAAACTCTGCAACCGAGCGTCGTGGAACTCCGTTATGTGCTCCTCTACGAAATTTTTAACTTCTATTAGTTTTATTGGTTTCATGTGATAACCGTTCCTCTGCTATTTTCTTATAACCCGGGGCTATATCTATCATCAGATAGTTCCGACCCAATCTACGGCAAGCTACGGCAGTCGTTCCGGAGCCAGCAAACGGGTCCAAAACAAAATCTCCGTTTCTAGTGAATAAGCGAATAAACCATGCCGGAAGCTCGACTGGAAAAACAGCACTGTGGTTTTGATTGCCGCATTCGGTCGCCAAATACAGCACGTTCGAGGGATAGACCTTGGTCTTGCCAATCCAATTGGCTATTTTCTTCCCGAAGCCGCTACCAGAATTCGACGTTGCACGACTCAAATCGGTTTTACTTAGATTTCTGAGACGCGCCTTGGACCAGTCGCCAATTGGAATCATTACTTCGTCCTGAAACATTTTGAAATTTTTTGTCTTGTTGAATTGAAGGCATCGTTCCCATGCGTCTCTAAAGCGGTTCGGCCATTTCCCGGGGTGAGTGTTCTTCTTGTGCCAGATAAACTCCTCGGTCCACAACCATCCCTGTTTTCTAAGCTCGAGTGTTAGGTCTAGAACGTATGGGTGGCGCTCTCCGCCTTCTACTCGTTCTTTTATGTTAAGGATGAAAGTCCCGTTTGGCTTCAAAACGCGCAAGAACTCTTTGGATTTTGGAAGAAACCATGAGACATATTTTTCAGGGGGAATACCGCCGTATGTGTTTTTTCGGCTGTCGGCGTAGGGGGGGGACGTTACAATAAGGTCTACTGAATTGTCTGGAACGCTTCTCAAAATTTTTTCACAGTCGCCAATAAGATACTGGTTAATGAACTCGTCCGTTTGACCGTGTTTGGCCATGGTATCTTCTGATAATAGGAGTTGCTCCATGAATTTATAGTTATTTAAATGGGCGGCATCTGCTGCTCCTGCGTACTCCATAGGTTGCCGTCGCATCCTTTGCTTTTAAACTATTTCTGGGAGGAGGCTGCCAGTGCTCAACGGCTAAACTAATGCCTGAAGTGCCGGATTCCCGTGAGCACCATCGCGATGCGCTTGCGGTCGCACGCGGCGATTGAATCGGCGTCGCGCAGGGAACCGCCGGGCTGGATTATTGCGGTTGCGCAGATTTTTGCCGCCAACTCAACGCAATCAGGGAACGGGAAGAAAGCATCGGAAGCAAGGACGCTGCCCTTCAGTTTCATGCCCGCCCGCTTTGCCTTTTCAACTGCGACTTTTGCGGCGTCGATTCTGCTGGTTTGCCCCGCGCCGATTCCCAGCGCCTGATGGTCGGAGGCGAAGACGATGGCGTTGGATTTCGCGTGCTTGGCGATTGTGAAGGCGAAACGCAGGGAGAGCATTTCCCTCTTGGTCGGCTTGCGTTTTGTCGGGTATGCGAGCTTTTTCTCGTCGAGCACGATGCAGTCGGGCTCCTGCACGAGGAGCGCGTCGGAGAACACGGAGCGGAGCTGCCTGCACTGCTTCTGCTTCGCGAGGGCGGTCGTGTCGATGACGCGCAGGTTCTTCTTTTTCGCGAAAAGTTCGAGCGCCTTCCTGTCGAATCCCGGCGCCATCACCACCTCGACGAACTGCGGCTGCATCGCCTTTGCAACCGATGCGTCGATGCGGCGGTTGAAGGCGACGATTCCGCCGAACGCGGAAAGCGCGTCGGTTTTTAGCGCGAGTTCGTACGCGCGCTTCGGGTTCTGCGCAAGCGCGACGCCGCACGGGTTCGTGTGCTTCACGATGACGCAGCACGGTTCCGGGAACTCCCGCACGAGCGCGAGCGCCGCGCTCACGTCGAGCAGGTTGTTGTAGCTGAGCTGCCTGCCCGCGAGCGATTTCACGCACGCGCCGTATAACGCCGCCTTCTGGTGGGGATTCTCGCCGTAGCGCAGGTCCTGCGACTTTACGGACGAGATGAGAATCCGGTCTGCCCCGAAGAAGGACGCAATCGCCGCATCGTATGCGCTTGTAACCGCAAAAGCCCGCTGCGCGAGTTTCAAGCGGGTCGAGTTGTTCAGCGCGCCGCGGTTTTTCCCGAGTTCCTCGATGACGGCGCCGTATTGTTCGGGGCTCACGACAACTGCCACGCCCGCCCAATTCTTCGCTGCGGCGCGTATCAGCGCGACTCCGCCGATGTCGATGTTCTCGAGCGAAGGCTCGTGCAGAAACGGATAGAGATTTACGACGACGAGGTCGATGGGCTTGATGCCGTGCCTCTTGATTGCCGCCTCGTCCTCGGGATTCCCGCGCCTGTGAAGGATGCCCGCGTGCACGTTCGGGTGGAGGGTTTTCACGCGGCCGCCGAGCATTTCGGGAAACCCCGTAACCTGCGAAACGTCGGTCACGGGGACGTTGTGCTCGCGGAGCAGGGAAGCGGTTCCTCCGGTTGAGATGATTTCCACGCCCATGCCACGGAGCGCCTTCGCGAATTCCGCCACGCCGGTTTTGTCGTAGACGCTGATAAGCGCGCGACGAATCATTTTTTGCGCCTCCTCGTGTTGTAGGTTTCGACGAAATCGTATTCCTTTTCGTCTGGCGGCTTGGACTCGCACGCCTCGGGCTCCTTCTTGGACACGATTCGAGGCTTCCCCGCCATAAAGGGAGAAGGCGAGGAAATATTAAAACCCGCGCGTAAGTCGGATTATGGAAGCGCCGGTCTGGAGAATGTTCAAACTCGGCGGGATGACGCGCGCCCGAAAAACACTGAGCCTGCGCGCACGAACGGGCATAACGAGCGAATTCGTCAGGCACAGGAAGTTGCTGAGGTTCGAGAACGAGCTTGCCGAGGAGATGCGTGACGAACGCTTCCGCGAGGCGCTTGCCGTCGCGCCCGAAAGCAGGAGCGGGGAGCAGCGGAAGACCATAGAAAAAAAACTGGAAAAACTCGACGACATCGCAGCCAGCGCCAACGAGTCCATATGCCTGTTCGGGAGCTACGCCAAGGGCATGAGGGGAGACTTGAAGAGATCGCTCTACATTCTTTCGCCGTCCGCAACTGGCATGGCGCTCATAACCGCGCTCGCCATACCGCCCGTTGCCGCACTTGCACCGGTGTTCGCTTCGCCGTACATATGGGCGGGGCTTCGCCGAGCCGGAAAGGGCCCGGTGGTGCGGGCGACGGAAAAAGCGGTCTCGGAAAGGTGGAACCCCGAGATGGTGCGCGAAACTCGAAAAGGCGACGGACGCGCTGGACAAAAGCATCGAAAACAGGCGGCGGTATCTGGCGATGGCACGCGCGCACAAGCGCCGCGTCAGACGCGGATTATTCTCGGTCCGCTCTTGACCGGAAGCGCGCCGCCTGCCAGCGCTTCGGGGTGTGCGTCGAAATAAACCGCCGCGTCGCGGTTCAGGGGGTCCTTCGTGTTCGGGTTCTCGAGCAGCTGCTTCAGCGCCCTCACGACGCTCAGAATCGTCTGCCCCTCCGCCCAGTTGTTAATCAGCTGGATGCACACCTTGCCGTCCTTCTCGTGGATGTTCGGGTGGAATATCGGGGTAAGCCACGTGACGTCGATTCCTCCGGGGTAGGGATACTCGCGAAGAAGGTCAATCTGCACGGAATGCGCGTCCTTTCTGAGCACGGCATCGCCGCTCCGATAGAGCCCGGCCCCCCGCACGCTCACGAGATATCGCGTGCGCTCGGCATTGACTTCAAAGCGCTCGCCGCTCTTTTCCATCTCGGCGTACTCGCTGTCGAGTCGGCGGCGCCATATCTGCTCGGGAAGCATCGGCATTGCGGATTCCTCAGCCACCAGTCGGGTCCGGTATCAGGAGAAGGGAGTCGCCTTCCTTTATGCCCGCGTCCGCAATCGTCAGCTCGGGGTTCAGGATTTTGTTTTCCTTCGTCGCCAGGACGAAGCGGTCCTTGAGCTGCAGGCTCTCCGTCAGCACCTCGAGCACCGACGAAACGGTGAACGCCGGCTCTACGGCGATGACTATCTCCTTTCCGGAGGTGGAATGGGTTACCGTGATGTTGAATTCAGCCATGTGGCACCACCAAAACGGTTTAAAGAGCAGGGGCAATATAACCTTTTTCATGGCATCCGGACCGCGCATAGTGAAGAAGGACAGCGACGGCTTCGTCGAAATATCGATGGGCAGCGCTGAGAAGGCGCTGGAAGATAAGAAAAGCGCCGCCGAGATTGCACCCGAGGAGGTTGGGGAAAGGTTCGTGCGAGGCGAACTGCGGGAGGTGCACAAACCGAAGATTGTTTCGGCGCGCGACATGCCGCACCAGGATGCCGTGCAGGCGCACAGGGAAGCGGCTTCGAGGGACATCCTTCCCGTTACTGCCGGACCGCAAAATCCGATCATAATGACGCAGGACGAGCGCGAGAAGGCTTCGGAGATGGCGCGGAGGATTTACGAGGAGAAGGAGACGGAGAAGGAGAAGCATCCAGTTCATCGCTTCAAAAAACTGCTCGGACTGCGGTGAGCCCACATGGCACAGTACGACGTTTACATCGACGAGGCGGCGGTTCGCAAAGCCGAGAGGCAGTTCCGCGACGCCGCGAAAAGCGGCAACGAGGCGATGGGGCTCCTGCTCGGAAACGTCTTCAGGAACAAGGACGCCGAATTCGTATACGCGAAGGAATACATAACCGCACCGAACGACTCCACCAGCGTTTCCGTCCGTTTTACAAGGCAGGCGTTTTCCGAGCTGAGCGGCAAGATTCGCGGCCGCGGGATTATCGTCGCCTGGGCGCACTCGCACCCGGGATACGGCTGCTTCATGTCGTCGACCGACCTGGCGACGCAGCACAGGTACTTCCCCGAAAAATTCCATTTCGCGCTCGTAATGGACCCGACCAGGCGCGAGGGAAGCGCAATGCTTAAGAGGGCGTTCCGCCTGAAGGACGGGGGCTACGAGGACGTTTCGTTCGCGGTGGTGAGGAAGCGTGGCTGAAGCCGAACATGAGGCGCAGCAGGCAACGGCGCCAGCGCAGCCCAGCACTCGGAAGCGCAAGGCGAGAAAGAAAAAGTTGGAAATAACGCTGTTCGACCGCTCGGTTGCGAAGGAAGTGATGAACGGCGTCTGCAGTCTCGGCGCGCTGAAGGAAAGATTCAAGGCAGTCGACGAAAACGAGTTCGAGGGTAGGATAGCCGAACTCGCAAGCGAGGGATACTTCGCGCGCACCAACGACACGATAAAGTTCGGCATCAAGGGATTCAACGCGTTCACGCCCAAGCCGAAGAAGGAAAGGGCGAAGGCGGCGCAGCCGAAAACGAAAGAGGATGCTCCCGCGCCAACGGCGACAGCGGCCATTACTCCCGAATCTCCCGCACAGAAATCCGACGAGCGCCTCGATTTGGACGAGGCTTTCAAAAAAGGCGCGCCCCTGCACGATGCATCCGGAGGGATGCATCCGACAAGCGGCGATTCGTTCTTCGTAAAGCGCAGGAAGCAGCGCGAGGGCGTTGTTGCGGCGGAGGCGGCGCCGATTCAGCCGCTGAAGAACGGCGAGGAGGGCGCGTGCGAGTTATGCAAAGCTCCGTTCAGGATTTCAACCGGTTCTGAAAACAACCCGCGCTACGGGCACTGCTTCTGCGGCGCGGCATACCACCAGGACTGCTACGAAACCCTCGCGGCAACCGGCGCGAACTGCGTCCGCTGCGGCAAGAAAATTAAGCTCACAGTTGACAGGCGGACCGAGGAAGCGATGAAGGGCGTCAAGGACGCGTTTGACTAGGAAGGATGAACGGGGCAGGAAACGCGTTTAGGAATGCCGTATAACTCCGCTTTGCCTTTTAACCCGTCAAAAAACAGGAATTTGTTTTCGAGCGTCTCGCCTTGGCTGAACAGAATCTTCAGGAACTCGTTCGCCTGAATCGCGGCGATTATCGACGTTGTGGTGGGAAGCGCGGGCATCTTCGGGTCCATGAAATCCAGAACCTCGCCGACGCACGAATATTTCTTCCAGAGCAGCTTGTAGTCCCTCTTGCTCAAGCCGCATTCGATGCAGGCGGAAGGCGAGCGGACTGTTTGCACGCGCCCATTGAACGCCGCCGTGCCTCCGTCGACGAGCGGCGTTTTTCCGTAGCACTGCGCGTTCAGGTGAAGCCGGGCGCCGATATTGTCAAGACAGCCGAAGGCGCAGTCGAAAGAGGCGAACAGTCGTTCGTCGACATGCTCGACGTGCTTGTCGATTACGGTTATTTCGGCAGCAGGTTCAAGGCGCTTGGCTTCCCGCGCAACAACCTCCGCCTTTTTCTTGCCGACATCCGCCTCGGAAAAGAAGACGCACCTGTTCAGGTTGGCGGGAACAATCTCGTCATAATCGACAAGGGTTATTTTCCGCACTCCGAGCTGGAGCAGGTTCTTCACCGCCTCGTTGCCGAGCGCCCCCGCGCCCACCACGAGAACGGCCGCCCCGCTTACGGCCCCCTGATTCCAGCCAGCCACGCGCTTCTGCCTGTCGTGACGGTCGGCGTCGATTGCTTCCACGATGGGTTTTAAGGAGGCACGCATAAAAGCGTTTATGCCCGTCGTGTTTTACGGGAAG
>Ga0066637_10003068_pt1 | contig 11201 bp, 9 predicted proteins | sample CryGeyCG2014_020_FD_62737 | JGI IMG/M metagenome (GOLD analysis project Ga0066637, IMG submission 62737) | Groundwater microbial communities from aquifer - Crystal Geyser CG08_land_8/20/14_0.20 | ecosystem: Environmental > Aquatic > Deep subsurface > Groundwater | place: USA: Utah: Grand County...
GAGCGGAGCGAGGTCTATCCGGGATCCAGAAAATGAACGTCATCCCTCACTCAAAGCTTGTCATCCCGGCCTTGAGCCGGGATCCAGGACAACGTAAAGAAAAAGACCCGCTAAGCAGGTCATGAGATTTTCGTGTCGAATATCGAAAGCGTCGAAATCACCAATAGGCGCTATCGACCGAACAGATTCGACGGTTGACGGTCAGGACATACGCTATGCTGGTGGCGGACTGTCCCTGCCACAGCAATAGCTGACTGTAGGAATGTCGGAGCGGGTCGTCTTCCCCCTCGGACACGGCCGTAAGGAACGACTCATGTTTTCGTCTGACTTCCGAACCACAGAACAGGTCTCCGGGTCGATAGTCGCCCCCCAGAATCACCCGCGAGGCAATGACTACCGTTCGACAGCAGCAAGTTGCAGCTGAAGCCAGACTGCGAACTCTCTCCACGGATGCGACGACTGCGTTCCAGCCCTCGACTTCGCCGGCCAGCCGCAGCTCTTGACGAATGAGCACGATTGCGTGCCGGACCTCGAGAACAGCCGGCGACAAATCGTCGACCTGAATCCGATCGGCATTCAGCAGTATGCCATCGCAATGGATGACCGACCTGTAGTTCAGCAGCAAAAGGGACTGCTGAGCCCGATCGAGCTCCCGTTCGACCCTGGTCAAATTTGTCTCGATTTCCTGGACCGCCCGTCCCCTCAAGCTTAGTGGAGAGGAGGCGTACTGACCCGATTCGAACTCCCTTCTCAAATCGGCCAGATCCATTTTGACGTTCTCAGCCGCTCGGCGCTTGATTTCCTTAAGCGGACCGTTCGCGCGCGCTCTGGTTCAGCTTCAGTTGAGCTGAACCGACAGCTAAGACCGCTGACCGAGATGACAAAGCATGTCGTCATCACGACTGACGGCCTGATCACGTTCGACCATTTCTCAAAATTCATCTCTTCCTCCCCGTGTCCGATTCTCGCTCTAAGCGCGGACACGACGACTTACCTTAGCCCAAAACGTCCGAACGGTCAACATTCCTACGCAGCCGGACCGCTGTCAGCCGAATCAAAACCGCGATCAGACCAAGAGCTTCACGCCAACTAGCCTTGGATCGACCTAGCCGACGATTACGAAAAACCACCGGCAGTTCGACGATCCGGCAACCGGACCGTTCCAACCAGAACAACGACTCTTCTTGAAAAGCGTAGCCGCGACTACGAATGTCGGCGGACAACAAGACCTCGACCGCTCGCCGGCCGAGACAGCGAAATCCAGCTGAAGCATCGCGCGTTTTTAATTTGAGCAGCACACGTGAGACGAACGATGCACATTGACTCAGAATCCGACGCCACCAACCCCAACCCTCAACCCGACCGCCGGACACTCGCCGCGAACCGATCGCTGCGTCGGCACCGTCATGCACGGCTGCGATCAATCGCATTAGGTCGGCCGGATCGTGCGAACCGTCGGCATCCAGCTCACAGACCGCTTCGTAGTCGTATTCGACCGCCAGACGAAAACCGTCCAGGTAGGCGCCGCCTAAACCGGACCTGGCCGGACGGTGCAGGACACGGACTCGACCGGGATGCGACTGAACGAGACCGTCGGCCAGTCGGCCGGTACCGTCAGGTGACGCGTCGTCGACTATCAGCAGATCAACTTCATCAGAAACCAAATCCAAAACGCCGCGAACCACCGTCTCCAAATTTTCGCGTTCGTTGTAGGTCGGAATGACCACTAGCGTCCTCATAAATACCGAGTCAAATCTTACTTTTAGTCTTTATACTTTTGCTCCTGGGTCCCGGATCAAGTCCGGGACGACAGGGGGGGTTGTTTGATTCCGGATCAGGTCCGGGACGACAATACTCTTTTTATCATCCCTGCCTTTTTTCTTCTGTCATCCCGGAAGGTCGAGCGGAGCGAGAACTATCCGGGATCCAGTGCTTGAATTTTTGCTTCTGGGCCCCGGATCAAGTCCGGGGCGACAAAATGGAGGGAGGTAATCTTAAAATTTATGTCATCCCGGGCCGAGACCCGGGATCCACGATCCGATCCGATCTATTTGCGGGACGGCCCCGACCCGTGCCGCGCGGGACCGTCCCGAAGGGGGTCCGGGGCGCGAGCCCCGTCCCACCGCGGAGCGGTGCCTGGGGTCTGGGGGAGAGGGTCTTTCCCAGTTGAAGAGAAACATCCTGGGTCCCGGCTCGGAGGCCGGGACGACAGGGGGGGGTTGTTTGATTCCGGGTCAAACCCGGGACGACAATACTCTTTTTATCATCCCTACCTTTTTTCTTCTGTCATCCCGGAAGGTCGAGCGGAGCGAGGACTATCCGGGATCCAGAACCTATTCGATCTTTTCTGCTTCTAAGGGCTGAAAGCCAAAATCTGGCCCCAGCTCATAGACCTCGAATCCGCCGCTCGCATACACCTGCCGAAACGACCGCCCGATGACAAACTCCCCGCCAGCCGCCGCGCGCTCCCGCGTTCCGACGAAAATATGCGTCAATCCTAGTGATTGCATGAACTCGACACGCTCTGCCTCGTCCGACCGGCCGAAGAATTCCTCAATCTCGGACTGCCGTCGCTCCATGTCGCCGGAATTGACCCAGTGTCCGAACAGCACGCGCCGTCCGGTCCAGCCGGCGATCAGATAACCGGAGACGCCGGAACCGATGAAGGACGCGTCGTCCGACGTATTTTCGCGGATCCAGTCCAGGACCGTCGACTCGTCGGAGGAAAAGAACGCATTCGGAAACGAACCGTGACGGTAAGGTTGCAGGATCGAGGCATAGATGTCGATCGACGAGGCGAACGCCGACAACAGAAATAGGAAAAGGCCGATGGCAGGAACAATACTCCGTCCGAACATCCGAATGGTCTTTATCAAACGACCGACCGCCAGCACGACGACTGGTACGGCCAGAATCACCAACGGAAACTCGGCGCCTTCGAGAAACCGCCGCTGAAAGGAGAAAGGCAGATACGACAGCACCAAATGCGACAGCGCCCAAACTGCCAGCAGGCCGGCCAGCCGCGGAGAACCGTTCCGACGACACAGGAACAGACCGACCGGGGCCAGGATCAGCGGCAGACCGAACCCGAGCAGGACGTAGGGCCAGCCCGGAGTCAGCGTGACGTTGGCTGCGGCGATCTCGCGGGTCAGCCTGCCGTCGCCGTTCAGCAAGAGATAATGATAGGCGACCGCCGGAAAGGACACGGCAACGAACAGGACGAACGCCGTCAGTCGCCGCCAGACAGCCCCATCACGGCGAAAGGCGGCCAGCGTCAACCAACCGAAGAAGCCGGCCGCATACAGCGTCGGGGCATGAAACGGATGGAACTCGAAAAGCAGCAACGCGACCAGGCCGGCCAGCAGTCCGTAACGCGAGCGCCCACTCTCATAGGCTACGGCCAGAAGCAGCATGCTCAAGATTAGCAGGGTCCAGGAGACAACGAAGTGCGGACTGTAAATCTGGCTGGCAAACAGATTGGACTCCGGCACCCACAAATCGATCGGCCAGCTGATGGACGGTCCGGTTTCATTCAAAAACGGTGCTGCCAACGCGCCCCAGCCCGACCCGAACATCAGCAACAGGAAGGCGACCAGCCGTTCGGTCCGCCGACGCAGAAAAAAAGAGACCGCCAAGTAGCAGGCCGCGGCCAGCGGCAGGACGGACAGGGAACGCGCGACGTAGAAGGCGGCCACCGGACCGAGCGACGTCAGCCGGGCCAACAGCCCGACCGACCACCAGAGCAGATTGACGACCGGAACGGTCGGCTCGCCGACGGCAAAGATGTTATCAAGAAAAAAGGCGCCGCCGCGGGCCTGATTGATGTAGGAAAGATAGACGCCGAAGTCGCCGGGCGAAAAAAACTGCAGGCCGTTCCATTCCTGTCCTCTAGACAGTCCGACCAGCCAGCCGTACAGCGGCGGAAAGGAGGTGAGCAGCGTCAGGACGAGTGCGACCGCGGCCACGACCAGCCACTCCCGACGAGTGATCGACTTTACCAGCTCGGTCAAATTCATTTCAGTTCACGCTTCAGGCGCAAAACCTGCCGGAGGTACTCGGCGGCCAACTTGGGCGCGTTGACCTTAGAGACACGGCCGGGAACCGGGGTCTCGCACCACCGCACTGGAATCTCATGCACCTCGAATCCGGCTCGTTCCGATCTGACCACCAGTTCGGTGTCGAAAAACCAGCCCAGATCGCGCACCTGCGGCACAATCTCGGCCATGACCGAGGCCGAAATGGCCTTGAGTCCGCACGGGACGTCGGACACGGCCGTGCCGAAGGCAGCTTTGAGCAGACTGCGGTAGCCGTGCGAATAGAACTGGCGTCCGGCCGACCGTTCGACAGTCGACGCCGGATGGAACCGCGAGCCGACCGACAATCCTGCCCCTCCCCTGATCGCGTTCACCAGATCAGGCAAGGCCGACAGGTCAGCGGCCAAGTCAACGTCGGTGAAGACGTAGACGTCAGCCGGCGCATGGCTCCAGGCAGCGAATACCGCCAAACCCTTACCGCGTTCCTCGAGACGGAGATAGTGAACCTCCGGCTCCGCAGCCGCAAGCTGCCGACCGATCTCGCCGGTACGGTCGTCCGAACCGTTGTCCGCCACTACGACCGCCACGGTGTCCGACGACAAAAGATTGCGTACGGCCTCAAGCACGCGCCCGACCGAATCGTGCAGTACGCTTTCCTCGTTCAGTACCGGTAAGGCGATAGTGATTCGCATGGAAGTCAAAATATTGATTTTTAGACTTTAGAGTATTTTGTCGTCCCGGCCCCTGAGCCGGGACCCAGGAACAGAAAAGATCGGATCATGGATCCCGGATCAAGTCCGGGATGACATTCTTTTTCTGGATCCCGGATACCGCTCGCTACGCTCGCGGTTCCGGGATGACAAAATGGGAGTAGCGACAGCGGGAGCTACAGATCAAGATCTGACCCCAGCTCCCAAAACCTCATAAAGACCAAAACTTCGTCGTCCTCATAGACCGGCAGCAGTGTCGGATCGGACTCGACCGACCGCAGCAGCGATACCTGATCCCGGCGCACCAACACGTAGTGAGAACCGAAGACTTTTTCGATCCGCTCGCCGACATCCTGGCCAGCTTGCCCAGAGGAAATCAACCTCCAATCATCGTACCGTGCGGGGTCGCGTAGGTACAAAAAACCGGCATCCAGACCGATAATGTATCGTCCCTCGGGGAAACGGTAAAACAGCACCGGAAAGTCGGCCCAATCTCCGTTGAAGACGACACTTCCCGGCGGCACGTGCAGGCGCATCCAGTCGCCGACCTCAGTGAAGCGCGACCAGTCATAGGCATTGGTCCGCAGCGACCTGGAGACCAGAAATACGTCGCGAATCGGCAGGAACAGCAGCGTCAGTACGACATATCCGACCATGATCCGACCTAATCGCTTACGTCCGACGAAGAAAAACGAGACGAGTTGACGCAGGTCCACCCGACGCGTTAGACGATCGAACCAAATTGCCTCCAGCAGCAAGGCAAACGGCACCAGAAACTCGACATGCCGACGACTCTTCAGCGTCATCATCAGCAGGGCGAGCGAAACCGCGCCGGTGGCGAGCAGCGGAACCAAATTGCGTCCATAGTCCCCCGCCTCCGACCGCCAAGCGCGACGTCCGACGATCGAGACACCGACTGCCAACGCAACCAGGACCGCCAGCAAGACGAAGACCACGCCGTTCTGCCGAATCAGGTCCGACAGGGCATACGGATACCACTCGATTCCCACCTCCACCGCATCGGTCAGGCCGACCAGCGCGACCTGAACCGTCTGACGCCAGTAGAACTCCAAGTTGGCGGGAAAGAACGGATTAGCCACCAGTCCGCCAATCGCACCGAGACAGGCCAGTCCGGCAGCGGACCACGCACGCCCCGACTCCGGCGAGCGCAGCGCCGTCAGCAGGCGGGACGATGACCTGACGTCAGTCGGCAGGCCAAAGAAAATCACGGACGACTGGACCGCCGCCACGACCAGGGCCACGAACGGCAGGAGCGGCCAACTGCCGTGCGTCCAGACGTACAGCCAAGCGATCAGGAGCAGCAGCCAACGACGGCCGTGCAGTGCGCAGACGAATCCCAGGAGCAGCAGCGTGATCGCGAGCGCCGAAGCCTTGCCCAAGTTCAGCCGGAACATCAGGTCGGCCGAGGTGGCCAGCAGCAGCGTGAAGGCCCAGCCGTGACGCAGCCGAAACAGACGGGTGACCAGAAAGAAGGCCGTCACTGCCGCCGCGCCCAAAAGCACGGTCGCCAACCGAAGTCCGGGCAGCGGACCGAACAGCCAGACGAACGGAACGAGCAGAAGGTGGTAAAAGAAATGCTGGTCGGCAAAGGCCTGGGACAAGGTCGTGAACGGCAGCCAGGGGAAGTCGCGAATCGGCCCCAGACGTCCGGTCAGCACGGCCAGACCGGCATGGTAGAAGGAGTCGGGATCGCGAAACGAAGGTTGAGCCTGAAGCCAGCCGTAAAGCGCGGCTACGGCGACAAAAATGGCCCCACCTTGGTGCCAAGGACGACCGCTAAAAAACCTAAAAAACGGCTTAAATACGCTCATATCAAAAGTATACCCGCCGAAGCAGGAAAGGCCTACGCTGCACCGAGCTGAGGCAAATCCTTGACAGGCTGACGAACATGTGATAAATTTCTCCGTTGCCCCAAAAGGGGCCGCTGCGAACGGACTCCTCACCCGTTCGTAAAAAAAGAAGGGTCTCCTCCTCCTTGAAGGGGGGGTCTGACTCCTGTGCAATACGTTGTACGGTGACGTCGGACCCCCCTTTAACTTTGTCCGATAAGACGACGGCAGTTGTGTTACTCTTAAGAAATCAAATCTAAACCAAACCGACATGACCGCCAAAAAAACGAGGACGCCTATCGTTACATTAATAGTATCCGTATTGGTCGTGGCCGCAGCCTGGGGTGTTTATACGTTCAGGGGTGACCTGACCGATGCCTATCGCAGCTGGCGACGAGGACCGATACCCGAAGCGATCAGCCGGACCGAGTTCGAACGACCCGCACCGGTCGACTCCTCAGCTGAGGAACCGGATCAAAACGAGACCGACGAGCTGACGACCGACACCGAACCGACCCAGACCGTCGACAAAACCGACTCAGACGAACCCGACGATGCTGGCGACGAGGACCGAACGGAACCCGAATCCGAGCCGGAAACGCCGGAGGAAATTGTAGAGCCGGAAGAGACACCGACCACTCGACCAGGTTCAATCAACCTTCGAGTCCCCTTCATGGTCCAGGCGCCGACCGCGAATTGGGACACACTGCATGGCGAGGCCTGTGAGGAGGCGTCGGCTATCATGCTGGCCGCCTACTACGCCGACGAGACGGAGATCACCGTCGACGAGGCCGAGTCACGCATCATGGACGCTGTCGCCTGGCAGGACCTGACGTTCGGCTACCACCTGGATACTACTTCCGAGGAGACGGCCAGGATGATCCGCGAGCACTTCGGACTGGCTGCAGCCGAGGCGGTGCCGATCGGCAGCCTGAACGACATCCTCGACGTCGTGGCTACGGGGCATCCGGTCATCATCCCGGCCTACGGCAAGGCGCTCGGCAATCCGAACTTCAGGAACGGCGGACCTCTCTACCACATGCTGCTCATCAAGGGCTACGACGGCGACCGCATCATCACCAACGATCCGGGAACCAGACGCGGCGCCGACTACGTCTACGACGCGGACGTGCTCTGGGACGCCATCCACGACTGGAACGGCGACGACGTGCCGCATGGCGAAAAAGTGATGATCGTGGTTGGACGTTAAAGCCTCCGACTAAAGACAACTGCCGGAATCAAAAAATCGGACGCCTACTATGACGCTCGATTTTTCTTTTTGATGTGACTCCCGGGTAAATCGCTGACTCAACTCTTTGAACGACAGCGTTTTTAGCAGGAAGACGTTCCTGCCGTTCACGATTCCGGAATGACAGACGACGGCCGAAACCGCCTCGACTACCTGCCCTCCGCCAGCGGCAACGAAAAGCTGAAAGTGCTCCCCTGCCCCAGCTCTGACTCGAACCAGACCCGACCGCCCATACGCTCGACCAGCTCCTTGACGATGAACAGACCCAGCCCAGTACCGGCCTGCGCCCGCACCGCCACCTCCTCCGAACGCCAGAACTTGGTAAAGACCCTTTTCTGATCTTCCGGTCCAAGACCGATCCCGGTATCGGCAACATGAACGACCAAAAAACCGTTGCTGTCCGGTTCGTGGCTGACGGTGACCGTTCCCCCGACCCGATTGTACTTGATGGCGTTCGAGACCAGATTCGAGATGATCTCCTTCAACTTGTCGCTGTCGGACATGACCAGCGAACAGTCCGCATTTCCATCGTGCCGAACTGTGATCTGATTAGGTTTGGCCAGCGATTCGATCTCGACCAGAATCGTGTCGATCATCTCCACCGCATTGACCGGCTTCAGCTCGATCTTGAGCCGGCCGGATTCGGTCCGAGCTACCTCAAGCAGGTCGTCGACCAGCTGAATCAGGCGTTCGGTCGCCTCCTGCATCTTCTCGACGTAATCCTTGGCGATCGGTCCGACCTCGAAGCGCTTGTCGTCGGTGAACATGTCCAAGAGGAGCTTCATGGCCGTGACCGGATTCCTTAGCTCGTGCGCGGCCACGAACACGAACTCGTTCCTGACCTGATCCAGCTCCCGACATTCAGTCAGGTCCTCATAGGTCTCGACCAGCGCCTCGCCGACGCCCTCCATGTGATCGACGAGCTTGTAGGTAACCCGCACGGGAAGGACGCTGCTGTCGGGACGACGGAACTCCACTTCCTCTCGAGCCGGCTCGCCCTTCCTGAGCTCGTCGATGTCGGACTTGCGTCCGTCGGTCGAATAAAAAAGGCTGACGTTTCCGCCGACCAATTCCTCCGGATCGCGGCCGGCCAGCTCCCCAGCCGAGCGATTCACCAGCAGAATGCGTCCTTTTAGGTCGGTGAAGCAGACGCCATCCGGTATCAGGTCCAGGACTGTCCTGAACCAGTCGTGCTCCCGCTGAAGTTCGCCATCTTTCATGTCTTTTCAGTTATGTGTCCCGGCCGCGTCCCGTCAGACTTCAGGCTGACATTGCACTAAATATGCTTAAATTATACCTAATTTTGGCTTATTTTGCAACCCGACATTAGATTGAAAATTTGATTTAAGTGAGTACCTGTCACCAAGTTTGTCGTCCGGGCGGCTCTACTATGTCGTCCCGGACCTGATCCGGGATGACAGATTAAGAAGGAAAGCGGTTCAGGGATGACAAACACTTATTTTGTCATTGTGAGCGGAGGGCCGCGTCGGGGCCGTCCCACAAAAAATTATCGGGATCCTGGATCCCGGCTCAAAGGCCGGGATGACAAATTTTCATAAAGGGCTAAAAAACAAAATCTGACCCCAACAAAAAACGACAGCCCGTTTAGACTGTCGTTCGCATCACGAAACCTAAAGATCACTCACCTGCCGACTGGGAGAACAGCTCCCTCCCGGTCTTCCACATCTCCGGCCTCCCCTGCTCCTTGAGCCAGTACCACCACTCGATACCCCACAGGTACGCCTCAGTCACGCCCATACGCCGGACGAAAGACACGTTACTGCGCAGCCGCTCGGGATTCATGAGCGTCAGCTGATAGTCGACATCGGTCAAGACGATCGGACCCGGCGACCAAGGCTCGGCCTGAAGTTCAGAGACGAACACCTCATCGACCAGACCGGACACCGCGGCGATGCGTCCGGAATACCAACGCGGCGTAGTCGGCCAAAAGAAGTGCCCGACGTAGCGGTTCCAGACAGATCGGTAGGTGCTGATGCCCAGACGATCGGAAAGAATGGCCGAACGAACCCAATCGGACAGTTCGCCGCTCTCGGTGATGATCACCGGCCTAGGATCGGCCGACTTGACGACCGCTATCTCCCGCCGCAGCAGACCGATGTCCGCCTCCGGACACTCGCCGTACGGAAAAAGCGACTCGTTCTCGACCTGCCAGGCGAAAAAGTCGGTCGAGACAGAAAAATGCGTGACTGCCTTGCGCAGCATCTGCAGAGTTCGTTCCTTGAGGGCCGCTTCGTCTAGCTCGGCCGCCCAAGACGGAATGTGACATTCCGGCCAGCGCGGCAGCTTCATTCCGACAGCGAGGATCACCTTGACCCCGCGCTTCCGTGCCTCGATCAGCTGCCAATCAACGTCGCTAAAGTCGAACTCGCCGGGCGACGGCTCGATATCATCCCAGTACACCGGCAGGCGCAACGCGTCCACTCCTAGGTCGTCGAGCGAAGCCAAGTAGACGGCCCGCCAGTCCAATCCCAACTCCTGGGCATACTTCTTGGAGAAGGTCGCGCCGAGCAGTACGTCGTGGTCGCTCGACAGCAGATTGTCGACTACCGCCTTAGACAGGTACAGGACGGCTGCCACGGCCAGCACGGCCAGCAGCATAAAAAGGACGTGCCGTGGCGTATCGCCACCGATGCGGTAGTGTCGGAACCTGCCCCGGTAGCTGCTCCTCTGTCCGCGAAACTTGGTCATGTCCGAATTATACTACGGACGTACGGTGCCGGCCGAATCCGAACCGGAGAGGCTGGCCTTGACATACGACGAACGGGGAGCCAATCAAACGGTTGTCCGGTCGTCCGTTGACGACGACATGACACAACTTCCGAACACAAAATCCGGACCGCCCCGAGCGGTCCTTTTTTTGAAGCAAGGTCAATTCTTCAGCCGTGCATAGCCTTGACAGAATACTGAACTGACCCTAATCTTCGAACTGCTCATCGTGAGCAGGAGGTGACAAAAATGGAAGAAAGTCCCAAAACGATCGTAGTACCGGAAATCCTAGCCCTTTTCCAAGAAGCCGCTGAACTGCCGGGGGATACTGCTTTACGCCTACGTTCTTTCGAGGGCGAGGTGGCCGATTACATGACTCCGGTCGGAGAATTGAGCGAAGACCTACTGCGCTTGACTGCCCTGCTTTTACTCAAGAGGTATGAGGCAGAGCAATTAGTCTTGAAAATCCAACTTCTCAAGACTTCTCTTGATCTCCCGTCCATTTTTTTCGTGGCAGTCTCAACAATCTAACGCAACGGGGTGATATCATCGCCCCATATGCGAAGAACCACATACACACGACTCGATCAGCAGGACCGTGAGGAAATCAGCAGGGGTATCGCGGCAGGAT
>Ga0066637_10003070_pt1 | contig 11197 bp, 9 predicted proteins | sample CryGeyCG2014_020_FD_62737 | JGI IMG/M metagenome (GOLD analysis project Ga0066637, IMG submission 62737) | Groundwater microbial communities from aquifer - Crystal Geyser CG08_land_8/20/14_0.20 | ecosystem: Environmental > Aquatic > Deep subsurface > Groundwater | place: USA: Utah: Grand County...
TTTGAGTTTCGATGTCACGGACATTACAAGCGTTTTTCCGGAGTAAATAACGGTGTTCGGGGCCGTTGTGAAAGGGATGAAAGGAAGCTTGAGTACTGACAAAGATTGGATCTTTAAAGTTTTGACAAAAGTTTTGAAAACATGATTCCATTTGAGAATATGTGCGAAGTGGTGGAGAAAAGTATACATTTAGTTGTTTGGTTTGGAGATAGGAAAGTGAAAAATATAGAATAATTGGCAAGAGAAGAATCTTTGGTAAAAGAGAAATAATAATAAAGATTAGGCTAGTAAAGGCAAAAACGTAGTGGGCCTGAATTGACACTGGGGTAATAAAAGCCAGAATAGTAATTCCAATATATAAAAATGAACAAATAAAAAGTAGGTCTTTAGTTTTTTGACGATAAAAGTAGAGAGCAAGGAGACATATAAGAATGCTAATAATAAACAGGGATTGGTTAGTTTGATTGTTTGAAAAAGTAAAGATAAATTGAGACAAACGATTAAATCGGGTGGTAAAATCAAGCCCCTCCTGGACAGGAGATGTTTTAGTAAAAAGTGAGGAGCTTAGTAAAAAGTGATGTCTTAGCTCGAAGACAAGTGTGGGAAGGTTTATGATAAAAAATGAAATAAAGAGTGATAAAAATAATTTAATAAAATGTCGACGGTCAAAGAGTAGCCAAAAAACAAAAAACAATATTAGAAGTGGGGCGACAGAGTAGGAGATGGATACAGCCAGAGCAATGCTTGCAGAGAAGATGACTAGTCGAGGAAGAGTATATTTTTTTAGTAAAAGATAGAAGGAAATACTTGAAGTGATAAGAAATGGGGTCAGAAATGATGGGTTCCAAACAAAGCGGGATTGGGTAATGTATTGGGGGTGGATAGAGATGAGAAAAAAGGAAACTAATAGTACAAGGGTAAGCCTTTTGTCTTTTCTAAGTAGATAAAGACCAGTGATAAATGAAGCAAGATAGACAAAGGCTAGGGTAAAGAGAGAAGATGTAGGATTGCCTTTAAACAGGATAAATAAGGGGTAGAGAAGATAAAAATAAATAGCACTTTGGTTAAAGGGAAGAGTACTAGTTTGTGGTCCCAAAAGTGGTGGTTTACCACTTTGCTGCCAGAGTTGAAGAACACTCATGTCCCGTCCCATGTCGTTGAAAAAGAAAAAAGAAGCGGGAAGATTCCAAAAACGAACAAAAATAAAAAGAAGAATTATTGCTACACTTTTCCACATATTAATGAGATTATATATGGATGAAGACGGTGGTGGTAATACCAGTTTACAACGAAGGAAAAAGGGTGTTAGAGGTTTTGAAAAGCTTGAGAGATAAATGTAAACTGAAAGTTGTTTTAGTTGACGATGGGTCATCCGAAAGAAGTATAAATGTTTTGAAAAGTTGGATTAGAAACAAAAAAGATATAGTGTTGTTACGGCATAAAAAAAATAAGGGAAAAGGGGCGTCGATGTTGACTGGAGCTCTTTACTGCTGGGAAAATAGTTTTGATTCAATTATTTTTATGGATGGTGATGGTCAGCATAATCCAAATGAAATCGAAAGTTTTATAAATGGTTTAAAAAAGTTTCCCCTTGTTTTTGGTTTTCGGGATATGGGAAAAAATATGCCAATTGTTCGACGTTGGGGAAACAAAGTTGCTAAACGCCTTATAAAAGTATTATTTGGTATCGATAGATTTGACTTGTTGTGTGGATATTTTGCGATTTCAAAAAAAGTATTTAATAAAATAAGATGGCATTCTGAAAGGTACGGAGTTGAGACAGAAGTAGCGACATTTGTGGCAAAAAATAAACTGAAATACTTAGAGGTGCCAGTTGAGACAATATATAAGAACAAGTATAAAGGTGTGACTCTGATCGATGCCGTAAAAATTTTATTAAAAATACCCGGGTGGTATTTTTCCAAATGAAAATTTTTATTACCGGTGCCAATGGATTTATTGGAAATGCTTTGGTGGAATTATTAGTTTCGAGAAATTATGAAGTAGTAGCGATGATCAGGCCAGGAAACTTACCAAGTTTTGATCTGTTTTCAAAAAATCTTGATCTTGTGTATGCTGACTTAACCGATAAAGAATCATTAAAAAGAGTTATTCCAATGGGGTCGGTAGTGGTGAACTTGGCGGCCAATCCTTACGACGCAAAAAAAAGCTTTGAGGTAAACGTAGATGGTACAAGAAACTTAGTAGAGGTATGTAAAATAAACAAAGTCAGGAAGTTGATACACATAAGTAGTCAAGCTGTAAAAATCAAAAGAAAGGGAGTATATGCCAAAACAAAACTGTTTAGTGAAGACGAGATTAAAGAATTTGTTTCTAATTGGACAATTTTTAGACCTAGTTTGGTTTATGGATTAGGGGAGAAAGGTCTGTTTAATAAAATTAGAATTTTATCAAAGAAACTTCCAGTGTTACCTGTTTTTGGTGACGGAAAAACCAAAGTTTTTCCGGTGTTAGTAGAAGATTTGTGCAATATAATAGAGGAATCAATAAGGTGTAAACATGATTTAGGCAAAATAGTAGATATAGGCGCAAAAACTGGTGTAAGTTACAATAAGTTATATCAAAAGATTGTTTATCCACGGAAAACAAAATTAGTCTATCTACCGGTTTGGATTGGATTATTTTTGACGAAAATATTTGAAATATTAGGGTTTAATAATCCACCTTTTTATGCTGATAATGTATTGGGATCGACACAAAAAACCAAATGCTTGGACAAGGAGAGAAACAGATTGTATAAAACTAAGGTATCCGAATTTGGTGAGGGTTTATTAAAACTGGAGAATTCAAAAAAAAGGGTGGCAATTGTAGGTTTAGGGAAAATGGGTATGCTTCATTCGTCAGTATTGAGTAGTATGTCGGGAGTGGAGATTGTGGCTCTGGTAGATAGTAATCCAGCACTGTTCTCAACATTGAAATCGTTTGGTGTAAAAGGAAATTTTTATAGATCTATTGATAAGGCTTTGAAAAAAGAAAATATTAGTGATGTATTTGTCTTGACTCCAAATTGGACCCATTTTTCTATAGTTTCGGATCTAATTAAAAGGAATATAAACGTGTTTGTGGAAAAGCCGGTGGTAATAGATGAGGAACAAGGAAGAAAGTTAAGTAAACTATTGAAGCAATATAAGGTAAGAACGGCAGCAGGCTATACACTTTTGGCGAAAAATGGATTAGAAATGATTAAGAAGGTGATAGAAGAGAAAAGTCTTGGTGAAGTGGAGAAATATGAGGCAAGTTATAGACATAGTGAAGTGTTATCACCCAGGAAAGGTTGGATGTTTACAAAAAAACTATCTGGAGGTGGAGTGTTGATGAATCCGGGACCGCATCTTTTTTCGGTACTAAATCGTTTGTTTGGTAAAGAGAAACTTATTAGTGGAAGTATAAAAAAAATCTATTCTATAGAGGTTGAAGATTTAGCAGATATGATTTTTCACTATGATAAATTTAAAGGAAGCGTATATTTGTCCTGGTCGGAACCCAAGTGTCCAATTGCCAAATTAGATCTCCATGTGGTTTTAGAAAAGGGAAGCGTTGATTATGATGGAAAGAAAGTAGTTTTTAGAGAGGGCAAAAAGATAAGCACTTTTATTGAAAATGATTTGTATGCAGGAAATGTTTTTGATATAAATCCAGAAGCCAATGGTGGCGCATATTATGTTGAAGATTATCAGTTTTTGTTTGGAAAAAGACCTAGTTGTACCCTAGAAGAGGCAATGAGGATAGAATCAATGATTTGGCGGTGTTATAGGTTAATTAAAAATGATAATCAATAAAGTACCCAATGTGGAAATGATTGCTAGAGAGATGACTTCTATGTCACAAGTTAAAATGATAATAAATCGTTTTTTTTTACTGACTTTGGCGAATAAATTTAAGCTAACTTGGTCAAATTTTTTTAATGTTTTTAAACTTGTAAAGAAAGATTATGCAACAGGGATAGGCTTGTTGATTGAATTAGAAATTTTAACAAAAAAATATATTCCGAAGGTATTGTTTTTACATAATCAGATCACGGATATGGCGGTAGCGTTAGGCAACAAAAAAGTCTTTATAGCATATTTTAGATTAATGAAAGAATATAAAATTAGCCCGGGAATTTCGTCTAATAATCCAAATAAGTTGGTGAATTTTTTATCGACAATGAAGTTACCGGGCAACTTGATTGTTTGCATACCGTCGAGGAAGATTAATAAATCTATAAAAATAGTAATTAATAGTTCTGGAATAAAATTTTTATATAATGACTAATATGAAATATATTTCAAGCAGAATTTCGAGTTATGGGTGGAGCGATATAGTGTATGTTGAATTTGAGACATCAATTTACTGGTTTATAAAAAGTTTACCCGGAGTGTTGGGGTATGTTTTGAGATATTTGTATTTTAAACTGTTTCTAAAAAGTCTGAAGTCATTTTGCTGGATTCAACCAAATGTGACAATACTTTATGCAAAATATATGAAGGTAGGAAAAAATTTGGCGATTAATACAAACACATATATAAATGCCATGGGTGAAATTGAAATCGGAGATAATGTATTAATTGGTCCTAATGTAGTTATTTCGAGTGGTTATCATCAATATAAAGACGTAACCATACCAATTAATCACCAAAAGATAGGCAGGAAAAATATAACTATCGAAAACGATGTTTGGATTGGGGCTAATGTCGTGATTATGCCCGGAGTAAAGATATCAAGTGGATGTGTGATAGGAGCGGGGTCAGTAGTAACAAAATCAACTAATGAAAATGAGATAGTAGTCGGTGTACCGGCCAGAGTTATGGGAAAACGATAGTGATGTTAATTTATTTCATCAGAAATAAAATAGTTTGGTCTGTTTTGAACTTCAGTATAGATTTTGTAAATATATTGTCCAGTAACTCCTAGGAAAATAAGTTGAATGCTCCCAAAAAAGTAGATACTTAAGAGAGTTGAACTCCACCCTGAAGTAACATGGTAATTTAACAATCTGGTCACTAATGCGTATAATCCGACTAATATTGAGATTGTAGTACCTGTTAAACCTAAGTAAAAGCAAAATTTTAAAGGAAGATCTGTAAATGAATAAAGAGCATTGAATGCCAATTCAATTAATTTTGATAAACTCATTTTGGCCGAGCTATCGTTTCTGCTGAGCCTGTTGTAATTAAAAAATGTTTGTTTGTATCCTATCAAATGTCTTAAACCCGGGAGATACATATTTTTCTCCTTAAAGGTTAAAAGCGCAAGTAGGGCCCGTCGATTCATAATTGAAAATGTCCCTACATTTTGAGGAACTTTGACATTACTAATGTGGTGGTATATGTAATGAAAAAGTTTAAAAACAAATTGTTTTTGAGAAGACTCTGATCTACCAATTCTTTTTCCGCAAACAACATCGCTTTTAGTATTTATTAATTGAATAAGCATACCTTTTATGAGAACTGGCGGATCTTGCAGATCGCATTCCAACATAACTGTATAATCCCCTTTAGCTTTGTTTAAACCGGCTGTTAAGGCAGTTTGTAACCCAAAATTACGTGATAGACAAATGCCTTTTATGTTTTTGTTTCTACTATGTAATTTTTTAATACAATTCCATGTGTTATCTTCGCTACCATCATTTACAAAAATAATTTCATAATTATCAATTAATGATATTTTTTGGATTTCATAGATAGCAGCTAAAATCTGTTTTACAGAACTGAAGATAATATTACTTTCGTTATATGCAGGAACTACAATACTAATTAACTTTTTGTTTTTTTTCATGTTTTGCAGCATCTTTTTTTGCTAATAGTATAATACTCTTGCCAAAGGGGCATTGAAACAACCTTTCAATAAATATTGAAACTGGAAAAATATATTTATCATATATGTGAACTGCCCTAGGATTTAATTCCCCCCTTGAGGTGAGTTTGTTGAAAATAGATGCAAAATATCCCAAAAATTCATGGTAGTAAATCTTTTCTATGGAAAAACCAGCATTAATTACCCTTGAACGTAATTCGTCAAGCGTATATCTTCTGTGGTGACCTATATATTTATCAAATCGAGAATATAATTCAGGTCTGGCCGGTACATATAGAAATAATCTTCCTTCTTTTTTGAGAATATGAAATAAGTTGATTAGACAGGCTTCGTCATTTTTTATATGTTCTAACACATCAATACAAAAAATAAAATTCATCTTACGGTCTAGTTGGTATGTTTTTTCGTATGTTTTATGTTTTGCATTAAGTATTTTACGATAATCTTTATCTATCTCAATCGCGTAAGTTGCAATATTCTTATATTTTAAAAATCTATTTATAAATTCACCTTTTCCGGCTCCAAACTCTAAAATAGTTTTGCTTTCTGGTGAGAGATTAAAGGAATCAAGAATTAAGGAAAATATTATTTTATTTCTGTTTTTAGCATATTTTGACATTACACCTAATACTTTATTTCCGCTATATTTCATTTTTTGTTGATTTGTCCAGTGCGTTTAATGATGGCGACATTCCCAAAAATTTTGGGGTGATGTGTGTCATAGCCTTTTTCAACCATTCTATTTAAAAGTAAGGCATCGATTTTGTAGTTATTGTCACTTCCTAAATAGGTATAAATACCGGAAAATATTGGAAGATTTGGGTCATTGTTAATGTGTAATACAACATAATCAACATTATCAAGTCCCAGAGGATAGTAATAAACTTTATATTTTTGAAATAAATATATCATTAGATTTTCAGGTACAGAGACGGTTGATCCTATGGGAATATTTGCGTCGATAAATTTTTCAATATTTTTCTGATTTTGATATTTCCCCGTTGGATTAAATGAATCTTTTAATATCAATAACGTTTTAATAGGCCATGATCCATATACAGCCCTTGAAAGAGAAAATTGTTTTAAAGAAAAATCCGTTATTTGGTCTGCATTTCCATAAAAGATAGCTGTTAGTATAAAAATGCCATAAAATAATAAATTGTAAAATTTATTTTTTACTTTTTTTTGAAGACTTACATACCCAAGTATTCCCGACCAAAATAAAAATGGGAAATAGGTAGTGTGATAATGGGTTACCCAGCCAACTTTTTCTGCGCCGCCTAAATTGCCAAAAATGTTTGGAATCATCATAGTAATGGCAATTGTTAAGGTTTTCCATTCAAATATTCCCAAAAGCAATATGGGTAGGTTGATAAAAATAAAAGTTAGTAGATTTTGAAAGGCATGTGGGTATGAAGATAGATAGCTAGCGAAATTCCTTAGGGAGGAAACTGATATAAACGATGAATAATAACTATTATTCAAATAATACTTGATAATAAAATATCCAAATAACCCGACGGTGATACCCAAAAACAGAAGCTGGAAATGTAACCGATGAGGTAATTTGTTCCAATATAAAATGGAAAAAATGACTAAAAAAATACCACAAATAATTGCCGTCTTTTCAATGATCAATGACGATATAGTGGCGCCTAAAACAATGAGAAAAATATTTGGTTTGATTTTTCCGGAAAAATATAATAGCAACATTCCGGAGATTAAAAATAACCTATCAACATAGAATTGACCAAAAATGGAATAATTCCAGGCGGGATGCAAAGAAATGACTGATAATAAAAAGAAGGTACCAATGATCGATATTCTTCCATTTCTTAAAATAAAGTATCCAAGAAATAGTACACCGAGGAAAGAAAAAGCCGTTATACTCCCCCATAAAATATTGATAGGAACAATTTTAGAAAGTGGCGCAAGAAAAAACTGAATAGGGGTAAAATGAAATTTTAAGGTGTTTAGATTGTAAGGATGTGCTTCTAAGTTTAAAGTGGAAACTTTGTCTGGTGTTATATTAACCAGTTTTTCCTGAAAAATATAATCAATAACAGTGGCCAATATTTGACTTGTCGATTTTCCGGTTTTAGCGATATTTAAAGTGATATCGGCATAAGTAGCATTGTCGCCCATTCCGTTGTACCAATTAATACTTAGCACAGTTGCCATAAATCCGAAAATAAATAAAAATATTAGCGTGACAAATAGTTTTTCAATATTATTTATTTTCATTCCATGAAGGTAGATATATTTGGTAGTAAGTATTTTCAAATATTTTAGTTGATTTGGGCAGTATTTCAGAAACTGTTTTGGAACATATATTTTGTGCTTTTGATGGCGGATTGGAGGTAATAATATAATTAAAGTTTTTTAACATATTTTTATTTTTTAAGTCATTGGACCATGTATACCAATACCAATGACATTGGTAGACACGACCCTTAAGATCAAAACGATGAAGTAAGTTGGCGGAAGAATCAAGTATTTTACTATTAATAGATTTGGTATTTTGGTTGAGAAATATCGTAGGATCCAGTGATTCGTTTGAATTAACAAAATAATTAGGTTGTAAAATGTGTTTTAAGTTGGGGACAAAAACACGATAATAGGCAGTGGTGTATCTTAGATTGATGACAAGAATTACCAGCGAGAAAAGATTAATTAGTGTTTTAAGTTTGTGATTTTTGATTTTCGAGGAGAGCCAAATAAAAAATATTAGACCAAATAATAGTTGGAATGGCCAGAGGTATCGATAATATCGAACTAACCCACCAGAAAAGTAAAAGATAATAAACGAGGTCAATAAGAGTAGTTTTTCAGATTTATTTTTTTCAGAAAAAATTTTTGGTAGAAAGATAATAAATAGTATGGTGGCTAAAATGGGAGTAAAAGTTGGAAAGTAGTTTGTGGCCTCCATAAATTGATCGGTATAAAAAAACGACTTGAAAGGATAGAGAAAAATTTTCCCTTTCAACCAATCGACCGCGCTAATTGTGGTTGGGAGTGAACCTTGGTTTTCAAGAACGTCTGATGCGCTCCAAAGATTTGGCGTAGGAAATATTTTTTGAGCGAAGGGAAAAACAGGTGATCCGGTATATTGGAAAGACCGAAACAACCAAAGGGACAAAGGTAATACTGAAAGAAGAACGATAAAAAATAACTTTTTAAATGTTAGACGGGGTGAAAGAATAAACAAAAAAGGGAATATTATAATTGGAAAATATTTTGAAGCGGCAGCGTAACCAACTAAAAAGGCTGCTTGATATGGGAATTTATGAGACAGAAAAAGAGAGCTGACAATAAGCGAGGCCACCAAAAGGTCACAATAACCGTTTGAGGCTTCGAAAATAAATATGGGAACAAGAATAAGAGTGTAAGGAAGAAAAGATGAAACCTTTTTTTGTTTAAACCAATAGATGAAAATAATGGCCGGTAAAAGATAGGCCAGTTGAAGACCTTTTTCTTTTCCTAATAAATAAAAAAATGAATAGTAAATAATACCGTTTTGAGGAAAGAGACTGGAGATACTTTCAGGGAGAGGTTTAATAGAGTTTAAATTTATATACCACTTGGCATTATAGAGGTTGGCATGAGTGGCATCATAGAAAGTTTGCGGAAGTGAACCGAGTGTGAAGGTAAGAACGATAATGAAGATGTCAAGAAAATTTAACGAAGAAATGAAACTGATAAGTTTGTTATAGATAGACCCGAGAGAAATTTCTTTTCTTTTTAATAGGATAAAAAACACTGAAAGGGAAGAAGTGAAAATAATAGACAGTGCGGGGTTTAATAAAAATGAGCCAAAAATATATGATTCAAGAAAAAGAAAGAATATAAAGATGAAATTAAGGGAATATGTTTTAGATAAGAAAAGAATGACAAAAAAAAGAACTATTAGATAGATAACCGTGATAGGGGTAAAGTAGAAAAAGCTAAGGATAAAAATAAAAGGAAGAAAAATTGTTGATCTTTTGGTTTTGTTTATAAAAAAACTTATTAAGAAAGAAAATGCAATTATTACCAAGATCGGTCGTTCTTTTAGATAACTAAGAATAATATCCATTTAAATTTTAAGAATTTGGTCAAGCATTTTTTTTGATGTTGTACCATCACCAAACGGATTTGACCAGTTTTTGGGTTTGGAGAGCATTAATTTGGTTTGGGAAAGGAGGTTTTGAGGGGTGGCTAAAAGATTGGCACCAACAGTAATGGTTTCTGGTCTTTCGGTGTTGTCCCGAAGGGTAATGCAGGGGATCTGGAGAATACAGGCTTCTTCTTGAAGCCCACCAGAGTCGGTAAAAATTAGCTGGGCGTACTTTTCCATGATTAACATTTCCAGATAGCCAACCGGTTCTAATAATTTAAGGTGCTTAGGGTTAATGTGGAGATTAAATAAATTAATTTGTTTTTGAGTGCGGGGGTGGATGGGAAAATATATTGGATATCCAAATGATTTTGAGACATTGGTAAGTGAGTCTAGTAGGGAAGACAAAATTTCTCTTGAGTCAACATTTGAAGGACGATGCATGGTTAAAAGGAAAAACTTTTCGGTTTGGTAGTGAAAGTATTCAGATTTAATTTCGGCAATTTTAAGATTTTCCATTACGGCATCAACAATAGTATTGCCGACAACAAAGATTTTTTTGGGATCAATCCCTTCTGACAGTAGAATATCGGATTGGATTTTGGTGGGAGCGAAGAGGAAAGAAGACATATGGTCGGCCAAAATCCGGTTGGTTTCTTCAGGCATAGTCCGGTCATAGGATCGAAGACCGGCTTCGACGTGGGCAACTTCTATTTCCAATTTAGAAGCAGCCAGGGCACCAGCTAAAACGGTATTGGTATCACCCTGGACAATGACTATATTCGGTTTTTCTTGCAATAGAACCTTTTCAGTACCACTAAGAATTTTGGCGGTCATTTCTCCATGGAGACCCGAGCCGACATTGAGATTGTATTTCGCTCCGGGCAACTTTAGCTCTTTTAAAAATATTTCATCCATTTTCGGGCTATAGTGTTGGTTGCTGTGAATTATGAAAAAATCTATTTTTTTCTTTTGAAGTTCACGGATAACCGGGGACAATTTAATGATTTCAGGTCTGGTTCCAAAAATAATGGTAATTTTCATAGGTCCTGACGATATCGGTGAGGAACCCATTTAATTTTCCATTTGGACTCAAATTTCTTTTTATTTGATTCAAAGAGGTCAAGATACTCTTGGGAGACAATTTGCTTAAAAGAGGCACCGCCAAAGTGGTGAATAAAGGCATCTTCGATACAGAGAATCTTAAACCCAGCTTTTTTAATCCGGTGACAATAATCATCGTCTTCAAACATTCCCCGACCAAACCTTTCATCGAGTTCTCCG
>Ga0066637_10003074_pt1 | contig 11193 bp, 9 predicted proteins | sample CryGeyCG2014_020_FD_62737 | JGI IMG/M metagenome (GOLD analysis project Ga0066637, IMG submission 62737) | Groundwater microbial communities from aquifer - Crystal Geyser CG08_land_8/20/14_0.20 | ecosystem: Environmental > Aquatic > Deep subsurface > Groundwater | place: USA: Utah: Grand County...
CAAAACTCTTCCCTTCGACTTGACATAAGTTGAACGATTCCGACCGAACTTAAGTCAAGTCGCTTAGGTAACAGAATGTGAAATATTTATCTGTGAAATATCGCGACTTAACTCAAGTTCTCCTATTTATTCTAGATTTTTCCTTTGTCATTTTATCGATTTTCCGGTTATCTTACGATTGAATGTTATCTAACTTTTCATAGAGAAGAAAACATGAATCCAATCCAAATGGTACAATTATCAGAACTCCCACCGAAGAAGGAATTCCAGCCGGGAATTCGACGTGCGCCGAATCGCGGCTATTTCCTTTCGCAAGCCGAAACCGTTCTGGCTCTGAAAAACGCCCTGCGCTATGTGCCGCCGGAATGGCACGCCACGCTTGCGCCTGAATTTCTCGAAGAATTGCACACGATGGGACGCATTTACGGTTATCGCTTCCGCCCGGAAGGACGCATCTGGGGCAAGCCTGTTGACAAATATAAAGGCATTCTCGCCGCCCGCGCCTTTCAGGTGAACATCGACAACAATCTCGATTTCGAAGTTGCGCTTTACCCATACGAATTGGTGACTTATGGCGAAACCGGGCAGGTTTGTCAGAACTGGATGCAGTATTTACTCATTAAAAAATTTCTCGAAGTCATGACGGAAAAACAGACACTGGTCGTCAGTTCCGGGCATCCGGTCGGCCTTTTCCCATCGCATGAAATGGCGCCGCGGGTGATTTCGACGAATGGGCTTTTAGTCGGTGAATGGGACAATCCGAACGATTTCCGCAAACTGGCCGCACTCGGCGTCTCGAATTACGGCCAGATGACGGCGGGCGGCTGGATGTACATCGGACCGCAGGGAATCGTTCATGGAACATATATAACATTGCTCAATGCCGGTCGGAAATATCTCGGAATCCCGGAAGACAAGGATTTGGCAGGCATTTATTACGTTACTTCCGGACTCGGCGGCATGTCCGGCGCGCAAGCCAAAGCCATCGAAATTGCCGGCGGAATCGGCGTCATCGCCGAAGTCGATTACAGCCGCATCAAAACCCGCCACGAACAAGGCTGGGTCAAATTAGCTTCTGATAATCTCGCCGAGATCGTCCATTGGATGAACGAATACCGCGCCAAGCGTCAGCCAATTTCTATCGCTTATCACGGCAACATCGTCGATTTGCTCGAATACCTCGATTCCCAAAATATTGCCATTGATTTACTCTCCGACCAAACCTCCTGTCACGCGGTTTACGATGGTGGTTATACTCCGACAGGTGTGAATTTCGAAGAAGGTCGTGCCCTGCTGAAGTCGGCTCCCGATAAATTTCGCGGAAGGGTGGACGAATCTCTGCGGCGGCATTTCCACGTTATCCAGCGGCTGACCGCTAAGGGCGCAAGATTCTGGGATTACGGAAATTCGTTCATGGCGTCGGTTTTCGACGCCGGTGAAAAATCTATCGCCAAAAACGGACATGATACGTCGGATGGTTTCGTTTTCCCGTCATACGTTGAAGACATTATGGGACCGCTTTGCTTCGACCGCGGCTTCGGTCCGTTCCGCTGGGTTTGCCTGAGCCGCAAAGACGAGGATTTGCATAAAACCGATCAGGCGGCAATGGTTTGCATTGACCCAACGCTCAGCTCTCTGCATCGAGACAATCATCATTGGATCGCCACCGCCGAACAAAATAATCTTGTCGTCGGAACGAAATGCCGCATCCTTTACAATGACGAAGAGGGGCGCATCAAAATTGCTCTGAAATTCAACGAAATGGTACGCAAGGGCGAGATCGGACCGGTTTTGCTTGGCCGCGATCACCACGATGTCTCCGGCACGGATTCGCCTTACCGCGAGACTGCCAATATTTACGACGGCAGTCGCTTCACCGCCGACATGGCAACGCAATGTTTCGCCGGGAATGTCGCCCGCGGTATGACGCTCGTCGTCCTATCGAATGGCGGCGGCGTCGGCATCGGTCGCGCAATCAACGGCGGTTTTGGATTATTACTGGGCGGTAGTGAAAAAACCGACAATATTATCAAAAGCGCTCTGTCGTGGGATGTAATGGGCGGCATCGCCCGGCGCAGTTGGGCGCGCAATCCGAATGCCTTTAAAACCGCTGAAAAATGGAATCTTGACCACATCGGAGAAGGACAGATCGCTCTGCCGTTTGAGGCGGAAGAAGGATTGGTGGAAAAAATCGTGGAAAATGTTTGCCTCGAAAATGCATTTCAAATTAAAATATGATGAAAATCATCGAAACTAAGGATAAATAGTATCGATTAAAAAATATCAAGCAACAATATTCTGCATTAAAGATCCGAGATAAGATCATTGAAGGAGTATAAGCGATGAATACAAACAATGAAAAAACTGAAACAAAACGTGGTTTATTACTTGGTGCACGAATTCGGTTTTCGCCCGCTGGAGCAAATGTACGTGAGAGGGCAATAATTCGAATTATTGAGCAAAATCTTGCATGTCTTGATGAGAATCGTAGTCTCAGTATCAAAGAACTTTGTAATTTCATGTGTTTTACCGATCAACCCGCGATCCTAAGAGATGCGGATGTTAGAGAAGGTATTCGTATTCTTCATGATAATAATCGACTTAATGAGTCCAAAGTAGATGATCAAACAGTCTTTTCATTATCAAAGACCGCTCGAGATGAAGTATCTCATTTGGAAAACGAGTGCCAGCGTCGAAACACTTCCATAATAAAAGATTTATTCGGGAAATTAGAAGGCACTTCATCTTCTTATACACTAGCTTTCTTCGATTTACTCGCCAGTATTTTTTCTAAACTGACTGACATGTACGTACAATCTATAACCATGGGAGGGAAAGCGACTACTTTCGCTGATGATCGAATACTTGATTCAACAATAAGTCAAATTTTTAACAATCACACTGTACAGAATAAGACTGGTTTCACTTATGGCGTCAAACGCTTCTTTCGTGAGTCGAAGCCAGAATTCGATGAACTTAAATGGAATATGGCGCAAAATTATTACGTCGCTAAAGCTCTTGGTAGTGACAAAAGTGCCGATTTACTTTCTATTAATGTTTTAAAAGGAGGCAACCTTTACTGTGATACGAATGTTCTCATTGCAGCCTTGGTGCCTGAGTGTCGTCATCATAGCAGTTTCCAAGTACTTCTAAGGTCATGCGAAGTAATGGGAATGTCTCTCCGGGCTGCATATATAACTATACAAGAGCTAAGGTCGGTTATTTACTCGTATGGTGAACTTCTCATTAAAGTTGCTGACAAAATCCCTCGCGAAACCAGTTTAAAAGTAAGAAATTTTCTATTTGAATCCTACTTGGCCGAAAAAGATCGTGATCCCGAAATTACAGTTGATTCATTTTTGTCACAATTCGAGCACATGGTGGATCGACTTGAGGCCGACTTAAAAATATCCATTGTTGACAACCAAATGTTTGATGCCATAGCTCGAGATGCAGCTACTAAGACTCTTAGTTATGAACTGGTTTCTCAATATGAAATATCACGCGGTCGAAAAAAAGGAGAAAACGCTGCAATTCACGACGCCGAGCTGATAATATTTGTAAGAAAAGAAAATGAAGCAAACAGAAAATCTTGGATTATCACGTTGGATACATCTCTTGCAACATGGCAAGAAAAACGCGAAAATGAAATTTGTAAGTTATTAACACTTGATGCTCTTCTGCAGTGGCTGGCTCCGAGCGCCTCAGGTACTGAAGATGAAGATCACCTTGCAAAGATATTTTCCGAATCATTACGATATAAAATGCTACCTCGGGATGTCTTCTTTGATCTTCGTGACTTTCAAATATTTGCAGAGATGGGAATTGAGACAGGACAACTTCCATCAGACGATGTAGAGGCCTGCATAAGAGAAATTCGTAAGGTTAGCGTGAATCTTGATCCATCAAAACCAGCCGATCGTGAGAAGATGAATCTAATAATCCAGCGCTATTTCGCAGATCCTGGCACAAAGTACCAGCACACGATTCATGAATTACAGGCTAATTCTGATACCTTAAATAAAGAACTGGATCAAGAGAAACGTCTACGGATTGATGCAGAAATAAAATTTAATGACCTTGCAATAAAAAGCGAGGAAATGTCCAAACAGATCGAAACAGAAAAATCTGCTCTTTCTAGTGCAATGTCACGCATCAAAAACCTCGAAGATTCAAAGTTCGAACAAGAAAAAACTGACAAACATAAACAACTAGTCACATCAGTAATTCGGAGGTCGCTTTTTGCTTTGATGTTACTGATAATTCTCGAACTCATAATAGGTTATTTTGCCTGGCGCTATGGTGAGGGTGAAAACTTATTCCTAAAACTTACAAATGCATGGGTGTGGTTGTGTCTTGGATTTGCTTGCATTGCGGTAATTTATAGGTTTATTTTAATGGGTAGAGATCGAATGCGTTTATTAAAATGGTGGAAGGGAGAAACCGACTAGATGAGTAAATTTCATGCCATATATTGTCTTTATAAATGACTTGCAAAATAAATTAGAGCGCAAATGAAAAGGGGCATTAACCTTCGGACTTGCCCTAGGTATAGCCCCATATCGTGATGAGTAATTTTAACACAAGTTTTAACAATTGTCAATAGGAAATATTGATTGAAAATGAGTTCATGAAAAATTTACATTTTACAAGGAAAACTTTTAACATTAAAATCTTGAGATTCGCATGAACAAACGCGTCGTCGTCGCGATGAGTGGCGGAGTGGATTCATCGGTTGCCGCCTGCCTACTGGCTGAAAAAGGATTCGACGTCATCGGTCTGACCATGCGCATCGGGTTGCCCGATCTGGAAAACGGATCTCACGTAGGTATTGGAGAACAGATCATCGCCGACGCCAAACGTGTTGCCGATAAACTCGGAATACCGCATCTCGTACTGGATTTGGGCAAGCAGTTCCATGAGCGCGTGATTGCCAATTTTATCAACGAATATCTCGCCGGAAGAACGCCGAATCCGTGCGTGCGATGCAACGAATTCCTGAAATTCGGCGATCTGCTCCAAAAAGCGCTTGCACTCAACGCCGATTATCTCGCAACCGGTCATTATGCGCGCAATGTTAGACGAAACGGCGTTTACTATCTTAAGAAAGCCATCGACCTAAAAAAAGACCAATCCTATTTCCTCTACCGCCTGTCGCAGGAAAAACTCCAGCGCATTCTATTTCCATTGGGCAATTTTACCAAAGAACAGGTACGTTTTATCGCCCGAAACCGCGAATTGCCTGTCGCTAAAAAACCGGAAAGCCAGGAAATTTGCTTTATATCCGGTTCGTACCGCGACTTTCTGGCGAGTCATTTAGAACATGAACTCGAGCCGGGAAATATCGTCGATGAAAATGGAAAATTCCTCGGCAGACACAAAGGAATCCCGTTTTACACGATCGGCCAGCGCGAAGGCTTGAACATCGCATGCGGTTACCCGGTGTTCGTACAGTCGCTCGATCCGAAGACTAACACGATCGTCGTCAGCCGCCGGGAAGGTTTAATGCGCACGACTTTCTCAGTCGCCGATGCGGTTTATCCTTCGGGCATATTGACCGGGCGAACGCTTTTGGATGTCCGGATTCGCCACCAGTCGCCCGCCTCAAGCGCATGGGTGACGCCGCTTTCAGAAACAACCGCGGAATTCGTGTTTAAAAAACCGCGCTTTGCCATCACGCCCGGACAATCGGCAGTTTTTTACAAGCGAGAAACCGTCGTAGGCGGCGGCGTCATTGATAAAGTTATCGAACAAGAAAAATGATACGAAACCATTTATTTAAAACAAAGATCAGCCCGCTTTTCACCGAAGACGCCGGAAATTGCTCTGAAAATATTTGGGGCGTTGCTAGTTTTGATCTGGGATAAATGAGGAGAAACAAAAAATGGCAAAGGTAAAAACGAGGTGTTTGCAGTGCGGAAGATATCTTACATCCAGAGAAAACTGTGATTTTCACGGCGTCTGCGAACGTTGTTTCGATGCCATGAGCCCGAACGAAAAGGTTGAACTCCAACTTGGCTGGACTCTGCGTCACGACGGGGCGGAAAACCAGACTATTGACGGACATTCGCTCATTTGTCCGCTCTGTGGACACAATCGGTTCTGGAAAAGGAAGACTGTTTTGATCACTCCAGCGGCGGCGGCATGGAATTTTCTATGGGCAAGTAAAAAAGCGGTCAATTACATTTGCGACCAATGTGGTTACATCTTTTCATTTTTACGAGAACCGACAAAACCCTAAACGAAGGGAGAAAAACATGAAAAGCATTTTAATCATTGCTTTCTTTTATTTCATCATTTCTTTGATTTCATCCCCAGGCGTTTCCACCGAAATGAAAGTCGTCAGCAAAGTCAATCTTCAGCGTTATCTTGGGAAGTGGTACGAAATCGCTACGATTCCTCAGCGTTTCCAGAAAGGATGCGTTTGCGTCGTTGCGGAATACACGCCTAAAGCAGATGGCACTATCATGGTTGACAACTCCTGTCACAAGAAGACGCCGGATGGTAAGTTCTCACGCGTCGTTGGCAAAGCCAAAGTCGTTCCGGGCGCCAACAATGCCAAACTGCGCGTCAGTTTTTTCCGTCCGTTTTGGGGCGATTACTGGATCGTCGAACTCGATCCGGATTATCAGTGGGCGGTTGTTAGCAATTCAAAAGGCTCGACCTGTTGGATTCTCTCACGAACACGCCAGATGGATGATGCGCTTTATGCTGATCTGGTGGAACGTTGCCGGACAAAAGGGATTGACGTCAGCCGATTATTGAAAACGTTGCAGGAATGCGGGCGCTGAAAAAGTATTCCCACTGCGTTAAATTATTTAACAAAGCTGAAATAGCACCTTGAGAATGTGGAAAATTGTATTTAAATGAAGGACTATTTTTCTACTGATAAAAGCTTTTTTATCAAGTACCCTGCTAGATAAACGGGAATGTAAATTCTCGTTCCGGATCGTTCTGTATTTCGGGCGCTGAAAATGAACGACCGTTCAGGATGATATCGTTCCTCAAAGACATTAAGGCTTTTTGATTGCGTCACATTTCCTGATTTTACTTCAACAGGAAACACTTTCTCATTCGCCTCCACGACGAATTCAATTTCTGCCGTGCGACCTTCCCAGCAAAACAAATCTTTCAAACCGGCGGATTTCAGTTCCTCTGCGACAAAATTCTCGACAATATACCCTTTATAATTTCCAAAGTCGTAGTTCAAAATCGTATTAGGTGAAATATTCGTCATCGCGTTCAGCAAACCCACATCAAAAAAATAGAGTTTAAACCGGTTTTGTTGCGCATAACCCATCAACGGTTTTTCAGCGCGTTCAATGATAGAGTTGCGAATGATGAGATTTGCTTTTTCGAGCCACGCGATCGGTGAAGATAACCGTTCATATCCGCGATGACCCGGCACGGCATCTTTAAACTGGAATTTATTAGCCGATCCATCCAGCGTCTGAGACAGTTGAAGCGGCACATTCCGCCACAGACGTTCGATTTGGAGCGCATTCATCTTTCCACTGTGTTTAGCAATATCGGATAGATAGGAATCAAGCAGGTTTTTCTGAATTTGTCTGACTTTCGAATACGCCTCGTATAGATTCGTCATATTAGTCCGAAATGTCTCGACAGCCGCCGGCATACCGCCGACAATCAGATATTGTTTCCATAATTCCCATAATTTTTCATGTGCGATTTCCAAAAGCGGCGTAGAAAAACTATACTCTCGTAAAAGATTAACCAATTGATCTTTCTCCAAACCAATCAGAAATTCCTCAAACGACATCGGATGTAAATCCAGAAAAGTGACTTTTCCAACGGGAAACGAATCCCGGTTCAAAGACACACCCAGCAAAGAACCGGCGGAGCAAATGGCCAAATGTGGTATTTTTTCGCAGAAATATTTCAGGCTGGTGAGTGCTTTAGGGCACCGCTGAATTTCATCGAAAACCAGTACATCTTTTTCAAAATCAATCTTACTTTCGATATAAAGTTGGAGTTCGTTCAGAATTCTCTGAGGATTAAGGTCAACTTCAAATAATCTTTCAAGTCGGGAATCTTCTTCAAAATTAACGTAATGGCAATGAGCGAACTCCGCCGCACCGAATTCCTTTAGAACATATGTTTTCCCAACCTGACGCGCGCCGCGAAGAAGAAGCGGCTTACGCTCCGGATCAGTTTTCCACGCTTTTAATGACCGGCTAATGCTTCTTTTCATAGGGGTAATATGAGCAAATTGTGTACTTTCTGCAAGGACTTTCTACATAAGATGTGTACTTTCTGCAAGGACTTTATATACAATCTGTGTACTTTTTGCAGGGACTTTGGAAATCTGGAAGTATAAAACCAGCATCTACCGGAGTGGTCAACGAGTTATGACTGCGATTTCTCCGGTTCCGGCGAATCGGTTTGGTTCATAAGGATTTCCACCGGTGTGAGATATTTTTTCTTATTGTTACATTCTTTACAGGCGGGGACGACATTGCTTTTAACGCTTTTCCCGCCGCGGACGATCGGAACGATGTGATCCATCGTCAGTTCTTCCGGTTGAAATTTCTGCCCGCAATAATAACAAATTCCCGCCGCGAGTTTCTGCTTCCACCAGCCGGATTTGCGCAATTCTTTAGCCTTTGCCTTCTCGCGGGCAATGTGTTTTTCGTCGCGCTCGATGTTAATCCAGTCGGTCATTGTTTCTTCTGCTCTAAAAACCATTCATATAATTCAGGATTGTCATACGTTGCCGTCCATGAATCATGTTCGGCTGACGGATAAACGGTGAATCGCACGTTTCCGCCGCAGGCTTTCAGCGCCGCAACCATCTCTTCAGATTTGTGAACAGAAACGATGCGGTCTTTCGCACCATGAAACGCCCAGACCGGGACGTCTTTAATCTTGTAAACTTCCAGCGGATTTCCTCCGCCGCAAATCGGAGCGATTGCCGCAAAACGCTCGGGATGTTCGATAGCCCACGCCCATGTCGCATAACCGCCCATGCTCAAACCGGTCAGATAAATTCGGTTCCGATCCACGCGAAATTTCGATACAATCTCGTCAAAAAGCGCATCCAACGTATCTTGCGACCACCAGCGATTCACCGGACATTGCGGCGATACAGTGATGAACGGAAAATCAGGCTTTTGTTTGACAATTTTTGGAATGCCATGCCGCTTCACGAGCGATAAATCGTTGCCGCGCTCACCGGCGCCATGTAAAAAGATGATCAGCGGAAATTGCGAATTGCTTTTCTGATATTTTTTAGGAAGAAATAGCAGATATTGACAGTGAATCGTCTTGCTGACCTTTTTCCGAAAAGTCTGCGGCGTTTGTCCCACTTTCGGCTGAGTCGTCAATCCTGTCATCGCATCAGAATTTAATGAATCCGAAAGTCAGTTTGTAACGAATTTCTTCTGGATAATTTTTCTAAGAGGCTTTCTTCTATCGTCCAAAACTGACTATATTTCGGCGTATGAAAAATGAGACGGAAATTCGGCAACCTTTTGTCTATCTCGCCCGCCCGGACGGATTTCTTCCTTTTTTAAAGACGATCGACGCGCAGATGGATTTGGCTAAATGGATCGATCAGATCGATCTACACGCAGAATTAACGCCAGACGATCGGCAAAAGATCGAACTCTTTGGCGATTCGACGTTTTGGTCCGGCATTTCCGATCCGAGTGATTTCCAGATGATTCTTGAAACGCTGAAATCTTACCGCCACTGGACGCGCGAAGTCTCCGCCAGTTTAAAATTCAATCTCCTCAAACAAGATAAAACCGGTCAGAAAATGCGCCGCGAATTGATGTCTCTTCTGCAACAATTTGCAGATCGTATTCATCCATGTGCTGTTTTCCGAAAAGTCACTGCTCGTCGAAGCAAGACCGGAATTTCTATTCTGGGTTTCGGACTGGAATTTATCAGCCGGCGTTTGCATCATTTTTTATCCGACGATCAGCCGTTTCCGCTGGTTTGCTACGTCGTTAGCATCGGACCGGAAATCGAGGAAGTCGTGCGCGATTTCTCAACCGGCGGCGATGTTTTTCAGACATATTTGCTGAACGGACTCGGTTCAGGAGCCGCCGATCTCGTCGCTTACAATCTCCAAAAATACATCGAACACCCAAACGGCAGTCGGCTGAAACGACTCAGTCCCGGTTTTCACGATTGGGCGCTCACCGATCAACTCGTCATTTTTCAACTGTTAAAACCGGAAAGTACCATCGGCGTTCGGCTGACGGACGCATGTCTGATGCATCCGCTTAAATCCACTTCTGGAATCATGCTCCCGCTGGACAAATTATCTGTCACGTCAAGCAATTTCACACATCATTTTTAGAGGATTTTTATGTCAATCAAAAAACAACTCGGAAAACAAATTCTCGTCATCGCAGAACCGCAAAACGCTATCGCAAAAACAGTTGAAGCCGCCAACAGTGCGCAACCATTTTTTCTCAACGTCGATTCACCAGAAATGGTTGTTGCGGCTCATCAGGCATTCACCGATTCCGGCGCAGACATCATCCTTACGAATACAGCCGGCGCGCTGAGACCGGTTTTTCAACAAATCGGCCGCGAAAATCTTATCGAAGCGGTCAACGTTCGCGGCGTAGAAATCACGCGGAAATGCGCCGGTGAAGCGCAATTCGTTGCGGGTCATGTCCAAACAATCGGCTTAAAAATCGAACCATTCGGAGAAATCGAATTTGACGAGGCCGTCCGGATTTATTCGGAGCAAATCCGATTTCTGGTGAGCGCAGGAATCGACCTGCTCGTCATCGATTCTTTGCACACCATTCAGGAAATGCGCGCGGCCACGATCGCGGCGAATTCGTTGAGAAATGCTATTCCGCTGGCGGTTTTTTCCAAATTCGACAGCGAAGGAAATACAGACGATAAAATGACCGTAGAATCCTTCGCTACAATTCTCGACGGTTTACAGGTCGATAGCATCGGAATTCTCCAAAATTCACCAACCAAATCCATTTTCCGGCGACTGATGAATGCGACCAATCGTCCGATCTCCATTCGATTTCTCCCGGAAATTGGCGATGAAATCGAAAAATCCGTAGCGGCTTTTACCGAACTCGGTGCGGCAATGGTCGGCGCAGAAATACCGGAACAGGTTCGTGCCGTCGCATCGGCGGTTCGCGGACGGGAAATCGTTCGGGCTCCCAAGCCGAATCTTCGGCTTCCGCTGAGAAT
>Ga0066637_10003076_pt1 | contig 11191 bp, 12 predicted proteins | sample CryGeyCG2014_020_FD_62737 | JGI IMG/M metagenome (GOLD analysis project Ga0066637, IMG submission 62737) | Groundwater microbial communities from aquifer - Crystal Geyser CG08_land_8/20/14_0.20 | ecosystem: Environmental > Aquatic > Deep subsurface > Groundwater | place: USA: Utah: Grand County...
AGGTAGAGCCGATTTCCAAGGGAAACCTTTTCACCATACCGTAAAGCAAAACCTTTAACCCTCTTCGGCAGCCCCTTATGGTCTCCCAAGACAAAAACGGGATTCTCACCTATGTTAACCTCAAAAATGTCTTTTCCGCCTTCTTCAAGGACATAAATCGGTGATTCATCTGCTTTTGCCTTCAACAGAGCCTCAAAACTAGATTTGTCAGTGGTTATGCCTGGATGGAATTTTCCTGATAAGACATTCTTGAGAATCTCTTTCCAAGTTTCTTCGTCTGGGCGCACGTCTCTAAGCGTTGCGCCATCAACCTTTAAGTGTACGGGCGGCAGTGGTGGGCCGCTTAATAGTGCATGGAAGACAACGTTTCTGCGGATTTTGTGAGAAAGAAATAGGCTGGCTTCAATGCATTCATGTACAATGTCTAATCTTCCAGCCTTGCGTAGACTTGTGAATTTTGAATCTGTTCTACCTTTACGCGAATACAAAATAAACTCACGCAAGAAGTTTCACCATTCTTTGTTAATGATTAGGTTCAACATAAAAATGTGGTCCTAAGCTTGATAGCTCTTCGTTAGATTTAATAACCTTCTATTAATTAGTTGAGCAAAATCATATAACGTCACTGAAAACCATTGTGAGGATAGATTGGTCATGGAAAACTTGATGATGGAGACTGCAAATGTCATAGTGACTGACGTAGCTTGTTTAAGAAAGAAGATGTGTAGCTCCTATAGAAAGTTCAGCGAATGGAATACTTGTTGACGAGCTCAGAGAGTACGGCATTAAGAGACTGACGCTTCTTTTTGAGAATGGGGAGATAGTTAGCTTCAAGGCTGAAAAGGGAAGCGACGCGTTCAAGAAGATACTGGAGAAAGCTGAAGGAGATAAAGACAGGATAGCGGAATTAGGTATAGGAATAAATTATGGCATGAATCCTATGGGTTGGAGTGTATACGACGAAAAAGCCCTTGGAACAGCACACATAGCCATAGGCAATAACACACACTTAGGCGGAGTCAACAAAGCATCAATACACATAGACTTCATTCTGTACAACCCAACGATAAAAGCCGACGACAAAATCATAATGGACATGGAAAAACTATCCTAACAGACAGACGTTATTCGTACATATGAACAACACATCAATGAAAAGAAAGCAGCATACGCTCCAAACATAGGTTCCTATACAGAAAACTATGGGGGTCTATTTTTCTACGGTTTGCGTGGAAAATCTGCAACTCGCTACGATTATTGTCTGACAAAACGGAAATTGAAGTCCGACAAATCTACAGCTCAAACGACCTATATATAGGTCGAACCACGTTTTGAAGCGTGTTTCAGACTTTGAGGTTTGAGAATTGGTGACTACATGTGCATTGCAATCCAATTTCTTGTAATGGTGTAGTTCTATGCTTTTTTCCTTAGGTTCCCTCTTGTTAACATCGAAAATAACTTGAAGGGGCTAGGTGCTTGAGAGGGTTAGTTTTTGCTTCCCTTGACCTTGCGCTCGTCTGCAGATTATGTGTGAATTCTTTTATTGTTCCTCCCTTTCTCTTAGATGGGTAAAGAATGATTTCAAAACCGACGAAACCCGAGTTCGAAGTGTTAGTTGTCTGGCTTATCTTGAATGGGAAGGTAGAGAAAGCTCTAGAACTGCTCGCGGAACATTACAGTGTTGACGTGCCTAAGATAGAGGTCGGCTTACCGAAAGGACGTAAAAAGAAGACTCTCGGATGCTACAACGCGAAAAAGGGGACAATTTCTGTTTTGAACAGTGACACACTTAAGGAACCATTCATCATTTTACACGAGTTTTATCATCATTTGAGAACAGCTTTAGATACAAAACACAAGGGAACAGAAAAGTACGCAGATGAATTTGCAAAGGATTTCATTCAAGCATACAAGTCAAAGGCAGCTGAATTTTCGGGAAATAATTAATAAGAAAGTAAAAGATAGTTCTGAAACTGGGTGCAGGGGTAGCAGAGCATGGTCAATCCTCACAGAGGGACTTTATGCGCGGGACTCAAGATCCCGTCCCGAAGGGGTACATGGGTTCAAATCCCATCCCCTGCACCAAGGTTAGTGATTTGTCAAAAAGTTATGATGTTGAATGCTGCGTTTGGGAAAAGGTTGCTTTCACTGAGAGCTTTACCTCTCTTATTTTTGTCATTCTTTTCGTTGCGTTGAGTATGGCGAAGCCCGTTATGTTTCCCTCATGATCTACCCTAACGAAAACGTCATCCTCCACGTCTCTGAAAAACCCTTTCGCGGTTTTGTTTGTCCTATTTCGAGTAGGTCGCCTTCTGGGTCAAACCATATTTTCAGGGCTTTTTGTGATCACGTGACTTTTTTCTTGTAGTCTTCAAGCTTTTCTGTATTCGCTCCGGTCCTTCTTTGTTCATGAGATCCTCCAAAGTAGTCAAAATCTCCTCTATCTTAGCAAAATGCTCATAAAGTTTATTCAGCAAAGGTCGGGGAAACTGGAACGACTTCAATCAACACGTTCACCTCATGTTATAAACGTGAATAAGCTTTCAAATCATTCAAAAGTAAACGCTGACTTGAGCATGGTCAAAGCATCATTAAATCTGTGTGGACGGGGCGGGATTTGAACCCGCGGCCTCCACGATGCCAACGTGGCGATCATTCCAAGCTGATCTACCCGCCCAAACACATTCAAACTGAAATGCAAGATAATATAAATCTATAAGTGTTTTGTTGTCCAACCTGAACAAGATATTCTAACTCTCCCACACAAGTTTTAATTCACAGTAAGGCAATATATCATACTATGCCACTTGTAGCATTTGATGCTGGAGATTTCTCTCGTTGGAAAAAAGTTGAAGGTCAAAAGAAAACCATCTTCCATACGCCACTTGGTGTTGGCGTGGCCATAAAAGAAGGAAAAGAAGAAAAATTTAAAGAATTTATCACAGTTCACGCAAAAAACTTGTAGAAAACTTCTAGATTCCAACGAGACGTTATATTTACTCTCACAGGAACCTCTGGAAGGAAGTTGACCATAGAAAAGCAATACCAATTTGTGACAATATCGTTACTAAGCTTCAAAAGACTATTGAATACGTTTTCTGTTCGTTCGTAATTTTGCCGCCAAAAGAAACCAAGACGGTTTCCGTTGGAGGGTACGGTTGTCCTTTAGAAGATATCCCTACAATGGATTTCCTTCGCGCACTTACTCCAATGTTTTCATACATCACTGCTTGGGCCCATAGTGGTAGACATAGATTGGAAAAAAACGAGTATTCAATCGATAATTTCTCAAGCAAACATACTACTGCATGGCGCGATCTAACCAATCATCTTGTTCCAAAGATATTTCCAAGAGGTGACGAATGCAATGAATTTATCTCGGTTGCCGACATGGTTGCTTACTTAACGGAGAAAAAGCTTTGGGACCAAAAATTGTGGCTGGAACCAGAAAACGTTAAAGAAGTGTGGGATGACTATGATTTCTACGTAGAGCCGAGGTTTCTCGATAAGAACGTTCAGTCAAAAATTAGATGGTATAGCAAGCAGGAAATTTCTACGATCAGGTACCTTGCGCGTCCCATGATTTTCATGGACGTTGAGAGAATAACGATTTCAGAACTTGGCGGAGGCACGCTTGCCAGTGCTGCTGCGTACGCTTGTTCCAAAGGTGGAGCTTTTCAGGGGTTTGATCGACATATTGACTCAAAAAAGATTAGAGATGGTGATGTTTATGTATACGCTGGAAGAGAAGCCAAGAAGAGGGCTACCTCCTTCAAAGATATGTTTGATATTGAAGTTTATTCAGTCAAAGAACTTAGGACAAGAGCCAAAACTCTCTTGAGTTGAAGTACATATTTAATATGGTACTTTGGTGGATAATCCCGACCAGGAACTATCCGCAAATATTTAGAACACAGAACAAGTAAAAAAGCTTTACGATTCTATACTTTATAATTTTGTTAAGAACATTGTTTACCACACGGATTGCAGAAAAATAGCGCCCGCTATAGTTGCAACTCGTATTCTTCAGCCCATCGGTAAAACGTTTGTGTGCTTATGCCTAGCTCTCTGCAGATCTTATTCACGCTTTTGCGACTGGCAATTTGGTCAGCTAAAAGTTTGTCAACAGGCTTTCCGAACTTCCTTTCTAACTGCAATTTTCGCTTTGAAGTCGCAGAATTTATGTTCTTAACAGCAACTCCTTCAGGCTTACTTAACCCTAAAACTACATCGCCGCCTGGAACCCGCTCTAAACCCTCAACCTCGCGAACCTCATTCACAGTCACCCAACCGGTCATTATCTGTAACCCTCGAATCCTATCCAATTCCGTAGCAGCCTTGTCCCTCGGATTAACCTCAAAACCGCCCAACCAATTAATCTTGTAATGCACATCCTGAATCTGCCCAGTCTCTATAAGCCTGTCAATCAAATCCATGACACCCTGTTCATAACAGCTTTGACAATCACTAATCAGCTTGAAGTATTCACGCTCGTTAACCTCGCTTCCGGCAAGCTGACCGGCTTGAGCACCGATAATCATAGGCTTTGGAATACCGGAGCCTGCGCTGATACGCTCCATGATGGCACTATAATAAGGCTCAGGGTTTAAGGCTCTACCAGCCAACCCTTTGAACTCGATGTCTTGCTTGTCAGTTTTGAAAAGGCTTGTCCTTGCGGTTAAGGGTCCCCATTCTCGGTTCCATTCTCTGAGCTGTTCTCTCGTTGCGCCTTTAACCGTGACCACTGGAAAACCGCTACCATATCTGTATAGAGTTTGTCCCATGCCCCAAGCGATGTTGCGAATAACTGTTAAGTCATCCCAAACAGGCTCTAAAACACTTATGCCCTTCCAAGGATGATCCAAAAGCCGAGTAGCAAAATGGATGACACGACTGTAATGAACTTCAGCCTCTTCTCCTTCAGCAATTCTAATTTTGTAAATTTCAGGCAAGCCAAAACGTAGGCTATCCCTGTCTTCATCCTCCTCAACATCCACAATTTTCATTGGCCCGTAAGCCTCGAGATAATCGATTTTTTCAGGCATAAAAACAGAGTCTTTCAATGTTGAAGCCTTATCCTGATAACGTAAGATAACTATGCTCCACCCGTAAGCTCTCTCGAAAGCAGCCGCTTGCGTGAAAACGTCTTTAGCGTTTAATTCCAGCAAAACCTTCTGAACTTCTTCATTAAACTTTTCCTTGTCAACACCTTCCTCTAAAGGCTCAACCTCAAACCACTTATCAAAAATGTCATGAGCAACCTGAAAAGTCAGCAGATACGCTACTGGCTCACGCTTCACAGCAAACGTAATGTCTCTATGCGTTATGGGTTGACCGAACTCTGCACCTAAACCCGTGTGAAGACGTTGAATCTCAGCCTGCGTGCGATTTACAGGTGAAGAAGCGACAGCAAACCTTCTCAGAACTCTCTGCAAAGCAGCCCCAAAATTAACCATGATGTTCAGCCTCCCTCTTGGCATCATGCAAAATCTGACGAATCACTTCTTGGATCGTACTGGCCTTACGTTTTTTCTGCTCCTTCAAAAGCCACAGATACAACTCGGCGTCAACGCTTTGCTGGAATATGGGCAAATTCAACAACACCATCAACTATGTTGAGCCATAAAAATAAAAGAAATTCTGAACATGTAAACTAACGAGTTCAATAATAGAAGAGCTGAAGAATGAAAAAACCTTTCACCCGCCTTCTGTCTTGGTGGCGCTTCCGAAAAGAATACTATAAATGTCGACGCTGCGGATAGGCATGAAAAAAGGGAACCAAACTCGTGAATGTACTTTAAGAAGGGTATTTCTTTTCTTCAATGATGTCTCCGGAAACAGTTATCAAAAGGTTGTTTCCGTTAAGCGAAACTACTCTATGCTTTCTTTCCAAGTTGTAGAATCTCCAGAATGATTCTGGAATCTGAAAAACCATTTTTCCTTCAGCTTCTTGTATAGGAATCTTTTCCAGAAAACAAGATATTTCTTTCCACTCAGGCACTTCACAGCCTGAAACACCTATCGTTGAACTGTCCAATGCGTAAACAAAAGCAGATTCATTCCAAACTGGATTAGCGCGCGCTAACAGTTCGGTTGGAACTTCTATGATGTTTAGCGGCTTCTGGTCTTTCGGATAAACAAGATTTACTCGCCTACCGTTTCTTATAAGAACTCTAACGAAAATCTTGTCTGCCTTGAGCAAACGTCTTATAGAGCCGTCAACATGACCGGCTTTCCATTTCAATTTCTTTCCTAACTCGTATTGAGAGAGACCTGGGTATTTCTCGATAATGTCCAATAGAATTTCGTCTGATTCTCTGCCTCTTTTGTTTCTTTTATTCTCTCTCATTTTTCTCTCTCTTGTGGTGTAAATTAGTCGTACATTTGTATATGTGTTATACATTTATTTAAACTTTTGGAATATTCCAAAAATACACAGGATTAAATATAAGAAACTATGCTAATAAATCTATGTTTCGTTCTCAACCGCGTAGAAGAATATATTTTGGTCCGATAACTTTTGAGTCTCAACCGCTTAATTGGATAAAACATCACAGAAGTTTTGCAAGTAGAGAATGGTTTGAAAGCCAAGTTAGATATGGCGTATGGATAAGAGAACGGAACAAGCCAAATCAATATCTGATATACGCAACGATCATCGAGAAAATAAAGCCAATCACAATTTTAATCAAAATAAAACGTCGCCCCACCCACGTTGCAGTTTATCACGCTCACGTCTTAAGAAAAAGAAGTTGACACTCTCCCACTAAAGTCAGGGAGATTCTCAGCTCCTCAGCTCTGTGGCTTCATTATACCAAGTTTTGGGCTGTGTCAAACCAGCCCCTGCTAAACCTTAAAAGAATATGAACGAGTCAGGCTTGCCTTCTGTTTCATGCCTTGTTGCTGCAACGCTGAGGGCTAACGCCCAGAATCTGTCATCATGCGCATTTTCAGGGTGATTAAACTTGATTTTTCCGTCCTTTGTAAGCTCAAACCTTTCAATGTTCAGCTCTGCGATCAAATCGCTGTCGTAGGGTATTTTCAGCCTTTTTTGAACCATGCATTGTTTCAGAAAAGTCGCCATCTTCTCTTTCACAGGCGCCGTAAACTTAACGCCTACAGTCTCAGTTATTCCAGCGTTAACCATGTCCTCAACAATGTAATCTCCAACTCCGCTCATGTCAACATAAACCTTGTTAATCCAATTCCAGCGGTCACACAACGTTTTCACGTAGCCTATCACGCTTGCATAAGGAGTTTTTAACGGAAACCGATGAACATGGATCAATTTTATAGAATTATCCTCTATCTTCACAACCGCTAAGACACTGTGGTCCTGATACTTACCAAGGTCAAGGCCCGCATAGAACTCGCCTTTTACAGGTTCCTCAAAATCACAGTATTCAAGCGTGTGGTCTATGCAGCTCGTGATTAAGCTCTGAGAAAGCCAAACATTCTCGTCTTCAGCCCATTCAGCCTCCATCTCCCTACGCCAACGCCAAGGATCACCCTCAAACTGCTTCCTTATCTTATCAAGAATGCTCTTTTTCAACGGACCTTTCGGCTCCAAAGCTTGTTCCCAGTTGATGTGGCTTCTGCCGAAATCATTAAACTCCTTGTTGTGGCAAATCTTGAAAAACACGGAGTCCGTGGTCCAAGGCGTGCTTGTGCAAACAAACTTTCCATTTGTAGTGCCCAACGTGAATAGGATAGCGTCATACATCTCCTCATCGTTCGGGATGAAATTCATTTCATCGCAATTGGAAACTAATATACCATTTGCAAAGTAGTTGTGGTTATCTTCAACTTCTAAGTTGAAAACTTTAATTTTTTCCGCTCGTAATAAAGACGTTCTCGGCATCTTGTACTGCAATATTTCTGGTTTGCATGCGCTGGAATGAACACCTTGCCACAATATGCACATGTTTTTGGAGTAAGTGGCTTCCTGGTTTTCATCCTGTGTCGTTCTCTGCGACATTCCTCGCTGCAGATTTTCTGGTGGCCGCTTATAGGAACGAACATGCGACCACAGTGTAAGCATTTCCGAAGGGGTAACGGTTTTTTGTTTCGCATTCGGCGGAGTCTCTTTTGTTGAAGTCTGTATATTCTTCTGCAAGCGGGACTGCACGTTTTTGTTTTGTCTTGTATAGGGGTGAAAATTTTCCTGCAAACTACGCATGCTCTTGGCTCTTTCGGTTTCCAACCTCTGTTCAGTTTCGCTAACATCTTTTTGCATTCTGGATTTGAGCAAACAACTTTTTTCCCGGCAGAGAGAACGGCTCTTTTCGGTAGAACTGGCCTCTCACATATCACACAGGGAACTGGCTTCAGCTCTGGAAGGATTTTGTATTTCATGCTCGGGATTACGTAGGGCCTGATCAAGTCGGAGAACTTGTCTCTTTCCTTTGCGTGAAAAAACAGGAAAAAACCCTTCCCTCTCTTGTCCTGTTTTATTATGGAGTCTACTTTCCAGTGATCTCGTAGCCATCGTTGAAGAATCATTTGTTCCTTCTTCGAGAAATTGTGAGTGTTGATTGTCATAATTCCCTTCTTTGAGAGACTGCCGTCGTCCATACACCAGATTGCCAATGCGAAGGGAGAATGAATCCTCGATAGCCACTGTAGGGAGACCGTTTTCTTTCCGTTTGGGTAGCATAGATAGTAGATTTCTGTAAAAGCCGGATGCGACAGAGTGTAAAATCTCATAAGTTCCTTTCCCCATCCCTGGTTTGGGATGATGCGCGGCGGAGTTCCCACAAAGTTTTTCATAATCAAATATTTGAATTGAACGTATTCTGCTTGCTTTGACGAATGGTTTATAGCTAAGTGTGCGTTCGCTGTCTTGCTTTTTGGCTTCACTATGCATAAGTCGCCTAAGAGCCCGCCGTAGACAAACTGCTCCTGATATGGCGTTAACTTTTGGCTGTACTGCGATTTCTGATACAATTTGAGGGTTCTCAGTGGATTTTGTTATATTTACACGATATAAACTTTTGTCCTTTGAAGTAACTGAAACAGCGGGAACATATCCCCGCTTTAACGTGAAAACTCTATGCTCTCCTGTACAATCTAACGATCCAAAATCATGAACTACTCGCACTAATTTCCTTTTGCCTAGAGGATTACGGAAAACCCCCAAAACTCTCTTGGCTTCAATCTCTCCTTTAGATTTATTGTAGGTCAAAACCTCTTGACCAGGTTTAATCTGGCCAATCGGGATTTCAGAGCCGTCGGAAAGGGCAATTTTCACATGCCCAAGCAGGCAGTAAACAAGGTCTAATGTGGGTCCTCTGATGGTTTCCGGGTTGTTTGGGAAAGCCTCGATCAAGCTGCCGTTTGAGAGGCGAACCATCGTTTTAAGCGGTTTATGATAGAAGCCTTTATCCAGCTTGCGAAGGAAACTGTTGATCCTGCGTATGACTAGTTTTGTCTGTCTCCAGCTTGGACCTACAACTGCGATGTAGCAGCCTTTGTTTCTGAGGGCAAACCACAATAGCAGAGCTGAGATGATGTGCGATTTTCCAGATTGGCGACACCACCATGCGGCCACAAACTGTTTTTTCTGGAAAAGCCTTATGAGTTTAAGCTGGTATTCTGTGGGTTCAAATCCCAGCCAGTCCAGACAAAACTTCACGGGATCCTTTGGAACCCTCTTCTTTTTGGCAGCAATAGCAGCTTTAATTGCATGCTTAAGTTTTTCAATTTCCTGTTTCTCTGTCTCTAAGAAGCTCATTGTAAACCAGCTCCTTCAACTCTTCAAGCTGAGCCTTTATCTTGACAGCGTCGTAATCACGCATAATGACGTTGATGCACTTGCTGATGTAAGCGGCTAACTTCGACCATTTCTGATGTTTAGCACCATACCTTCCCTTACTTTTCGCCTCTCTGTGTGCAATCTCAAGAAGCTCTCTGAGATTCAAAATAATTTCGCCACGAAGCTCCTCAGTGGGCAGCTTTCTCGGGTCATAAGTATCTGCGATGCGTTTAACTTTCTGAAAAAAACGTCGTTTCAATGTATGAACTTTATTTGGCTCCAAATATGCCACTCCCCTCAAGCTCTCTGCCCAATCAAAACGCCTGAAACAGTGCCTATCAAACCCGTTATAGCCGCGAAGATCTCACTGTTCCATTCACCCAAAAACGCTATGTGAGCAATTTCAATAGCTGACAAACAAACAGTCATACCCATGGCGAACTTCACGCCTATAACAAGCTTCTCACTTGGCGGAATTATGATTACCTGCTGCTTTCTTCGAGGCCCCTTGCGGGCTACCTTTTTGGTTAAGGCTTTTTTAAGCCAGCTTGTCATGATTCACCACCTTCTTCTGTCTCGTCCGTTTCGGAAAAGTACGCCTTCCACCCATCAAGAAACTGTTCAGCAACTGTTTGGCTTCCTCTGGCTTCACATGCTGTTTCTCAATCACTTTAACGTCAACGGTCCATGAAAGAGGAATAGCCGTATAGTCAATGTCATACAAGCCGTCTGCATATCGAAAATTATTTTGAGCCAAGATTATGTGCTTGCTTCTCTCTCCCAGCAACCCAATGTATATTCCCCAGCTGCTCACTGGAACATCTATGCCAGCTAAGCCCCCGCTCAAACTTTTGCCAATACTCGCATCAGTCCATGAAACAAAAATCAGGGCTCCCGGCGCAAGATTCCTGATTTCCTTCAAAACCTTCTTATTCAAACCCGTTCACTCAAAATACGAAGCAAGAAACCATTTTAAAAACAAATTTGAATATACAAACTAACAAGTTAATTGAAACTTCTCTTGAAACTCTAAAATTTTCCATAAGGGTTCGTGGGTTCAAATCCCACCTCCGCACCATATTCGCACAACGTTTGGATGCATTTTTCAAGCTCTTTTACCTAAATAAGCCCTATTATTCGACTATTGGATTTAGGATAGTGCATGCATGCAATTCTAGCGGTTAGCTTGAAAACGTTCTCGACGTGAGGCTCTATCTTTAACCGTTTTGAGTATCTGGCAATTGCCCTACGAACCAACCTGTTGGCGACAAGCATTATGATTATGATGGCTAAGCCTGTTACAACGAAAAGAAGGTTTTCCGTTGTTAAGAACTCAGAAAACATGATGCCATCCAACGCTATGCAGGAATGGAGTCACGGGATATCTGGGAAAAAGTCTTTCCACTTGCCTTTGGAAATTAAAGATTTGAGAGCTTC
>Ga0066637_10003082_pt1 | contig 11178 bp, 10 predicted proteins | sample CryGeyCG2014_020_FD_62737 | JGI IMG/M metagenome (GOLD analysis project Ga0066637, IMG submission 62737) | Groundwater microbial communities from aquifer - Crystal Geyser CG08_land_8/20/14_0.20 | ecosystem: Environmental > Aquatic > Deep subsurface > Groundwater | place: USA: Utah: Grand County...
TTGCTTCTGCCGACAATATTGATTTATTTGTTATGAAATAAGTTTTTCATTAATTTGGAGCTTCAAGTTTGATTGAAGATTCTCTTGTTAGTTTTGCTTTGCCCAACTTCTTCCATTATTATATGTTATAAAATCTACTGAACAAGAACCATAATGTCTTCCATGATAGTTAACATGTTCCCAAGTTTTCCCTCCATCTTTCGTCTCAATTGCCTCATTCACTCCTCCCCTTAAATGTACTATCATGTCTTCTCTATTCTTAACTGTAATACTATCTATTAAATTTATACTTAGTCCTGGTATATTTTTCACAGTTAAAAGAGTATCCCATATCTTACCACCATTATATGAACGAAAAACATCTGTCCTATTAGCAAACCATTCTGTATATGGATTATTAGTTGGAGAAAATGTAAAATATGAATTATTGGCTGGAGAATTTGTAATTTTTGCCTTTACTTTTTCTTCTAAACTTTCTCTTGTTATTTGTTCTGTTTTTATTGATTGAGATTGAATAAATAATTCTCTTTTGTCATTTTGAGATTCACCAGAAGGCAATGTCTGTTTATATTGTGGTCTAGTCTGAGAAACTGGCTCACTAGCAGGCTCTTTATATTGTTTTCCTCTACTCTTTTCAAATTCCAACCTCTTCTCTGCAATCTTTTGAATTAAATCCTCATACTCTCTTTGCCATGAATCATAATTTTTAGAATTCTCTTTTGGAAAAACTTCCCATTTATTGCCTTTTTTAATCTCAACCTGACTTAAAGTTCTTAGCTCCCTCCAAAAGTTCTTTAACAAAAAGTTCTCTGACAAAAACTTAATCTCATCATTTAAAGTTATTTCGAGCCAATCTCCTGGCCCAAGAGGATTTTTATGACAAATAACAGCTTTTTTTCCATCGCCCAAATAGTAAACTCTCTCCTCTCCTACTGGAAGGGATATATAAACACAATTATTTTCTAACTCTTTTTTTCTCAAATACTCTGGGCTTGTATAATAACTATTTATTGAACTATTAATCCAAATTGCTCCAGAAATCAACGTGGCTGCGGCAATCCCTGCAAGACCGATCTTCTTTACAAGCTTTTTCTTTCTTTTCTTGAGTTTATTTTCAAGAATTTTTTGTTGTAACCCTTCTAAATTTTTTATAGTAAAATTATGAACTTTTTTTCCCAGCACATTTCCAAAATAACCATCACATATCACACCCCCATTAATGTTAATTTTTGCTTCCAACCCATTTCTAAGACCTATATTCCTTTCTAATGTTAAAGGAACTGCATAATGCTGAATAATATAAGGCTCTCCTTTAATCTTAAAACCATTAAAAAGTTTTAACTTATCTTCCCCACAATAAAGGTCATCTCCCTCTTTGGAATTTTCCTCAAACAGCTGAATAATAACTGGTAAAAAATTTCCTTTAAGAGAAGGTAAAAACCCTTCCTTAGTAAAACCATCAAACTCTAAAAACATCCTCTCAGATCTTTGAACATGTTTGTTTACTAAGTTCCTCACTATAATCTCATTCCCTTCCTTATAGACTTCATAAGGAACCTCTTTTAACCTTACTTCTCCAACACTATATTTTTCAATTGAAAAATCCCTTATTCTTTTTTCCGTTATATCAAGAAAATCATAATCAACAGTAAGTGCTGAATCGAATTCTTCTAATTCTTTAGAAATATCACTAAAAAGAGTAAAATCTTCTTCTTTAATTAGTCTCTCTATTTTGCTAATTAAGTCTGCTCTTTCTATTTGCGGGGGGATCAGCTTAACTTGTTTTATTTTTTCCTCTACCGAGAGAGTTTTATTTTTTACCATTCTTTATTTTAATTTGAAATTTTTATTTAAAGGAAAACAAAAATCTCAGCTTGTAGAAGAATCATTTGGATATGCTTCTTTATCTAATTTTTTCAGCTGACCTGACTTTCTGCTAGCTAAATTTACATCTAATCTTGGGATATTTCCTCTTGTTATTTCAAAGTATCTATCAGGATTTATTCCCACTTTCTTTGCCGCTTCCCCAACATCCTGAATTATTGTGCTTTCTTCAAGGGCTTTTTCCAAGCCTTGCCCTTGCCCTTTAAGTCTCTTATTCATATTCTCAAGTTCTAATAAGGCTCTTTCATTCTCTTTCTCAATTTCTTTTTGAAGTTTTTCAGCTATCTTAAAATCTATATCTAATTTCTTCGCTTCTTCTGAATCACTCTTAGCCATAAAAAAAGCGTATAAAACCTCTCTTGGATTGTTTGTTCCCATTGCAGAACCAATTTCTTTTATAATCTTGGAGATAATTTCTGAGTCTTTTTCTTTTGAAATTAGATAATTATCTATTAATTTTCTTTGAACCTCTGCACTCATTTTTCCATACTCTCCTAAACATTGAACTTTTGTTTCTTTCTGCTGTCTGAAACATTCTAACTCAAGTCCTCTTAATTGTGTCAATGCTTTTATTCTTGCTTCTAGTTTTTTTCTTGCTATTTCATTATTAAATTCAACTTCTTTAGTTTCATAGCCTTTTTCAAACTCTAATTCTATTTCTTTTTCACGAGCAAAAGTATAAAACTCTGGCAGTTCAAATTTATCTAAATTAAAATCACCAATCGTTAAACCATACTTCTTAAGAGGCTCTTCCACAGCTTTTCTCGTTTTTTCTTCTATTTCTGCCCTTTTTTCATTAACTTCGTTTATTTTGTAAGCTATTACTATCTGATTGGTTTTTGATTTAACTACTTCACTTATTATTTTATTTTCGTAATCTACTGGAGAAGGATCTTTATAGTCGACAGGAAATTTTAAAGGGCGTTGGTTCTCTGGGATATTCTGCATAAATCTTATAGGCTCATTTATTTTATAAGTTATATTGGCTTTTCCTTTAATTTCTATCTTGTCTATAGTTGTTGATTGCAAACTAGTCCCATAATCAAGAAAAGCTGTAGGTATCAAGGCTATTAGAGTCTTTGACAATCCAAAATTAAGATTAAGATAAATTCCTGGTTGGAGTAATGTATACCCCTCTTTTCCAGTGCGTGCTTTTTTTAATTTTAGTCCTATTTCATCTTCCTGTATAGCATAAACCATGCCAGGTTTTTGGTATTGTGGTTTTGTTCTTCCCATTTTTAACATCCTTCATTTAATCTGGCCTAGATATTTCTTCTCCAATCCCAAGGTCGTATCTTTATAATGCCTAAATGCCCCATCAAAATCCTTAGACAAAACCAGAGATACTGCTTTTCTAATATCTCCATAAATTTCTCTCCAAACATCCAACAGATTATCTTGTTCCTCAATAGCTTGCACAATTTCTGGAGCAACCCTATAATATTCTCTAACTACATTTCTTCCGTTTGAAGTTGGTATTAAGATTTTGTCTCTAAATCTTCTTAAAACACTTAATTCAAGACAGTTATCTGGAAGATTCAGTGTATTTACACATGCTGTAGTCAAGTAACAACCACTCTTACTACCTCCACCCCCGCTTCCAGAAGACGAACTTCCTTTGCTGCTTTCCCATTTATCACTTGCTATTCTTTGGGATTCTTTAGATGTATTTCCAGCACCCCTAACTTCTTTCTCACCATCTGAAATTGTAGTGTCGTAATGATGACCCCCAACTATGCGTTCAACAAAATCTGTATCACGTTCAGTTTTTGATGTTGTTTTTCCCATTTTCATTTACCTCCTTACATTTTATTTTCAATTTAGTTTTGGCATGTTTTTTGCAATATCCATTATATTTTGCCTTATTCAAACAGCTTGTTCCATCTTTGCAGACTGCTTTGCATTTTTCCATATTTTACATAACCATTAAATTAAATTTAAACATAAAGTTTTTCTGTCAAACCTTCTCTCATTTCATATTTTTCTCTTTCAAGCATTAACTCAAAACCTCTTCTCAGCCCTCTAAACTCATCTCGCAAATATTTCAAATACCTTGGAAGCCTGTCTGTTTCATACCTCCTGCATTCAGAGATTCTATTTTGTAGGTTCATCTTAATCTTACAAGTTTAGTTATTAAAAACAAGAGTCTCTTACTTATATATTTTTTCCTTAAAGTATATATATTACCTTATAATATATAAAAATAGAAAAATTTATATATTAGTGAATCTTAGCTATTTTCAGAAGAAAATGAAAAATAACTTTTTTATAGAACTAAAAAAGAAAATAAAACCTTATTTTGAAAAGCATGGCGGACATGATTTTGCCCACACAGAAAGAGTTTACAGAAATGCAATAAAAATATCAAAAGGAGAAAATATAGATTTAGATGTTGTTAAAGCGGCTGCCCTGCTTCATGATATAGCAAGAGAGATGGAAGACATAGGAAAAATTAAATGCCATGCAGAAGAGGGAGCCAAAATAGCAAAGAGAATACTAAGAGAGATTAACTTTCCAGAAGAAAAAATAGAAAAAGTAGTTCATGCAATAAAAGTTCATAGGCATTCTAAAAACAAAAAAGCAGAGACAAAGGAGGCTAAGATTATACAAGATGCAGATAGATTAGATGCGTTAGGGGCTGTTTGCATTGCACGAGTTTTTAGTTATGGGGCAAAAAAAGGAAGGCTAATTTATGATCCAAAAATCAAGCCAAAACAAAAATATGAAGGTGATTCAGAAACAAGTATAAACCATTTTTATGAGAAAATTTTTAAAATAAAACCAGAAACATTCAAAACAAAAAAAGCAAGAAGTATGGCAGAAAAAAGATACAAGTTTGTTAAAAATTTTGTGAATCAATTTATTAAAGAGTGGGAGGGAAGAGATTAGAAATGAAAAGAAAAGCTATACAATTAGCACATCAAACCATAGTTATAAGCTTGCCTGCAAAATGGGTAAGACAACAAGGAATAAAAAAAGGCGATGAGATTGATGTAGAAGAGAGAGGAAAAGAGTTGGTGATAAATAGAGAGGCGAGCTTCAAACAAAAAAAGATTAGTCTAGATGTGGAAGGACTTACTAATGTATTATACCGAGTAGTTGGTGCATTATACAAAGCAGGATATACTGAAATAGAGTTTATTTATGAGTCTCCAGAGGAACTTGATATTATCCAAAAAACCATTAGGCGAAGTTTAACAGGCTTTGAGATAATCGAACAATCCAAAAACAGAGTAATAGTGAAAGAGGTTTCTAGACTAGAAAGCATAGAGGTTGATAAAGTACTCAAAAAATGCTTCCAATCTTTAATAAGCATAGGAGAAGAAAGTCTAGAGTGCATTAAAAAATTAGATGCAAAAGGAATGGAAAAAGTTGCTCTTATGGATGATGCAATAAATAGATATTGTGATTTTTGCAGGCGTGTTTTGAATGTGGACCAGAATATTCCAAACAGAACAACATTTTATTTTATTGCAGAACAGCTTGAAAAAATAGGGGATATGTACAGAGATTTATGTAGATGCATGGCAAAAAAAACATTTAGGGTAAATAAAAACATTCTTGAGATTTATGAAGAAATAAACAAATTCTTTTATGATTTTTATGAGATTTTCTATAAATTCGATTTAAAAAAGATGGATGATTTTATTTTAAAAAGGAAAAAAATAAAAGAAAAATTAAATAACTGTATTAACACCATGGCTAAAAAAGAAACAATAATTATAATTTATTTAAATAATATTCTTGAAAGCACGTTTGATATGAACGGCGTCTTGCTTATAATGGTATTATAAGAAGTTGGATAGCTTTTTCCAGTCTTTAGCTATTTTTATATCTTGGTGTTTAATTTCAATGTTTCTATTTGCAGGACTAGAAAAAAGGTATAATGATAATCTATTACCAGTCAATTCTTCAAGTTTTTCATAAGTATCATCAATAAATACATCAATGCCCTTTTCTTTACAAACAGGAAGTTTGGATTGTTCATTTGTCTTTACTAATTCAGTATAAGGAATTCCTCTGTTTGCTAACCATTTTTCAGCAATCTTAACCTCTTTCTCGCTCCTTGATGTGATAATATAAACCTCGTTCCCTCTTTCTACTAATCTTTCTATTGTTTCCTTTACTTCAGGTATCTCCTCAGCACTTAAAAAAAAGTCTGTACCGTATATCTCTCGCACCATTTTTTCATAATCTTCTTTTGGTAATCCTGCTTCCTCTGCATTATTTTTAGAACAATGTTCTGGCTGTAAATCTATATTATACATTTTTTTAGCCATGTTTATCTTCAGTCGTGTTGAATCAGAAATTACGCCATCAAAATCTATCCCAATTTTCATCAAAAGCCCATTTTCTTTAGCATATTCTGAATTTTTTACATAGTCAATAAATAAGTTTTTCAAATTATCAAGTTTAAGCTCTTCCATTATGTCTACTGCTTTGTTAAAGAAGTACCTCGCATCTTTTTTCTTCTTTGGATCTTTTTTGCTTTGGTCAAGCATTGCGCCGATAAGACAAATGCTATTATGCGCCACGTGTGGGTTGTACGTTTCTCTTAATTCTTTTCTTGTTGCAGAATCGAGATTTAATTGTTCTGAAAGATGATTAAAATAACTATCTAAAAGATTTTCAGTAGTTATAGAACCTTGTTGATTTATAAAATCAAATTTCGGGCTTATTAAAAAATGTGATATATCAAGCATAGGATTTCCTCTTTTGAGGGGTTTTGGGTCAATTATTGTCCCGCCCTCAAGAACATTTGTGGGATAAGCATCGCAATGCAAAATTGCTTCAAATGGCAAAATTGATAATTTTTTATCTATAAATTTCTTATATTCTCTCAAAAATGGAAGAAGTTTGTCATTATATCCAAGACGTTCATATTTTTCAGAAAGTTTATATTCTTTTTTTGGTGATAAATCTTTTTTAATTCTCCTTTTAATCCAATTTTTTAATTTAATGCCTATGCTTTCATTAACAGTACCTTCTAAAGATTCAAGTGTCTGCGGGTGGTTTTTTCCTACGACTGCTCTTTCTAACATATTTTCCAGATAATTAAATTTTCCAATACTGTCAGAAATTAGTTCACCATTAATTTCTTCAGAAATCTCATATTCTCCTCCTGCGAAATATCTTGATGTTGCATGAAAGTCGGCAAAATGTTCTAATATTTTTTCAATTGCTTCAATATCCTTACTACTCGCCCCATTTTGGAGTTTCTCATCTAAATTCTTTCCCTTCACTCTCCTAATCACATAATAAAATTCGCCAACTATTTTTTTAAAACAAATAGGTCTTGAAAAAGGAACAAAGTTTAAATAAGGCGGCAAGTCTTTAAGTTGCATATATATAAATCTGTCTCTTAAAAGCTGTTTCTTTAATTGGGTTATATCCTCATACTTCTTCACTATCAAAACTCTTGGCATACTTCCGTAATCATCTAAGATATCAAAAACTTCGCTTTTATTAGGAGAAATCTGTCTTAATCTTTCTTTTAAGTCTAATAGCCCTTTTTTTACAAAATCATCAACAATTCCTTCCAGATATACTTCAGGCTTTGCTAAATTTGGTATTTTTATTTGGTGTTCTTTTACATATTGCTGAACCTTTCTTCTTTCCAAAAATTCAGAAATCTCGGTAAGATTGAGTCTTGGTCCTGCAAAATATTTTCTTTCAATTTGTTTTGTCATTTTACTTCATTTGCTTTTTGAGCATATCTAACTGCTTCATTTAAATAAGTGTTAAAGTTTTGGAGATTAGGATTTTCTTTAGTGAACTCTAAGCTTAATAAATGTGTGTAAATTTCAGATGTGAAGGGATAAAATTCTCGTTTAGTGTTTCCTAATTTTTCCGATTCATTAAATTCATTTAAAGCTTTAAGAAATTCCTCTTCCTTTTTTAGAGCATCTGAATGATTCACATAGTTATGCCCCTTCACAAAATGTGCTTGGCACAACAAGCTATGAATTTCTGGAGAATCGTCTCCTAAAGAAACAGCAGTTTGTAAATCAGATAGAGCTTTGTCTATTAGTTGAGAATCTCTTTTTAGTTTGCTAAGACGCAATTCGCATTTCCCTCTGTAGCTATAATCTTCTGCTGGAGAATTTTCTTGTCTATTTACTCTCATGTCAAATATCTCATTATATCCCTCCAAAGCTCTTTTTAGAAGATTGATAGCAACGCCCTTAACAACATCTCTCTCAAATCTTGAGTTGCTAGACACTTTTAAATCTTCGAAAAAACTATAAATTTCATTAAGTTTATCATTTCCTTTAATAGATGTTATATTTTGAAATAATTTTTTATATTCTTCAAACAAATTATTAGTAAATTCTCTAATTTGTCCAGATTCTTCATGACTTAAAAGTAAGTCCGTACAAGAGACTAAGTGCCCCAGCTCCTGATAAGAATTAGCAATATAAGAATAATTCTCGATTTCATTGTTTTCTTTAAATCTACTAAGCTCAAAATTCAGTATCGCCTCTAAATAATATTTATATCTTTCTACAGGTTTTTCAGATAATGCGGCCAATTCAAAACATGCTTCGCCTAACTTACCATCATTTTCTCTTTCTTCATTTCCAAGTCCTCTAGACTTTTTATATTGCTCCTTTGCCTTGCTAAATGCTTGTTTATCTAAATTATTATCGTCAGTTTTTATACTTAAATAATTTAGTATGCCTGTTAGTTTTTCTTCCAAATTTTTTTCTCTACTTTTGGAAATGAATTTCCCAATATAAAGATACATATCGCCTTTCAAACCTGGAATTATTTTTTCATGTTTCAAATTTTCTTTAAGCCATTCATCGTATTGCGGTGGGCGTGGCTCTCGAAGTTTTTCTTGATTCTCCTTAATTTCTTTTTCATATCTTTTTAAATTTTCCGAGGTTTTTTCAAAACATAAAGAAATTATATTTTCATAACTTAAATCACTTGTATTCAACAAGTTTTCCATTTCTTTTTGAAAATTTCCTGAATCCAAATCTTGAAAATTTTTAAAAACTAAACTTGTTAACATCAACCAACTATGGGTTGAACCACAATAATGATGTTCATTATAAGGATATTGATGATGGACATAATCAAAATGACGAAGTGATTTAATATTGTAACGAAACTTTAAGAATATATCATCACTTCTTTTAATAGCTTCTGTTTCTTGCCTTCCTAAAAATGCCCCTAAATTCATTCTCCACTCTTTCAAATTATGACCAGTTTCCAAAAAAAGTAAATCACAGATAATGTCTGGATTCTCAGATGATTTTTCAAAAGATAGGTTTTCTTGTTCTGTAGTAGCACATCCCTTCTTGATTTCTTCTTTTCTTAATCTACCAAGAGATTTAAGTTTATTTTCTTTTTTCTTACTTAATTTAGTATAAATCACCTCGTAAGGAACACTAAGGGCAAAAATTTTTGTAAGAGGGTTTTTTTCTTTATTGCCGATGTCCACAAGTTTTTGGAATGAATAACAAAATGTTCTAGCACACTCACCATCAAATGGTTCTTGAGAAGAATCAAAACTCAAAAAATAATCTAAATCACCAACTTGAATTCCATGACTCTCCAAACTTTTTTTTATCATACCTCTTTCGTCTTTTTTTATACGATATTTATAATTCTCATTAAAAAAATTATTTATAATACTTTCCAAATTTTCTTCTTCAGACCACATAGTCTTACAAAACCACACAAATATTTAAATCTTCTCTTTTTGTTACTATTATTAGAAAGCAATTTTATAGTAAAACACAAACATATTTAAAATATACAATCTCAAGAGTATAATGCTACATGAAACAGAAATTAAACTAAAATACAAAAGCAGAAAAGAAATTAAAAAACTACTTGAAAGTTTAGGAGCAAAGCCAAAAGAAAAATACCTGCTTCATGATACTTACTTCACTAAAAATAAAGATATTAGCAACAAGAATGAATTAATTAGAATTCGTGAAAAAGGAAAAAATTACGAGCTGACTTTTAAAGGAAAATGCAAGGCAAAAGGAAACATCTGGAAAAGAGTAGAATTGACAAGCCAAATCAACAATCCAAAAACAATATCTAAAATTCTTTTGCTTTTAGGATTTTTTAAGACAAGAGAAAATATTTCTTTTAGGGAAACTTACAACTTAAATAAATTAGAAATTGCTTTTATAGATTTTAAAAGACCTATAAAATTATCTATTATAGAAATAGAAGGAAACGAAAATAAAATTAAGCAACTTCTTAAAAAATTAGGCAATTCTGTAAGACAAATTGGAGAAGAAGCATTTAAAAAATTTGATAAAAATCCTTGTTAAATCCAATAATTTTGAGAGGCTAAAACGTAGAAGCGGGACAATTTCTAAAAATGCTTACTTGATTGCTTCAACATCAAATGCTTTTACTTCTCCCCAATATTCTTTTGGTGAAATCTTAATGTTAGTAAACTTTGATAATAACATTTTAATCTCATCCCTAGTAAAATAGTGATGCAACATATGTTCATCTTCTTCCATTGATCCTAAGAATGTATTCTTTTCTACTTCTTTTCCCTTGCCATAGGTTTTATCTTTGACTGACATAAACTCAGTGATAACCATCCCTTCTGGTTTAAGAACCCTATAAATTTCATCGATAGTTCTTTTATTATCTTTTAATAACCCATGGCCAAGAGTAAAAATACAAATAACACCATCAAAATAATTGGCAGGATAAGGTATCTTCTTCATATCAAACACTTTAAATTTCATGTTTAAATTGAGAGATTTAGCTTTCTTTTTTGTAATAGCTATACCTGTCTTGGATATATCTGAAGCATACACCATGAATCCTTTTTGCGCTAAGAAAATACTGTGCCTGCCTGTTCCACAACCCAAATCTAAAATTTTAGTATATCTCTTTTTCTTGAAGATTTTAGCATATTTTTTAACTTGGGGAGTAATATCTGTATAAATTTCACCTTTTTCTTTGTATATATTCTCCCATCCATTAGTTTTCATAATTAGAATTAAAATTATTAGTATTTAACAATGTTTCCCATAAATATAGATTAGAAATTTTCCCCTTAGCCTTGCTCTTGATTGCTCACTTTGTTCCGCTCCTCGCCACACCTTACAGGCTCTCACTTCGTTCGGGACAGATAACAACGCTTATCTGGAATTTTCCTAGAAAAATTCTCATATGATCCCTACATCTTAATAATTTCATTTAATGGGCTGTTTGCTTCTGCCGACAATATTGATTTATTTGTTATGAAGATTTCAACTTGATTTTTGCTTTGAGCCAGTTGGCATAATTATCATAAGAACAACATTT
>Ga0066637_10003083_pt1 | contig 11177 bp, 10 predicted proteins | sample CryGeyCG2014_020_FD_62737 | JGI IMG/M metagenome (GOLD analysis project Ga0066637, IMG submission 62737) | Groundwater microbial communities from aquifer - Crystal Geyser CG08_land_8/20/14_0.20 | ecosystem: Environmental > Aquatic > Deep subsurface > Groundwater | place: USA: Utah: Grand County...
GCCGGCTGCTTCGTTGCTCCTCACTTACAGACCACCGGTATGCTCGTTCGTCGCGCCTCGCATCCGCCTCAAATCTGAGCCTCCAAATGCTTCAGTTATTTCGTTACGCTTCCTAAGCAGGGTCTGCACGCTTTTCACGTCCTCGGCGAGTATGCCCAGTATGAACGCTATGGAGATGGCGCAGAGTATGCAGAAAAGCACCGAAAGCCCGGTGAGCAGGTACCCGGCGGGGGTCATTATCAGGCCCAGCCTGGCCAGCGCGTCCGCGGACGCCGCGGCCGGGCCGGCGCCGGCTATACTGTTTATTCCCGACATGAAGGAGCGCATCCCCAACATATACGCCAGCGACAGCGCGGCTGCTATGGCCGTGGAGGCGGTAAGTTTCGACAGTACCAGCAGGCGCCTGTCAACAGGGGAACTTAAAAGCGTTTCCAGGGTCTTGTTCTCCTTTTCGCTGGCCACCGCGGTCATTATCATCTGCGCGGAAAGCATGACTATGAAGAAAACGGCCATCGGGAAGAAGTAGGACTGGGACTGCATGAAGGCGACTACCTGGGCCACCGGCACCTGTTCCATGCGGCCGTCTATCACCGCGAATTCCTTCGCCGGCGCCGGGTTCCTTACCAGGTCCGCGGGGAGTCCCGGCAGCCGGCGTTCCAGCAGCCAGGAGCTGACCGCTCCGGAAACGGCCGAAGAAAGCTTCTTGATCCTCCCGGCCGCAAGCGCCGGCCCCAGGCCGGAAGCGTCCCGGCGGAAGCGCGAGTAATACTCGATGCGGGAAGCTGTCCCCCCCGATACCTCTTTTTCCAGCCCGGCCGGGATAAGGACGAAAGAATTTTCCCCGGAGTAGCGCGGGTCTTCGAGCGCCGCGCCTATCTCCGCCGCCCCGGAGGCCAGAACCTCCGCTTTGGCGCCCCGCATGGCCGCGGCTACGCGCGCCGAAAGCGGGGAGCGGTCCAGGTCCAGCAGCACAACGGAGTTGCGGCCGCCGGAAGAGCGGCTGTGGCTGCCTACGGATTTGCCTATAACCGCGAAGATAAAGAGCATCGCGGCGATGGAAATTATGAGCTGCCGCGTAAGCAGCTCTTTTATTTCCTTCCTGAACAGGACTATGAATAGCCTCATCCTGCAAGCTCCACGAACACCTCTTCCAGGTCTTGCGTCGAAAATTTGGCTTTTAACGCCGCCGGGGTGTCGCAGGCCAGGAGCTTCCCCTTGTTTATCACCGCTATGCGGCCGGAAAGGAATTCTATTTCGGCCATGTTGTGGCTGGAGATGATGAAGGTCGTGCCGCCGGCGGCCAGCTGTTTTATCGTCTTGCGTATCTCGTAGCCGTTTATAATATCCAGCCCGCTGGTAGGCTCGTCGAGAATAGCCAGTTTAGGGCGTATCATCACTGCCCGGGCCAGCAGGAGCTTCCTCGCCATGCCCTTGCTGTAGGTCTTGATCTTTTCCCGTAGTTTGTCCCCCAACCCGCAAAGTTCCACGCCGAATTTTACCGCCTCCGCCGCCCTGGCGGGATCTTTCAGGAACACCATCGCCATAAAATCCAGGTATTCCCGTCCGGTCAGGTTCTTATAGGCCCCGGCCTCCTCCGGCAGGTAGCTTATTACTTCCCGTACGCGCGCCGCGTCGCGTACCGTGTCCAGGCCGAACACGGAGATGGTACCGGCCGTGGGCGTGAGTATCGTGGCTATCATCTTAAGCGTAGTGGATTTCCCCACCCCGTTGGGGCCCACCAGCGCGAAGATCTCCCCGGTACTTACCGAAAGATCCAGGCCTGAAACGGCCTCGAAGTCCTCATATTTTTTTGTCAGCCCGCGCAATTCGACCGCGTTCATGTTAAAGGGACTGCCGGGAGGTGTGGACGCCCATCCCGATATTATAGCGGTAGCGGAGCGCCCGCGCAAACTGGTTTTTCACCCCCCAAGTAAGATAGAATTTATAAAACAACAGGGGGTGGAGTTATTATGGCGATATTTATCAAAGAGCCTGCCATAGTTCAGGCGGCGGGCAACAAGCCGAAGGAAATAGAGGAATATATTGGGCGAGAGAGTTCCAAAACCACCACTATAAGCGTGGCCCGCATGGTGAGCCCCGCCGGCTGGGAAGAGCCGCCGCAGGAGCCCCGGTTTACCGAGTACACGCTGGTGCTTAAGGGAATGCTTAAAGTGGCAACGCGTTCCGGGACCTTTGAGGTGCGCGGCGGGCAGGCCATTATCATGGAGCCGGGCGAAAGGGTCCATTATTCCACTCCGGAGCCGGAGGGCGCGGAATACATCGCCATCTGCCTGCCGGCCTTTTCTCCGGAAACGGTGCGCAGGGAAGACTAAAACATAAAGCCGCCCGCAGGGGCCGCGGGGCGGATGACGGGAATTGGACCTTATTTGCCGCCGGACGCGGACAGGGTCACGGTTACGGCCCGGCCGGCCTGGAGCCCGTACTTTTGCGAAAAGTTCCCCATGTTAAGCGCGAGCGAGAGAAGGCCGCGCGAGTTAATATAGGCAAGCGGTTCTCCTTTTCGCACGTCGCCGAAGGTTCTTACGAAAGGAAGGGGCAATACCCGTCCCTCCAGCCTTATTTCAAGGGTGTCTCCCTCCTTAATTCCAGTGCCCCGGAACGCGGCTTCCTCTATATCCGTCCAGATGTTCCCGTAGGGCGGTTCAACGCGCAGCAGGGTTCCCGTTACCGTCCCGGTTCCCGGAGCCGGGACAGGCCAGTCCAGCAGCACCGGTTCCGTCAGTGCCGGGCCGAATTTCTCAAGCACGGAGGGGTCGCGCGCCAGCCAGGCCGCCGCCGGCGAATACACGTCCCGCCCATGGAAGGTGGTGGTTACGGTTTTCCTCATGTAGGCCGGGTTCTCTATGGAGATGAGCTTGTCTACGCCAAGCCGGCGCATGGCCAGCGTGAAGATCCCGTTGTCCGGTCCCACGAAGAAGTGCCCGGTTTTAGTCTTCAGGGCCGCGCTTTTCCTGGAAGTCCCCACCCCGGGGTCCACCACGGCGAGGAATACCGTGCCTGCCGGCCAGGCCAGGGCGGAATCGGCCAGGTAAAAAGAGGCGATGCGGATATCGTAGGGCGGCACCTCGTGCGTCATGTCGGTAACCCTGGCCCCGGGGAAAACCGATTCGATAACCCCTTTGCATTGCGAGACGGAATCGTCCGCGATGTCGAAGTCGCTCAAGAACACTATAGCCGGGCTTTTGGCGTTCTCAAGAGCTTCCTGCCGCATACCCGTTGACAGCATCAGGAGGGAGAGGATAATGGTCATGCGCGCTGTTTTCATGGCGGTTCTTTGATCCTTTTTTCTGCTTGTTCCGCGCGGAGCCGGCTGGCGGGAGATCCGCCGCAATTGCCGGTCTTATGGTAATCCTAGAACATATCGGCCTTTCCGTTCAATTTGTTTCCGGCCTGTAAAAAAGAGACCCCCCGTCGCAGGGGGGTCTCTTTTCATCTTAGTCCGATCTGTCAGAACCTGACCGAAGTAGCGTCAGGCGCCGCTATATACGGCGTCATGGCCGGAGCTATGTCTATATACTCTGTCGCCGATTTCTCGCCCGGGAGCCTGGGGATATAGGCCGACAGGGACGAGACCTTTGTCACGTCCTCGCCGCGGCCGCCGGTCTGTTCATAGGTGGCCATCGTGGTGCAGCCCGCGGGGCTCTTTATGAAGTCGGTGTCGCCGCGCACCAGTATGCCCTCTATCTTCTTGGTGGAGGCGTTGAAGACCGGCGATCCCGAATTGCCGCCGAAGGTGTCCAGGTCCGCCACGAAGTAGCCGATCTTGCCGGCGTCGCGCACCGAGGCGCCCGCGGCTACCTTAACAGGCAGGCCCACCGGGTGTCCCATCACGAACATCTTCCCGCCTTTCTTGAGGTTCTGCGCCCTGTTCACCGGCAGGGGCTTGTGGCCGGTCACTTTGCGGTCCAGCTTGATGAGGGCATAGTCGGCTCCCAGGCTCTGTCCCGCGGGATTGGACGAGCCGGGCTCGCCGCCGAGGAAGCGCTTGACTATCTTGGAGCAGCTATAGACCTCGCTCTTGGCCACGGTGGTCGTGGCGGCAGCGCCTTTCTTGGCCACCTTGTAGCCGAATACCAGCTTGACGTCCTTACAGGCCGCGTCGTCCTTTATGCAGTGACCGGCCGTCATCACCATATCCTCGCCCACCAGCGAGCCGGAGCAGAAGGCGCCTATGGGCTGGTCCTCGAACTTCTCACCGGGGCAGAGGCCCAGGGCGTCCTTAAAGGTCCTGGTGGTCAGTTTGTAGTTTCCGCCGGATTCCGTAACCTTGGCGGATTTCCAGAAGGAAACCACGGAGTTGGAGAGGGTCTGCATGTCGGAGGCTGATTCGAAATAATCCAGCCGGTTATCGGAGCCGTATATGCTCTTGGCCTGTGCGAAGGTAAGTATGGGAAGCGCGAGCAGTATCACGGCGCTCAGTGTAATCTTCATAAGGTTTTTCATAACTCCTCCGGTCCACGCTTTTTAATCCGCAACTTTTTGCCACTATGTTATACAGGCCGGGTTGACAATTGTCAATACCCCTGTGGCCTATGTTGAGGGGCCAATGGGCCTATGGGTAAGATGGGCCTTTTGGGTTTATACCCAGCCGAGGAAGGCAGCTGTCGCAAAGGAATCCGCCAGGCGCAGGGCTGCGTATAAGGCGGCTACTATCACTAAGAATGAGGCCGGGGCGGCCCAGAAAGGCGGCTGCCTGCCCGGCAGGGTCCAGGCGCCTTCTTCCCAGTTCTTTCCCCCCCGGGAATAAGCAGCCAGACTATATAAGGAATAAGCTTCGACCGCGAATAGCGCGAAGGCGGCGTAGCCCGCGGCCGGGAGGCCCGCCAGCCGCGTTCCGGCCTCGAAAGACAGCAGGTATTCCCATTTCCCCCCCGCCAGGCTGTTCCAATAGTTCCAGAGCAGCCCGCAGAGGGTTCCGGAGGCGAGGAGATTACAGGTCTTTTCCGGCAGCCCGGCCTGCAGTTCCCGCAGCAGGGAGGGCAGACCCAGCCTCAGGTTGAGCGCTTCGGCCGGCAGGAAAAAGGCGCAGCAGAGCAGCGCGGAAAAATACCCTGGCAGGAGCAGGGCCAGCGCAAGCATTATGGCTCCTGCCGCGTACATTATACCGGTGCTGTTCTTTGGCGGAGAGAACGGCGTAATTTTTACCTTGCGGAAAGGCCTGAGAACACCTATCAGTTCGGTGGTAGTGAACAGGAAGGGCAGCATGACAGCCCAGGAAAGGAGGCGGCCGGTCCAGCGCGTGGAAAGTGTGAGCGGCTGGGAAGTATACTGCCACAGCCCGAGACGCAGGTTCAGCAGTTCGAAGCAGGCGCCGAAAAAAGCCGACCAAAGTGCCAGTACCAGGAATTCCTCGGTGCGGGACACCAGCGGGGAGGAGCCTTTTGCCCGGTAGAGTACCACGCTGAAAAGGAGCAGGCAGGTCCAGGCGGCAAAGGCGAAGAACTGGTTGTTGACCGGCTCCAGCTGCAGGGTATGCCCCCCCAGCGTGAGGAAAAAAAGCAATACCCCGGCATACAGCGCTGATCTGGCTTTTGCGTCTTCAGACATAGGGCCGCGGTTGGGTTAGAACCGGAACTTATATTTCTTCAGTCCCAGCTCCGCCTGCATGGCCAGGATCTCCTTCTGGGTTTCCTTGTTAAGGGGCACGCCCCTGCCGCGCCGGTACAGCCAGGTCAGGTGCTCTTTTTCTCCTGCGGTATAAATGCGTTTCGCGCCCGGCATTTTCTTCGAAGCGCGGAGCCCGCGCAGTATGTTGCCGGCGGTCTTCTTGAAAGAGCGCAGGCTGGTAAAGGCCGCTATGTTAATGGCGAGGAAGAAATGCCCCAGCGGGTAAGGTATCTTTTTGCCGTTCTTGTCCACGCCAAGCAGCATCTTCATGTAGGCCCCGTTCTGCAGCGCCGCGGAAAGTATCTCCACCACGGCGCAGTAGCCGTAGCCTTTGTAGCCCGCCAGTTCCTCGCCGATGCCGCCCAACGGTACCAGCGCGGCCGTGCCGGCCACCAGGTCTTTGAGCACAGCGCTGGAATCGGTCTTGGAATTTCCCTTTTCGTCTATCACCCAGCCTTTCGGCAGTTTCTTGCCGAGCTTGGCATACACCTCTATCTTGCCGCGCTGGGTTATAGGTGTGGCGCAGTCCAGCAGGAACGGGAACTTCTCGTCGGTGGGTATGGCGAAGGTGAGCGGGTTGGTCCCCATCATGTTCTCCACGCCGAAGGTGGGCGCCACCGAAGGGCGGGCATTGGTGCCGGTTATGCCTATCATACCGGCCTTGGACGCCAGCAGCGAATGGTACCCGGCTATGCCGTAATGTGTGGAATTCCGCACCGCGGTCATGCCCAGGCCGAATTTTTTCGCTTTCCTGATGGCGATCTCCATGGCGCGCCTGGCTATCACGTGGCCCATGCCGTTATGCCCGTCTATCACGGCGGTGGTCGGGGTCTCGCGCACTATCTCGAACCGGGTCTTCGGCAGCTGTATGCCCTGCTTAATGCGGTTATAGTATATGGGCTTGAGCCGGGAAACGCCGTGTGAATCAATGCCGAGCTTATCGGCGGTTATCAGCACGTCCGCGCAGACGGCCGCCTCGGCGGCGGGAACTCCCACGCCTTTGAACACGTCGCGCATGAAATTTTCCATTACCGCGAACTTTACCCACTTTGAGCCTTTTTCGATTTCCATAAGTTTCCTCCCGAGTTCAGTTTTTTTGCGGCTTCTATAAGGTCGGCCAGCCTCGCGGCGGCTTTCAGGCCGTCGGGGATGCCCGCCTTAGCGAAATTGCGCGCCATTTCCGCGGCGCGGGAAGGTTCAGCCAGGAATCCTTCCAGGCTTTTTGCCAGTGCCTCGTCGAGATCCGGGCCCTCTTCCACACAGACGGCCGCGCCGCCGGCGGCCAGCACCAGGGCATTGGCCTTCTGGTGTCCTCCGGCCGCGGAGGGCAGCGGCACCAGTACCGCGGGTTTGCGCAGCGCGGCCAGTTCGGCTACCGTTCCCGCTCCGGAGCGCGAAACAACCAGGTCCGCCGCCGCGTACACCAGCGGCATATCCTCGCGGTAATCGAAAAGCTTGATATCCGCGGCCCCGGACAGTCCCGCTTCCGAGTACGCGGCGCTTACCTCCGCGAAATTCTTGCGGCCGGCCAGGTGTACCAGCTGGAATTTTCCCCTGAACCGGGCCGCGCTCTTTACCATGGCCGCGTTCAGCCTGCGGGCGCCCTGGCTGCCGCCGAAGAGCAGCACGGTGAACTTATCTTCCGCAAGGCCCAGCGCCCGCCTCGCCTCCCCGCGCTCGGGGTGGAGCGCGAAATCCTTCCGTACGGGGGTGCCGATCAGCACGCATTTACCGGCGAAAGGATTGTCGGGGACGGGAAGGCCGAGGGCGGCCTTCCGGCAGAAACCCGCGGCCAGGCGGTTGCCCAGCCCGAACCGGGCATTGGATTCGTGTATGTAGACCCCGGTCCCGGCCAGGCGCGCAGCCAGTACTGCCGGAAAGGCGATATAGCTGCCCGTTCCCAGCACTGCTTCCGGGCGGAAATCGGAGATGATGCGGCGCGCGAGCGCCAGCGAACCGCATAATTTAAAAAGGAAAGAAATGTGCGCCGCCGGGTTAAGGGAACGCGGAAGAGAGGTCATGTCCGTTTCGGCGTAAGGCAGGTCCGCCGCTTCCAGGGCGGGTATGGCGATGTCTTCCTTTTTTACCAGGAACAGCACCTGCCAGCCGCGCGCGCGCAGTTCCTGCGCCAGCGCGAAGCCCGGATAAAAATGCCCGCCGGTGCCCCCGGAAGCGATAATGATGCGTCTCTTTGCTAACATCGCGTGCCGCTCCTGTGCGCCGAGATATTAAGTATTATGCCGGTCATGATCAGCGAGGCCAGTATAGACGAGCCGCCATACGAGAAGAAGGGCAGGGGTATGCCCTTGGTAGGGAGAAGGCCTATGGCCATGGAGATATTGAAAAAGGCCTGCAGCGTCAGCACGAGCGTAAGGCCGAAGGCCGCAAGGGAAGTGTAAAGGCTGGGAGCGTTGCGGGCGATGCGTGTCCCTTTCACCAGCAGCGCGGTAAAGAGCCCCACTATAAGAAGGCCGCCGGCCAGCCCCATCTCCTCGGCCATTATCGAAAAAATAAAGTCGGTATGCGCCTCGGGCAGGTAGAGGAGCTTGAGCTTGGAAGCGCCCAGTCCCTTGCCGAACCAGCCGCCGGAGCCTACCGCCAGCAGCGACTGCGTAAGCTGGTAGCCCGCCCCGGCCGCATGTTTGATGGGAGACATAAAGGTCATCATCCTCTCGAGCCTGTAGGGGTGGCGAAAGATCTCTATTAGCAGTATGAAAACCGCCGCAGCAAGCGGCCCCATTATGAAACGCAGCTTTATCCCGGAGGTGAAGAAGAGGAACATCATTACCACGAAAAGGAGCGCCGGCGTGCCCAGGTCCGGCTCGGCCGCTATCAGCAGGAAGATCACGCAGGAGGCGCAGAAAGGTTTTATTACGCGGCGCCAGTCGGCCTGTATGGCGCTTATATTGCGGTCAATGAAATCGGCCAGGTACAGCACTACCGCTATCTTGGCGAACTCGCTCATCTGCAGCTTCATGAAGCCGAGCGGTATCCAGCGCCTCACATTGGCTATCGGCGGCATGAACAGCGTCAGCAGCAGCAGGAAAGCCGTGGCCGCGAATGCGGGCTTGATGAAGCGGCGCAGCCTTTCCAGGTCGGTCCTGGCGGCGAATACGGCAAACCCCAGGCCTATCAGCATCCACAATGCCTGGCGCTGGGTGTAAAAAAGCGCGCCCAGGCCCTTATTCTCGGCGTAAATGGCGCTTGCCGAAAAAAGTGAAACCGCTCCCAGCAGCAGCAGTGACATCACTATGAAGAAGAAAGGGTAGTTTATGTACTTCAGGCTGCGGTTGTAGATGGTGTTATGTGAAGAGGCCCGCCTGCGGGCGAAGTCCCCCCCGCCGCCGCGCGCGGGTTTGGAAGCTTTAATGCCGCGTCGCAGGAGGGTCATTTAAGTTCTTTTACCAGCGCTTTGAACCTGCGGCCGCGGTCCTCGAAATCCCTGAACTGGTCGAACGAAGCGCAGGCGGGAGAAAAGAGTACTACGTCTCCCGGTGAGGCAAGGGCGAGTATCCCGCGGCAGGCGTTCTTCAGCGTCACGGCGGTTATCAGCGGGGCCGCGCCCGCCAGTTCGCGCTCTATCTTCCGGGCGGCCGCGCCTATCGTTACTACCGCTTTAACATGTTCCTTTATGAGCCCGATGAGCGGGGCATAAGGGTTTCCCTTGTCCTGCCCTCCCAGTATCAGCCAGGTGTTCTTTCCGGCGCCCAGGGCTTTAAGAGCGACAAGGGTGGACTCCACATTGGTGGCCTTGGAGTCGTTAATGAAGGAGACACCGCGCACTTTCCCCGCCGGTTCTAACCGGTGCTCAACCCCTTTGAACGCGGAAAAAACTTTTTTTATAATTCCCGGCTTTACCCCCTGGTGCAGGGCCATAAGCGCGGCGCACATGGCGTTCTCCAGGTTGTGCGCGCCGGGCAGGGCGGGCGGTTTTACCGCGAATTCTGTTCCGTTCAGCCTGAAATAAAGTTTCCCGGCTGCGGCCCAGGCGTTCAGCGGGCCTTTCGCGCGTTTCGAGGAAAAGAAAAGGGTCCGGGCAGGGCAGCGTTTGGCCAGCCGGCGGCACCGGGCGTCCTCGTAATTAAAGACGCAGCAGCCTGCGGAGTCCTGGTACTTGAAGATCTTCCCCTTCGCCTTTACATAAGCGGCCAGGCTGCCGTGATGGTCAAGGTGGTCAGGTGTAATATTGAGCAGGCAGGCCGCCGCGGGTTTTATGCCGGAGCTGTCCTCCAACTGGTAGCTGGAGACTTCCATTACCACGGCGTCGCGGCCGCGCGCTTTCGGCGCCGCTTCCGCGGCAGGTATGCCGACATTGCCGCAGACCAGTGCCCGGGCGCCCGGCCGGAGCGCCGCTTTCATTATTGCTCCCAGAAGAATAGTGGTGGTGGTCTTGCCGTTTGTCCCCGTCACGGCCAGCAGCCGGGCCGCGCGGGAGAACGCCAGCGCCGTCTCTATCTCGCTGAAAACGGGGATGCCCTTTTTTTTGAGCGAAATTATAAGCCGGTTCGAGCGGGACAGGCCCGGGCTTTTTACGGCGAAGCCGCAGGAGAAAACGGCTTTTGTATGGCCGCCGGTCTCGGTTTTGACCCCGCGCGGCAGCTTTTTAAGGCGGTCTTTTATTTCCCCGGTACTTTGGGATTCGGTCAGGAGCACTTTAAAACCGTTAGCGGCCAGGAGGTTGGCGCAGGCAATGCCGGAGCGGCCCGCGCCTATTACCAGTGCCCCTTTGCCTTTGAAATTCTCAGGGATGAACATAGATCTTTGCCGGACCGCCAGCCGCCCCTCCGCCCAGCCGCCTAGCGTATCTTCAGCGAGGACAGGGCAATCAGCATCAGCATTATCCCCGTGATCCAGAAACGCACCGTTATCTTGGATTCAGCTATTCCCTTCAACTCGAAATGGTGATGTATCGGCGCCATAAGGAAGAGCCGCTTCTTGCTCCTTAGTTTGTAGGAGCCCATCTGCATGATGACCGACAGGGTTTCCACCAGGAAGATCCCGCCGGCTATGGGCAGCAGCAGTTCCTGCTTGGCCGCTATGGCCGCTACGCCTATGGTCCCGCCCAGGAAAAGCGAGCTGGTGTCGCCCATGAACACTTCCGCCGGGTGCGCGTTGTACCACAAAAAGCCCAGGCAGGAGCCTATCATCGCGGAGAGGAAGACCGTCATCTCCCCCGCCCCTTCAACGTAGATTATCTTGAAGTAGGCGGCCAGCTTGACATTGCCGGCGCAGTAGGCGAGTATGGCGAAGGTGAGGGCGGTGAAAACTATTGTGCCCGCCGCCAGGCCGTCCAGGCCGTCGGTGAGGTTCACCGCGTTGGAGGAGCCTATTATCACCAGCATCACCAGCGCGGCGTACATCAGGCCGAGGTTAAGGTACACTTCTTTGGCGTAGGGGATGGAAAGCAGCGTGGAATAACCGGGATTGGGCGGGTTGACGGCCAGGTAGCCGGCCACGGCGATGGCGGCGAAAAACTGCAAGGAGAATTTAAAGACGGAGGACGCGCCCCCGGGGTTCTTCTTTACCAGCTTGGTGTAGTCGTCCAGCCA
>Ga0066637_10003085_pt1 | contig 11177 bp, 10 predicted proteins | sample CryGeyCG2014_020_FD_62737 | JGI IMG/M metagenome (GOLD analysis project Ga0066637, IMG submission 62737) | Groundwater microbial communities from aquifer - Crystal Geyser CG08_land_8/20/14_0.20 | ecosystem: Environmental > Aquatic > Deep subsurface > Groundwater | place: USA: Utah: Grand County...
AACAACAACGCTGCTTATAATGCCCTGCCCCTTATACGCCGCAACCTTGTCCAAGACCCCCCCAAGCTTTACTGCTTCGTTATAAGCCGGGATAATCACAAAAACTCCCCTTCCCTTCACATAAAACCCCCTTAAACATCAAGGCTCAGATGTGGCGAGCATATATAAAGCTTTTGACAAATTTGACTAGCCTCCCCGTCGGGGAGGACGTCAAATTTTTCTGATGTCGTATATCCACAGGATTGAAAGAGGGGTTTGGCTACCCAGTGCAGCTGGGTAGCCAAACCCCTCTATTGAAAACCTTTTAAAACACAGCCTCCATCCAAAATATGCGATGATATCAATAGTGATACCGGCCTACAATGAGGAGAAGCGGATACTGAAGGTGCTCAGCTCCATAGCAAGGGCATTCTCAGATTCTGACCATGAGGTTGTTGTTGTCTCAAATGGGAGCAGGGATAAGACAGTCTCTATACTCAGGGAGTTTTCAGGGCATAATAAGAATGTCCGATACATGGACTTCAGGAGACCGCTTGGAAAGGGAGGGGCGATACTCAGGGGCCTTGAAGAGGCAAAGGGCGATATCCTGGGGTTTGTAGATGCAGACGACGCATTTGATATTACCGAGATAAAGGGCATGATAGGTCTGCTTAACGCAGGCTACAGCTGCGTAATAGCCTCCAAGTGGAAGGGCAAGGGCTTTTTTGCAGTTGACGAGCCATTCACCAGGAAGATCCTTAGCAGGGGGTGGAATATGATGACGCGCCTCCTCCTTGACCTGAGGTTTCACGACACCCAGGCAGGGGCAAAGTTTTTCAGGAAGGACAGCTATGAGAAGATAGGCAAGGACTTCATATCAAGGGGATTTGCCTTTGACATAGAGCTTCTCCTAAGGCTGAAGAAGGCAGGGGGAGGCATAAGGGAAGAGCATATCTCAAATACACATGTGCATGGAAGCACCTTTAGACTCAGGCATTCCTTGTCAATGCTCTCAGACCTCATAAGGATATTCACGAGGCTAAGATGAATAAGACGAGTAAGATGAGACCAGTAAACCAACCCCCGGGCCACTACCTAAAGCTCTACTTCTCGAAGAAGGGGGGCATTCACCACCTCTTTCATAAGAGGCGCATAGACTCCCTGCTCAGCTACGTGGAGCCGGGCTCTTCACTCCTCGATGTAGGCTGCGGCTCAGGGGTGCTCCTCTACCTAGCCCATAAGAGGAGGGGGTGCGAGGTAAGCGGCGCTGACATAAGGCCTGAGTGCGTCAAATACGCCTCGGGGGTATGCAAGGACTGCAAGGTCTACTGCACAGATGTTCTCAAGATGAAGTTAGATAAGCAGTTTGATATCGTAGTGTGCTCTGATGTGATCGAGCACTTCACTAGAGATGAGCGCGGTAAGATCCTCTCAGTACTTGACAGGCACCTGAAAAAAGGGGGTAGGCTGATACTATCATTCCCTTCACTGCGCTACCTTAGGTTTGTAGAGCCATTATTAAAGGTCTACAGGAGGATAACATCCCCTGGCGTGGTGTTTGACGATGAGGAGTTTCACGCCCTGGTCAGCTTTAAAGAGGTGCAATCCAGACTCAGGGGTTATGAAACAATAAAAAAGGCTTCTTGCTGCCTCGGACTTATAAACATGGTGGTTCTTAGAAAATGAGATACCTCCTGCTAAGCCTGGATGCTGAGGAATTCGACCTCCCTATCGAGTACGGCCTGGATATCAGCGTGGAAAAACAGCATTCAATTACGCGCCTCGGGCTTGAGAAGGCACTCCAACTATTGAAAGGGGAGGGGGTGAGCGCAACCCTCTTCACAACAGCCCTCTTTGCAGCGAAAAACAGGGGTATAATAAAGCAGGCCCGCTCTGAGGGCCATGAGATTGCGCTTCACGGCTACAGGCATGATCATAACTACAGGGGCATGAATGAAGAGGCATCCCGGCAGCTTATAAGGAAGGGGAAGGCTGTGCTTGAGGGCCTAGCCAATGCCAAGGTCATTGGCTTCAGGGCGCCAAGGCTAATGACTCCTGGCTTCCACATCCTCAGGGAATGCGGCATACGATATGACAGCTCCCTCCACCCAACGCTAGTGCCTGGGAGGTACAACAACCTCTTCAGAAGTCGCTCTGTATACTCCAGCAGGGGCATTATCGAGATACCGATATCAACAACTCCAGTCATCAGGCTCCCCTTCTCATGGCTGTGGTTCAGGAACCTCGGTGTAGGCTATGCAGAGGCATGCACACTGTTAAGCCTCATTGATCTTGACTACGTGAACATATACTTCCATCCCTGGGAGCTCGTAAGCCTGAGTGAATTTGAGGGCAGGCTACCCAGAAGCATCATCAGGGGCACGGGTAATGGACTTCTCAGGATGCTCAGGAGATACCTACGCTGGTGCATGAGCAGGGGCATAAAACCCCTCACAATATCCTGCTTTCTGCAGGAGAAGGGTCTTATTATGGGGCTTTGAATACCCAGCTGCGCCGGGTATTCAAAGCCCTCAGATGACACTTGTGTCAAGATCGAAAAGAAACACCTGCACAGCGCTGAAATCCCTCTGCTCAACAAGCTGATACCTCTCAGCCACGTAACTCATAAGGGGGTCTTCAGGGTCATACTCCTGATGCCCTGTAACCACCCAAAGGCGCCTGCTATGCCTCTCAGCCAGGGGCATTGCAACAAGCTCGTCCATGTTATATCTGGAGATGTCCATAACACTGGCATTAGCTGCCTGCCTTAGCATGTCAAGGTCATTCGCATAACCTAGAGGGATGCCCCTGACACAGCCTTTTTCAGGGAAGTAGTGATAGAAGCCTGAGAGCGTGCCAGGATAGACCATGACCGTATCGTACTCTTGGAGGTTAACCTCTATGTAGCCTGCAGCAGACCTCCAGTCCTCTTTCTGAAAGATGAAATAGTAGTGGAAGAGGGATGCAGCAGACACAGCAGAAACCATGACAAGGGCGATAATGAAAACCGCGGGCCTCCTTATCCTTGAAAGGGCTAGCCCTATAAGCAGGTAGAGCCCTGCCGAGGCAAATATCACCCCCCGCAGGACGTAGTTATGAACCAGCCAGCTCACTGCAAAGGCCAGGAGCACTGAGAGGAAGAGGTGTAGGTTCAGGAAGAGCACCCTGCTATCCCTGAGGAAGCGCAGCGAGTGGATGTAAAGAAGCCCGTATGTTGCTAGGGCCATGATGAGAAATGGGATCATGATAATAGTAATGCCCTTAAAGTAGCTGTAGGCAAATACAAATGCTCCGAAGGAGAAAAAGAGGTTTATGAGGGGTGGCCGAGGGCTGGCTGTGTAGAAGGATGTTGCAAAAAAGAGCCGCGAGATAAAAGGGGTGCAGAAGAGGAGTAGTGCAAGCTGGGTTAACAACCAGCTCTTCAGACCAGAGCGTTTTCTCCTAAGCAGTATCAGAAGAAGAAAGAAGATGTTCTGGACAACAAACATAACGCCCGCATAGTAGTGGGTGTAGAACGCCAGCAGAGAGCATAGGACATAGAGGAGCCCTGTCAACGCCAGAGGTCGCCTGATAAATGAGAGAAAGAAATAGAGTGAGAGCAGAGAGAGGAAGAGCAGAAGGCTGTACTCGCTGAACTCCTGCGAGTAATAAACATAAAAGGGGGAGATTGCAGCAAGAAACGAGGCGATAAGCCCTGCCTGCCTGCTGAGAAACCTAAGGCCGATAAGGTAAAACAGCGGTATCGAGAGCATGCTGAATGCAAAGGAGTAGAGCCTGAGAGAGAGGTCAGAATGGCCGATAAGCCTTGACCAGAAATAGGCCAGGTAGTAATTCAGGGGAGGGGTTGAGGTTCGTATCCTAACTGCTGATGACAGCTCATCCAGTCTGAATTTCAGGATGGAGATGCGCGTAGCCTCATCGTGCCAGACACTGTGATGCATGATATAGAAGAGGCGCAGGAGGGCGCCTAGCAGCACAATTAATATCAGCAGCAGCAAGTACAAATCCTTCTTCTTCATACTACCCCCAGTAGCGTGGAGAAATCCGGGGTAGATAAAGCTTTCCGTAGTCCTACTACAGTAGTCGTAGTCCTACTACAGTAGTCCTACTCCAGCCTCTTCAGCTCAGCAAGCATCCTCTCTATGTCCTCAATAATCTCCCTGCGCCTCTCCTCAGAGCTTATGTTCTGTTTCGCCTCCTGTGTTAGGCCTGACATAACAAAGCTGTAGGCTGCCTCATCGCTGTCAAATGCGAAGACGTTGTTGTTCTCAGCATTGACAAAGACGCTGTAGCTGACCCCTGCAAAGTCCCTTGGCGTTATTGAGAGCAGCCAGTAGAGGCCCCCGTTAATTACATAGGGCCTGGGCTCAATAACGTGTGAGCTCTGCCAGTCAATTACAGGGAAGCTCTTCTTCACATAGCTGACCACCTTAACAGGGCCTGTAAGGGTCTTGTTCTCATCAAGCTCCATGATGTCAATGCTACCTGTCAGGGCGTCCACGAGGAATATCTTGAAAACGCCGTAGCTCTCACCGTAAGGCTCTGTTGCAACAACCCATTTAAGACCTGCCTTAGTCGACATAAGGAATGGCTGGGTGTTGTCCTGGCCAGCAACATCTGCAATCTCTACCTGGTCCTCATGCAGGAATATCGCGTTTATTATGCCAAGATGGTATCTGTAAGAGTCAACGTAAAGCCTCGCAAGGCTCTCGGGAAATGCCCTGTTGCCCCTAAAGCGGGGGTCAGCAGCTGCCTCATCAGGAGAGAGGTGCGTTACTAATCCGCCCTCATCAATGACATAGACGCCATCATAGTAAGGGACCATCACCGGAAGGCTGAACCTGTAAGCAATGATTGGGGCAACAGTAAGAATGCTCCTGCCATCCCGCAGGTAGTAGACATCGCCGATGTCAACTAGGTAACGCTCCTTAAAAAGCCTCCAGTAGATATTATCTGCTATGCCGATCTCCTCGCCGACAGCCAAGCTGCGGCTTATCATGGAGGTGTTCCTCTGCGTTGTCTCAGCATCAGCCACAAGGATACCGTTCACCTTCTGGGTTAGGTATAGTATAAGGCCATCTGGAATTCTGGGTGCAACCCAGGAGAGTCTGCTGTCAATGTCAACGATGTTCAGTCCCCCTACGCGCTCCCTTGACTTCTGAAGGCTGTCTTCAAGGTAGCGCCTTGCAACCGCCTTCGGAAGCAGACGCACCCCATCTGAATCAGGTATTGAAAAGACCTTGTGATAGTGGGTCTGCCTAACTACGTAGTATTCCACAATGGCCTGATCAAGCACTATGAATGCAAAGGCGGCAACGCCTAGGAGAAAGACAATGCCCAGAGCAACATAGCTCCTCTGCCTTGCTGAGAGAACAGCAGCAATAACCACGAGCATAAGCATGATAATTGGTGGATGGGTGTAGAGTGACATCACAAAGCCATGAAACCATGGCCTGAAGAAGTAGGCAAGCATGATGCTTAGCAGTATAAAGATCGCTGCGGGAATGATAACCTCCCTCCTAAACCTGAGCCCCAGCTGAATCCCCTCCGGCCTTATCTTCCTGTGCATGGACAAGAACCATGGCAAGGGGGAGTATAAAAATGTTTGTGAGGCAAATCAAGGTTTTCGATAGAAAGATGTAAATAGCTCCGTATTCCTAAGAGGCTGAGACCTCAATGAGGACCGCGTTGACAGTCCCCTCCTGACCAGGCCTGTTTGTAACACGAACCCTGCCTTTCGGAGTCTCCATTATCGTCCCCTTAGTAATTATGTTTCTCCTTATAAAGTGCCTGTTGGCAGGGTTCTCAACAATGTTATCAACCCTGACAACCTCGAATTTTCCTGTCTTCGGATCAAGAACATTTGCCTGGTTGGCAGTAAGCTGCATCAGCTTTACATCCCCTCCCTTACACCTTGTCTGTTTGATCCTCCTCTCCCCAAGCTTCGTGTTGGTTGGAAGGCTGCCTGTCTCTGACTGCCTCTTGCTACGGGCTAATTTCTTCTTAGCCCCGCTCGGCTTCCTCCTCGATCTTGACTGAACCACAACCATGCTTAATTCACCTAAACAAAAGGGGAGAAACACGACCTATTTATAAATCTTTAGATGATATAAATCTTTAGATGACCTGGCTTATTCCAAGCGTGCTTCACTAAGCTGTCAGGCAACTCTGACAGCTTACCGGGTACTTATGCCTAGTTACGCTTATAGCACCACCCTCATAAAGTCCTCTGCGCAGGAGACGTTATCAAAGTTTGCCCTTGCATCCTCCTCAAGCTCGAGGGCGTTTTTATAACGCTGCGAGAAGTGCGTCAGTATCAGCCTCGCGGCAGAGGCCTGATTTGCAATAAAGGCTGCCTGGCGCGCAGTCATATGCTTATATTCGCGAGCCTTGCCCTCAAGGCTGCTTGCGTATGTTGCCTCGCAGATAAGCAGGTCAGCATCCTTCGCCAGGGCTATCGCGCTATCGCATGGCAGGGTGTCTGCAATATAACTTATCTTCTTACCCTTGACAGTATACGTTGCCTGCTCAGGGCCTACAAGCCTGCCCTTCCACTTTATGGGATGGCCTGACTGGAGCCTGCCTAGTAAAGGCCCCTCTGGTATGCCGAGAGAGCGGGTTACCTTGAGGTTTATCCTCAGGCGGTCCTTCTCAATAAAGCTGTACCCAAGGCATTCAATCCCGTGATCCAGAAGGGCTGCCTCCAAGGCAAAGTCATCGCTCTCAAAAAACCTACCTTGACCTATATCCCTAACATCAAAATCAATGCTGTCCTCAAAGACAAATGCCCTGTTCATCGCCTTAAGACGCTCTGAGGTATGACGCGGCCCAAACACTGTAAGCCTGCCGCTGTACTCACTCGCCCCCAGGGTTTGTATAAGCCCGGGCAGGCCGAGCACATGGTCTCCATGCCAGTGGCTAATCAGCACCTTGGTTATCCTGCTCGGCTTTATGCTTATCATCTTGAGCTGCCTCTGGGTGCCCTCGCCGCAATCAAAGAGAATGCCCTCTGAGCCAAAGTTGAGGAGCATGCTCGTATGATTCCTCTCCTTAGTCGGCACCATCGAGCTTGTACCTAAAAATATGAGTTCCATGCCTGCAAGAATATGAGGGCGGTTAATAAAGGTTTAGCCTGCATGACTGGCTGCCCTGCACCACCCCTTAGCCAGTCTTCCGGAATTCCTCCGAAACCACCATGATAGAGCTTAATAATAACGCTGAAATGCCTCTCTCCATGGATGAACGCCACGTCTTCAAGCTCGCACTCATTTGCGCCATGATAAGCCTGCTTGCGCTGTCCTACATAACTAGCTTCCCGGATCTGGAGGCCATGCTCGAGGTAAGGGCCCGGGATAGCAGGCAGATAAGCGGGAGGCTTATCAGAATAGAAAACAGTGGCTCAACGCAACGCCTATGGATCGAGCATGAAAGGGAAACGCCAGTGCTGGTATTCGGCAGCACAAGCCTTAACCTCACTGCCGGAAGCCAGCTCTGGGTTCAGGGCAGGGAGAATAGTAGGGGTGAGATAATCGCTGAGCGCATTAGTCTCTCAGAGGTGGAGAAGTAGCCTGTATCTACTTCACCCTTACAGCCTCTAGGTTTCTAGGCGCAGTAGTCTCAACCTTATAGACCTTATGAAGCGAGCTCGCAAGGTCGAGGCAGCGCGAGTTCTCGCCGTGATTAGTGATGATCTTCTTAGGCCTCGGACAGCACTTATACACAAAGTTCATAAGCTGCTTCCTGTCGCTGTGGCCTGAGAATCCGTCTATTGTCTCAACATCGCATCTTATCTGCAGTATCTCTTGCTTAGGGCCAGCAGCAAAGGCTATCTCTCGCTCTCCCCGCTGGATACGCCTCCCGAGAGAGCCCTCACCCTGGTAACAGACAAACAAAAGGGTGTTCCTTGGATTATCAGCTAGGTTTTTGAGGTACTCGACAGATGGGCCTCCAACAAGCATGCCTGATGTTGCCAGAATCACGCAGGGCCCCATCTCGTTTATGACCTGCATGCGCTCCTTCTGGCTCCCAACCCGCTTAAAGTACTCGGCCAGAAAGGGGTTCTGGTCGCGGTGAAATATCATGCGTCTAACCATGCTGTTGAGGTACTCTGGGTAGGCTGTGTGGATGGCTGTAACATCCCAGACCATGCCGTCAATAAACGTCGGAATGCTCTTCAGGTTGCCTCTCCTTATCTGATCATCCAGGATCATAAGCACCTCCTGGGCGCGGCCAACCCCAAGGACAGGTATAAGAACCTTACCGCCTCGCTTGAGAGTCTCGCTTATAATCCTACTGAGGAACTCGTCGCACTCCCTCTTATTCGGGAGGATGTTATCCTTGCCTCCGTATGTGGCCTCTATCATCAGGGTTTCAAGGCGGGGGAAGTCTGTCACAGCAGGCTCTAAGAGCTGGGTCCTGCCAAACTTGACATCGCCTGTATAAACAAGGTTGTGAAGGCCGTTACCAATATGCATGTGAACCATCGAGCTTCCAATGACATGACCTGCATTATACAGGGTTATCCTTACGTCTGGGGTGATGTCTGTGACCTCTTCATAATCTAGGCAGATGGTGTGTTTCACCATCTCCTTTATATCATCTGTGCTGAATATGGCCTCCTTGCGCTCAGACTGCATGATCTTGACAAAGTCGAGGAGCAGCAGAGCAGAGATGTCCCTTGTAGGCGCAGTGCAGTAAACAGGGCCGCGGTAGCCGAACTTAAAGAGGAAGGGCACAAAGCCGCAGTGGTCGAGGTGGCTGTGGCTTATTATAACCGCGTCGAGCTCGTTTATATCAAACTCTGGAGCCTCGAGGTAGGGATATGCCTTGTCCTGCGAGGCAACGTCAATGCCGCAATCGAGAAGCACTCTTGACTCAGGGGTCTGGAAGAGTATGCACGACCTCCCAACTTGCCTGGCCCCTCCAAGGTAAGACACCCTTATCCACTCGTCCTTTCTCTCCCTTATCCAGCCGTCATAAATCCTATGACCAGTCTTATTGAGGAACTTCCTGCGGTAGTCAGAGTTCTTATAGAGCACTGCCCTTATGTTCTCAACGAGTTTAGACTTTATAGGCGGAGTGCGCTTTATTATCGGCACCCAAAGGGTTCTGTTCCGTATCTCCCTTAATATGGAGCCCTGCTTACCAATGGCCAGGCCCGGCTTCTCAGTCTCTATAATCACCAGGGAGCGCCGATCATCAAAGATTATGTTCCCGACACCAGCCTCCTCAGATATGATGCCTCTTATCTCGCTCTCAGCAAATTCCTTGTCAGTTGTTATGCTCGGATCAGGGCGCAGCTCGACGCGCTTCTTTATCTCATTCACAATGGACTTTATAACATCATCGCTGTTAAGAAAAAAGTCCCTGTCCTTTGTATACAGCACTATGTTCGCCCCCTCGAAGCAGGCTTCGCTTACCTTCTCCTCAGGGAGGCTCTTCATGATCTCCTTTATTATGTTCGCCACAGAACCAACACCTCATAATTTCATGTATTTTAGTCTCAAAAACAACACACCAACCCTTAACGAATAAGGAAAAAAGAATCCCCCTCTCTGGAATCAGGGGTCTTAAGGCCTAGACCTTTACTGTAGTGTCAATCTCCTTCTCAAATACCTTAGTTACTCCTTCTCCTGTTATTGTGACAACATCAATCCCGTTGCCAGAGGCAATATCCCTCTGCATAGCAGCATTAACAGCCTTTACTGCGAGGCCTATGCCTTCCTTTATGACCAGGCCATGCCTAAAGCCGACCTCAAGCACACCGTAGGCTATTACGCTCCCAGAGCCTGAGGAAACATAGTCATCGCACTCTGTCACAGAGCCATCTGCGAATAGGTCGTAGAGGTGAGCCCCCTCGCTGTCAACTCCTCCTAGCAGGAAGTGTGAGATTCCAGGGATTAAGGACATCCTCCTTATATTAGCGTATATCATACTGCCGAGAAGGTTTGCGCACTCCCTAACATTAGGGCTTCTGCCTGTCCTGAGCCCCTTAAGCCTCAACTCAGCCTTTATCAGCTTTGCGAGGAGTTGGGCATCAGACACTGAGCCGGCCATTGTTACAACCATGTTGTCTGCAATCTTATGTATCTTCTGCGTCTTCTTGTTGGCTATCATATACCCTGCAGTAGCCCTCTTATCAGCTGCAAGAACAATGCCCTCCTTGCACACTAGGCCGAGAGTGGTTGTACCTGTCTTCATAATATCGCTCTGATCCATTGCATCACCCAATTCTTGTAAGCTATCAGAATTCATAACAAGTCACCAAAGTGTATGACAACTAGTATATAAAGCTTTTTATGGGGCTGCTGGAACTTTCAACGCTCCTGACAGCTAGTTACCAAGAGCATGTTTGAATCCAGGTTGCTAGCATTCTGGGCAGGACCCCAAGCTAGAGTGATAGACCAAGCTACACTACAGCCCCAGGATAATGCCTAGGGCATTCTACTTAGTTAAAAAAGCTTTCGTAGAGCGAATACTAACACCCAAGAGAAAACTATATAAAATAAACATCAATCTGACGAAGCAAGATGCCGAGGTCGCATAGCCTGGAGCTAAGCATAGCGGGCAACCATTGCGGAGGGTTGCTAACCCTCTGTCCTTCGGGGCACGGGAGTTCGAATCTCCCCCTCGGCGTAGGGATTAACAACTAGCCTGATCCAGAGGATAGGCTGATGGAAAGGCCATGATTTAAAGGCCATGGTTTAATAGGGGCTCTGCCTTATGCGCTCTGCCCTATGCTTCTCCGCCCCTCTCCCCCCTTTTGAGACCTTTACAAAAACAGACTAAAAAAAATCATAAGAATCCGCCTGCCAAGGCAGGCGGATAAAGCAAGATCGGATGAATCTCTCTATTCAATTTATTTCTTCTTCTTTGCCATCGAATTCACCCCCCGTATGGATTATACACTGAGAATTATCTCCAATGTTCTCTAATGATCCTGAGAGCGGTCTTGGCGTGTTTACCCACCTAGTAGATTTACCCACCTAGTAGAAAGAGGTCCTCATTTTATTTTGTGGCTTATAGTTGCCTGCTTTACACTTAACCTGATTCTGAATTATCATAGCTTTGATGATCAACGAGATTAATAAGCAATTAGTATTTAAATTTTTATAGGGTAGCTAATCCTGATTGAATAATATATTTCTCATAAAAGTAACGAAAATCTGCTGCTCGGGGCTATCCCCGACTTAAAAGTC
>Ga0066637_10003089_pt1 | contig 11169 bp, 12 predicted proteins | sample CryGeyCG2014_020_FD_62737 | JGI IMG/M metagenome (GOLD analysis project Ga0066637, IMG submission 62737) | Groundwater microbial communities from aquifer - Crystal Geyser CG08_land_8/20/14_0.20 | ecosystem: Environmental > Aquatic > Deep subsurface > Groundwater | place: USA: Utah: Grand County...
ACCTGCGTCAATCTTCCCGTGCTTCAGGCGGCGAAGGGAGCCGGGAGTCATCGATTCGCAAACATCCATGAGAATGTGCCCGGAATGCTGGCGAAGATCAACAAGTTGGTTGCCCAAAACCACGTGAATATCTCCGGCCAACACCTGCAGACACGCGGGCATGTCGGCTACTCGCTCATCGATGTGGATGACGTCAAAGGACCTGCGCTGGCGGGGAAGATGGCGGCATTGCCCGGAACCATCCGTTCGCGGTTAGTTTATTAGAGAAATTAACGTCCGTTTAAGAATCTGATATATAAGAAAGGTTATTTCTTTACGTTACATGACTTCTCGAATATCGGAATACAACTTTGGTCGAGCATTTTGTCGTAATCTGAATTTTGTGCCATGATTATGACTTGAACGAGCGTCAAAATCTACAAGCACATTTCCTTCAACAAGTGCTTTGACAAAATTGTCAACGCTGAAACCCCGCAAAATCAAGATTCGGTTGTAGTGGAAAAATTCTTTGTCCCCATCTTTCATAACTTCCGCTTGGACATAAAAAGTGTTCAGAAGTTTTGTGCCTGCTTTGTGATTCAAATCGTCAAAGCCCCAATATGGTTGTGGATTCAATTCGCCCAAACCAACACGTTTTTTGACCGATTCTAACCAATCTGCATGGCGAGAATCTACTTTGCTTGAATCAAAGGAAATTAAAACTTTTCGATTGCTCTTATCAATTTCTACCATAAAACCCCGGTCACTTCTTTCACGACCGTGTATTGTTTGGCGAAAACTCATCTCATTGGCGGGATAATTTGCGCCTGCAAGTTCATGTTTCCAACCATACTTCGGCAAAAGAATATTTGGCACAAATTTCAAGGCTCGTGGGGATGGCTCCATGTGAAATAAAGTAGTCAATGCGGCTGTTTCTGCTCTTTGACATTTCAATTCCCATTCAGCGGCATTTGGAATTGGTAAATTATTTTCTTGAATACCAAGAAGGTCTTCCAGCGTGTTTCCGATACCACCAACATTTCCCGGGCGGGCATTGGGAATCCATCCACGATTTTTTATATCTTGCAAAGCGGCGATAAGCGATTCTTTGGTGTATGTTTTCATGCTTCGGGAGATCTCCAGAAATCGAGCAGATATTCAAAAGTTGTACCCATTGTGATGTAATTGCTAGGGTATCCAAAAATACCGATGTTATTCACTATGTTGGTTCTATCCCAGATGATTGTATTTCGGAGTTCGTAACCACGTTGGCGCAATTCGTTTATTAGGGAAACATGAATTGTGATGCGCTCATTTTCCCACCACATATCAGGGACATTAATTACGCAATGACCTTTTGGGTGAAGTAATGGCAATAATCTCTCGAAAATATCGCCCATTGCCGAAGTGTATTCATCCAAAGCCATTGTTCCTAAATCTCTTGGGTCTTGGGAATACTGCTCTACTTGATGGAGTTGCTCGTTATTTCTCTCTCGCCTAGATTTATTTTTTCGCTTTCGATTTAATAAATTGGCATATGGCGGGGAAGTCCATATTAGACTGACTGAACCAGGTTCTAGATAATTTGGAATATGCAAGGCGTCATCTTGGATAGCCACTTGTTGCGCTTGATTAAATAACTTGTTGCTTGCCAGTCGCTTAACGCATAACTCGATATACTTTTCTTGCAAGTCAAATCCCACAGCATTTCGATTTAGGTCTTGAGCGGCTACGAGTGAAGTGCCGCTTCCTACGAATGGGTCAAGAACTAATTCGCCTTCGTGAGTAAAAACGCTGATTACCTTTTTGGCTAAAGAAATTGGAAAAGTGGCGGGATGTAATTTCTTGTCTCGAATGTCTCTGCCTTCATAGAAAAATTGCCAAACACCAATTTGACTTTTGAGCCAATCTTTTGCTGATAAACAATTTAAATTATTTGGAGCGCATGAACAGGTTCGATGCGTTCCTATGAAAATTTTTGACCTATAATATTCAGTTTTTTCTCGGATGACGCGAGGTAAGGCAATTTCGACTGGTTCAGTTGACATTTAGTGATTTTCTCCGCCCATGTAAGGAATGATTCTTTATGTTTCAATGTTGATAATCCAATTGATTTATTTTTTTTAGTCACACTACGAGAATTTTACTGATTCCCATTTCCATTGTCAAGCATTTGTTCGGTGACTGGCACCGTGCTTTGAACAGCACCACTTTACTTGTCACGGATGCCGTTTTTTCTCGTAGAAAACGATCCCACCCCGGCTGATATGATCGATAACTTCGGGATCGATGATATTTTGAGTTATGGATTCTTTTAAGCCGAAACAGGATGTTATACTGGATCTCTTTTTTCCCCGACTGAAATTTTAATAATTGGATTCGTTAATGACTTCAATTCCGATCTCGTCAGTATCGTTATAAACTTGAAAAAAAGTATATTTTCCCGAATCGGTTGCTTTATCCAGCATGAACTCGATTCCATTCAGCGCCCGGTCTTCGTAGTCGCGGCGGTTTGGAAATTCGTTTGTGATAGAAATCGGTTCAAATTGAGTCCCCAGCAGATTAATTCCCAATATTCTACGGCCGATTACCCGGTTGACCCAATTGATATAGTTTTTCTTCCAGACAAATTTTTCAGCAACTTCTCTGGCGTACCAATCGGTTAGAATATTTAAATCGACCGCGTCAATAGTCATATTGAAATAGTCGATCTGGAAGGCGGTAAACTCGTAATGTCTGCCGTCGATGATCAGAATAGTCGGCGCGTCCTTATTCCATTCATTATCCCTTTCATCATAAAAGAGCAAATAGCCGTCGATAGTCTTTCCGATCAGGTTTAACAAATCATCCCGATAGGCCTCCAGAAATTCGCGGCGTGATTCAAACAGGTGCGGTTCGTATTTCGGGATACCGTATTTAGAACACATATTCGGATCGGTTTCCTTTCACCCGAGAGAATATTACTAATATTAACGGATCATATCAAACTAAAAGATTGGTTCCTTCATCTTTAGGCGTAAAATACTTTAGCAGGGGAGAGATCGACGGGAAATCAGAATGATCATCCCGACATCGGATACAAGACAGTTCACCCTTTATATGAACTTACTCGGCTTTTTACCGAACTAATTAGGCTTAGAGCCTTAGTGTTTAAAAAAACTTTGTGGTTAATCTTAAAGAAATAGAACACAGATGACGCGAATGGAACAGACATATGCAAAAATATCTTTTCTATCTGTGTCTATCGGCGTTCTGTTCTGTGTTTTCTGTGTTCTCAGCGGGTTTATCTCGTCTTCGCTTGTCTGACCGCTTTCTGCCAGCCGACGATCAGCCGGTCGCGTTGTGAGTCTCGCATTTCGGGAGAAAATGTTCTGTCACATTGCTTGACGGAGATCAGGTCGGCGTTACTTTTCCAAAAACCGGATTTGAGTCCAGCGAGGAACGCCGAGCCGAGCGAAGTGGATTCGATATTCAATGGACGAAAAACCGGACAGCCAATTATGTCCGCTTGAAATTGCATCAGGAAATTGTTTGCTACCGCGCCGCCGTCCACGAAAAGTTTGGCAATTGATATTCCCGTTTCCTCTTCCATGGTTTTCAGTACGTCGTGCGTTTGATAAGCCATGGATTCCAGCGCCGCTCGGATGATGTGGTTGCGGTTCGCGCCTCGTGTCAATCCGACCAGAACGCCTCTTGCTTCCATGTCCCAATGTGGCGCGCCCAGTCCGACGAACGCTGGCACGAGATAGACGCCGCCGTTGTCATTGACAGCATAAGCCGCGGCTTCGCTGTCAGAAGCTTTCTCGATCATTTTTAATTCGTCGCGCAACCACTGAATTGCCGCACCGCCGATGAAGATCGAGCCTTCCAGCGCGTAGCAGGGTTCTCCGGAACCGCCGATCGCCAGCGTTGTCAATAATCCTTTATGAGACGCGATGTAGCGGTCGCCGGTGTTCATCATAATAAAACAACCGGTGCCATAAGTATTTTTCACTTCGCCGTTTTTGATACAATTCTGACCGAAGAGTGCGGCTTGCTGATCGCCTGCGACGCCCGCAATCGGAACGCCATCAATAGCAGGAATTGTCTCCACGACGCCGAAATCATCGATGGCGTTCTTCACGGTTGGGAGAATGTTCATCGGAATGGACAGCAGGCGGCAGAGTTCCTCGTCCCAGCATTTTTTTCGGATGTTGTAAATGAGCGTTCGCGAAGCGTTCGTAAAGTCGGTTGCATGAACCTTACCGTTTGTCAGTTTCCAGATCAGCCATGTGTCGATTGTTCCAAACAGCAAATCAGTTGGATCATCTGGGACATTTTCGAGAATCCATTTGATTTTCGTGCCGCTGAAATAGGCGTCGATGGGCAATCCGGTTTTTTCGCGGAAGAACGGCTCGAACGGTTTTAAACTCTGGCAAATCTCCGTCGTTCGGCGGCATTGCCAGACGATGGCGTTATAAACAGGCAAACCGGTTTTCCGATTCCAGACAACGGTCGTCTCGCGCTGATTGGTGATGCCGAGTGCGAGAATTTCACCGCGATGTCGAGCGGAAACATCTCCAATTGTCTCAACGACAGTTTGCCAAATTTCGAGCGGATCGTGTTCGACCCAACCGGGTTTCGGATAGATTTGGTGAAATTCACGGTAGGATTTATCGACGATCTGGCAATTCTGGTCGATCAGCGACGCTTTGGTTCCGGTCGTTCCTTGATCGATGGATAAAATGTACATGTTGGTTGCCTTTCTGAATGGCAAAATGCTATTTGTTGTCGGATTGAGAAGATAAAACGGCCTGAAGTTCAATGGGCGGTTGCGTGAGAACCCGTACGACGTCTCCGGGGAAAATCTTTTTTCCGCGTTGAATAACAACGTTGCCGTTCACCAGTATGCCTCCGCTCGAAATGAACTGCTTCATCTGTCCGCCTGTCGAAGAAATGGAAGCGAGTTTGAGGAGTGAATCCAGTTTGATAAACGGCGGCTGAATTTTGATTTTTTGTATCATTTAGCAACGCCGTAATGCTTTTCCATCCAGTCGCGGATGTCGTCCAAAACACGCATTTTTTCCGGATCATTCAAGATCTCGTGATAAAAACCTTCGTAGCGGTTGAATGTTTTGTCTTTGGACTTTGCCAGATCGAAAAGCATCTGACTGCCTCGGATGTCAGAAAGATGATCGACTGTTCCCTGTAAAATGAGAAGCGGCAAATCGAGAATTTCCATCTGAATCTGAATGCGTCCGATGGCGAGATTAAGTTCGGCGCCGGTGCGTGCGGGAATTCCGCCGCGATAATTGAGTGGATCTTCGTCGTATTTCTGGACTACCATCGGATCGCGTGAGATGGCGTTTTTATCCAGCACGATCGTCGGCAATTTCGGTAACAGTTTTCCGATCAAGGGCGCCATTTTAATTAAGAACGGCGAAATTGAGTCGCTGATTTTCAGCGATGGGGCGCTGAGAATAAGTCCGGCTATCGGCGATTTTCGCGTGATCGTAAAGAGCGAGGTGATTGCGCCTCCCATGCTATGTCCGAGCAGGAAAATCGGCAAATCCGGATAGTTGCGCTTCACTTCTGACATGATCAAATCGAGATCGCGCAGATAATCATCGAACGAATTGACAAAAATACGCGCTCCGCCGGATTTTCCGTGCCCGCGTAGATCGAACGTTTCAAACGCGAATCCCGCTTTTGTCAGAAATTCCGCCACATGCTCGTACCGGCCGGAATGTTCAGCCAGTCCGTGCACAACGAGAACGACGGCTTTAGCCGGTTTGGTTGGTTTGTAAGAGCGGGTGAAGAGCCGTGTTCCATCGAATGAGACGATTTCGCCGGTCTGGCAGTTAGGGAACGAATTGGTAAAATCATTCATAAAAACCTCATGATAAAAACATTTTGCTGGTGAAAATTCAGTTCGGCAATATTTTGAAAAACCCGGATTGATTTTACAATTGCCACGTCAGGATTTCAAATGAAATGTTAGAAGAATTGATAGATTTTCCAATTGATTTGGAAAGCGGCAATCGTTACCTTATTAACGGATAAGCAAGGAGCGGAAATATGGAAAGATTCGACAGCAAGGGAATGATGATTATGCCCAATCCTTTGAAGAGTGAGATCGCCGGTAAAAAGAAGGTGCTCATTGTCGATCAACTCTTCTGTCAGAACGGACATAATCTCATCAGCAAACGCGCTATTTTCAATGGTTATCCGGGATTGCTCATCAAGGTCCGGCAAGACGACGACGCGGGTTTGATAGCGCTCAGCCCGTTTTACGGTGAAAATTCGCGCTTTACGCTTGACATCGACCTGATCGATCAAAAAATTCTATCGCTCATGTGTCCTGTCTGCGGAGTAGAAATGCCAGTCATCTCGCCTTGCAACTGCGGCGGAAACCTAGTTGCCTTTTTCCTGACGAAAGAGTGTGACTTCCGCAACTGTGTCGGTATTTGTACGCGGGTTAATTGCAGTAATTCGCACATTGTTCACAGCGGCGAACTGATTACGCGATCGATGCTCGAATCACTTTAAACCATAGGTAGGTTTCATTTTTAAGGATGGGTTTAGAAAGCCATGCAAAGAACCGTAACCGTTTTTTATCTCGAATTGAACAATATTTCCATACAACCGCCGCCCGTTGACGTCGCCGGATTCGACTTTCGACGCGCGCTGATTCCTTGTCCGGAACTCAATCGGTTTTTCTATATCACTATCGGCAAAAACTGGAACTGGATCGACCGCGTTTTATGGACAAATGAAAACTGGTTTGATTATCTAAATCGCCCAGAACTCGAAACATGGATTGCCTATCTTGACGGAACACCTGTCGGATACATGGAATTGGAAATCCAGGATGAACAAACTGTCCAGATTTCATATCTCGGCATACTGCCGCAGTTTTCTGGAAAAGGGCTTGGAAAAGCAACGTTAATCGCGGGAATCCGGAGAAGCCTTGAACTTCAACCAAGACGCATTTGGTTGAACACTTGTTCACTCGACAGCCCGGCGGCTTTGAAATTGTACCAAAGTATCGGTTTCCGGATCTTCAAAGAAGAAACATTGATGCGCGAATTCCCGGATACCTATCCGGTTTTACTCTGACCAATTCGATCCGCCTCTGGCGGATAATCGCTATCTTATGCCGCATTTGGGCGAGAATGAGTCATTTGAATTGCCGATGAAAATAAAAATAAGGATCAAATGCCGACTGCATCTATAGAAAAAATCAAAGAAGTCGCTCAGGAACTCAGGCGACTAACCGATCCGTGCGTAATTTGCCCGCGACTCTGTCGAGCGAGACGTTTTCACGGGAAAAGCGGTTTTTGCGGATTGAATGACACGGCAGTCATTTTCAGCGCGATGGCGCATTTCGGCGAAGAGCCGCCGATTACCGGCGAATCGGGTTCAGGGACGATTTTTCTCACCGGTTGTAACGCACGGTGCATCTTTTGCCAGAATTTTCAGATCAGCCAGCAGGGAAGCGGAGAACCGATTTCCGCTGAAAATTTAGCCGGAGAATTTTTAAGACTTCAGAAAATAGGTTGCGAAAATGTCAATTGGGTGACTCCAACGCCGCATCTGGTTTTTTTAGTCGAGGCACTGGCGATCGCGATGGAAAACGGCTTCTCCCTGCCAATCGTCTATAACACAAACGGTTACGATCGCGCAGAGATTATTCGTCTGCTCGATGGAATTGTCGATATTTATCTGCCTGATATGAAGTACAGTGAAGATATTTGGGCGGAAGAATTTTCCGGAATGCCGAATTATGTTTCAGAGAGTGTCTGTGCCGTTCAGGAAATGTTTCGTCAGGTTGGCGCTCTAAAACTCGACGCACGCGGCGTTGCTATTCGCGGGTTGTTGGTGCGGCATCTTGTTTTACCAGACGGTACAGCCGGAAGCGCGAAAGTTTTCCGCACGATCGCGGATATCGATCCGTCGATTCCGGTGAGCATCATGGCGCAATATCATCCGTGTTTTCGTGCAGTAGAACATCCAGTTGTCGGCAGAAGGATTCGCAAAGTGGAATACCAAAAAGCGCTGGAAGAATTCGAGTTAGCCGGTTTGACGACGGCTTTTACGCAAAACCCGGATTCTCTATCTAGCGAAGATGCCTTTTTCCCAGATTTTAACCGGGACGAGCGGGAGATTTTTAAGGGAAATTTACGGTGAAATGGTTAATTAAGTTGGTTGAGTAGATTGGGCCTGTCCGCCTTTGGAGGATTGATTGGGTAAAATTAGGTTAAATATGATTGGGTGTTTTTACGAATGGAAATGTGTTCACCGGGAATACGGACGGGCGAGGTAAAGTTTTGCCTCTTTGCAGGCGGTCGTTCGGTTGTCCAAATCGGCAGTTTTTCGATACAAAATGATTGCGGCGTTTCGTCGTCCCTGTAAATCATTGATCTGTCCAAGTCGTAACAACGCAAAACCGAGATGCATATCCATTTCTAAATAGTAATTGTCGATAACGCTTTTTAACTCCTTTTCCGCTGTATTCAGGTCGCCGCGATGGAATGCCAGCGTCCCATTCAGTAGATGAAGTTTTAACTCGTACTCGTTTTTCGTTTTGTCTTTGAGTTCAGGCAGGAGTTTCCGGATTTCCCGGATATGCTTTTCCGCTGTCACGAATTGACGAAGATTTAAATATGCTTCCGCGCAAAGAAAATGATAATACGGATTGTTTGGGAACTCATTTAGCAGGATTTGCGCGTATTTCAAACCAGCCGCCGGATCGTCTTCCATGTAGAGATAGACAAACGACAGAATACCGCGCGCCTCATATTTGGCATAGCGGGATTTTTCAGCGGCGATCGTCATCTGTCTCAGTCCATCCTCTTTGGAACCGGATTCGTTGAAAATCCATGACGCGATTTTCATATAACCAGACGAAACGCCGACGTAATAATTGAAAACGCCAAACGGAAGTTGGATGTCCCAGAGTTCAGGATTGTGTTTTTCTGCTTTTTTTATGTGGCGAATCGCGTTGTAACCGCTGATCAACACGCCGCCCCAATTTTTTTCACCCAATAGAATCCGCGCACGAAGTCCCAGCGTCGTGCCGTAATAGAAGGAAATTTGCGTGTTTTCCGGATGAAGCCGAATCTGCGATTTGTACTCGCTTTCCGCCGTATCGATATTTTTCAGCAGTTGCCGGTTTCCTGAGGAAAAACCCATCGATTCCTGTTCTGCGAGCCACTGAGTCGCGATTGTTCCGAGCGGCGCCATCGGATGAAACGGTTCGTTTTGACCTACCTTCCGAAAAAGTTGGTTCGCCGCCGCGTAATTCATCTGATACATTTCCTGCAAGGCGCTCTGAACCAACGCTTCCTGTTTTTTATGAGTTGAGGACATCATCTTTGAAAAGGGAAGAACCATCAGCAAAACGATTAAAAGCGGTAATTGACGATTCTGCGTCGGGGTCTGGTGCATCTTTTTTATTCTCAGAGCATTCATTAATTCGATCTCGACGGCAAAGTTATCGGAATTTCTCAGAAAAGCCATGAACTGATTTGTGGGGCAGATATAGAACCACTGGTGTTTTTAAACAAAAGAATCACTATATTTTAAAAGATGAATATTGGAGGAAAGAATTGAGATGGAATTTTCCGACCTGATTCAACAACGACGATCTTTCAGATCGCTGGCGCCCGTAAGGATTACTCGTGAAATGGTTCTTGAAATAGCATCTACTGTAAGTTTGTCGCCATCCTGTTTCAATAACCAGCCGTGGCGGTTCGTCTTTGTAACCAATCCAAAGAAACTTCAAGAACTTTTCGCGGCATTGTCGCCGGGCAACGATTGGGCGAAAAAGGCTTCAGCAATTGCCGCAATCTTTAGTAAAAAAGAGTTCGATTGCGTCATCAAAGAACGCGAGTACTTTCTGTTCGATGCTGGAATGGCGACGGCATTTTTGCTATTGAAAGCGACGGAAATGGGATTAGTCGCTCACCCAATTGCCGGGTTTGATTATCAGGCGGTCAAGACGGCGTTACAGCTTCCCGACAAAATTTCGCTGATTGCTTTGGTTATCATCGGCAGGAAAAGCGAAGCCATCGACGTCTCATTATCTGAAAAGCAGAAGGCGATGGAACTGACCCGACCCGAAAGATTTACAATGGAAAAATTTGTCTGGTTTGATGAATACACTTAAGCCCAAATAAAATGGGGCTAATAAAACTGTAAAATATATCGTGGAGTAGCCTATGCCTGATTCATTATCGCAGAAAGAAAATCCCCGACTGTTGCCAATTTCTGATATTGCTCGCAGTATCGGATTGGAGCGGGATGAAATTGAGCTATATGGAAATGATAAAGCCAAAGTCAAACTGACTGCTATTGAAAAGTGACGTTCTGCGCCGGATGGTCAGTTAATTTTAATTTCTGCTATAACACCGACGAGCGCAGGTGAAGGAAAAACCACTGTCGCTATCAGTCTGGCGATGGGGCTTAATCAAATCGGAAAGAAAGCCGCCGTGACACTTCGCGAACCGTCATTAGGTCCCGTTTTTGGCATGAAAGGCGGAGCAACCGGCGGCGGTCGAGCGAAAGTTTATCCGACTGAAGACATCAATTTAAATTTTACGGGGGACATTCATGCTGTAACAGCGGCTCATAATCTAATCGCGGCGTCGATCGACAACTATTTGTTTCGGCGAGTCGATCCGTTGCTGGATGTGCGGAAAATATTTTGGAACCGCGTAATGGATATGAATGATCGCGCATTGCGGAATCTTGTCGTCGGATTAGGCGGAAAAGTCAACGGTTTTCCGCGTGAATCCGGATTCGGAATCACCGCCTCGTCCGAAGTGATGGCAATTCTCTGTCTCTCCGAATCCTATCCAGAATTGAAAGAGCGACTGGGGAAAATTTTACTTGGTTTAACTGTGGATGATCAGCCGGTTTTTCTGAACCATCTGCGGATCACTGGCGCCGTAGCGGCGATTCTTCGGGATGCGCTGAAACCGAACCTTGTACAGACTAGTGAAGGAACTCCTGCTTTTGTACATGGCGGTCCGTTTGCCAACATCGCACAGGGAACCTGTTCCGTTCTCAGTATGAAACTGGCTTTGAAAATCTCGGAGTTCGTCGTGACGGAAGCCGGATTTGGTTGTGATTTGGGTGCGGAAAAGTTTTTTGATATTGTCTCACAGAAATCCGGTCTGGACCCGAAAGCCGTTGTTCTGGTTGCGT
>Ga0066637_10003092_pt1 | contig 11166 bp, 11 predicted proteins | sample CryGeyCG2014_020_FD_62737 | JGI IMG/M metagenome (GOLD analysis project Ga0066637, IMG submission 62737) | Groundwater microbial communities from aquifer - Crystal Geyser CG08_land_8/20/14_0.20 | ecosystem: Environmental > Aquatic > Deep subsurface > Groundwater | place: USA: Utah: Grand County...
AAACAAGGTCTGTCGCAATGTTTACAACCCGAGTTTAAACAGTACTGTTTAAACTCGGGTTGTAAACATTGAAAAGCCGGCGGCTAAGGACGGACCTTAAAAAGGCATTTCGTAATTCGCAGTAAACAACAGTTAATATGGAGAAGAACGAAAAATATATTTTGTGGTTAAGCGAGATTGATAAAAACGATGTTGTTTTAGTTGGTGGCAAGAATGCTTCTTTGGGTGAAATGTATTGCCATTTGAATCCCCAAGGTGTTAGGGTTCCCAATGGTTTTGCTTTGACAGCCGCGGCTTATTGGTATTTTTTAAGATTTAATGGTTTGAATGAAAAGCTGGCCGAAATTTTTCATGGCTTTAACCGTCAAAGTTTAGTTAGTTTAATTAAAACCGCTCAACTAGCTCGCAATTTGATTTTAAAAGCCAAGTTTCCGCAGGATTTGGCTGACGAGGTGAAAGAATATTATCAAGGACTTTGTCGTCAAAGCGGTCAACGTTCTTTGAGCGTGGCGGTACGTTCCTCAGCCACGGCCGAGGATTTAAAAGGAGCGAGCTTTGCGGGCGCTATGGAAACGTATTTAAACATAAGCGGCGAACAAAATTTACTTCAAGCTATTCAAAAATGCATATCATCGTTATTTACCCCGCGAGCCATTGCTTATCGGGAAGAAAAGGGTTTCGCTCATCTTAAAATTGCTTTGTCTGTCGGCGTTTTGCAAATGATTAGAAGCGACCTTGCTTCTTCCGGGGTAATGTTTACTTTAGACACCGAAACCGGATTTCGTAATATTGTTTTGATAAATTCTATTTATGGAATAGGCGAGATGATTGTTAAAGGCAGAATTACTCCCGATGAATTTATTGTTTTCAAACCCGGGCTCAATCAGGGATTTCGTTCCATTATTGTAAAAAATTTAGGGCAGAAACAAAAAAAATATGTTTATAAAAAAGCCGGCGGATTGAAAGAAGCGAAAGTGCCGGCTGTCCAGCAGAGGAAATTTTCTTTATCAGACGAGGATATTTTGACCTTGGCTCAATGGGCGGTTAAGATTGAAAATCATTATGCTTTTGCCCAAGATATTGAATGGGCTAAAGACGGCAAAACAGGCGATTTATTTATTGTGCAATCACGGCCCGAAACCGTGCAAACTGAGAAAAAGGACTTTATTTTTCAGGAATATCAAATTAAACCGTCGGGTAAGGCAATTGTTCAAGGTATTGCCATTGGCAATAAAATCGGCTTGGGCAAAGCGCGAGTGATTAAAAATGTGGGCCAGTTGTCTCAATTTAAAAAAGACGAAGTGCTGATAACTAAAATGACCGACCCTGATTGGGTGCCAGCGATTCGTTTAGCTTCAGCGGTAATCACTGATGAGGGCGGGCGCACAGCCCATGCCGCCATTGTCAGCCGCGAATTAGGCATACCTTGCGTGGTGGGCGCTGGAAATGCCAGTAAAATTTTCAAAACCGGCCAAATACTTACAGTGGATTGTTCCAGTGGATTGCGGGGTAAGGTCTATCAAGGAAACATACCTTTTGATATTAAAGAATACAATTTAGAAGAAATACCGAAGTTGTCAACTAAAATAATGATTAATGTCAGCAGTCCGGAGACTGCTTTTCAAAACTCTTTTTTGCCGGTTGATGGTGTTGGCTTAGCCCGGGAAGAATTTATAATTGCTGAAAAAATAAAAGTGCATCCTCTCGCTTTAATTCATTATAATGAATTAAAGCGAACGATCCGAAATTTTTCCTCTGTCATTCTGAGCCAGCAGGCGAAGAATCTCAACCATGAGACCCTTCGGCTATCGCCTCAGGGTGATAAAATGGAAGTTCCTGCCATTCTGAGTACATTCGCTTCGCTCAGTGTAAACTCCGCGAAGAATTTTTTTAGTAAATTAAAAATTCAAAAAATTATAAGAGAGATAGACAAAATAACAATTGAGCATCAAGATAAAAAAGAGTATTTTATAAAAGAGTTGGCTGAAGGCATCGGACAAATAGCCGCGGCTTTTTGGCCCAAGCCGGTGATTGTCCGTTTTTCTGATTTTAAAACCAACGAATATCGCCAGTTAGTCGGCGGAGAACTTTTTGAGCCCCAAGAAGAAAATCCGATGCTCGGGTTTCGTGGAGCCTCCCGTTATTATAATGAAAGATTCCAGCCAGCTTTTTTGATGGAGTGCGAAGCCATTAAACGGGTTCGCGATATTTTCGGTTTAAAAAATCTTAAGGTGATGATTCCCTTTTGCCGCACTCCCGAAGAGGGCAGAAAGGTGATTGAAATAATGAAGCAGGCAGGCATTAAACAAGGCAAAGACGGCTTTGAAATTTATGTGATGGCTGAAATTCCTTCCAATGTGATTTTGGCGGAGCAATTTCTGGAGCTCTTTGACGGAATGAGCATTGGCTCTAATGATTTAACCCAATTAACCTTGGGCTTAGATAGAGATAATGGCGAACTCTCTCATATCGGAGATGAGAGAAATGAAGCAGTAAAAAAGTTAATTAAAAAAGTTATTAAAATTTGCCGCGAGAAAAATAAATACTGCGGCATCTGTGGAGATGCCCCTTCTTCCTTTCCTGATTTTGCCCAATTCTTAATGGATTGTGAAATACCCTCAATTTCTTTGTCGCCAGATGCCGTCATTAAGACAATTTTAAGTATGGGAAAAAAATTTGAGTATGGCAAAAAAGACAATAATAAACATCCAATAACTAATTAAGTTGACAGGGGTCTGACCCCTGCTAAACTTTATAACTTTATGCCAAGAGAAAAAAGACAATTTGAGAACGGTGAACTTTATCACATAACCTTGCGCCGCATAGCCGACGAAGTGTTATTTAAAGATATTGGCGACTACTTTAGGGGTATTTTTGGTATATACGAATTCAATAACTCTAATCCGGTTATTATTAGAAAAAGACGGGAAGAGAGAAGGCAATTTAAAAATTATATGGCAAACATCAGGGGTCTGACCCCTGCTGAATCAGCAGGGGTCAGACCCCTGTCAATTAAGGAGTTGGATAAGAGGTCAAAGATAGTGCAGGTGTTGAGTTTTGTGTTGATGCCTAATCATTTGCATTTGATTTTACGGCAGATTGTAGACAAGGGAATCAGTTTGTTTATGCAGAAATTTGGTTCGGGGCTGGCCGCTTATTTTTTTGAAAGATATTATGGTAAGATGAAAAAGAAAGGGCATTTTTTTCAAGACAGATTCAACGCGGTGCATATTGTTAATGATAGGCAGTTGCAGGTTGCATTTGTCTATGATTGGACAAATCCTATAGCGCTTATTGAGCCGGGTTGGAAAGAGAAGGGTATTAAAAACCCGGCCAAAGCAAAAAAGTTTTTAGAACAATATAGATGGTCAAGTTATTTGGATTGTATAGGTATTAAAAATTTTCCTTCTATTATAGAGGCAGAGAAAGATTTTTTAATGGAAGTGATGGGCGGGGCCGAAGGATGCAGACAGGCAGTAAACGATTGGATTCTGCAAAAAGGAGGAATTATTAAAATAGCCGAAAGTTTTAAGAGATTTTCCTTTGACTAAAAATCTACAAGAGATAGCAAGGGTCTGACCCCTGCTAAACTTGACAGGGGTCAGACCCCTGCTAAACTAAAAATATGTTTGATGTAATTACTTTTGGTTCAGCCACTTGTGATATTTTTTTGCCGCTTCAAAATTTGCCGTTTCAGACGTCCAGCTCTAATGGAGAAAGGGGAAGGATTTGTTTTGCTTCAGGGGATAAAATTGAGGTGGGGGATTGGCTGATGCATAGCGGAGGCGGAGGCACTAATACGGCTTCCACTTTTGCTTTACAGGGTTTAAAAGCCGCTTATTGTGGTTCAGTTGGTAATGATTATTTCGGAGAGTTAGTTTTGAATGATTTGAAAAAGAGAGCCGTTTCTTTAAGGTTGGTGAAAAGAAATAACAACAAAAACACTGCTCTTTCAGTAGTTTTATCGCCTCTAATGGCTGATAGAGTGATTTTAGTGGCTCCGGGCGCTTGCCATTTTTTAACCAAAAAAGAAATTGCTTGGGACAAAGCGGCAAACAGCCGTTGGTTTTATGTCGCCCCTCTCTATGAGCAATCAGATGATTTGTTTTGCTTTTTAATTGATTTTGCCAAAAGCCGTAAAATCAAAATAGCATTAAACCCGAGCATGTATCAGTTGAAGAACCAACCCGAGGTTTTGAAAAAAAGTTTGCAAAACATTGATATTTTATTGTTAAACTTAAACGAGGCGGCGATTTTGGCGGGAGTTTCTCTTTCTGTAGAGCCAAAGGCAATCGCTAAGCAAATTCGCGAGTTATCTTCAGGTATTATTGTTATAACAATGGGCAAACAAGGAGCTTGCGTTTTGGCTGGCGATGATTTTTATTGGGCTGATATTTTTCCAGTTCAAGTGGCGGAAAGAACTGGAGCGGGCGATGGTTTTGGATCCGGCTTTGTCGCTGGACTTTTACAAAAAAATAATTTAGAATATGCTATCCGCTTGGCCACGGCCAATTCCGCCGCTTGCTTGACTAAGGTTGGGGCTAAAAATGGTTTGTTAAAAAAAGGGGAATTAGATGAATGGCCAGCGCTTCATATCAAAAAAAATGAAGGTTAGGGTCTGGCATTAACAGACCCGGCGAGCGCTGTATTTTTTATGCTAATCAAAATTGTTCAATCAAAATGTATTGGATGCGGCACTTGTTCGGCTTTATGCTCTGCTTATTTTGAGTTGGCTGGCGATGGCAAGGCAATTTTAAAACAATCAACTGCTCCACAAAAAGACCAATTAGAGGTTTCTGAGATTGGTTGCGCAAAAGAAGCGGCCGATTGTTGTCCAACGCAGTGCATTGTCATAAAATAAATTCTAAATCCTAAATTCTAAATCCTAAACAAATCCTAATGACCAAAATCCAAAATGACGCCGTAGGCGTCACCCTGAGCGAAGCGAAGGGTCCCATTGTCTGAGATCCTTCGCCCTAACGGGCTCAGGATGACACTTCGTGTCATTTTGAACATTTGAGTTTTGAATTTGTTTAGAGTTTAGAATTTAGAGATTGGGATTTTTAACTATGTTTTCCCTTCAATCAACAATTAGAGATAAAAAAGAGAACCCTGCTGAACTCAGAAAGCAGGGTATTTTGCCGGCTGTTTTATATGGCGACGATTTGCAAAGCGCTCCGATTGAGGTGGCTTTGAAAGATTTTCAGGGCGTTTTTAGCCAGGCCGGCGAGAATTCAATAATAAAATTAAAAGTTAAGCCCGCGGGAGATAAAACCGCCGCTGAAGAAGAATACAATGTTTTAATTCATCAAATAGCCCGAGACCCGGTGAGCGGCGAGTTTATTCACGCTGACTTTTATCGTCCTTCAACCAAGAAAAAGGTAGTGGCTGAAATTCCTTTAACATTCAGCGGCGAGCCGTTGGCGGTTAAGGACTTAGGAGGGGTTTTAATTAAAGAAATCCATACCTTGAAAGTAAAAGGCCTGGCACATGAATTACCGCGGGAGATTATAGTTAATCTTAATTCTTTAAAGGATTTTGACGCCCGTATTTTTATCAGGGATTTAATTTTACCTCAAGGCATTGAAGCACAACGAGGTGGCAATGAAATGGTCGCTTTAGTGGTACCAGCTAAGGAAGAAAAAGAAGAAGTTGTTGCGCCGGTTGCGGCTCCAGAGACGACCGAAGGCGCGCAGAATAAAGAAAATAAATCTCAAACCAAAGAAGAAAAAGGATAAAATTTGGCTATGTTTTTTTTGCGAACGAAATTTTTTATCATTTCAGCTGTTTTTTCGGGAATAGCGATTTTTTTGTTAAGCGCCGATAATTTTTTGTTGGCTCAGAGCGAATTAGACATCAAGTGCGAATGGGCAAACATTGAGCAGGGTGAGGCGAGTTTATCACGAGAGGATTTCCGAGCCCTATTAGAGCAGTGCAAGAAGTATTACGAAGACAAAAACGTTCAATTAGGAAAAGAAATCGGCAAAACCGCCCAGGAGAAAAAAACCCAGGCGAGCCAAATTGCCAACTTGCAAAACAAAATAAAAACCTTGGGAAATCAAATCGCTCAAAGCAATTTAATCATCAAAGATTTGGAGTTGCAGATTTCTAATACTCAATTGTCAATCGGCAAAACCAGCGAGCAGATAGAGGGCTTGAGAATAAGCTTGACCAATCTTTTGCAATTAAGGTACGAAGAAGACCAACGAACATTGGTTGAGATATTTTTGGCGGAAAAACAGTTTTCTGATTTTTTCAGCAATTTAATTGTTTTGGATAATTTAAATAGTCAGGTTCAAAATCTGCTAAAAAATATCAAAAATTTAAAGTTGGACTTGGAAGATCAAAAATCCGATATGGATAGCGAAAAGAAGGATTTAGAGAATGTAGTGGTTATGCAAACCCTGCAGAAAAACGACAGCGCCAAGAAAAAGAGCGAAGAGGAATATCTTTTAAAATTAACCGAGAAGGACTATCAAAAATATCTGCAAGAGCGAAAAGACGCTCAAGATAAAGTTAGCAAAATCGGCAGCTTATTGTTTGAATTATTGGAAGTGCCTGAAGGCGGAATTTCAGTGGAAGACGCCATTGCCATTGCCAAGGAAGCAGGCAAGCTCACCGGTATTCGGCCTGCTTTTTCTTTGGGTGTTCTTTGGCAGGAAACGAGAATCGGTAAATTAAAAGGCGGCTGTTATCTGAAAAATACAAGCACTGGCGAAGGTATTTACATTAAGAGCGGCAATAAGGCCCCCCGGACGATGAATCCAAAGGCAAGAAGTTATGAAAAGAATTCCGATGTCTATTATTTTTTAGAGATTGTCAAAGGGTTAAACGAGTCCGGCAAATTAAAAACCGACCCTTACACAACGGCTGTTTCTTGCTGTATGATAAAAGACGGCAGTTATTTTGGCTGGGGAGGAGCCATGGGTCCAGCGCAATTTATTCCTAACACCTGGATGCTTTATAAAGGGGCCGTAGAACAAAAATCCGGCAGCTCGCCGGCAAACCCATGGAATATCAGAGACGCTTTTTTGGCTAATGCTTTGTATTTAAAGGACTTGGGCGCTAAAAATAACGATTATACCACGGAAATGAGAGCGGCTTTAAAATATTTTGGTTGCACCACTTCCTGGTGTGAAACCTATTACGGTCGGCCGGTGATGACGGTGGCTTCGTGTTTTCAGCAATATATTGATAAAAACTCAATGTCGGTTGACTGCAAGGACTTAATATTCTAAACTTAAGTTAGTGTTGCATTTAATAAGCGATCGCTTATATTTTGCAACACTCAATCTTTTAGTGTCTCCTGCAGTTTAGAGACGACATCGTCTAATTTTCCGCGCATTATTTTTTCAAGATTGTGCCAACTCTTGCCAACGCGGTGGTCGGTGAGCCGGTCCTGGGGAAAGTTGTAAGTTCTGATTTTCTCGGCTCGCTCCATTTTACCGATTTGGATTTTTCTTTCTTGTAAAATTTGGTTTTGCGCGGCATTTTTTTTCATTTCAAAGAGCTTGGTTTGAAGAATGGTTAAGGCGGCTCTTTTATTATCTTCTAAACCTCTTTCCACTTGCGAGCAAACCACCAAGCCGCTGGGCAGGTGGGTAATTCGCACCGCGGTTTGACGTTTATTAACGTTTTGCCCTCCTGGGCCCGATGATTTATAAAAATCCATTTTAATTTCTGACGGATTGATTTTTATTATTTCGGTTTCCGGGGGCCTAACTAAAACAGCCACTGAAACCGTGGAGGTATGCAGCCGGTTGTTTTTTTCAGTTTGCGGCACTCTTTGCACCCGATGAACTCCGGCTTCATATTTCATTTTTTGCAGAACATTCTCGCCTTTAAGTTCAAAAGTAATTTGTTTCAATCCGTTTAAATCCGAGTAATTGGCATCTAACACAAAACAGCGCCAATTTTGTAATTGGGCATATTTAGAATACATTTCAAACAAGTCCCTTGCGAAGATTGAGGCCTCGTCGCCTCCGGCGCCGGCCCTGATTTCAACGATAATAGATGAAACCATAGTAAATTTCTAATTATTCTAATTATTCTAAAGAAATCCCAAGCCCCAATGCCTAAGATATTTTTAATTTTTCATTTCTTGTTTCTTTTTGGGATTTGGTCATTGGGCATTATTTAGAATAATTAGAATAATTAGGATAATTAGAATAATTAGAATAATTAGAATAATTAGAATAATTAGAATAATTAGAATAATTAGAATAATTAGGTTAATTCTTTCTTACTTGTTTCTTTGCCAGCCGTTGTTTAAATTTTTCCACTCTTCCAGCAGTGTCAATAAACTTGTCTTTGCCGGTATAAAAAGGATGGCACTTAAAACAGACCTCTGTTTCAATATAGTCCTTAGTTGAGCCAACTTCAAAAACATTGCCGCAAGCGCAATGTACCTGGGCCTTGGGAAAATATGCAGGATGAATTTTTTCTTTCATACTTTGATTGTTGCTTTTTATGAAGTATTTTGCTATTATAATTTATCTTTGAAAAAAAGCAAGGTTTCAAATCTTTTAAGTTTTTTGCGGAGTTTACAGGGGTCAGACCCCTGTAAAAAACTCTGTGACCCTTGTGGAGTATTTATGACTATTTCAAATAACAACAACACTAATAATAACGACACTAATGAGTTGATAAATGAGGAAAATTTGCCGGCAGCCGATAATGGTCTTATTGAGTCCGACCCGCGAATAGAGGATATGATTACTGCTGGCGTACACTTGGGGCACCGCGCTTCCAAGCTTCATCCGCGAATGGAGCCCTTGGTGGTTGGTTTGAAAAACACCACTCATGTGATAGACCTGAAAAGCACGGTTCAATATTTAGATGAAGCCCTGTCTTTTATCGGTCAATTAAAAAAAGAAGGCAAAAACCTGATTTTGGTCTGCACCAAACCGCCTTTGCGTTTTTTAGTTAAGCAAATAGCCGAGGACTTGGCTTTGTCTTATGTAATAGAACGTTGGTTAGGCGGCACTTTCACTAATTTTCCTGTGATTCGCAGCCGGGTTAAATATTACCTTGATTTGCGGCAAAAGAAAGACAGCGGAGAACTGGAAAAATACACCAAAAAAGAAAAGGCGCAGTTTGAAAAAGAACTGGCTGATTTGGAAAGAAAGTTCGCCGGCATTGCCAATATGGAAAAATTACCCGAGGCAGTTTTTGTTTGCGATATTGTGCGCGATAAACTGGTTTTAAAAGAAGCCAAAGAAAAGGGGATTAAAACCATTGGTTTAGTTGACACCAATGCCGACCCGCTGGCCGTGGACTTTTTCATCCCAGCCAACGATGATGCGATAACATCAGTGAGGTACATATTGGAGAGAGTGAAGGAAGTTATTTTGAACAATAAATCCTAAACGTAAAACTATAAAAAACACAAAACACAGAGCACAAAGCACAAACAAAGCACAAAGCACAATTTTCAAAACACAAACTAAATTCTTGATTCCGTTTGTGCTTTGTGTTTTGGAGATTGTGTTTTGTTTGTAATTTGTGTTTTGTAATTTGTGCTTTATGCTCAACATTGATTTACTCAAACAACTCCGTGAACAAACCGGCATTTCAATGATGGAATGTAAGAAGGCATTAGAAGAATCCAACGGCGACTTGAAGCGCGCCAAAGAAATTTTGCGCGAAAAAGGCAAGGAGCTCATAAAAGGCCGTGAGAGCAGAGCGGCTGGCAAGGGTATTATTAAAAGTTATATTCACGCTAACGGTAAAATCGGGGTTTTACTGCAAATAAACTGCGAAAGCGATTTTGTGGCAAAATCAGAGCCGTTTATATCTTTAGCTCATGAGCTTTGTTTGCAAATTGCCGCTTCAGTGCCTTTGTTTGTTAAAACAAGCGAGATTAGCGAAGCTCTTTTAGAACAAGAAAAAAAAATTTATCGCAAACAGTTTGCTGATTCGGGCAAACCAGCCGAAATGTTGGAGAAAATCGTCAATGGCAAGCTGGAAAAATATAAAAAAGAGGTCTCGCTTTTGTCTCAACCCTGGGTGAAAGACCCAAACAAGACCGTGCAGGAGTTAGTTGAAGAAGCCCGCGTTAAAACCGGCGAAAACATTGAGGTGGTTAGATTTACTCGTTTTGAAGTTTAGGATGGCAGACTGTCCGAAAACTCCAAATTTTGCCATTTGTCATTCTGAATGAAGTGAAGAATCCCAATGTTTATGCAGGTTCTCGAAGTTGAGATTTTTCGCCTTCGGCTCAAAATGACAGTTTTCGGACAGTCTGTCCCTTTCATTATGTTATCTTCAATCTTTTTAATTGTTTTGGTTTTATCCGCGGGCGGGCTGATTTTTTTGCTTGTCCGCAAAATGCCGATTTTAGCGGCTTGTTCAGTGGAAGATTCCAAAGCCCCTGAAACATTAACATCAGAGGCAATCGTGGCCCAAGAAAAAGCCAAGCTTTTAAGCCGAAAGTTTTTAATTTTTATTGCCAAGAAAGCACTTTTTTTATTGCGCGGCTTGGAAAAAAATATTCAACGAATCTCGGAAAAAACGAGGCGGTTTTATCGGCGTCAGCGAAAAAAAGAAGATATTCAGGAGGATGTGGTTAAAAAACAAGAGGAAATTTCCAAAAACAGCAATTATTGGCAGAGCATTAGGCATGGCCTCCATGGCCGTAAAAAGAAAGAGAAGATTAAACCGACAAAGTAACCGCCGTCTTAGCTCAATGGCAGAGCAACGCTTTTGTAAAGCGAAGGTTCGCGGTTCAAGTCCGCGAGACGGCTATTTTAAAAACCCTGTTTTATCAGGTTTTTTACTTTTTTTAGGAATTGGAAATTTAAATATGGCAAAAGTTATTGAAAAATTTTATTGCAAATCATCTTTTGATAGCCCCGCTTCTTTTAGAACAGAAAGTAAAGTTCCTTTGGGAATGTTTCTGTTGTGATAGGATTAAGTAATGCATCCTGGCAGAGAGGGCACCAGAACAGTAAAACCACCTTCTGATTCAGGTCGTAGGATAATATTATAATTGAGAATTTTCATTTTCATATAACCTTAATTGTATAAATAACAATGTCAACTTGACAAAATTTATATGATATGTTATGATTTAAATGTTCGTAAAAAGTTCTTTAAAATAGAATATGGGTCTTATGAATTTTGCGACGGGAAAAAATGTCCGAGCCAGGGGTTAAACCCCCTGGG
>Ga0066637_10003093_pt1 | contig 11164 bp, 16 predicted proteins | sample CryGeyCG2014_020_FD_62737 | JGI IMG/M metagenome (GOLD analysis project Ga0066637, IMG submission 62737) | Groundwater microbial communities from aquifer - Crystal Geyser CG08_land_8/20/14_0.20 | ecosystem: Environmental > Aquatic > Deep subsurface > Groundwater | place: USA: Utah: Grand County...
AAGGAGGGGGGGCATGCCCGGGAATAAACGGTTTGTTCTGTACTGGCTGGCGGGTGCCTGTTTCCTCCTGGTTTTCTTTTATGCGGCCACGGCCTGGCTGTGGTCGGCGGCCCGGGCTTCAGCCGCCGCCGCACTGGAAAGCCAGGTCAGTTCGGTACTGGCGAACGATCTTGCCGAAGGGAACCTTTTCAAGCTGGGAGCAAGCCTTTCCCGCCTTATGCAGTCCGGTTCCCTTGATTATGCCGAGATACGCAGTTTTAGCGCCGGCGGCGGCTGGTAGAAAATTTTCCGTACGCACAGTTCTTATGGGGATACCGGACCGGCTTTTGACGGCTTTTCCTGCGGATCCCCGCGCCGGACGTTCCCGCACCGGGGGGAAGGAGTAAGCCTTGTTACGATCCTTCCGAGTAATGTAGAAGGCTCCGAGTGTGTGGCGCTGCTGGTTAGTTCCGATCTGCCGGCGGACCTGAAAACTTTCAAGAACAGGCTGTCAATGGCTTTCGGGATCCTCCTGGCGGGGCTTTTGTGGCTATTCCTGAGGCTGACCATCTCCTGGCATAAAAGGAATCTGGAATCAGAGGTGGCTGTCCGGACCGCCGCTGCTGAAAAGGAGGCTGCGGTCGGGCGCATGGCCGCCCAGGTCGCTCATGATATCCGTTCGCCGTTGGTTGCGCTGGACAGCGTGTTGAAGAACGCGGCGTCTTTGCCGGAAGAGCGGCGCATAATGGCGCGGCATGCGGTGAACCGGATAAGGGATATCGCCAATAATCTCCTTGAAAAGCACGGTCGGCCGGGGGCTGAAGCCGGTTCCGGATCCGGGGAGGCGGACGCAGCTTTGTCGCTTTCAGGACCACAGTTGCTCTCAAGCCTTATTGAGCCGGTAGTGGCGGAAAAACGCCTGCAATTCGAGTCAAAGCCGGGAATTGCCGTTGATTTCGATCTGGCCACGTCTTCGTACGGCCTGTTCGCCAGGATCCAACCGGTTGAATTCCGGCGCATGATCTCCAACCTTCTTAATAATGCAGTGGAAGCCTTGGGCGATAAAGGCGAGGTGAATGTGACGCTGGCCTGCGAAGATGGAACCGTGAACATTTCCATCGCGGATAACGGCAAGGGGATTCCCCCGGAGATCGCAGGAAAGCTCGGGCTCAAAGGTGAAACCTACGGCAAGCCCGGCGGTTCCGGCCTGGGGCTTTATCACGCGAAAACTACCGCCGAAGGCTGCGGAGGCAGATTGGAGATCGTTTCCGAACCGGGAAAGGGAACAACTGTAAGCATAAAGCTGCCGGCGGCAAAAGTTCCGGCCTGGTTCGTTTCCAGTCTTGACTTGCCGGCGGGGCGGCCGGTAGTCGTTCTGGACGACGACGAAACCATACACCAGGTTTGGAAAGGCCGGTTTGAATCCGCAAGGGTGTTTGAAAAGGGTGTGGAGCTTTACAGTTTTTCTTTTCCTGCGAAATTTCGCGAATGGGTCGGGGCTAACCCGGATAAGGCGGGCGGTGCCCTGTATCTGGCGGACTATGAGCTGCTTGGCTGTGAGGAAACCGGGTTAAGTCTTGTGCAGGAACTGGGGATCGTTCACCAAGCCATACTTGTTACCAGCCGCTACGGGGAAAAGCGGATACTTGAAGACTGCCTGCGCCTGAAAATGCGTATGATCCCCAAAGGGCTGGCCGGCCTGGTTCCCATTTTGGTAAAAACTGAAACGCGCTGTGCCGTGCTTCTCGACGACGATCTGCTGGTTCACATGAACTGGAAAATAGCGGCTAAGGGCGCCGGTGTTGAATTAAGGGCTTATAAAGAACCTGAAGCTCTTCTCGCCGGCATAGACGCATTGGCTAAAGATACGCCGGTTTATATCGATTCCGAACTGGGCGGCGGCGTAAAAGGCGAGGACATCGCCAAAGAACTGCGCGAAAAAGATTTCACCGACATAACGATGGCTACCGGCCATAAACCTGAGAAATTCGCCCGCCTGCCCTGGCTGAAGGTTTCAGGCAAAGAGCCGCCTTGGGTGTAGGATATTAATACGGGTTTTTAAGAAGGTCGGGACGGAGCACGGTTATTTTGCCGTTTTTCTGATAGCGCACTACTGTTATAGGCATATCCAGCGGGTCCTGCAGGCCGCCCTCGCGGTCTATCTGGGCGAAAGTGTGGTTCATGCCGGCGGGCATGACACCTGTCCGCTTCCACTTCAGGTATTCTTCGGCTATCCATGACTGCACCTTGGTCGGGCAGGGAAAGAGGTAGTTGCCCGGGGCCAGGTACAGTGACCCCATCCCCGGGTTTACGACGAAGTCGATAAAATCCGAGTCAGGCTGTAAACCCATCCAGAGCTGTCCCGGGGGAAAATCCGGGGTGGTGAAGAATACCCCGTGCAGGTCCTGGTAGTAATCCGCCCGGTGTGATTCCGGTATGATATACGGACGCGGGCCGGCTTTCAGCAACCCGCTGTTTACTATAAGAGCGACCACGGGTGTTCCATTTACCTGGGCGTTGGATGTCCAGTGGCGCATTATGCCGACTTCGACCGGCCTGATCTTACGTGTGGAGGAGGGGGCGCCCTGATAAAAGTACAGGTCCTGCCCGTTCATTCCGCCGTTGACAAAATTCACCTGCTGAAGGGGGGCGCCGGCCATGGCGGCCAGTCTCCTTGAATGGTAATCGGTGTAGGAAACAGCATCATATGAAGCTTTGGTCTCCGGGACCGGCAGGGCCGGAATGGAAATGTCCGGGGCGGACCTGGCGGTCTGGTAAAACTGGTGAGCAGTTAATTGGCTGTAGGCTTGCGGGCTGGCGGCTAAGGGGGGGTCACGGAAAAAATCAGCAGTAAGGTTGTGATCGGTTTTATCAGGTTACCCATAGTGTGATCCTTGCTGAGATCATGCCGGTTCAGGCTCAGATGCCGCCGTTTTTAATATGGAGCAGAGGGGACCTGTCGTAATCCTTCTCTATGGCAGTCATCACCCTTTCCAGAGCGGACTGATCCTGACCGTATATCTTCAGCAACTGCAGCGTTATGCTGCGGGAATAATCATTGCGGGGGAACCAGGCTCGTTTTAGTATTTCGTTGGCGTTGGACTGGGCGTGAGCGGAAGAGAGCAATTCCACCTCTATGCTCTGGTTGGCCTGGTCGCGCAGGCTTTCGAGCTGGTGGTAGTAGGCCTTCAGCACGGGATTGCTGCTTTTTCCCAGGGCGCTCCAGTCGGAGACCAGGTCTTCCAGCAGGCGTTCGGTGAAATAACCAAGTTCCCTGGCTAAGGCCCAGCGGGGGGCCTGCGTCTCCACCTGGTCCGCCAGGAAAACAACTGTCTCAGCCATGGCCTGCTGCGTTGCGGTGGCGGGACCAAATTGGTACTGCGCGCCTGTGGGACGCCACGCTTCTTTTTTCCGAATGGTTTCCGAACCGTTAAACGGGCTGCCGCCGTCGAAGGGGCCGGGTTTCCACTCGTAGGGTTCGGCCTCGTAGGCTTTTTCAAGCCTTACTATGCGGTAAATATGCTGTTTCAGGTAGCTCTTCTTGTGGAAGATAAGCCCTCCGCCCAGGTAGAAAACTCCGTGGTCCCCGCTGTTGAGCACCAGGATGTCGCCGGGCTGCAGACTGGAGGCCGGGACCTTCTTGTAATACATGGAGAGCAGTTGGTCGGCTTCGGGATTCCCGATGTGGCGCAGCCTGTCAGCCTTCCTCATGCCGGCGGCGGTGAAGGCCGCGTTGAAACAGTTGGGACCGGCGAAATTGGGCTCGCGGTTAAAAAGCGCGGCGGCGTTGGCGGGCAGGAACTGGTTGAGGGAAACTATGGAGGCGCCGGGGTTTTGGGCGGCCAGCTCCAGCTCGGCCTTCGACCGGGGCTGCACCGCCACGGTTTTCGCGCCGGCGGCGGAGGCGAAGGCCTGGCGGAGTTTTGCGGCCAGATCCCCGGGCTTGTTCCCCGGGCGCAGCACGGCCAGCAGCTCGTTGCCGCAGCTGATGTGGGGCACTATCACGTCCACGCCGTTCACCTGGTACACGGCGAAAGAGGAAGCCTGTTTTTCCTGCGCGGCGGAAGTTTTCTGGTAAGGCGCGTGAACGGGGAGGGGCAAGTTCCCGTTTACGGCTGCAATGTCTATGAGGGACGCGTTTATGTTCTGCAGTTCAAAGGCGGAGAGATTAGAGGCGAGGATAAGGGACAGTAGTGTAAATAGAGTTTTTTGCATTAGGGTCTCCTGTGATAACTGTCTATATATCTTACGTATATTTTTCAAGCCGCGTAAGCGCCATAAGGCGGTAAGAATAATGGGTATAAAGACCCACTTAGAGAAATAAAAAAGGCGTCCGCACAGGCGGACGCCTTTTTCAGTTATCGGCTATTTCTATTTTTTGCAGAGCAGCAGCGTGGTGACGGCGAACACTTTGGCGTCTCCCATCATATAGTCTATCAGCGTGTTCTCGTTGGGCATATGCGCGCTGTCGTTAAGGCGGGAGTATACCACGGCCGGCAGGTTGAGCCGCCTGAAGAAGGCCGCCACGGTGCCGCCGCCTATGCCGTAAGCTTTGGACTTCACTCCCAGCACCTGCTTAATGGCCTTCTTGAGGGCCAGCACTATCGGCGCTTTCGGGTCGGTGGGGGGCGCAGCCTGCGCTTCCTGCTGCGCCTCGAAGGAGATCTTAACGCCGTACCTGGTCTCCACTTCGTCGGCCAGGCGGCGCATTTCGGCCTTGATCTCGCTTAGCTGGTAGCAGGGCATAACGCGGCAGTCCATGTAGAACACGTCCTCTCCGGGCAGCGTGTTCACGTTCGGGACATTGGCATCCTTCTTGGTGGGTTCGAAAGTGCTTATCGGCGGCTCGTAGAGCCTGTCTTTCTTGGGGAACTTCTTATAGAGCTTCTGGTAGCGGGTAACCAGGTCGCTGGCGGCCTTGAAGGCATTGATTCCCAGCGAGGGCCGGCTGGCGTGGCACTGTTTGCCCTTGGTTACCACCTTTAGCCACATTATGGACTTCTCGGCCACCTCTATAAGCGAGCCGTCCTCGCAGCCGGAGTCCGGCACGAAGAACATATCCTCCTTGCCGAAGATCTCCGGATGCTTCTCGGAGATATAGTCCGCGCCGAAGCCGGAGCCGGTCTCTTCGTCGGCGCAGAACAGCAGGGCTATGTCGTATTCCGGGCGGTAGTCCAGTTCCATCATGGCCTTTACCACCAGGATGCTGGAAACCGTGGCCTGCTGGTTGTCTTCCACGCCGCGGCCTATCAGCTTGCGGCCATCGACCACCAGCTTGTAGGGGTCGCTGTTCCACAGCTTCATCTCGCCGGGGGGGACAATATCGAGGTGGCTCATGAACCAGATGGTCCTGGCGGAGCTTTTGCCCTTGTAGCGGGCTATCACATTGGGGCGTATGCCGTTCTTGGCCTCGGTCTGCGGGGCGTTTATCCAGTCTATGGAATCGAATTTCAGCTTCTGCAGCTCGCCTTCCAGCCACTTGGCCTTGTCGTATTCGCCTTCGCCGCCGCTGGACGGGGCCAGCGCCGGTATGGCGGTGAGCCCGCGCTGCAGCTCCACGGCGTAATCTTCGTAGGACTCGATTTTCTTAAGTATCCGGTTTTTCATCTGGCGTCTCCTTAATTGGGTGAGTGAATATAAAAAGTATACCTAATTCCGCCCCTGCAGTTCCCAAACGGTCGTTCGCAACGCGACAGGCCTGTGCCGGGATGACCTGCTATAGTATCAGGGCAAAAGCGCATAACCTGTATATTTAGGGGGCGGCATGTGCGCTCAACAAAGGTCGGCCGGCTGCACCTTCCAATCTTTTAACACCTGGATAGCCGGGCGGCGCCGTCATGTATCATCTTGTGGCGAAAGAACGCTACCGCGCCCGCGACCACATCCGCAGCCCGCTCAACCGGATACTATTAAATATCCAGTACCGGTGAAGGCGGGCAGAACAAACCTCCGGAGGGAAGGGGCCCTGCTTCGGTCATGGTTGCGCAGGGAGGTAAGCGCGAGGGCATGCCGCCTAAAGCGGCCAACAACCCGGCGGAAAAAGTGCGAGAACTCCAGCGCAGCCTGTGGACGAGTGCCAAGCGGAGCAAGACACGGCGTTTCCACGCGCTGTACGACCGGATACACAGGAGCGACGTCCTGTGGGAAGCGTGGAGGCGTGTAAGAAGGAACGGAGGAGCCGCCGGCGTGGACGAGACCACGCTGGCGGAGATAGAGGGCCAAGGCGTGGCGGAGTTTCTAAAAAACATTCAGGCCGCGCTGAAGGCGGGAACATATCGCCCGGCACCGGTAAAGAGGCGTTATATTCCGAAGGCGGACGGGAAGCGGCGGCCATTAGGCATACCGACGGTGCGGGACCGGGTGGCGCAGATGGCGGCGAAGCTGGTAGTGGAACCCATCTTTGAAGCGGATTTCAAGCCGTGCAGCTATGGCTTCCGCCCGAAGAAAAGCGCCGTAGAGGCGCTTGAGGCCGTCAGAAAAGCCGGGAACTACGGCTACAACTTCGTGCTGGACGCGGACATCCGGGGATACTTCGACAGCATAGACCGCAGGAAGCTCATAGGAATGCTGGAAGAGCGTATCACGGACCGGAGAGTGCTTAAGCTGATGCGGAAATGGCTGACGGCGGACGTGAAACGCTCCACATTAAAGGGCTTATCAAAACACTCGGATATTCCGCATCCGGCAAGTTCTTTTTCGTCGGGGTTGGACCCTGTGGCCAGCAGGCTTTTTGCACCGGCGCGCTTTTTTTAAAAAAGTTCCACAAGCTCCGTCCCCAGGCCGTCCGGGAACATGAGATCGGTTACCAGCAGGTCGTAATGGTTCGTTTCAAGAAAACCGCGCGCTTCGGAGATGCTTGCGGCCATAGTGCTGGAGTAGCCTGTAGTCGCGAATATGCGGGTATACAGCTTAAGTATGGCCGGGTCGTAGTCCGCAATAAGAATATTCCCTGGCATATCACCTCTTTTACTTTGTGCCAAGCGTGAAGAAGAAGGTAGCGCCGCCCGGGACTTTCCCTTCGGCCCATACGCACCCATTGTGGCGGCGGATGACCTTTTCGACAATAGTCAGGCCGATGCCGGTCCCCGCGAAGGCTTTCTCTGTATGAAGCCTGGAAAAGGGCTGAAAAAGCTTGTGGGCGTCGGCCATGTCAAAACCCGCGCCATTATCCCTCACGAAATAGACGGGCACTTTGTCGCGCAGCGACATTCCGAATTCTATAATCGGGTTTTTGGTCTTCGTCGTAAATTTCCAGGCGTTCCTAAGGAGATTCGTCAGCGCGAGGCGCAGAAGCCCGGTGTCGCCCTTAGCCGTCAGGCCATCGGCTATGCGCCAAGTCATGCGGCGTTCGGGCTGCGTTATTTTGAGCCGGTTGGCTTCCGTCTGTGCGAGAGAACTCAAATCCACTGGTTCGCTGTGTATTACGGGGCGGGAGGTGATATTGAGATCCTGCAGATCCCTGACTATGCCGATTATCCGCTCGGTCCCCTGCCCGACTATTTCCAATAACTTCTCGCCCGGGGTGTCAAGCTTATCCCAATACTCTTCGCGCAAGAGGGAAACGGAGGTCTTTAAGCTTGTCAGCGGATTACGGAGCTCGTGCGCGAGGGCATGGCTGAAAGAATCCAATATTTGATTGGTTGTTTCAAGTTGTATATTCTTGCGGGAAACCTCTTCAAGCGCCCGGTGTTCGGTTCTGTCCCTGGCAATTGTGGCGGCGGCGATAATCCCCCCTTTCTGATTATAAACAGGCGAGATAGACAGGGAGACGTGTATAATTCGGCCATCTTTGCGTATACGCTCCGTTTCGTAAGGTTCTACCCGTTCGCCCTTGTGGATCCTGGCAAGAATGCCGGGCAACTCATCCGGGCGATCGGGGGGTGTCATTATGGCGACCGATCGGCCTACAGCTTCTTTCGCCGTGTACCCGTATAGCTTTTCCGCTCCTTTATTCCAGTGGGTGATGATTCCCTTAAAAGTCTTAGCAAAGATAGCGTCCTGGGATGAGAGAACTATTGCGGCGAGGGTCCTTGCCGAGTCCTCCTCCGATGTTTTGGTGGTGGTAGCCATAAACCCTTCCTTATTGCCAAAAATGCCACCATTTTTTCGTTTTCTTCGGCGGTACTGCGGACGCGGCTGACGCCGGCTGTGCTGTGGGCGCGGCAGGCTGTTGCGGCGGCGCGCTTTGTTTGAGCAGCATGGGTTTGCCGCAGCAGTATAACGAATCCGGCGCTGCCAGGTACTGCGTGTGGCTTTTATTTACGGCGCAAATATACTGTGGCATTGGGATTTCTTTTCGGAGGATTATCCTTTCCGCCGCCGCGCGCCCTTCTTGGGCTGTTGCGCGGGGGATTTAGCCGGCATGGTCTGGGCTTGGGGGGTGGCCGGGGCGGCGGCAGGCTGCGTGGTGACCGCCGGCGGCTGTGCTGAAGACAGCTGGGGGGCGGGGCTGACCGGGGCCTTTGAACCGGCCGGCAGCGCGAGCACCATGGGCTTGCCGCAGCACTGCGGCGGCGCGGCCTGCGGCGTATCAAAGGAACTAAGATGGTTTTTGTTTATTACACAGACGTAATCTATCATGATTTTAATTTCTCCTGTATCCCAACTGTCACTACACCGCCCGGCACTTAGTGTTTTCTTATACGCAAGCCGGGTAAACGCGGCTGGAACAAGTTCAGTCCCCGAACAGCCGGTTCCCCCACGATTTCTTGACAGCCGGCGCGGCAACTGGTTTTTTTGCCTGTACCGTGGCTGCCGGCTGCTGCTGCGGCACGGCTTGCGGCGGCGCGCTAAGCTGAGTCATAAATCTTCCACAGCATATCGGCGGCGGGTTCTGGACCACGGAGTATGTCTTTTTTTGATGCGTCTTATCCACCGCGCATTCGTATTCTACGTTCGGCATAATTCCTCCCGGTTTTATTTTACTTTCCAGCAAACAGCGGCCCTTATTACTTTATTTTAGACGCGACTTGCAGATGGATGCTGGTAACGATTTCGCTTTCTATTTTCAGTTCGACTCAATTTCCTTCCTTAATATCGGCAAGGGTTATGGATTTGCGATTTCCGCCTTTTGTGATCTTAACATCGGCACCAATAATGAATTCTTTAACCTCGTCTTTCTTGGTTTTTATGGTGAGTTTTCTAGCCGCCGCATCAACAGTTTCACAATTAATCGTCAATCTTCCTTGAAAATGCTGAGGACCGCGTCCATATCCGGGGCAGTCTTAATCTGGTAGCTCTTCTTTTTATCGCCAAGGCACCGTCTGGCCCATACGGGTGTTTCCGTGCCGGCATAGTCTTTTGGCAGTAATGACAAAAAAACGGTATAAATAGGCTCCCGGTTAGGTGCTGGATATTGCAGCCCTCCCGGAGCAATACCCAGAGCGACTCTCGCGGATGGCAGTTGCGGGATGCGGCTGGAGATAAATATAACGCCTGACTGCGGGTCTAATTTCGACGACTTAATACGTTTTTGAATTAATTTCGTTATCGCCTGGCTTTTGGAGATAATCGGCCCCGCCCCATGCAATGCATGCGTGACCAACTCTCCTACTGCCCCATCGAGATTCTTTGATTTAAGGCCCAGAATGATTGACGACCGCGTAAGACCGGAAGGAAGAGATTGTTCCCCTGGTTGCCTTCCCGGGAGCTTTTGCATCGAGGATTCCGGTAAATCTTTTCCGTGGTTTGAGTCCATAAAAATATCCTTTGCGTTCCTGCAAGCGGATTCCTTCCGATTACTGGCCAATTCCCAAGGGTGACATCAAAAACTTCCAGGTGTTTCGCGGTTCAAAGCTTTTTGCAGCGCTTTGAGTAAGCGACGCAGTTCCCCTGCGGAATAACCTGTTCTTTTGTGAACACGCGTAATCCCTGCTTCCCGCTTAAGTTGAAATAAGGGGAAATGTTCATTGCATTCCCAACAATCCCAGCGCCTCTTCTTTCGTTACGATTATAGAGTCTATTCTTTTCACCGTGTTTGTATCCGGCTCAGAGATTGGAACCATCATCACTACCAAAATACTGTCCCAATCCCGCTTTGGCCACAATCTCCTTGAAACGCCCTAACGCAGCATCGGTTGACTTGTTCATCATATTCGTCAACTCAAAACAGAATAAATCACTTTTTGAGTTGGCCCGCTGGAGTTCGGTGATTTTCTTGAGTTTGGGGACAAGGTGGCGCGACACCCTTACCCCATACATCTTAGCGGTAATCTGCCGCACCTCTGTTACGCCGGGACAAAATTTTTGGTCCTGCATAACGTTCACCTGGTGGCTGGTTGGTTTGGTGCAGCCGCCTGCTCGGTGGTAGCTGGTGATAGAGGAGCGTCTGTCGCTTGTCCCATTCCATTTTGAGTCTGGGATTCTGAAGGTTTCTGACAGCCCACCATAGCGGCCAGCATGGCCGTGCCCAATATGCTTAACCCGAACAGCTTTAGCGTTTTCATTTGAGGTCTCCTTTAATATTCTTTACATTCCTAATATGGTTATATTACCAGATATTCATATATTAACCAAAAAAATATTCCCTACTTCCTGCCCAGGTGGTCCAATACGGTCTGACTCTCCTGCAGTTTCTTTCTTAGCATATCCGCTATAGGCCGTAACACTTTGAAAATGTCCTTGTCCTTAATTGAGTAATAAACAGTAACTTTCTCCTGGCGCGTAGCAAGTATCCCGGCTTGGCGTAAAATTGACAAGTGCTTTGAAAGGCCGGATTGTTCCACGCCCAATGCGTTCACTATCTGGCCCACGGATGATTCACCCTTTTTAAGATGCTCAATTACCGCAAGTCTGATTGGATTGGCTATGCTTTTTAAGAAATCGGCTTTAATTTTAAACACTAGATCTTCGCCCGCCATAAGTGCCCTGTTGACTATATGCCCATCTATTCATATTATATGGGAATAAGCATTCCGTGTCAACTCTACTTTCGACACTACTTTATCCGCTAAGAAGCTATTGGAATCCGGTGACATAATACCTATATCTGTTCCGATGGTTTTATGGTAATGCGCGTATCCTGGTGGTAGATGGGAATTAAGTATTATGTCACCAGATTTCCCGACGCGTTTTACTACAACCCAGGATGATGATAAGCGGCCGAAGTAGAAGGGGGCATAAGACTACGCACATGCTGCCACGCGTGGGACACCTGAGAAGCATGCCAAAGGTCATAGGTCTGCTG
>Ga0066637_10003102_pt1 | contig 11158 bp, 11 predicted proteins | sample CryGeyCG2014_020_FD_62737 | JGI IMG/M metagenome (GOLD analysis project Ga0066637, IMG submission 62737) | Groundwater microbial communities from aquifer - Crystal Geyser CG08_land_8/20/14_0.20 | ecosystem: Environmental > Aquatic > Deep subsurface > Groundwater | place: USA: Utah: Grand County...
CATTGGTGCGGTGTATTTTTCTTTAGGACCAGGGAGGATTATCTAGATGGATAAAAGCACGCATCTATATCACTACCTATTTCTAGTTTTTGGACTTCTTGCCAGCTTATTCTTTTTCCTGTATTTTAAAAATCCCGCCTATCAAACGGTGAGCGCGCTTGCCGGCTGTGTTTTTTATAGTGCTTGGGGTATAATCCATGGGCTTTTAGAACAAAGACTAAACAAACATGTGGCGTTTGAATATATTTCACTTTCGGTTTTTGTCTTTGCCCTGCTGTTTGTGAGCCTATCATTAATATGAAAATATAACTATATGAAAGTTCTTGTTGTTATACCAACTTATAATGAAGTGGACAATGTTAAAAAAATTGTGCCCGCTACTCTTATGGCGTTTAATCAAATGCCCCATCATGAGTGCCATATTTTAGTGGTGGACGGCAATTCGCCAGATGGAACCGGTGAGGCGGTAAGGAAACTTACGCGAGATTACCACAATGTACATTTGTTAATGGAAAAGGAAAAAACAGGGTTGGGCGGAGCTTATATTTTTGCCTTTAAATACGCCATGCAAAACTTGTACCCCGATGTAGTAGTAGAAATGGACGCTGATTTTCAACATAATCCTGCCGATCTTCCCCGCTTAGTAGCCAAAATTGACCAAGGCTACGATTATGTAATAGGTTCCCGCTTTGCCAAAGGTGGCTCTATCCCCAAAGAATGGGGGTTAACCAGAAAGTTTTGGAGTGTGGGGGGCAATATTTTTTCCAAAGTTGTTTTGGGTATTTACAGCGTTTCTGATTTCACATCCGGCTTTAAAGCCTCCCGCGTTAAAAATTATTTAGATCGACTTGATTTAGATTCGGTAAGATCCAAAGGTTTTGCCTATAAAATTGACCTTTTATACAAAATGTACAAATTAAACGCCAAAATTGCAGAAGTGCCTATAGAGTTTGGTTTGCGGGACAGAGGCAACTCCAAGATGCAGGGCAACAACGCTATGGACTCCCTAAAAGTCGTCCTAACAATTAGGCTAAATGAAAACAAAAACTTTGTTAAATTTTTGTGCGTGGGAACGGCTGGGTTTGTAACGGACTCCATCCTCTTTAATATTTTTAGAGTTACACTTTTTGACTCTACTTTTTCTGCCGTGGTATCGGGATTTATTGCCATGGCGGTTACTTTTACTTTAAATAATCTTTGGTCGTTTGGGGAAAGAAAAATTAACGGAGTAGGAAAATTGATGGCTACTTTTGCCGTGTATAGTACATTATCTATTATACCAATATTGTTTAGGAGTCAACTGGTGGATTTGTTTGTTAAAGGTTTGGGCAATAATTTTGTAGTGGCTAACCTTGGTTTTATTATTGGTGTGGCATTTGGCTTGGTGTGGAATTATGTGATATACAGTAAACTTATCTGGCGTAAAAATGCCCACAAGGAATAATATGATTGACTATTCAATAGTAATTTCTGCCTACAACGAGGAACCGCGCATCACAAAGACCTTAACGCAAACGCTATCGTTTATGAATCAGTTTGCCCCCGCGTTTGAAATCATTGTGGTGGATGACGGATCAGTAGATAAAACTGCCGATTCTGTTGAACAGTACGCTAAAGATCACCCAGAAATAAAACTCATAAGAAATGTTCACAAAGGCAAAGCTGGGGGAATAAGAACCGGCATGCTAAAGTCAACTGGAAAATTGGTTTTAATGATGGACGCCGATATGGCAACTCCGTTGGAAGAATTAAAACGCCTTGCCACTTGGCTAACCGATAACGACTTTGATATTACCATAGCTTCGCGCGAGGGTATTGGCGCAGAAAGACAAGACGAACCCTTTTATCGTCACCTCATGGGACGTGTTTTTAATCTGTTAATCCGCACCGTCCTAGGTTTAGAATTTCAAGACACCCAATGCGGATTTAAACTATTTAAGGGTGATGTGGCTAGGAAAGTTTTTAGTCATTTACTGGTTTATGGCGATAATCTACCCCAAATAACCAAGCCGTTTTTTGGTGCTTTTGATGTGGAGGTTTTGTATTGTGCCAAGCAAATGGGTTACAAAATCAAGGCTGTACCAGTAAAGTGGAACTATGTACCCACCACGCGCTTGAATGCACTAGCAAACTCGTATAAAATGGCGCGGGATGTGGTGCGCATTAAAATTTTGGGCTTAAAGGGAGCCTATACTGTAATGAATACATTATGAAAATTTGTGTTATTGGAACTGGATATGTTGGACTTGTGGGGGCAGCAATTTTTGCCGACACGGGAAACACGGTTATAGGTGTGGATAAAGATCAAGAAAAGATTGGTAAAATTCTACATGGCGAGATGCCCATTTATGAACCTGGGCTTAATGAAATTGTTTTAAAAAATATTAAGGAGGGTCGTCTTAAATTTTCCACTTCTACCCCAGACGGTGTCAAGGAGTCGGATGTAATTTTTATTTGCGTAGGAACGCCTCAAGGGGACACGGGTGCGGCAGATCTTACAGCGGTTATGGCGGTGGCCAAAGAGATTGCCCAAAATCTTAACGGTTATAAGGTAATTGTTACCAAAAGCACCGTGCCGGTAGGCACCAACGAGCGCATCTTACATGCGATGGAAGAAAACATGCCCGCCGGCACAGAGTTTGATGTAGTCTCCAATCCGGAATTCCTGCGCGAAGGGACCGCTATTGAAGACATGAGAAACACTAACAGAACCGTAGTGGGAACAAAAAGCGAGCGCGCCCTTAAGGTTATGCAGGAACTGTATAAGGATTTTAATGCCCCCATGGTAGCGTGCGACTTGCGAAGCGCAGAAATGATTAAATACGCCTCCAACGCCTTGTTGGCAACTAAAATCTCCTTTATTAATGAAATCGGTCAGCTATGCGAGCGCGCGGGTGCTAATGTGCAAACTGTGGCGGAGGGTATGGGTTTAGATAAGCGCATCGGGCAGGCTTTCCTTAATGCTACGGGCGTAGGCTATGGCGGGAGCTGTTTCCCTAAGGATGTAGCCGCCTTGTATAAAACTTCCACGGATCAAGCGTACGACTTTAAACTTTTGCGCTCGGTTATGGAGGTAAACGAGCTTCAAAAATACAATTTTATGAAAAAAATCACTAAAGCCATGGGAGAAAACCTATCAGGTTGCACTATTGGTGTGCTTGGTTTGGCCTTTAAAGGTGATACAGACGACATTAGGGAGTCAGGCGCTATTAAAATGATTCGCATGCTCCGTGGTCAAGGGGCAAAGCTACGCGTGTATGACCCGGCTGCCGTAGAAAATACTAAAAAAGTTTTGGGGACAGACGCCGTTTATTACGCCACAGATATGTATAACGCTTTAGAGGGCGTAGACGCTTTGTGTATTTTTACGGAGTGGAATGAGTTTAAAGCACTGGATCTTGCCAAGTCCAAAAAACTTATGAAAGGGCAGTTGCTGTTTGACGCTAGAAATCTGCTGGATCAGAAGACGGTAGAAGCCGCGGGTTTCATTTACATTGCAGTGGGCAAACGCACCAACGGCTATACCGAAGACGGCGACATTGTGTCAACAACCATTTTACGAAACGGAAAATAAGATGGACAACGAAAAAGGGCATACACCAAGTTCTAATTTGCATACCGATGAGCAACTGCAGGCAATGGAAGTCTCGGTGAGAGAGAGAGTGGATGCTTTTGTAGCTCACTTGGACGAAGCACGACAAATGCACCCCGATGTTGACATATCTCCCCAAGCCCAAGAACCAAGTTGGAATGTTCACGACTATGAGACGGGTGCTGATCTTGCCATGGAGGAGGCAGATGTAGATACCGCATTAGGTCTTATGACCCTAGCGTCCGATGAAAGACGAGACCCACATGTGGATTTTTGGGTATACGCCAGAGGTAATGATAAAACACATATAGTTAGAGCATCTGAAACCGTAGACCTCCTTGCCCAAATGCACGGTGCACACCAACTAACAAGATCTCCTGTAAATGAAAACGGTCTAAAGAAGTTCTTTAAACAAATCGGTCGACCGGCAAATGGAATTCCGGATCTAGAGCAAACAAGCATTTATAGGTTTATATAGCTAACTCAAAACAAAATGTCAGATTTTGTATTTGAATATTCTGGAGTTTATTATACCCGAAAAACCGTTTTTAATCTTTTGAAAATCCCCTTTATCTATGTTGGATGTTTTGCTTTTAGCAAACTGCCAAACATGTTCAATTGGATTTTTCTCTGGTGCGTATGGGGGAGGGAGTTAACGAGGTGTAACTTTTCTAATTTCCTACATCTGCTAAGCTCTTTTCTTATCAGTTTCCCTTTGTGCCATTTGGCATTATCCCAAACAACACAGACTTTTTTGTCCGCGTAGCTTAACATTAGCTTTTTGAGAACCCGCACGGTTTCAATTTGATTACCCCTCTTAATCTCAAAGAGCCTGCATTTCCAATTTTTCTGATCCAAAAATCCCAGGTAGTTTTGATGCTCATCACTCCTTTCAGTTTTTACAATAGTCCTTTTCCCTTTCAGTAGCCACGCTCTTCTTATCTCTGCCTCCAGCTGTAGCCTTGTTTCATCTGAAGCTAGAACTATCCAACCATCATCTTTTAAAAACGGTCTAATTTCTTTTCTAATTTCCCTAATTCTCTTTTTAATCTGCTTCTCGTCCTTTCTCGGTGAAAGTTTATTCGGATATTTAGGAAAGGTTTGAGAATCTAAGCAAAAATGGTAGCTAACATCGCTTTCATAGACAATTCCAAATTCAGCCTTTACATAATCTTTTAATTTAGGAATATCCCAGAATCTGGTTGGGATAGCATCCCTGCTGGATTTTCTTCTTAATACTCTTCTGATCTCCTTTTTCTGTTCTCTGGTTAATTTAGAAGCGTTTTCATTATTAACATAACCTGAAAACAAACTAGCCATTCTTTCGTTGTTAAAAGCTTGGATGTACCTTCCTACACTTCTAATATTTTTGACAACCAATTCAGCTACTTCTTCTTGGTGGATGCCCCTGTTACACATCAGGATTACCTGTGCTTTAACTCTAATTAATGCAACTCGAGAATATTTAAAATGTGTCTTAAGAAGCCGAACTTCTCTCGTGCTTAGGGCAATTTTCCGCACCCAATAATTATCACATGAAACTAGACATTTTGTTTTGAGTTAGCTATATAGGACACCCACCAAGTTTTTGAAGAGTATATAATAAGGTCGTGCAGAGCTTCTATTATCCAGTTAAAAGGTTCATGGATATTTTCCTATCTTTGCTTGCTTTAGTGTTTTGTATCCCGATTCTAGCTTTAATCGCGCTACTTATAAAACTGGACTCGCCGGGTCCCGCTTTCTACACTCAAAACCGGGTAAAGAGTTTGACATGTTTAAATTTCGCACTATGTTTGTGAATGCGGAGGAAATTCTTAGAAGTGATCCGGTACTTTGGGCAGAGTATCAAAAGGACTTTAAAATAAAAAATGATCCCCGAGTAACCAAGGTCGGCAAGTTTCTTAGGAAGTCTAGCTTGGACGAGTTACCACAGATAATTAACATCTTAAAAGGTGAGATGTCTATTGTTGGTCCTAGAGCGTATAGAAAAGAGGAGCTGGAACATCAAGTAAAAACCTATCCAAATGTAATCAAGCAGCTAGATCTAGTATTAACAATAAAACCGGGCTTAACGGGGGCATGGCAAGTTAGTGGCAGGTCGAATATATCTTTTGAAAAAAGGATGGAAATTGATTACAACTACGCCAAGAAAAAGTCTACTATGTACGACATTTTACTTATATTTTTAACAATACCCGCTGTTTTTAGATCAAAAGGGGCTTGGTGATCAAAGATTTGTCATCGTCAAAGGAAAATTGCATAATATAGGCATGCAGAACGGTGAAAAAAAGCGAGTTTTGTACTTTGTGCCAGAATTTCCCAGAATTAGCGAGACTTTTATCGAGCGGGAAATTGCCAAACTTATTAACTTGGGAAATCTTGATATCACGGTTTTATCCCTTAGCAAAGCCACGGGTAGCACCTCGGAGGAAGTCTCAAGGAGGACAGTTTACAAGCGACTTGGGGTGCTGGTATTTTTGGGTGGACTTTCCTACCTAATCGTCTGTCCAAAAGAAATCGTCCGTTGCTATCAGCTAGCGTTGCAATTGCCTAATAAAGGCTTTTTCTCAAAAACTTATTTCTTCCTCAAATCCCTAGGTTACACCAAAATAATGGCCAGTTTTAAACCCCAGCATATTCACGCGCATTTTCTCTCGTGGCCATCAACCACAGCACTTATTGCGTCGCACATTTTAAATATTCCTTTTAGCATTTCCGCCCATGCCCGCGATGTTTTTATGGAGGGCGAGTTAATTCCGCAAAAAATCGCGTCAGCCAAGTTTGTGAGCATTTGCAATTCTTACGCCTATAAAAAAGCCTTAGAGTTGACTGGAGGTAAGGTGGATGTATCCAAAGTAAAACTTATTTATCACGGTATTGATCCTGCTATGTTTGCCAGTCCTGCCAAAATGCCTAAGTGGGGTGTGCCGGCAATTTTTTTGGGGGGCACGCGGTTGGTGGAAAAAAAAGGACTTAAATATATGCTTGAGGCTAGTAAGATTCTGGTTGACAGGGGCATTGCGCATAGGGTGGACTTGGTGGGACCGGGAGATTTGTACGATGAGCTAACTAAAATGATTGGTGATCTAGGATTACAAGAGACGGTTTTTATCCACGGCGAGGGCAAGGGCACGCCGTTTAACGAGGTTTTAGAATATTACAAGGTGGCAGATGTTTTTGTTCTGCCAAGTATTGAAGCCGGGGCGGGCGATGTGGACGGCGTGCCCACAGTTTGTATTGAGGCGGCTATGGCAAAACTTCCCATTATCTCCACTAACGCGGGTGCAATTACGGATCTTATTAAAGATGGCGTTACAGGCTTAATCGTGGAACAAAGAAACTCTCAAACCATTGCCGATAACATAGAAAAACTGCTTTTAGATAAACCCCTTGCCAATAAATTAGCTTATAATGCTTACGCTAAGGCTGTTAAAATGTTCGATATCGATAATAACATAGGTCAGTTAGAAAGTTTGTTAAAATAGTACTATGAGAATTGCTGTATTTATAAAATCCACCACATTTAACAAAGGCTACGGCGGACTGGAAACCCAAAACAAGGTGCTGTGTGAGGGCTTGGCAGGTCGGGGACACGAGGTCGTGGTTTTCTCCCCCACCAAAGACGGCGTCATTGCGAGTCCAAAGGACGAAACAGTCCCGTCAGGATCGCCACGCTTCGCTCGTAATGACGCTGGGGTAGAATATATTTTTGTACCGTGCGTATATCGGATGCTTTTTGCATCAATGGATAAAAATAATTGGGTCAACAGGTCGTACCAGGAATTTGTAAAATATCATAAGGAGAAACCCTTTGATGTGGTAATTAGCCAAAGTTCGGCAGGTTTGGGCGTCGTTCGGAATAGGCAAAAGCTGGGCATAAAAATCGTAGGCATTTCCCACGGAACTATCGGCGGAGAGATGAGAACTTTAATTAACTCAGCAAAAAATCCAAGCGACCTAATTAAGTCTGCAAAAAGTTTGGCGTTTGGTGTAGCAAATTATTTTGGCAGACAAAGGCAGTACATTCACGGTTGTAACAAGATTGTGGCGGTTTCCAGTGCGGTAAAAGAGTCCATTATAAATGAAACTCTTGCGCCAGAAGAAAAAATTACCGTTATTCATAACGGCATTAACGGGTCTAAAATCCCTCAAAAAAATTGGGACAGTGTTAAGGCAGGAGAGCCGTTTAAAATCTTGTACATCGGTAGAATTGAAGAGTCAAAAGGTTTGCAGGAGTTGTTGCTGGCGTGTAAAGAGCTGGATGGAATATTTGTAAATATAGTGGGAGATGGTCCTTTTTTGGAGGAGTTAAAGGCGGTAAGTCGACAACTTAAAATGAGTCAAAAAGTGCTTTTTTACGGCAAATTGCCCTATGAAAAAACCGTGGAGATGTACGCGTGTAGTGATGCCTTTGTTTTACCCACCAAGCGCGTGGAGGGCTTACCTATGACGCTGGTGGAGGCTTGCTTTGCAGGACTTCCAATAATTACCACAGATATGGGGGGAAATAAGGACGCGGTAGAAAACAAATTCAACGGCTTTCTTTTGGATAAGTTGGATGTTGGCGTATTAACAAGTAAACTTCTGGAACTTGCTAATAACCACGAGCTGGCTAAAAGTATGGGATTAAATGGTAAAATAAAGGCACAAAAGGAATTTGGTTTGGCTTTAATGATCAAGTCCTACGAGCAAATGTTATGAATATTTTAAGAATTGTTTATGACTGGCCACCGCCCTGGGGCGGTCTTGCACCAGCCCCATATGAGATGACTCAAGCCCAAGTAAAACACGAGCATACTTTTGATATCTTTTGCGGGCGGTGGCCTTTTGCTGGTCCTTTGGAAAAACTCCCCAATTGCAAATTCACAACCTTTATTAGGGAACCCATTCCCGCTACCCTCTCGCTTCTCATCTCACCTATTGTTTTTCTATACTATCTGTACTGGCGTTTTAATCATAAGCCAGATCTAATTCATTCCCACGGTCATTTTGGCATTTGGTTGTACGGCTATCATGCGCTTCTTAAAAAAATCTTTCCGTGGGCAAAGGAGCTTAAAATCCCTCTCGTTGTGCATTTTCATAATACCGTGGCGGGCAGACAAGAGGCGCTAGAAGAAAAAGGCTCAGCCGTAAAATTTTATTCTAAGTATATTTCGTGGCCGTTAGCAGAACGCTCGGATAGATGGGCAGTAAAAGTAGCGTCGGCATGTGTTTTTGTAAGTCAACAAAACAAAGACGAGGCTGTAAAATACTACAACGCAGATCCAAATAAATGCTTTGTGGTGGAAACTGGCGTAAATACGGAGCTTTTTAAGACGGTAGGTAAAGAGGAAAAAGAAAAAATTAACCGCGATCTTGGGCTTGATACAACTGATATTGTTATTTTAAATCACGGGGTAATGACAGAGCGCAAAAATATTCATTTGTTGGTTGAGGCTTTAGAATTTTTGCCCTCATTTTACAAATTATTTTTAGTAGGTTCGGGCGACAAAGAATACTTGGCAAAAATTAGTACCCTAGTTAGAGATAAAGGGTTAAACAACCGCGTAATCAAGGCGGGCTACACCCCGTATCCAGAAACTGCTATTGCTTTTCAAGCATCGGATATTTTTGTTTTACCTTCGTTGTTTGAGGGTCTGCCAAAAGTGGTGCTTCAAAGTCTTTCCTGCGGAACTCCGGCCTTAGTTTCTGGTTTTAAAGTAAAGGAAGACATTGCCGGACTTTTTTATTTGGACGGTCTAGAACCAAAGCAGATTGCCCAGCAGATTATGGAAATTATTGACGGAAATAAAATTTATGTGGATCAAAACAAGATTATAGGGCTGTATTCGTGGATGGAAAAGGCTAAAGAAATGGAAAAAGTGTACGACTTTGCCCTCAAAAACACCCCCGCTAAATAAGATTTGTCTATTTTCATATTTTGTCATATTGCAATGTTAATTAACCTGTGCTACCATGCAAAAACTATGTTAGACAATCAAAAACTCAACCAAATTTTAGAGATTCTGAACCAGCACACCGCCAAACTGGACAAGCTGGATAACACCTCGCTGGCACATTCTGTCATATTAAATAACCACACAGCATTGTTGCTCAAGCACAACGAACAATTTAAAGGAGTCGAAGAAAGACTGAATAAACTGGATAAAAAGTTTGATGCGCACAGTGAAGTTATCGCCAGATTGGAACAGACATCTATTGAACAAACAAAACGGTTAGATAGGCATGAAGAACTATTAACAAGATTAATCAGGGACAATATAAAGACACAACAACAACTGCAAGACATTCAGGAGACTGTTAGATATTTGCCAAGATTTCTGGATAATACAGACAAATTTATGAAAGAAATTACGGAATTTAGAAACGATAAAGTTATTTTAAATAGTAGGATGGAAAATCACGAAGAGCGCCTGGTTTCAGTTGAAAGCAAACTCGGCATAACTGGAAACTCCAGGAATCTCTTTTAATGTTACAATCTAGGCATGAAAAAGCTGGTATTTCTTGTAGGAATAACATTGATCCTACTCGCGCGCATCCTGCTTATAAACATAAATTCCGCAGAGTGGGGCGACTCTTACAGAATTCTCCGCGCCAGTAACTTTGTGCAACAATTTTCCTATCCTGGCGACGAAAAGCGCCCACCTTTGTTCTCGATTTTATTAGCCGTTCGACCTAGTAGTATCGACGCAATCCTGTGGGGACGGCTGGTTATGCTTGGCATTAGCTTTTTAGCTCTCTTTGTCTTTTATAAACTAACTCAAAAACTTTTGGCAACTAGAAGTCAACGATTCTTAGCCGTTGCCCTACTTGCGCTAAATCCCGTTTACCTTTACTGGTCGCTACGCATTTACGCGGATATACCTTTTAGCCTTTTAGTACTGGTGTGTTTTTATTTTTTTGAGGTTTGGCGGGAAAAGTTGGTTGACGAGGGGAAAGCGTCGATGCTATACCCCGCCCTTATGGGACTTATTTGCGGTTTAAGCATTTTAACCCGCTTTGAGGGCTATCTACTAACATTAGCCACATTGGTAGGAATCGCTGTCATTGGGCGAGATAAAGGGCGTAGCAACCGAAGCAATCCCGTTAGGACTGTATTACCCTTTATAACAACAATATCAATTATTGCAATCCCTTGGCTACTATATAGAAACCCCCTTACTTCCTCCTATTTTGAGGAATCTGCAGGCAGAAAGTACAACCTGGAAATGTTTTTGACTTATTTGATATCGTATATTTTTGTTTTGGGAATAATACCGGCGGGCGCATTCATGTCGATTAGATTACCCAGTGTCTTTAAAAAATACCCGCATATTGTGGCATTTGTGTTGCTGGAATCCCTCCTCATTCTAGCTTGGCCGGCCGCTGTTCCTAGGCTTTTTGTTCCCATTATTCCCTTTCTCATCTTGGCTTTAGTCTCCTCATGGCACAACAGCAGAGAAAATTCCACGGCTACTATTCAGGAAGTGGGGATAGCGTCGATTATTTTATCCGTGGTTTATATAATCACCCAAAACCACTTGCGTCTACAGTTTTTAGGTTCGCATACTCTAGTTTTTATTTTTG
>Ga0066637_10003106_pt1 | contig 11148 bp, 14 predicted proteins | sample CryGeyCG2014_020_FD_62737 | JGI IMG/M metagenome (GOLD analysis project Ga0066637, IMG submission 62737) | Groundwater microbial communities from aquifer - Crystal Geyser CG08_land_8/20/14_0.20 | ecosystem: Environmental > Aquatic > Deep subsurface > Groundwater | place: USA: Utah: Grand County...
TGTCAGCAGGCCTCCCTAAAAACTCCAGAAACCTCCTGTTATACGACATATAAACCTTGATTGTCCTAGGACTAAAGCCTCTGAGCTTAAGCTCCACCTCAAGCCTGCTGAGCCTATCATCTGAAGCCTCCATGCACCATCACGGGGCTGTAATCGGTTAAAAAGCTTTCTTTTCGCTCCCGACACAAACAGCATCAGAGGCTTTTGACTAACCAACGCGTAGCGAGGTTAGTTAAAGCCCTCTTTGACGCAAACATTTATTAACACTGCCATATTGCCAGCCAACAATCATCACAATCATTGGAGGGGGAATCATAATGGTGAAATCAGCGGTCAAATCCAGGAGTAAGAAGGATGCGCTGCATAAAAAACACAGGGCGTTCAGGGCAGCCAGGAGGCGCTTAAGAAGGCGCGTCAAGATAGTCAACATGCTCATAGTTATAGTAGCGATTGCCATAATCTCTGTCGGGGCGTACCTCATCTACAGCGGAAGAGTGAGGGAAGGGAGCAAGGAACCAGGTTCAGATGAGGGAGAGAACCTTGGTAAGGTCTCTGATTATGTTTTGGCAAGAGTGAATGGCGAGCCCATAATGGCCTCAGAGATTGAGAAGCAATACACAACGATTCCAGAGCAGTCACAGCCCTTTATCACCAGGGAAATCATTCTTAATCAGACAATAAACAAGCTCCTGCTCCTGCAGGAGGCTGAGAAAGAGGGGATCAGCATCAGTTACGAGGAGGTTGACGACCTTATCTTCTACAACCTTGACATGATGAATCGCTCTCTGGATGATTTTAAGAATGAGCTTAAAGAGCTTAAAATGGATTTTGAAGAGTTCAGAGAGAGCTACAGGGATGACCTGATAATAAACAGGCTGATCAATGAGACCATAGTGTCGCAGATAGAGATCTCTGAAGCTGAGGTCGGGGAGTTTTACGATTCAAGCAACTTTGGGGATGCAAACATAACAATTGAGGATGTTGAACCCCAGATAAAGGACTATCTAACATCGCAGAAGGTTATGGATGCGCTTGATGCGCTCATAAACAAACTCAGGAAGACCTCAAGTATTGAGCTGGCTGAGGCCAGTGGTTAGATTGTGAGGGGCTTATGGGGCCTGAAAAGGATATTGTGAACCTATGGCTGAATAGGGCTGGTTTCTTTACTGTCAGGAATATCAATGCTGGCAAGAACAGGGTTGTTGGCATTGTTGCGCTAAAGCAGGATGGCACTCCTAAGGTTGCGCACGTCGAGGTGAGCTACACAGCCTCAAAGCCCTCTAAGGTTTATAGGGAGGAGCTTGTAAAGAGGTTTGAATCAGCCCAGGTAATAAAGACAGTGAAGGACTGCATAAGGAGGCATGTCGGGAAGGACATTGAATACGAGCGCATACTCATCTCAACAACTGACTTTGAGATCGAGGGCGTAAAGAGGATATCCTTTTCAAGGGTGCTTGAGGAGCTTATATCCTGGATTGACAGGAAGGATTATGACGATGCAGTGATAAGAAGCCTCCAGATTTTTAAGTATGCTGTGCTCAAAAAGCCGAGGGTGCTTGCAAACATCGTGAAGATAACATCCGGGAGGCGCTCCCAAAGCAGGCTTATAGACTCCTTATGCAGCGATAAGGTGAAGAAGCTCCCAATCCAGGGCTCGCTTGAAAGCTTCTTTGGCGGCATTGACAGCAGGCGTAAAGATTAATAAGAGGTGGCAGAATGCTCTGGGCATGGCTTACATGGATACTGTAATGATAAAGAATGCCTCAAAGGGCATAGTCATATCAGAGGCTGCCAGGCTCTGCACATCCAGGGCATCAAAGATTCGTGGCTTGATGTTCTCCCAGCCAAAAGACCTGGTCTTTGCTTTTAAAGAGGAACAGCCAATAAGCCTCCACATGCTCTTCGTCTTCTTCCCAATTGACGTGGTGTTCCTTAACTCTGAGATGCGAGTAACAGGTTTGAGGAAGGGTGCTATGCCATTTGCCTCACTCATCAGGGGGCATGGCAAGTATGTCCTTGAGCTCAGGGCTGGAACAATAGCCAGAACAAAGGTAGGGGTGGGGGATGGGGTGGAGATCAGAGTCTCTGCAAATGCTTATCCTGAACATATCTGAAAAGCGAGGGATAGTTTAAGGCAATTTCTGCTTTTTCAAGCTCCTTCCCAAGGTAGATTGCATGGCCTATGCTTGAGACAAGCTGCTCTGCTGCAATCTTCATGTAGACATCTTCTGCGCTTGTTCCTGTATAAGTTCTAATGGTGTTATCATCCTGGCTTATATGCTCTGCACTAATCCTTCCATTGCTAATCTCAATAACAAAATTCCCCCTGGGATCAGGGCTTGTCACCTCTGATGAAATAAAACTGCCTCTCTGCTCATCTACAATCCTCCTCGCCTCTTCCCAGCAGTCCTCATATATATGTGCTGACTGCGAGATAATAACCAGGTCGCCGAGCTTAAGCCCATAATTACCCCTCTTCTCAACACCCCCCCTGATTAGCTCCTGTAATTTTCTCAGAACAAATGCGTTCTCAGGCCAGCCGCTGAACATATCATTCGAGCGGATTAAAGCAGTCAGAATGAGTTTGTCACCAGAGATCTTGACCCCAATATAGTTCAGACATGGTGATAAGCCTGGCATTCCCCCTTTCTTGTTATCAATCCTAGGATCCCAAAGAACAGCCACAGCGCTCCTAATGCCCTTTTCTTCACTCAATTTTTTTATCATCGCCTCAACCTGGTCAACCCCAAAATGTGCCCTGAGTCTTTGGCCATAGGTGTACTTTATCTCAGCAAGAGGCTGGCTACTAAGCACTGTCGGGAAATATTCCTCAAGCATCTTCTCGTTGCAAGGCAGGAAATCAGGAACGCACATGCCTTCAGGGTCCTCATCAGTCACAACAGAAATCAGGTCAACTACCTCTTTCATTCTGCTATCGTAATGTGTCGGAGAAACCCTTCCAAACTTCATTATGATATCAAGGAGCTTCACCCAGACCTCAGCCACCTTTTTACCAGACACTCTAAACGCAGAGTCCTCCCCTTTTATTGTAGCAGCTTCCCTTGGCTTCTTTTCAAAGAACATGGGTTGGCTGTAGGGCGTGCCTTTCTTTGCTGAGAGTCTTTTTGCATACTCTAAGAGCTCGTCAAGGCTCTTTGCCCCAATCAGTGTGACGTTGTCTCTGAGAAGCTGAAGAGCTTGCTCGGTGACCTCGATGTCAATAAAACCATCCTTATCACTCCTGACCCTCCAGCACTCGTTCCCCACTGAATCTCTGCCCTTCTCAAACCCCTTCTTGAAGAAGTCCCGGAGAACAGCCCCACTTCCAGAGAGGTCATTGCCGTATACAATGAGGTAACGTATATGTGTGTTTGCCAGAAGGTTTCTTACAATGGGGTCTAGGCCGCGAGTTGAGGAATAGAGCTGACCAATAACGCCGTAATGCTCTGGTTTTAAGCTTGCAGCTACTAGATTCTTATCTGACCATAGAGTTACAATCGCGAGAGGGCTTTCAGATACCCCAATCGTTAGCATGTTTCCCTTGAATACTGGCTTGAACATTCTTACCCCTACTCGCTTCTTAAAAGACGCTTTGATGTTGTCTGTGAGATGAACCTTGAGGCAAGATTCATGATGTGCTCTGAAAGCTGGAGTTGCTGAAGCTCAATTCCTGCCTGCCTTATTTCATTCACCCAATAGGCGTCTCTTTCTTTGTTAAGAGAGTCGTAACCAAGCTCATATACAATCTTCTTAATTCCCGCACTCGCTAACAATTTTGTGCATGTATAGCAGGGGAGCAATGTGCAGTAGATCGTAGCCCCTTTAATGGGGATGCCGTTTCGTGCTGCCTGCGCTATGGCGTTTGCCTCAGCATGGCTTGACCTGCAAAAATCGTATTTTCCCTCATCAAAGACCTTCATGCTTCTGCGATAACACCGCCCCTCATCACTACAGTGCGGCGCACCTGGCATTGAGCCATTATAACCTGTAGAGAGCACCTGTTTCTCAAGCACGATAACAGCCCCGGTTGGTCTGCTAAGGCAGGTCGAGCGAGTTGCTGCGAGTTTTGCTAGAAGCATAAAGTACTCGTCCCAGCTTGGTCTTATAGCTACGCCCTGCAGGTTTTGGTTAATTTTCATAATAAAACACCCCCTGAAATTGCTCCCAATCACAACTACATAATTATTTCTTCATCATAGGATATCTGCCTAGGATATCTGCCTAGGATATCTGCCTAGGATATCTGCCCGCGTCAAGGAAACAGACTATTTAAACCTGCTGCTCCCGCTCTCTGGTTGACACCCTGCCACTATGCCATTGCCCCCTGTAGAGGTTTGAAGAGCCCTTGACTTCCAAAAAGAGGATATGGCAGATACGCGCACCAAGTTCAATCTCAACCTCGCAGCTACCCAAGTTGGCTACGCCAAAAATAAGCTCCCCACAATACCCCGGCGCATCCTGGCCGCAAAAGAAAGCAAGGCCGCTTCGATAGAGCGTTGTTCTCGGGAAGATAAGCCCCACTAGATTCTCAGGGGTGTTAACCCTCTCAATAGTTTTAACAAGGTGGAAGCTTCCTGGTTTAAGGATAAACGATGTTTTTTTACCATCCTCATATTTGGCGACAAGCCGAGTCTTAGGCGTCTCCCTCTCATCAACACCTAAAAAACCTCGCCCACTTAGCTCGTATATCTCTCCGAGGCGCAGGTCAAAGCCAACTCCTTCTGGATTCTGCAGCTCCCGCTCACAAAGCCCTTCAACTAGCCTTTGCTCCTTCACAAGTCTATGCAGCTCACTTACTCCCAGAATCATTTTCAACCATTAGGTTCTCACAGAGACGCCATTTGACTCCTTCATCAGGCTATCCCCAATGCCTAGTCCGATGCTGTAAGAGCTGACCTCTGAGGCGAGGCTCAGGAGGTCTGTAAAGCTAGGCCTGCGCTTATACTCAACAATCTTAACATCTGTTATGTTAAGCCTCTGCTTAATCGCCTCAACTGCCTCTTTCTTGCCTCCAAGGACATCCACAAGCCCGAGCTCCTTTGCCTGAGCACCTGTGTATGCGCGGGCGTCAGCCAGCTTATTCGCATCTGAAAGGCTCAGCCCGCGGTTAGCTGCAACAGAGCCTAAAAAGTGATCCCTCATAAGGGAGATCTGCTTATTATACAATTCCTCTTCCTCAGGAGTCATGTTTCTGAATGGGCTGCCGGTGTCCTTAAAGCTTCCTGAAACGAGGCGCTGGTAGCTAACGCCGTACATCTCCATAAGTCCTGAAAACTCCAGGTATGATGCTATAACGCCTACGCTCCCTGTAACTGAGACAGGGCTCGCGACAATGATATCAGCTGAGCTTGCAGCCCAGTACGCTCCTGATGTGCCAATATCGCGTATCCATGCAACAACTGTCTTATTGCTCTGCTCCACAGCCCTGGCGATCTCCTCTGAGGCTACAGGAGCTCCCCCCGGCGAGTTTATCGCAAGTATTATAGCCTTTATTTCAGTGTTTGCATCTGCGCGCTCTATCTGCGAGACTATATCATCAGAGTAGGCAAGGCCCTTTTCAAAGGTGCTGGGCTCAGCAGATGTTATGGCGCCCTCAATGCGTATCAGGGCGACATTCCCTGACTCATGGCTCTCGCTGCTTAAAAAGAAGCCTGTAATCAAGGCTGTAACAGAGGAAAACACGCCCAGGAGTACAAGTACGACAATAACAATTGCAAGCCTGTTCCTGGGCTGAGTAGGCTCGCTCTCTTTTGCTCTAACCATTTTTATTCACCTTGGAATGCTATAACCCATAGTGTGGGGCTCAACAACCCTTGTCTTTGAAAGGAACTCTAATGCCCTTTTCCTAGGGCCTAAGACAATAAGGAAGGGCGCAGATATCCAGAGCAGTATCACAGGCGCCAGGGGCAGAAACCTAAGGTTCCTGACAATGCACTGCCAGAAGCGCAACTCATGCCTTCGCCCCCTATTATTATAATAGTCGCTGATAACATACAGGTTGAAGATCATCTTGCCAACACTCTGGCCAATGGCCCATTCAAGGAGGGCGAAGTATGATATCACGAACAGGGCCATTATAAAAAACATAAGGTAAACGCCGGTTGCTACTGAGCTGTTAGACTCAAAAAAGCTGTATGCTGCCCCGTAGGCTGAATAAAAGTTGCTGCTCTGCGGCATTAGGGCTGATATCCTGCTAAGGAGGCGCGTAAACGGGCCAAGTATCAGGTACTCCACTATAAGCATATCTACAAAGAATGCTACAAACCTCTTCCAGGGTGTTGCGCTGCCAAGCACGACCTGGAGCTTAGGGAGGTTAAGGTTTGTCATGATCCCCTTCTTAACAGCTATTAACAGAAACAGAAAGATAAGGGTTATAAAAAGCTTTTCAGTGAAAGTTACCCTGTCCAAAGCAAAGCTTTTTATAATTCCCCTGCTCACTTATGGCTTAGGAGTTTGATCGAGGTAGTTTTATGACTCAGAGAACAGGTTCAAACATTAGGAAGGCTAAGCACAAGCTTACTAAGCCTGTCAGACTGCGTGGAAAGATGCCTTTAAAGAGGTACTTGCAGGACATCCGAGCTGGTGATAGGATAGTGCTCTGTACAGAGCCGGCCTGTCAGGAAGGCAGATACCACATGAGGTTTCACGGCCGAGCAGGTGTTGTTAGCGGCAAAAGAGGTTCATGCTACAAGGTAGAGGTAGCTGACGGCGGAAAAACAAAGTGCCTGATAGTTCACCCCGCCCACCTAAAGAGGGTAAGGGTATAAGGGGGGCTTGATAAAAATGACGCAGCCAATGGTAATAAACGATGAGCCTATCACAATGGTTGAGCTCAGAGAGGAGCTTGCCAGGATTGAAAAGAGGGACAAGGAGCCCAGCTTCAGGGTAGGGAGAACAACAGAGTACCTCAATGCATTTGTCCAACTAAGCCCGCAGAAGGCTGAGGAGTTTAAGAAAAGGATTCTAGAGCTTAACATACCCCGCATAAAGGATGAGCACATAGACAAGATAATAGATGTGATGCCGGCCTCAGTAGAGGAGCTGAAGTCAGTTCTTATGGGCTACATGATAACGGTTAATAATGAGAATATCAAGAAGATCATGAATGCAGTTGGGGGGTTTACTTCTGAAAAGAAGTAACCTTGTTCTATTCTCTAAGGTGAGAAAAATGGAAAATAGGTTTGCCCATGAGGAGTATGCAATTGTGCTCGATTTTCTTAAGCACGGGTACCCATTTCATGAGAAGCCTGGTCATATAAGCACCCCAATTGTGCAGGCTATAGGTACAGATCACTTCGTATTACTGGAGCTGGTGCCAAAAAAGGATGTTGAGCTGCAGCCCAGCACCAAGGTATACATTGGGGATGGCAAGCGTGATCATATTCACCACATAAACGGGAGACTGCCGCCAGAGAGGCTTACCCAGACTGCAAAAACAGAACTCGAGTTTATTGTAGCTGACCTTGTCAAAAAGAACGAGAAGCGTTTTATCGAGTTCTTTAATAGGGCACAGCCATTAAGTACTAGAATGCACTCTATCGAGCTTATTCCTGGGATGGGCAAGAAGAGGACGTGGGAGATACTGGAGGAGCGCAAGGCCAGTCCGTTTGAGAGCTTCCAGGACATGCGAAGCAGGACAAAGCTTATACCTGATCCTGAAAAGGGGGTTGTGCAGAGGATACTTGAGGAGATAACCACTCAGCAAAAGCACTACCTTTTCGTAGACGCATTCAGCCAGTAGCCCAAGGTATGCATAATGATTACTGCTGATTTCCTTTCAGGACTTGACCGTTTCAGCCTGATCGTAAAAAAGAGGGTCACATCAAACTACGCAGGTGGCCGCGCCTCAACGGCCCTTGGCAGAGGAGTGACGATAAAGGATCACCGCATATACGCCCCTGGCGATGACTTCAAACTCATAGACTGGAAGATATACGCCAGGACAGATGACCTCTATGTAAGGCGCTACGAGGAAGAGCGTAACCTGATGGTGCATATCATCATTGACTGCAGCGCAAGCATGGGTTTCGGCAAGCCCCTGAGCAAGTTTGACTACGCCTCTATGATAGGGGTCGGCTTTGCCTACCTGGCAATGCAGGACAATGAGAAGTTCCAGTTCTCGACATTCTCTGAGGGCTTGGAACTATTCCAGTCAAAGAGAGGGCTGAAGCAGCTCGCAGCTATGATTGACTATCTCAATGAGGTTAAGACAGGGGGGCATTCGCAGTTCATGAATGCAATTACAAAGTACAAGAAGCTCCTCAGCTCAAGGTCAATGATCATAATAATATCAGACTTCCTCTTCCCTGTTGACGATATAAAGAACGGGCTCTGCCTGGTATCAAGGCATGACCTGCATGTAATTCATGTGCTTGATCCTGCAGAGTGGGATCTTAAGCTTGACGGGGATGTAAAACTGCACGACTCTGAATCAAAGCAGATAATGCGCACCTACATAAGCCCGCGCATAAGGCAGAGATACCAGGAGAGGCTGGAGGCGCATATCTCAACCATTGATGCCACCTGCACCCAGATCAGTGCAAGATTCAACGTGGTTAAGACAGACACACCGATCTTTGATGCCTTCTACGAGCTGCTGAACTAAACGAAAGATTTAAGATAAATCAACAACTACCAGCCCGTAGCATGTACCTTATCCTGGACATAGAAACAGCGCCCCTTGAGAGCCTTAATAGCGAAGGTAAGCCTGAAGATGCCCTGAGCCCAATAACCGGGCGCGTGATTGCAATTGGCATGCGCTGGAGGGATGAGGAGCGCATAATAATGGATCCTAATGAAAAGAAAATGCTATCTGAATTCTGGTCAGAGCTGAGGGCGTTTTCAAATAGCTACCCAAACTTCCGCCTTGTGGGCTTTAATGTCATAGATTTTGATATGTATTTCCTGATAAACCGTAGCCTGCACCACAATGTTAAAATCCTCCGCCTGGGTAGGAATTCCTTCCTAGATTTAAGGGAGCACGTAACCCTATTCAGGCCTTACAGAAAGGGCGGGAGCCTGATTGACTATGCAAGGCTTATTGGCGTGGAAGGCAAATATGAGGCAATAGAGGGCCGCCAAATACCCGGACTGTGGAAGGAGGGAAGGATTGAGGATATAAGGGCATACCTCAGCTCTGACCTCAGAATTACACAAGTGCTGCTGGAGCAGTGCATAGGAATTGGCCTTATAGAAACGTAACTTTCCACTGGTCTGCGACCAGTGGAAAGTTACGCCTCGTCCGATGCAGAAAACTTTGAATAACCTCCCCTAGGGGGAGGTTATTCAAAGTTTTCTTTTACAATCAATGCTATTCTCTTTCCATCTGCCCTGCCGCGCAGCCTTGACATGACCTTGCCTATTAATGCCTTTGGTGGCGCATCCTTGTTCTGGCTTATTACATCCTTCACAGCCTCTCTAAGCTCCTCATCACTCAACACCCTATAATCCTCTGGTCTTGGCTTTTTACCTGATGCGACCTCACAGAGCATCTCAAATACTGCATCCTTGCCTATGATCCCGCTGTCAAGATAGCCCAGTATTTTGTCTACTGCCTCATCTGTTATCAGGGAGCTGTCCAGCTTAAGCCTCGTCTTTATCTCCTTCGGCGCAAGCACTAGGGTGCTGGCGATAAAGCCAGGGTCAACATTCCTATACTCCGCACATAGGTCATCAAAGAGCTCTGCTTTGTTTGACCTTGAAAGCTGCTCTGCTAAGTCTCTGCTTATGCCTACCGAGGCCAGCCTGTCTGCTGTTTCTGATATCAGCTCAGGGAGTTTTATGGAGCTGATCAAGTCAGCTGTTATTGGTATCGGGGGTATATCTGTCTCAGGGTACATCCTTGCTGCTCCCGGCATAGGCCTAAGGAAGGATGTTGAGCTATCAGGATAAGCCCTCCTAACCTCTTCTGGAACACCGAGGAATGCTGCCTTAACACGCCCTATAACTGCCCTGAGTGCCCTCTCAGCCTTATGCCGCGCATCCAGAACAATTACAAAGCCGTCCCTCTCATTACAGCTGAGGAGCTTTATTATTTTATTTATGTGTTCGTCGGTTATCCCATACCCTGGGAGCTCATCCGAGTGTATAATGCCACCAACATTCGCACTAACCCGTGCATAGTCAGCCAGTTCGCTTCCGAACCTCCTGTTTGGTTGGGCTTCGCTACCTAAAATGCCCTTAAAGCCCTCTAACTTGACTGCAAGCGCGACGCCTCTGTCAGAGATTGCCTTACTCACAAGCCTTGAGTTTGAGGTCTTGAGTATCGCGGTTATATCCTTTATGTCATAGGCCTTTGGTTTTATGTTGCCTGATTCGAGCATCTTTTTTATGTTGATAAGTCTCAGTTGACGAATACACTCTGTTTCAATCAGCTTTTGCAGTATGTGTAGATCTTGAGCTCCCTTTATCTCAACCCTAGAGCCGCCTCGGATTGAGATGTTGATGTCCTGCCTTATAGTGCCTATTCCGCGCTTTACTGTCCTTGTGCTTCTCAGCATCATGCCCAGTCTCTTCGCAACCTCCAGTGCTTGTTCAGGACTCTTTATGTCAGGCTCTGTGCCAATCTCAATCAGCGGTACGCCTAGTCGCGAAAGATCGTAGGTATCGCATTCTCCTTTTCTCTCCACTATCCTCGCAGCATCCTCCTCGATGCATAATACAGAGATGCCTACATTGCCTTGCGGCGTTCCAATCCTGCCCCCTGTTGCAACAAGGGCGGTCCTCTGGAATCCGGATGTGTTGCTTCCATCAACAACAGTCTTTCGCATGACCTGCACAAGCTCAACAGGGTATGATTTCAGCATAAGTGCGAGTAGCACAGCTGTCTTGAGCGCATCCATGCTAAGCTGATTGGGAGGCTCCTCGTCAAGCTCAACGAGACAACTGCTTTCAGGTGAGGAGTTGTATACATAGTATTTGCCTTTCTTTGTTTCGTGCTCTGCAGCTGCATCCACCAGGCCTTCTTCTCCAGCAGATGCCCGCATCTGCCTAACTGTTCTGTGAGCTGGGTCCTTAGCATCATTGTCAGGAGAGCAGTTGCAGAATAATTTTCTTCCAGAAAGCTGTTGATGAACCTCTATACCTACCCTAAGGCCGAGATTTGCATAATCAATGTCCATAAGCGCAGAAAGATTCTCTTTTTATATA
>Ga0066637_10003110_pt1 | contig 11136 bp, 13 predicted proteins | sample CryGeyCG2014_020_FD_62737 | JGI IMG/M metagenome (GOLD analysis project Ga0066637, IMG submission 62737) | Groundwater microbial communities from aquifer - Crystal Geyser CG08_land_8/20/14_0.20 | ecosystem: Environmental > Aquatic > Deep subsurface > Groundwater | place: USA: Utah: Grand County...
TGTTAAGGTTGACCCCCCTCATCAAAAAGCAATCAATACAATTTTCAAGCGGTCGCTGATTTTTTGTATCTTTTGCTTTGAATTAAATATTAAATAGAAAGAATTGACAGGGATCAGACCGGTGTAAAAGTACAGAGTGTAGATGTCCGACATCTACACCTTTAAAAAACAGGCAGGGACCTGACCTCTGTCAACTCAAGGAAAAACAGGGACAGGTCCAATTTATGGAACTCTTAGAAATTATTAAAACTCGGAGAAGCATTAGGAAATTTCAATCAAGGGAAATTGAAAAAGAAAAACTCGCAAAATTGGTTGAGGCGTTGATTTGGGCTCCCTCGGCCGGCAATCTGCAGGCAAGAAAATTTTAAACTTGTCAAAAAATTTAAGGCCCATTATTATTGCGCCGGTTGGCTACCCCGGCCATAAACCTACGGCTTCTTCCCGCGTCTCAAAAGAAAAAGCAGTAGAATTTATAAAATAGTTTTTGCGCCATTGACAAAAAGAAAGGGTTGAGTATAATAAACTTAGACCAATAAGTCGAGGTATCTTAAAGTAAGCCATTAATTCCTTTATCCAGAAAACTGAAAGTTTTCTATAAATTTAAAATTGAAGGCCCATAGTAAGTAGAGCGACCCAGGTCATAACCCCAGTAAGACATCTTTGACCGCTTTCGGCGAATTTGATGTTTTGCAGAGCAAAACATCAGTCAAAGTTGCTCTACTGGGTAAAGGTCGTTTTTAAATTTTGTAGAGTATTATGGCATTTCAAAAATTTGATAATCCCCGGGGTGATTTTCAACCCCGCCAAATGTTTAAAGGTGACTGGAAATGCGCTGAATGCGGAGCGCCAATAACCGAATTGCCTTTTCAACCGGACCAGGATAGACCGATTTACTGCCGCGACTGTCATCAAAAAAAGAGAGCTCAGTTCAGCCGCTAAAGAATAAATTTTTTAATTTTTTCAAAATTAAAAGAACATTCTTCAAAAGCCGCCTCCTCGGGCGGCTTTTTGATATTTAGTCCGCCCGCAAACCGCTTTGTCTTTAGCGGAGCGGTTAGGGCGGAAAGGACTTGACAAACAATTTCTACTCACCTATAATCAAGTTATGAAAGTATATGACTACAAATTAAAACCGAACAAAGAGCAAATAAAGCTGTTAGAGAGTTTGTTATGGGAAACAAAATGTTTATATAACAATGCTTTGCAAGAACTCGTAGAACACTATAAAACCACTGGTAAATATCTTAACCGTTTTACGCAAGATAAAAATTATAATAAACAAACATACCCAAATATCCCTGCCCAATTTGTAGACACTACATTGGACAGATTGCATAGAAGTTTTGCCAATTTTTTCAGAGGACTAAAACAAGGCAAAAGAATAGGATTTCCTCGTTTTCAATCGTATAAAAGATGGTCTAGTTTTGCTTTTAGGGATTACACACAAGGGAAAATTAAAGACGGCAAATGGTATATTTCAAAGACAAATGGAATTAAAGTAATCCAACACAGAGATTTTTTAGGAATACCTAAATTAACAATGCTTGTGAAACGCGCAGATGGTTATTATGTTCAAATTACTTGTGAAGTTGAAATTATTGAAGCCCAAAAAACTAACAAGCAAGTCGGATTGGATTTAGGTTTAAGATACTTTGCGGCTGATAGCAATGGCAATAAAATTGAAGCGCCAAAGTTTTTTAGAAAAGCACAATATAAATTAGCACGAAATCAAAGGCAATTAAGCAAAAAAAAGAAAGGGGGGAAAAACAGAAACAAGGCAAGACAGCTTGTAGCTAAAAACCATTTGACAATTCAAAGGCAAAGAAAAGACTGGTTGCATAAATTGAGTTATAAATACGCAAATGAAAATGATGTAGTGGTTGTGGAAAATTTGAATGTAGCTGGAATGGTCAGAAATCGCCATTTAAGTTTGTCAATATCAGACGCAAGTTGGGCTACTTTTTTAAGTATGCTGGAATATAAGTTGCAAACACTATCCAGAATACTCATTAAAGTTAATCCAGTATGGACATCGCAAATATGTTCAAATTGTGGAGCGATTGTCCAAAAATCGCTTTCACAACGAACACATTATTGTCCAGAGTGCTTGTATGTGGATGACAGAGACGTTAATGCGTCTAAAGTAATATTAAAAATTGGGCAGGAATTGCCCTTTGCGGAGACTGCCTCAATAGAGGAGTCAATGAAGCAAGAAGTCACTAGGTCTTTAGCCTAGTGGTAGTTCACTGATTTAATAACTATTATTTGCTAAAATGTAAAAAATGAAGCCCGTTAGAAATCCTAAAAACAAACGTTTTTATAAAAATGTTAAATTGTCCAAAAAACAGGCCAAGATTTCTAACGGGCTGAAAATTTTAGTTGTTGGTTCGGGAGGAAGGGAGGATGCATTGGCTTGGAAGCTCGGTCAAAGCCCTCTTGTTTCTAAAATTTATTGCGGCCCGGGAAATGGCGGAATTTGCTCAAGGCCAAAAACCGAGCGTCTCTCCATAAAGGCAGATGACATTTTTGGTTTGGCTGATTTTGCTCAGGAAAATCAAATTGATTTAACGGTAGTTGGACCCGAGGCGCCCTTGGTGGCTGGAATTTCTGATTTATTTGAAAAGCGGGGCTTGAAGATTTTTGGGCCCAAAAAGAAAGCGGCTCAACTTGAGGGCAGTAAAATTTTCGCCAAAAATTTTATGAAAAAATATGGCATTCCCGCCGCCGGTTTTGAAAATTTTTCCAAACCGGAAAAAGCCAGAGAGTACGCGTTAAAAAATTTGCCAATAGTAATCAAAGCCGATGGTTTAGCCGGCGGAAAAGGGGTTGTTATTTGCTTTAACCGAGATGATGTTTTAAAAACAATTGAGCGGTTAATGCTCAAAAAGGAATTTGGCGTCTCGGGAAACAGGGTTGTGGTTGAAAAATTTTTAGAGGGAGAAGAAGCGACGTTTATGATTCTGACCGACGGCGAAAAATTTATTACTCTGCTTCCGACCCAAGACCACAAAGCGGTTTTTGACGGAGATAGGGGCGAGAATACCGGCGGTATGGGCGCTTACGCGCCGGCGCCAATAATTGATAAAGAAATGGAAAGTAAAATCATTAAGGAGATTGTAAAGCCGACTCTGGCCGGTTTTAAAAAAGAAGGAATAATTTACCACGGCTGTCTTTATTTCGGTTTGATGATTTGCGCCGATGGTCCAAAGCTTTTGGAATTTAACTGCCGTTTTGGCGACCCGGAATTTCAGCCCTTGGCAATGCTGATGGAAAGCGATTTTGTTCCAGTTTTAAAGGAAATTGCTGACGGAAAATTATCGCGAAAAGAAATCAAATGGAAAAAGGGAGCCGCGGTTTGCGTGATTATGGCTGCTGGCGGTTACCCCGGAAAATATGAAACCGGAAAAGAAATAAAGGGACTGGAGGAAGCGGAAAAAATGGAAGATGTGGTTGTTTTTAATGCCGGGGTAAGCAAAGAAAATGGAATTTTAAAGACAGCCGGAGGCAGGGTTTTGGGAGTGACGGTCAGGGGGAGAGGGCTCAAAGAGGCAATTGCTTTGGATTATCAAGCGGTGGCGAAAATTCATTTTGAAGGAGAGCATCATCGGACTGATATTGGCCAAAAAGCCCTAAGATAATTAAAAGAGAAAAATTTTCTATGCCAAAATAATTGATGAGCAAGAGATTATTTGCTAAAATAAGTTAGTTTATGGAATACCCAATAGAAATTATTAAAGAGAATATAAATAAAGCATATTTAAAGAAATTTTTAGGCAAACCTTTTGAAGGTGTGATTAAATTTGTCGTTGATGTTGAACGGGAAATAATTGCTTTTGGCGGTGAACTTCATTCGGATGCCGAAGAATTTCTTTTGAAAGATGGCTCCAATAGTAGAAATTTCTGGGGCGGTAATTTGTTTTTCTCTGAAAATAGAGAGAAAACAATCATTGAATATTCGTCCTTAATAAATATTAAACCATTACAGAACAATCGTTCGATGGATATTAAAGATAGAAAAGTAGTAGAAAAAATCGATAAAATATTTCAAAAATTAATTGTTGATTTATGACTCCGGAAAAATGGCAGAGCTACCCAAGAGAAAAGCAAATTTTAAATATTGCCTCTGAATTTTCGAGAACGAAATTTTGGTTGCTCAAGGGTGAAGAAAGGCAGGCCTTAAATTGCTTAGACAGAATTTTTGAATTATTAGATTTAACCATTAACGACCCAAACTGGCGGAAAAAAGGTCTGCGGGAAATGTTGAGATTGAGAGAAGTCCTATCCCAATTTTATATTGAAAATAAAAAAGACCTTAACCAATTTTTAAAAATATTTAAAATCCTGCTTCTATTTAATAAGTTCACCTCATCGGTGGAAATTTAGCGAGATATGATTTCAATTATCATTCCAACTTTAAACGAGGAAAAACTTTTGCCTCTCTTGCTTTCTCAAATTAGAAAGCAGGGTTTTTCTGATTTAGAAATAATCATTGCTGATGCCGGCTCAAAAGATAAAACAATTGAACTCGCCGAAAACTTTGGCTGTAAAATCGCCAAAGGCGGTTTGCCGGCAAAGGGGAGAAATGAAGGGGCAAAAATTGCCCAGGGAGACATTTTTTTATTTATGGATGCCGATAATTTTTATTTGCCGGAAAATTTTCTTAACAAATTAATTGGTGAATTCAAAAAAAGAAATTTAGATGTTGCTTCTTTTACGATTTGTCCCGATGGAAACTGGTTTGATAAATTGGCTTACGGTGTTTATAATGGCTGGGTAAAAGCAATCCAAAATTTTTTAGCCTACGCCACTAATGCCGTTTTAGTCAAAAGAGAACTCTTTGAAAAAATCAGGGGATTTGACGAAGAAATAAAAATCGGCGAGGACCACGACCTTGCCAAAAGAGCGTCTAAAATTGGAAAATTCGGTTTTATTAAAACCAAACCGGTCTTGACTTCAACGAGAAGGTTTGAAAGAGAGGGGAGATTGAGAACCTATTCAAAGTATATTTTAGCCGGAATTTATATGGCCTTTTTGGGCCCGGTAAAAAAAAATATCTTTAAATATCACTTCAACGACCTTGCCAAGTAGAGCAACTTCGGCTGTCCCGCTTTCAGCTTTCTTGAAAACTTCCGTTTTCAAGACAATGATTTTTGAATTATGTCTCTCTATCAATTGCCAAAATTTGAATTTCCGAAATTAGCAAAACCAATTTTCAGACCCTTTTGGAAGAATAAGGCGTTTTGGCTTGTCTTGTTAATTATTTTTATTTCTTCCCTTTTTGGTTTTTTAGCCGGAGTTCTATCCGGCAATTTTTTATATTTTAAAATCAGAGACGAGCTTTCAAGATTAAATATTTATTTATCTAATCCTCAAATCATTGAAAAAGAAAAAATTGTTGGAAAAGAACCGGTTTATCTCCCTCAGACCTCCCAAGAAGAAGCCATAATTAAAGTTGTCAAAGAGGCCTCTCAAGCGGTGGTGAGCATTGTTATCACTAAAGACGCTCCAAAACTTGAATTGTATTATGAAAGTCCTTTTAAAGAATTTGAACAATTTTTTGGTCAGCCATTTGAATTAAAAATCCCCAAATATAAACAAGAGGGAACCGAGAAAAAAGAAATTGGCGGAGGAACTGGTTTTATTATTTCTGAAGATGGCATGGTTTTAACCAATGCCCATGTCGTTTCCGACAAAGAGGCCGATTACACCGTTTTGACTAATGATGGGAAAAAATATCCAGCCAAGGTCTTGGCTCGGGATACGCTCAGGGACTTAGCAGTCCTTAAAATTGAAGGAGAAAAAAAACTTGATGAACAGGGAAACTTAATTTTAAATCCGTTTCCGACCGTTAAACTGGGCGACTCCGCTCAACTACAAATTGGTCAAACGGTTATAGCCATTGGCAATGCCCTGGGAGAATTCAGAAACACCGTTTCGGTCGGAGTTATTTCTGGTTTAGGAAGAACGGTGACAGCTGGCGGCGGAGGAATGGTTGAGACCCAAGAAGACGTCATTCAAACCGATGCCGCTATTAATAGGGGAAATTCCGGCGGACCCCTTTTGAATCTGAAAGGCGAAGTTATCGGGGTTAATTTTGCGATGGGTGAACAGGCTCAAAGTATTGGTTTCACTATTCCGATTAACAAAGCCAAAAAGGACATTGAAGACGTGAAAAAATCGGGCAAAATTTCTTTTCCCTTTTTGGGAGTGAGATATGTTTTAATCAATGAAAAAATTCAAAAGGAAAATAATCTACCGGTTGACTACGGGGCTTTGGTTCAAAAAGGAGATGGAGGAGAAGCAGCAATTTTTCCCGGTTCAGTCGCTGAAAAAGCAGGCCTGAAAGAAAATGATATAATTTTGGAATTTAATAAGGAAAAAATTACTGCCGAAAATACTTTAGCCAAAATTATTATGAAATATAATCCCGGGGCTCGGGTTTCCTTGAAAATTTTGAGAAACGGCAAAGAAATAAATGTTGAAGTTATTTTAGACGAGCGAAGCGAATGACCTTAGAGGTTGGCAAATTTTCTGATTTTTGAAATTGGAATGGTGAGGACTTCTCCTGTCTCGCCAACATAATTTAATCCCAGAGCATTTCCTTCAATGTCGAAAAGCGGGCTTCCGGCGGCCCTTTTTTCAAAGACAGTGGTTTGGATTAAATTTTCATTAACATATTTGATAATTCCTTCATTTGCCATTTTTTTTGGCTCTTCTTTTTCAAAAATTGCACCGATTAAAAAAACTCTTTCTCCTAATTTTATTTTCTCCAAATTGCCAAAGCCCGAAGTCGGCAGGTTATTTTCTTCAATTTTAATTAAGGCTAAATTTTCTTTTAAATCTCTTTTTAAAACTTGGGCTTTCACCTTTTTTCCTTCAAAAAAGAAATTAAAACTGCCCTCTTTGGGCGCCAAATCGGCTAAGGTAATAGCCAAACCATCCGAGGTTAAAATTAAACCCGAGCCCTCCAAGATTTTTCCCTTTTTAGTAATTGTTCTGACCCCGATTAAAGTTTTTTCAACTTTCTCTATCGCATTTTTTAAAGCGACATTTTCTTGGATTACAATTTTTTCCGTTTTGTTGACGTAGACCGGCGCTGGTTGTAAATTGTATTTATAGAAAAATGAATTTTGAGCAAAAATTCCTCCCAAAATTCCTCCCAAAATTCCCAAACCCAAAATACCAATGATTTTAAAAATATTCTTGAGCATAAAATATCCAATTACAGATGGGAATGACCGAGGTCTAACCTCGGTCATTCCGATTATTCGTTTTTCAATATCTGATAAACTCCCTTAAATATCTCTCTTAAAGTATTTTTCGAAATTTTGCCCAAAGTTTTACGAACGAGAGTTTGATTTAAAGTGATGATTTTTCCAATCTTAACAATAGATGGTTTGAGAAGGCCGGCCGATATTTGGTCAGTTTTTGGCAGAAAATATTCCTCGGGACTGAATTTTTCAGGAATGTGAGAGGTTATGGCGCAGAGGATTACATCGGATTGGCGTCGATTGAAATTTTGAGAGGAAATAATAAGAGCTGGTCGTTGTTTAAGATTTGACCAATCGGTGAATGGGAAAGGGACAAGGACTACTTCGCCAGGTTTAAATATTGTCATAAATTTGATCTTCAGAATTGTTCCAAAAATCAAAAGCGGGTTCTTGAAGCTTCAACCAGGCAGAGTCCTCAAGAGAGAGATGTAAGAACTGAAGAAGTTTTATCAAAAGCGCCCTTTGTTCCTCGGGCCTGGCTTTTTTTACCGCCTTTTCAATTTCATTAAGTGATAGTTTTGGCATATAGTAATTTTATTTTATCAAAAATAAAACCTTTGTCAACCTTTTAACGAAAATAGAGCGGCCGAGGTCTAACCTCGGTCATTCCTCGGTCATTCTGCTCGGCAAAACATACATCGGGTTTTGAATAATTAAACGGAAACCTTTTCCCGTTCTCTGCCAACCTTGATTAAGTCCCTCGGGCTAAGGAAATTGATTTTCCCCTGTTCAAAATTAACTAAAATTCTGTCTCCTTCCTTGATTTCGCCTGAAACAATTTTCAAAGAAAGCGGGTCTAAAACCTCTCTCTGAATGACCCTCTTTAATGGCCTGGCGCCTAAATTTTGGTCAAATCCCTTTTCAGCCAAAAATTCTTTGGCTGAGTCCGAAACGTTGATTTCAATGTTTTTATTTTTCAGCCGCGTTCCAACCTTGGCTAATTCTAAGTCAACTATTTTTTTGATTTCCTGCTTCCCTAAATAATTGAAAATAATAATTTCATCAATCCTGTTCAAAAATTCCGGCCTGAAATTTTCCCTTAAAGAAGTCATCACCTTATCTTTTAGATTTTCTTTTTGACCTTCTTCTCTATTACCGATAAATCCCAGCTTTGACTCTTTGGCGATAATATCAGAACCGACGTTTGATGTCATAATTAAAATTGAGTTTTTAAAAGAAGCAACCCTGCCCTTGCCATCGGTAAGCCGGCCGTCTTCCAAAATTTGAAGCAAAACGTTGAAGACCTCGGGATGGGCTTTTTCTATTTCGTCCAAGAGAATAACCGAATAGGGTCTTCTCCTGATTTTTTCGGTCAACTGCCCGCCTTCTTCATAGCCAACGTAGCCCGGAGGCGAGCCGATTATTCGCGACACCGAATATTTTTCCATATACTCTGACATATCCAGACGAATTAAGGAATTTTCGTCGTTAAAAAGAAATCCAGCCAAGGCCCGAGCGGTTTCTGTTTTTCCTACGCCGGTTGGACCTAAAAATATAAACGAACCCAAAGGTCTGTTTTCTTCAGAAATTCCTGCCCTTGACCTTCTGATGGCGTTAGAAATGGCTAAAATCGCCGCTTTTTGGCCAACCACTCTTTTTGAAATAATTACTTCCATTTTTTCCAATTTTTTTGCCTCTCCCTCCAAAAGCCGAGTAACCGGAATCCCCGTCCATTTGGAAACAACGTTTGCGACGTCTTGTTCCAAGACCTCTTCTTTCAAAATTGGTTTGTCCCTTTGAAGGCGGATTAATTTTTTTTCTTCCTTCTTCATCTCTTTTAAAAGTTGAGGAATTTTCCCATATTTTAATTCAGCCACTTTTTGCAAATTTGCCTTAGCCGTTTCTTTTTCCGCCTCAAATCGCAACGCCTCTATTTCTCTTTTTAGTCCTTTGATTTTGGTTATTGCTTCTTTTTCCGTCTTCCACTTTACCTCCATCGCTTTTGCCTTTTCAGCTAAGTCGGCAATTTGTCGGGAAATCACTTTCTCTTTTTTTAGGTTTTTCTTTGTTGTTTCTTTCTCAATTTCCAGTTTCTGAATTTCTTTTTTTATCATTTCCAATTTTTCGGGCTCTGACTCAATTTCCAGACGCAGAGAGCTCATCGCTTCGTCCATCAAATCAACCGCCTTGTCAGGCAAAAATCTGTCTGCAATATATCTGGCGGCTAACTGGACGCAGGCGAGTAGAGCCGGCTCGCTTATTTTTACTCCATGATGCAATTCGTATTTTTCTCTAATTCCCCTTAACATTAAAATTGTATCCTCAACCGAGGGTTCGGTGACATAAATCGGCTGGAATCTTCTTTCCAAAGCCGGGTCTCTTTCAATGTATCTCTGATATTCCCTTAAAGTTGTGGCCCCGATTGCTTTTAATTCGCCTTTCGCCAAAGCCGGCTTTAACAAATTTGAAGCGTCAATCGCTCCTTCGGCCGCTCCGGCCCCAATCAGGGTATGTAATTCATCAATAAATAAAATATATCTTCCTTTTGCCCGAATTATTTCTCTTAAAAGGGCCTTAACCCTATCTTCAAATTCTCCGCGATATTTGGTGCCGGCCACAATGGAGCCCAGGTCCAAACTGATAATTTCTTTTTCTTTCAAACTTTCCGGTATCTTGCCGGAAATAATTTTTTGAGCCAACCCCTCAACAATGGCTGTTTTCCCCACCCCGGCCTCGCCAATTAAAACCGGATTATTTTTTGTCCTTCGCGACAAAACCTGCATCACTCTCCTGATTTCATTTTCTCTTCCGATTACCGGGTCAAGTTTCCCCTGCTTGGCTTCAATGGTTAAATTTCTGGCATATTTTTCAATCACTTGATATTTTGTTTCCGGTTCCGGGTCAGTTACCCTTTGCCCGCCGCGCACCAGCGACAATTGTTTCAAAAAGGCGTCATAAGTCAATTTTCCGGATTCTATAGTTGTGGCGCCGCCGCCCGGCTGAAGAAAAATCACCTTATCCAACATTTCTTTGGCTTTTGTATTCGTATCCAAAAGAGCCAAAAAGAGATGCTCAACCGAAATAAAATCGTCTCCCATTTTCATTGCCTCCTGTCTTGCTCGGTCCAAAACCTTGGCCATATCTTGGGTCAAATAAAACTGGCCAAAAGCGTGAGGAGTGGCGATGACCGGAATTTTATCTAACGATTGCCCCGCTCTTTTTTTTAAGTCCTCAATGTCAACCCCCAGCCGCTGGAGCAAATTTAAAACCACGCTGTCTTGCTGAGTGAGCAGAGCGTAAAGCAAATTGAGGGCGTCAATTTGCTGCTGGTTCTTTTCTCTGGCTAAATCCTGAGCCGAGAGAATTGCCTCTTGGGCCTTGTGGGTAAAATTTTGTCCGTTCATAATTCACTTTCTTTTTACCGCAAAATTTTTAAAAAATCAAGCCCCCACACCTAACCTGGATTTTATTAAAGTTAAAAACTGGCTGTAATTCAATGACGGGATTTAATATATTTATTGGCTTTTTCTTAAACACTTTTACCCCCACACCAAATTTGGTGTGGGGGTTTACGAATTCGCAAGGCGAATTCGTATCCAGATTAGGTGTGGGGGCAAGTCCCGTAGAGAATGAAATTCTACTACCGGGCAAAAAATCGAAATTCAAAAATCAATATTTTTTAAAATTATGAAAAGGTTAGAAGAAGCGGCAAAAAGTGAAGAAATTATCCCAGGGACCACCTCAATGCCGGAAACAGAAAAAAAGGAAATGGACTGAAATAGCCCAGAAAGGGGACTGATGTTTTTGACAGATATTCTAAACACTTAGGTAGGATATAACCATAGGACACATAATAACCATCTTGTCCTAACTCACATCAAGCGCGAGTAACCTTTTCTTTGTCTATTTCTTTGTTTATTTTTAA
>Ga0066637_10003114_pt1 | contig 11132 bp, 11 predicted proteins | sample CryGeyCG2014_020_FD_62737 | JGI IMG/M metagenome (GOLD analysis project Ga0066637, IMG submission 62737) | Groundwater microbial communities from aquifer - Crystal Geyser CG08_land_8/20/14_0.20 | ecosystem: Environmental > Aquatic > Deep subsurface > Groundwater | place: USA: Utah: Grand County...
CTGGAGGAACAGTTCTTACCCCTTTAATAGTTTTGGTTCGCGGTGTAGACGAAGATGGAATAAACAAAGATTTTATTTGCAATCCAACAGAAAATAGCCAGATAGAAGCGTTTTTGGCTAGCCATTCTTTAGATTTGCAAATTGTTGAAGGCCAGTTTATTTTTTACAGAAATGTTTTGAAATCAGATATCACAAAAGAAGGCGGACAAATCTTTTTAGCAAGTTGGGTATCATTGTACAATGAAGGTAATGAGGAAAAAGGAAAAATATCAGAAGCTGATTTATTAACTAACTTGGGTTGCTCGCCGCAACCTTTTAGCCCTTAGATTCTATTTAAGAAGTATTTTTTTTATCTATAATGTCAGACACTTTTCCCACATAATTTTGGATTGCTGTTTCTATTTCGTTTATGTTAGGATAAATTATTTCCAAAATTCTGTGATTTTCTTGATACGCAGTATTTGCAGATTTTGATATTACATAAAAATAGTTATCTTTTATTTCAACATTTGTTTTTTCGTTATTTTTCGTTTTTCCCAACATAATCTTTGGATAATTTATATTTTGCAGTTTTTCTAAACAAACTGCTTTTGTTGAGTTTGTTGTTTCCAAAGTTTTGGTGTCAGCAGTAGAACATTCTTCGTCTTTTGATATTTGAACAAGGAATATTCTTTTCTTTTGTGATGCAAAAATCTGAGTATAAAGAATTGCATTTCCTGCACTATAATCAGAGGTTTCTGTTTGATCAAGCACTATTGCAATACTGTTTGCATCTTTGATCTGATTTATTTTTTCTAAAATGTTTTCATCAGAAAAGAAAACCAAATCTGATAATTCCAATTTGTATTTGTATGTCTCCTTTGTTAAACTATTGTAAACTAGGGCAATAATTATTAATAATACTATTATTATTAGTAAATAAGATATTATTTCTTTTATTTTTGCTTTTGTCATCACATCACAATAACAAGAAATTGATTTAAACGCCTCGGCCGGGAATTGAACCCGGATCTGAACCGTGACAGGGTTCGATCATAACCATTAGACCACCGAAGCCACCGCTTTCTTTTCAAAAAAGAAAGCCGAGTGTAGAAGATTTTCCAAATAAAATCTTTTACATCCTGTCAAAAGCTCTCTTTGCAGAGCCATTTTAACACGGGGTTTCGCAAAGAAACCCTCATAATAAATAATGTAGGATAAATCCTACTTAAAAACCTACTTAAAAACAGTATCACTTAAATATATATATCTTGAGGAGTAATGTTTATAAGTCTTTAGCATGTAAGGGTTTTGCATGGAATTAGCTTTAAAGAGCACTAAAAGAATATAAATACTTTGGAGTGTTTTTGTTATGGCTTGGGTGGTGGCATGGTTTTAGATTTGTCTAATCAAAAAGGTTATGAAAAAACAATAGATGCAATAATTCAAGAGTTGGAAAGAGAAAACCCAATTTCTACGAAACGAATTAGCAATGAGATTGTGGATTATTGTGTAACTAAAAATGATACAGCTAAAATCTATATTCCTGTGATAGTTTACATAGTTTACAAATCTTTGACACAAAACCACATTGTAAATTCAAAGATTTGGAAACGCAACAAAGGAAAATTACTGCTTTTCTTTGAAAATCTTAAAAGATCTGAAGATACTGATTTCAAAAAACAATTAAACAATTTTGTATTTTTATTTGAAAAAGATGACAAAGATTTCTTTTATTATGTGAAAAACATTTCAAGAAAAGGGAGAGTAAAAGTAGGGGCAAGATTGTATTCTATGGGGTTTTCAATAAAAAGAGTTAGTGATCTTTTAGAAGTTAGCAATTTTGATTTGCAAAGTTATTTGTCAGACACACAAATGCATAATCAGAAAGTGCCAGAAAATTTATTAGTCCCAAAAATTGAAATGCTGCTAAAAGAAAGCAAAGATGTAATTTTTGATTCTGGTGCATTGATTTCTATTGGAAATGTTGGTTTGATAAATGTTTTTGAAGAATTCAAACAAAGAAATCCTGATGTAAATTTATATATGACAGAAGCAGTGCATAACGAAACAATAGATATTCAAGAAAAAGTAATAAGGTTTGGTTGGATTGGCATACAATATGAATATTTGATTAAAAAAGGTATTTTTACTTTAATTGCAAAAGATAAAATGCCAAAGAACGGAACATTAGAAGATTTATGCAACACTTTGTTTTACACAAGATATGGAAAATTAGAGTTATTGCAAAGAGGAGAACTAGAAAGTGTTGTTTTTGCACAAAAAAACAATTGTGTTTTGGTTATTGATGAAATAGTAACAAGATGGCTAATAGAAGCGCCATTAAAACTTCATAAATTGATGGAATCCAGATATAAAGAAAAAGTAATGTATGATAAATCAAAATTAGATCAAGCAAATGCAATGTTAAAAGAAGTGTCAGTTATTAGAAGCGTTGATTTTATAGGTTTTGCAATAAAACAAGGCTACTTTAAAAAATATGACACTTTGAATTTTAAAAAGCCATTATTATATTCTTTAAAGTATGGCGGTTGCGCTACTACTTATGAAGAAATAGATTCTTATATTGCTAAGGGTGATGTTAATGTCAAAGATTGAATCTGATAAAAAAACAATTTTTTTAGTTGGAGTTACTTTTGTTGTAACCTATATTCTTCTTTATTTTTTGGGTACAAATGGAATATTCAACAACATAAATTCTCCATGGTCAAATCATTTGTTTGTAATTTGTTTTTTCTTTTTTGGGCTGTTCCTGTTTGATTATTTGCAAAAAGAATTGGAATTCAATTTTGCTGAATTTTACATAGGAATTATTTTACTGATTCTATTATATTTTGCATTTTATTTGGCATATTGGATTTATTATTCCCAGGTTCAAGGCGTGTTTTCGTATTTGATTAACTCGCCATATATACACATCGCAATAAGCTTTTTTGGCGGTTGGTTAGCATTTTTCCTTGTTAATTACAAAAACAAATAAAATAAAAATTTGGTGAAATGGTGGCAGAAAAAACAGCAATTTTGAAAGTAATGGAAGCAGACCCTAATTTAGTAGGAAAAAAAGTTGCTGCCCTGGATAATGAAACAAGGCAACATTTGGGTTTGAGCCACGAAGATTATATTTTAATTAAAGGAAAAAAAGATGCGTTAGCAAAAATTTGGCCTGGCAGACCATCAGATGAAGGAGAAAGCCTTATAAGAATCGATAGCTTTACGCGAAAGAATGCTGGTGTTGCAATTGGCGATACTGTTATTGTGAAAAAAGCAAGTCTGCAAACTGCAAAAAAAGTAACCTTTGCCCCAATTCAAGAAATACACACAAAATTAGGACAATATACAAGAATGGTGAAAAAAACCTTTCTTAGCAAACCTATGATTAATGGCGAAGAAGTAATGTTTGCTGTTTTTGGCAACCCCATTTGTTTAATTGTTCAATCAACTAAACCCAAAGGTCCTGTTTTAATTTCTGATGAAACCGAAGTAGAAGTTTTGAATGATCCTGTTGACCCCAATACAGCAAATGTTTCACGAGTGAGCTATGAGGACATAGGGGGAATAAAAAAACAATTGACTAAAATAAGAGAAATGATTGAGATTCCCTTGAGGCATCCAGAACTCTTTAGACGTTTAGGAGTTGAGCCACCAAAAGGTGTTTTGCTTTATGGACCGCCAGGAACAGGTAAAACAATGGTTGCAAAAGCAGTTGCAACAGAATCTGGTGCACATATAATAACAATAAAAGGGCCAGAAATTATGAGCAGGTATGTTGGCGGTGCTGAACAAAAAATAAGAGAATTGTTCAAAGAAGCACAGGATAATGCACCAAGCATAATTTTTATTGATGAAATTGATGCAATAGCGCCGATAAGAGAAGAGGTTGCAGGGGATGTTGAAAAGAGGGTTGTTGCACAGCTTTTGAGCTTAATGGACGGTATGGAAGCACGGGGAGATGTTATAGTTATAGCAGCAACGAATAGGCCCAATTCTGTTGATATGGCTTTGCGCAGGCCTGGAAGGTTTGATAGAGAAGTGGAAATAGGACCACCAGATAGAGAAGGCAGAAAGGAAATACTTGAGATTATGACAAGAAGTATGCCTATGGACAGAGATATTGATTTGGATAAAATAGTTTCGCAAACACATGGTTTTGTAGGTGCTGATATAAGTGCTTTAGTAAAAGAAGCAGCTATGCAAACAATTAGAAGAGTTTTGCCAGACTTGAATTTGAGTTCTGAAGAACTTCCTTTAGAGGAATTAGAGAAAATTACACTTGAAAAAGAAGATTTTGAAAAAGCATTGCAAGAAGTAAACCCATCTGCATTAAGAGAAGTATTTGTTGAAGTTCCTAATGTGCGCTGGGAAGATGTTGGCGGTTTAGATACAATAAAAAATGATTTGAAGAAGATGGTTGAATGGCCACTTAAATATAGTGAAAGTTTTGATAAGGCAGGGATACCACCAACAAAAGGGATTTTGCTTTATGGTCCGCCAGGAACAGGAAAAACAATGCTTGCCAAAGCAATAGCAAATGAATGCGAGGCAAATTTTATTTCTATTAGAGGTCCTGAAATATTTAATAAATGGCTGGGAGAAAGTGAGAAAAAAATTAGAGATATATTCCAAAAAGCAAAACAGACAAGCCCATGCATTGTTTTCTTTGATGAGATTGATGCAATTTGCCCAAGACGTCCAAATGATACGAATCAAACGACTTACAGAGTTGTAAATCAGCTTTTAGCAGAAATTGATGGAATGAGTTCATCAAAAGGCGTTGTTTTTTTAGCAGCAACAAACAAACTTTATAATGTTGACACTGCTTTGATGCGACCCGGAAGAGTTGATATGCTTTTGTTTGTTGACAATCCTGATGAAAAAGGAAGATTAGATATTTTGAAAAAATTGTCAAAGAATATGCAATTGAAAACCCCAACAGATTTAGAAATTGTTGCTAAAGATACAAATGAATATTCTGGTGCAGATTTGAATGCTGTTTTGCGTGAAGCTGCATTTATTGCTTTGGAGAAAGGAGATATGAAACCAACAGCTATAACTCTTGATGATTTTAAAGAAGCAATAATTAAAACAAACGAATACAAAACAAAAACAGAGAAAGAAGATAAAAACACAGACGATACAAATTATATACGATAGATTTATAAATATGAACACATAATATATGTGTATTATGTGGTGATGTTATGGTAAACGTGACTTTGTCAGTTCCGCAAGATTTGAAAGATAGAATGGATTTATTCTCTGAAATTAACTGGAGTGCTGTTGCTCGCGAAGCAATAGATGAAAAGATAAGGGATTTATATACTATAAAAAAATTTAAATCAAAAAGTACATTGACTGAAGAGGATGCGTTAAGATTGGGTCGGGAGCTAAATAGAAAATTAGTGGTCAGAAGGAAATAAGATGGATTTAATTGTAGATGCAAATATTTTGTTTTCTGCATTAATTGTTAGTGGAAATTTTGAAGAATTTGAGAAGTACAAAACATTGTTATTAAAAAAAAACAAATAGATCAGAATACGAATTCTATGAATTTGTATATATTTTAAAGAAAAAGATTACTCTGATAAGTAATGAAGAAACAAAACCATATCTGGAAAAAGCAAAATCAATAAGCCCAGACCCAAAAGATGTTGATTATTTTGCTTTAGCAATAAAATTAAATTGTGGTATATGGGGTAATGACAAAGAATTGAGTTTAAAACAGACTGTTGTTTTGATATATTCTACTAATGATTTAGTAAAATATTTTTTGTAGGGGATAAAAATGGTAGATGAAAAAGTATTGTATGAAGGAAAACCAAGTTATAAGTTGTTTTGGTCATTTTCAATAAGCTGGATTTTGATTTTTATTTTAGTATTTTTGATTTTTGTTTTGAATCCTCTTATTATTGCATTTTCTACAGGCCTAACAAACACAGCATGGACAATTTTAATTTGTTATATTCTTATTTGTGCAATAATTCTTGTTTATTTACTGTTTTTGGTTAAAACATATAAATACAAAATAACAGACAAAGGGATTTATTTCTCTGGCGGTATATTAACAAAAAGAGAAAAGTTTGTTCCTTTTTTCAAAGTAACAAATGTTGATGTTTTGCAAACTTTTATTGACCAGCTTTTAGGAATATCTAAATTAGGGTTTCAAACAGCAGGCCAAGGAGCTGCAAATATGCCTGAAATAACCTTTCGTGGTTTAGAAAACCCAACAAAACCAAAAGAAATAGCATTAAAATGGCTCACTAAGTGAGAGCTTTTAAGGACTTTTAGTTAAGTTTATAAAACTTAACGAAATGGCAATGAAATATATCGAAAAAACAACACATTAAACAGAGTGTATAAGATTTCTGTCTTAGAGTATAAAACTTAGAACACAAGGTTCAAAGTTTTTTACTTATTGTTAGAAGCTCTTTGGAATACAAAGCCATTCTAACACATGATGTGAAATCTTTTACAAAGTGTCATAAGTTTTGTGTAAATAAAACCTTAATGACACAATGTTTTTGTGTATTTTTTAGTAGAATAAAATATAAAAATAGAAAAGGGTGATTTTTAATCACCCATCTTATTTAAAACTTAGATTTACTTTTTTTTCTTTTTTACAGCCTTCTTTTTCTTAGCCATTTTTCATCCCTCACAATAAACACTAACAACTTTTTGTTAATTATCAGTAATATATACAGAATATATAAATACTTTTCTTTTTTGGATAAACATGTCAACTATCAATTAATGAATTAATCGGCTTGTAACTCTATTAGGCTACATTTGGGTGATTGACTGCACCCTGCACAAAATCAGATATACCAATTCTGGCGATGTTTCTACTTGCATTTAAATCTGCGTGTAATTCATAACCACACTCATTGCAATGGAATAGATTATTATTACGATTATTTTTATCTGTAAATCCACAGTGTGAACACTCTTGACTCGTATATCTGGGATTAATATATATTACAGATTTACCTAATCTTTCTGCTTTATATTCCAAGAAACTCATTAATTTTCTAAAAGACCAATTACCTATATTTTTTCTCATAGTTTTATTTAATCTTTTAGTTTTTATATGTTTTATATTTTCCATAGCAAAAAGAGTATATGGCAAGTTAACTATTTGTTTACTTATTATATGATTTACATTTTTAACAAAACGGTTCTCTTTTCCACTAATTAATTTAAGTTTTCTTTTAGAGGACTTAGTGCCTTTAGATTGTAAATCACTTTTTTGTTTTTGGTATTTTCCTTTAATATTTCTTAACTTCTTTGAATTAAAGAAAATATTGTTTGATAATGTTGCAATATTTTTAATTCCAACATCTATACCTAATACTTTAATTTCTTTTTGCTTTTCTACTGGTGATTGCTCCATTTGTAAATTAAGAAAATAATTTTTATATTTTCTTCTTATTAATTGAGCATTTGTATATTTCCAATCTTTATATTTTAAATAATAATCTGCAACGTTTAAAGGCAGTTTTAATCTACCAAACATAGTATTTATTGATATTTTTTTCTTATCAAACATTACAGAAAGACATCGTTTATCATATCTAATTGAAGAGTATTCTTTTTTTATTGGTTTAACTTTAAATTTTAATGATTTCAACATATCGCTTGCATGGTCTCTTGCTGTTTGAACCATAGCACTAGAAAAACGAGGATATTTTTCTCTAATTAGTTTGTAAGTTCCATAATGTAATTTATTCTTATTAAATGTGTGATTTTCAAAACCATAATTAATAATCTCTTGACATATTTTGTTGTAAGTAGATACAGTAGAATTAAGATTGTCATTTTTTCCTAATTTTATTATTATGGTTGTAACTTGTTTATTAATCACATATATTATTTACCAGATTAAGTTTAAAAACATATATATAGTATATTATTTAAGCAAATTCATCCAACCATTGAAATGATTGGTTTTCTTTACACGAGATTTATAAAGTTTAACAAATATATTATATTATGGCAAGAGAACCATTACAAAGAAAAAAATTTTTGAAACCTAATTATGATCCTACTGCTAAATTGTCTAGATTAAGAAGAATACCCTCTACAAGAAATTTAGCAGAAGGGGTTAAAAATTTTATCAGAACCAATCCATTACTTGTATTAAGAGCATCTAGACGAATTGAAACATCAAAGGGCCCCAAATATGCAATTTTGTTGTCTACTTTATTAGCTCTTATGGGCAGGCCTGCTTTTAGTCAGGAGACCTCTCCAGTTGTTGTGTTTACTAACCCAGAAGCAAGAACTTATGAAACTAGTATTTTAACTCCTAGAAGAGACCTAGAGGAGGTAAAATATACTGGCCCAGACCCAAGAAAATATGATAAAAAAGGAGTATTTAGCTCAAGAAGGGAATTAGATAATAGATTGGTTGAAGAGCAAGACAGATTTACAAAAAAAGTATTTGATTTAGAACAAAAATTAGAAACTGCAATCCCTAATATAGAAAAGAATTATCCTAATTTTTGGAAAGATTTTGAATATAGTGTTAATTTCTTAAGAGAAAATATTACTGAGAGTGATTTGAACTTTTTTGACAACTTTGCAACAATATCCATGACTGGAATGAAAATAAATAAGCATACCCCATTATCTAAATGTTTTGGTAATGTTTATAATGTTAAATTTCCCAAATCCTATAAGCCGACAGTAAATTTTGTATTACGATTATTACTCAACCATCATTTCCCTGATGAATTCAAAAATATGACAATTGGTGAATTAAACACATTATTAAAATCAAAACAAGCTAAAGAAGCAATAGCTGTTTTATTATCCAAAAAGCCAGTTAAAAAACCTTTTGATTATAAAATGTTATTGATTCCGGGATTAGGATTATTAACTGCTATTTTAATTGTGGGCATAGTTAAACTTGCTAGAAGAAAAAGAAAATAATTATCTTCTTAAACTTCTATAGACAGTCATATGCGATATTTCTAAAGTATCTGCAATATCTCTTAATCCAAAGCCATCGTTGTATAATTGATATATTATTTGTTTTCTATTGCCAAACTGATGATTGATAGGGTTCATTCTTTAAATTAGTTAATTCTGTTTTATATCGTGTCAACAATTCACTATTTCTCACATCAATCATCTCCAAAAATATTATTTTTATAATATATTTTCTCGAAGTCATTAACAGCTCATCTCACCGATGCCGTGTTAATGCTGCCTTTCTTTAAATATATATTTCTCGTAACAAAGTTTTTTAAAGGGTTGTAACACTTTACAATTACTATCTATTTTTTTGGAATACTATATTTTCTATATTTGCAATATTGACCTCATCTGATCTGTTATTGTATGTCCAGCGCAGGAATCCTTGTTCTAATGCTCTAACATCAAATACAAACCTAGGATTTGTTGTTATTTTTCTAGTATTTTTCAACACAATAGTTGCAGATAAATGGTTCTTAATCATTTCATCTATTTTTTCTTTAATAGTTTCAGTTGTATTTTCAGTCATAAATTCACCTTATAATATAGGTTATTCTATAGGTATATTACCAAGGAGAAATATATAAACATACAGGCACGTATGATCCAAACCCCTTCTGGATAGTATTCTCATCATTAGGAATAATTGGAGTAAGCACAGGATTCTGTATAATATTAAGGAAAAGAGATTAATTCACTTTTTCTCTCTTTTATTCACTCAAATTTATTTTAGTCAAATAATTTGAACTAAATCGTAGTCATACAAAACGTCCGAAAAAAACAGACAATTTGTGCCAATATTGTCCGAAAATTCCGGAAGATTTGTGTTTGTGATTATTTATCGAGATTTTTAATTAGTATTTTAATAATAGTTTTTTCTGAGTTTTTTATTATTTCATCTAGTTCTTTAAATTGATTATCTAGTTGCAAGTAAATATAGTGTGCAAATTTTTTATAATTTTTATCTAATTGTAATGTTTCTAATGTGTTAATATAACTTAATCTATTTTTCATGTTTATTATTACTCTAGGAAATTTGTTTTTTAATAATATAAAATTTAATAATTCCCTGCCTATTCTTCCATTTCCATCATTAAATGGATGAATATATTCAAACCAAACATGTAATTCGGATGCTAGGTCAATAGGATACAAATTATTTTTATTATTTTCATAGTATTGAAAAACTTTTTTAATTTCATATTTGATTTTACTTTCATGTATTGGTTTTACTTTTGAGGCAGTAATAAACATAGGTACATCTCTATATTCTCCTGGTGTTTTATTTTTAAATCCTTCTAATAATATTGCATGTGCCTTTAGTAGTACTGCTTCTGTAATTTCCTTTCTTTTATCTAAATATATTCTTACTTTGCCTATATTTTCAACTTCCTTTACATCTCTTATGCTATGTCCAGAAATACTGACTCCTTTTTCTAAAATTTCTTTTGCTTCTTGTAAATTAATAGAGTTGCCTTCTACTGCTGAGGTTCCTTGTGCATATTTAATAAATTCATCTTCTTTGTATGAGTTATAGCTTTCAGGTAATACTTTTTTTAATATATCTAATTTAGTTCGTATTTCTTCTAATCTATAGATTTCAGATTCTTTTAATGTAGGTTTATAGTTTGAGAATATATGTTTAGTTCTATCTAGTGTTATTTTTGTTATAAGTTTATTATATTGTTCTAGTAGTTTTCTCTCATCTAATTTTGGTCCAACAAATTCCATATAGTGTTTTTTTAAAGAGTCTAAAGTTAAGCTATAGTCTAAATAGTAATTAATTTCTCCTCTAAGGGGCCTTTTTGTAATAAACATATAGTAATTGTATAACAAAATATTTAAAAACGGTGCTTTTTAGCATTTTTTTGTTATACATGTTATTTTCTTCACAAAATCCCGCATTTCATTCAATCCTTAAACAAAAAGACATACATTTCGTCTAATAGTTAGACAAACGGTAGTTCTGTAATTTATTTAAATTAACCTTTTTCATGATAACTAACTCAAGCCTAATTAGGAATAATTAAGGAGTAGAGGGTTTTGTGTGTTGATGAGGAAAAGAGATTAATTCTCTCCAATGTCGCAATTTGCGACCTTGAACTTGATATCACAAATTGTGATATCCAAATTCCGAGAAACCTTTAAATAGTCTAGTTTTC
>Ga0066637_10003118_pt1 | contig 11127 bp, 14 predicted proteins | sample CryGeyCG2014_020_FD_62737 | JGI IMG/M metagenome (GOLD analysis project Ga0066637, IMG submission 62737) | Groundwater microbial communities from aquifer - Crystal Geyser CG08_land_8/20/14_0.20 | ecosystem: Environmental > Aquatic > Deep subsurface > Groundwater | place: USA: Utah: Grand County...
TTAACGCATATTCTGGGATTATAATAAATTTGTGTATTCATATTTTTTCCTTGTCCTTGTATAACGAGTATTATACCAGGGGACAAGGTGATGATTCTTATAGAAGTTGGAATGATTTTTGCAGAAAGAAAGAAAGAAAGAAAGAAAGAAAGAATTTAGGATGCACTTACATAATGCAACCTGCACATATGTCAGGCCGTATTTTTATATTTAAAGCACCGAGTGAACCAAATATGAGATATACTCGGTGTTTTTTTTTGTTATACAAGGAGGTACGAAATGGCAACAAAATATCTATTAAAAATTTGGGAATTATGTAGTTAAATGCAAAAAATCTGACAAATATTTCAAAATAGTCTCTTCAAGATCACCATTGTTTCTATTATTAAAGCGAAGTTCAAGTTCTTTCATATAAAGATACAGCTTCTTGGGGGTTATACCGTGATATTTTACCAATCTTTCTTTTGCATATGCCCAGAAGCTTTCAATTGAGTTAATGTGGCTCTTTCCATTGGCAAATGTATTCTCTTTTTTTGATCTTTTTTTTCATCTCCTCCTGAAAGACGGGGTATTCCAACGGGGTAAAAAGGTAGAGAAAACACGAGGGTCAATATGATGGGAATGAAATTTGAAGGACGAGAAGAAAAGCACAGAATTACTGTAATGGCTATCTTTTTAGCTGGCGCTTGCTTTCTCACATACTATTGTTATGTGGTACTCGGAACCGGCCGTGTTTTTACCCACTTCTTTTATATTCCAATTATTTTAGCATCTCTGTGGTGGAAGAGAAAAGGTTTAGGTGTGGCTGTATTTTTAGCAGCACTCCTGATTTTTAGTAGCATTTTCTTCAGAGCGGAAGTTGTGGCTGCCAATGATTATCTTCGAGCGATTATGTTTATAGTTATTGCCTTTGTAGTTGCTACGTTAAGTGAGCAGATTGCGAAGGCGGAGGAGTCGCTGCGGGAGAGTGAGGAAAAATACCGTAACTTATATGAGTCAAGCAAAGATGGAATTGCCTTTTCTGATATGCAGGGCAATCTCCTTGATGCTAATCAGGCCTTCTTAGATATGCTTGGCTATACGATAGAAGAATATAAGAAATTGACCTATCAACAGTTAACACCCAAGAAATGGCATAAAATGGAGGCAGATATTCTTAAAAATCATACAATGGCAAGAGGGTATTCTGATGAATATAAGAAAGAATATATCAAAAAGGATGGAACAGTATTTCCGGCGACAATTAGAATATGGTTAATTAAGGACAAACAAGGAAAACCTATAGGTATGTGGGCTATTATAAGAGACATAGCTGAGCGCAAGCAGGTGGAGGAGAAGATCAAACAATATCAACAGATACTGGAAGTTTCCGAGAGAGCATCCTGGCATTTTTCGCACAGGATATTATCAATCAGAGAGGAAGAGAAGAAAATTCTGTCGACTATTTTGCACGATGAGGTAGGCACTTTGGCCGTGGCCTTGAGCTCGAGCTTGAACGCCATCGAGGAAGAAATCAAAGATAACAATTTGAAAGCTGCACTTAGAACTATTGTAAAAAGCAAGACCGTCCTCAGGAAAGCAATTCAAAGGTTGAAAAAGACAGCTGCAGACCTGAGGCCACCGGATTTAGATATAGTTGGTCTTCCCGTTGCTTTGAGAGAATATTTATCAAATGTCACAAAACAGTTGGACCTCAAGATAAATTTCAGTATGGAGATAGATGAGAAAAAGGTCCCTAATAATGTGGCAATTGTCTTATACAGGATAGTCCAGGAAGCTTTGAACAATGTTGTCAAACATGCTAACGCCAGGAATATGAAGGTAAGGCTGTATTCTCTGGGGAATAAGATAGAACTCATTATACGCGACGACGGCAAGGGTTTTGATACAGGGATAATTTCAGGAGGAACCACAATACATATGGGTATCCGGGGAATGAGGGAAATGGCGGAGTCTGTGGATGGGAGGTTTCACATCAAATCAGCGCCTGGAAAAGGAACCGATATACATGTAACCTTACCTGTTATAGAAGAACATAAGTTATGGGTATAAAAGTGATTATAGCGGATGATCATCCTATTGTAATAGACGGGCTAAGATCCGTTATTGAAAAGAAATGTAAGGATATTGAGATCATTGGGGAAGCTTCAAACGGGAATGAAGTATTAGAGATGGCTAAAAAAAATCCGGCTGATGTTTATGTTCTCGACATATCTATGCCGATTTTAAACGGAATTGAGACGGCTGGTAGGCTCATAAAGATGCATCCGACAAGCAAAGTAATTATTCTGAGCATACACGATAGCAAAATCTTTGTGGAGAAGGCTTTAAAAACCGGTGTAAGAGGGTATATAGTAAAGGAGAACGCTACCGAAGAAGTGATCCATGCTATCCGTGAGGTTTATACGGGCAATTACTTCCTGAGTCCAACGATATCAAGGTTTATAGTCCAGGGATTTCTTGGCAAAAGGCAGCACTACGAGAAGTATACAAAGATAATCAATCTTACCAGAAGAGAAAGACAAATTCTTCAGCTCATAGCCGAGGGTTTTACCAGTAAGGCAATAGCCAGGGAATTAAATATATCTTTAAATACGGTACATATCCACAGAAAGAATATTATGCAAAGGCTCGACATACATAAACAAGCTAATCTTTTCCGCTATGCCTTAAAAGAAGGTATTTCCAGTTTGTAACTTTTCCCACCAGAAACCTTCGTTTTTCCCAAAAAAAAACTAACTAAAAATTTCCCCGAAACTAACTAAAGAAAGATCAAAAATCAACCATTTTGGGCTATTGACAAATATCCATTTTTGTATTATTATAATATTGTAAGCTTTTTATGCAAAAATTCTTATTCTTTCGAAGAAGCAGATCAAAAGGGGTGCTTCGCATCCAAAATCTAAATTGAAAGGAGGTGAGAAAAATGGCAGTAGAGAAGGCGATTGCGTCTTCGAGCTTAGTGGAAGTAGTCGACAGGATACTGGATAAGGGTGTAGTCATCGATGCCTGGGTAAGGCTTTCCTTAGTGGGTATCGAGCTGCTCGCCCTCGAAGCCAGGGTTGTGATTGCTTCTGTTGAGACCTACCTCAAGTATGCTGAGGCAATAGGTCTAACAGCAACAGCGGCAGCATAAGCTCGGAGAGGGAATTTGGCAACCTGTCTACCGACAGGTAGAGATGCCCTTTGAGTGTACAAAAGCGCTTTGCCCTTTTGTAGCCCATGCTAAGTTGGGAGATAACTCAAAGCGTATCTCCTGCCAAATGTATTAATTAAATGGTAATTCGTTTAAGTAAAAAGGAGGTAAAAATGGGTATAGCAGAAGATTTTGAGAGGCTTACTGAAGATTTCGTTTCCTCTTACGATGAAAGGATGGCAGTGCTTAATGGGATTAAAAAAGATACCAGGGCATTGCTTGCAAGTGCACAGGATTTACTCGCACAATTTGAGAAGGCAAGAAATAAGATGGGCACCGAACTGAGGAAAACCTTGGAAAGAGATAATACTGCCATGCAGGATGAAGTGAAGCGGTTAATGAAAGGGTTTGCTTCGGAGCGTGACGCCATGGCTAAGGCTCAAAAGGACACTCTTCTCAAAGGAGTTGTTGAACTGAGGGACGAGGTTAGCACGATGTTGGATGGATTTACTAAGGCACGGGGAGAAATGGCAAGGGCTTTGAGGAGTGGTTTGGCTAAGGATAAGAAAGACAGGTCAAACGAAGTTGCCAGGCTTTTAGATGGATTCAGGCGTGAACAGAAAATACTTATAGATGAGCTAAAAAAAACAAATGCTGCTTGGAATAAGTTGGTTTCAGAGATGGCAAAGAAGAGGGGTACACCAGTAAAGCCTGTTGTGAAGCCAAGGCCACCAAAGCCGAAAGTTGAAGAGAAAGTGGTGCCAGAAGTAGAGGAAGTAAAGCCTGAGGAGACACTTGAAGAGGGTATACTCAGAATAGTTAATTCCAATCCCGACGGAATAGTACTACGAGACATTGGCGATTCTTTAGGGCTTGCTCCCATAAGATTAGCACGGACTATCAAAGCATTGGTAGACGAAGGTAAAATCAGGAAAGAAGATAATCTATACTATCCTGTGGAGTAATCCACGGAGTGAACCATTACGGTTCACTCCACGAAGGAACACGGATGTTGACACGTAGAATCACAGATTGGGTTAGCGATTATGTAACTCAACCCCTGCCTACCGGCAATCAGGCATTAGGTTTGATATTAGTAATAGGGGACACAAGGATAAGTAAAAGGTACGCCTTTTTTCCTTGTGCCCCCTGTAACTCTCAAAATGGTTGAAGATTTACGAGATACGGTCCAGGATATTCTCGTATCCTATGAGGCAAGGATAAGGGAGCTAAGCAATAAGTTAAAAGGAAAAGGTGTTCAACTTCTTGACCACTCCAAGAATGAGCGTGCCCTTCTAACCCAACAGTTAGAGTCTCTATTAGCAAAAAAGGCTCATCTCCGTAAAAAGGACTTTAGATTAATGATGCAAGATATTGAATCTTATCAAATGGAACATGAGAAGAGGGTAAGACAGCTTATAGAGGGTCTCAGTGAAGAGGAGTTGAGAAGGATTCAAGGGTTGAAGAAATCACTTGACCAAGGTGGGCTCTCTGAAGCCATTGAGGCAATGACAAATCCAGGAAAAGAGTGGCTGGTTAAAGAGGAACTTGCCGAGTTTCAAAGAGAAAAGGAGGAGCTTTCCCTACAATTAAAGCGGATATTAGAGAAGGCCGATTCTTTAAGTATAAAGGATTTCAAAAAAGCATTAAAGAGACTCAAAGCTAAAAAGAGAGAAGCTAAATCTAAGGAACAGGTAGAAGGTATTTTATTGGAGCACCATAAATTTCAGAAAGAAGTTAGGAAACTACTTAACAATTTTAAAGTTCTTCAGTGTTCGATAGAAAAATTTTGGCAGAAGGAGATGTCAAAAATTAAAGGAGGTGAATTGAGATGAAATCTGAATCCTTACCTAACCTTAAGACCATACGCAATGTTAAAAACAGTCTGAGGGTTGGCAGGCTTCACACCAAAGGGATTATGACCCATAACCAGCTTCGTAAGCCTCCACAGGAAGAAGTCATTCCTGATGAGAGGGAATTATCCCGTGCATTAAGGCAGGAGGAGGCTCGATTCAAGAAGCAAGATTTAGCTGTGGAGCACGCTAAAAGGAAAGTATCGTTGGAGAGAAAGAAGCTCTCCCAAGTGGTTGCTAAAAATCAAGAAATTATGAAACTGCGTCAGAAATTGCAGGATGAGAGGTGGAATGGTAGTAAAACTGCAAACTTAAAATCTATCCCAACATCTGATCCAAAAGCTAATAAGCCCTTAACTGAAACTGAAAAGGATGCGCCACATTCTAACTTTAAGAAGCTAAGAGTTGGATATTAAAAAGCGAGAAATAAATGGACGAGATAAGATGTGCTTTTTGTAATGGTAAGGGTTTAGACCCATTTGAACTCCTTTCTCCACTTGCAAAGTGCCAGGTATGTCTGGGTAAAGGCAAGGTGTTTGTTGAAAAGCCTGTAATAAAGTGCGCATTCTGTAATGGGACAGGTGTTTATCCTTATGGGGTCAGGATAACTTGCACAGTGTGTGGAGGCAAGGGTGTAGTAACAGTAAAAGGGCCCACTAAAAGGTGTCCTGATTGTGGAGGTACCGGTCGTTCCTTTGAAAGCAAGCTACCCTGTCTAACATGTAAAGGGAAAGGAGTAGTATAAAAATAGTAATCGGCAATCAGTGATCGGTGAGCGGTGAATGGATAAACTGATAACCGATTACTGATAACTTCCGTTTAGGTAGAAGGGGGTGATATTATGGCAGCTATAGAAGAGATGACAACAGTTTTGGAGCCGACTCCATTACCAGATTTTGTTGAGACAAAGCAGGTTAAGGACATAACCAACCGTGCATTGGCTTATATTAAGGCAGGTTTTCCTATTCACTTCAGGGGAGTCTCTGGGACGGGTAAGACTACATTAGCTATGCATATTGCAAGCAAGATTCAACGTCCAGTGGTGATGATTCATGGGGATGAAGAGTTTTCTACATCAGATTTGGTGGGCGGAGAATACGGTTATAGGTTCAGGAAGGTAGTGGATAGATTTGTATCCCGTGTATTAAAATTAGAAGAGGATATGGTAAAGAGGTGGGTAGATAACAGGTTAACTGTAGCCTGTAAGTATGGGTTTACGCTAATCTATGATGAGTTCACTCGCAGTCGTCCGGAGGCAAATAACATACTGCTCTCCATTCTTCAGGAGAAGATGATGGATTTACCTGTTGGACGCGGCGAAGAGCCATACCTTAGAGTTGACCCTGAATTTACTGCCATCTTCACCTCCAATCCTGAGGAGTATGCAGGTGTCCATAGGAGCCAGGATGCACTGAGAGATAGGATGATAACAATAGACCTTGACCACTACGATAAGAAGACAGAGATTGCTATAACACAAGCAAAGTCTGGTATACCCAAAAAGGATGCTGAAAAGATAGTGAGTATTGTTAGGAACTTGCGTGAATCTAACAAATGTGAGTTTGCGCCAACTGTTCGTGGCTGTATAATGATTGCCAAGAGTCTAATAGTTCTGGATGGAAAGGTTGGGGCTGACAATAAAGTATTCAGGGAGGTATGTCAGGACATTTTAGCTTCCGAGACGAGCAGGGTTGGCTCCAAGACTAATCAGGCAAGAGTTAGAGAACTCGTGAGTGGTTTGATTGATAAATACTGTGGGAACAAGGGCTAATCAGGTTATCAGGTAATCGGTCATCAGTAATCGGTAAAAAGATTGAGAAAGTGGGTCAGTTTTGTAAACACTGATAACTGATTACCGATAACCGTAGTTAGAAGGAGGTAAAAAATGGCTTTGGTAAGAGTACTTTCTAAAATAGATGCTGATGGAAAAGTTACCATCCCGGGTAATGTCCTACGAGCCACAAGTATGAAAAGGGGTGAGACTGTCGAGATGAAAGTTACAGGTGTGAGTGAGAAGCATATTCTGCTCTCATCAAGGCGCTATCCAGCCCCTAAGCGGATTGCGGAGAAAAGACCCGGAACTTCGATTCCAGCAGGATAGGATAGAATGATTAGAAATCCTAAATTCGAAACTTTAAACAATATCTAAATTCCAATTCTCCAATGTTCCAAACAAGTTTTTGAAATTTGTAATTTGGGGCATTAGGTATTGTTTAGAATTTAGGGATTGGGATTTCGGATTTGTTTTTAATGAGGGGGTGAAGAATGCCAAAGAGTGTAACTGATATAAGGAGTTTACGAAGTATAAGGAGTATGCATACCACAAGGCGGCGTTCTATACCAAAGAGTAAGAGTTCTGCTTATCTAAATTTGTATATGTTACGAAAGGAAAAAGAGCGATTGGAGAAAGAGAAGGAGACTGCGGAAAAGCGTATAGCAGGAATTGACAAGCGAGTTACTGATATTCAAAAGGAGATGAATGAGTTACAGAGGTTGACCGAGCAAGAGAAGACCAAACGAGCCCCGTTCCATACAGAAACGGGGCGAGTGAGCAAAGAGTCTGTGATAGAAGATAAGAAGTGGAAGAAAATGGCTCTAAACTACTGAGGATAATAAACAAGGTAGGGCAAACCTTTAGGTTTGCAAGGCTAACTTGCCTGACGGCAGTCAGGAAGCCTTGCCCTACTGAGGAGAGAGGATAATGGCATGGCAATCATATGAGTGGCGAGGAGGGAAAATGAGAATGAGAAGAAAAGGTGAGATATTACAAGGTGAAGTATTTAGTTGCGGTTTTTGTAGTGGGAGTGGTATAATTCGTAGGACTAAAGGGATTAAATGCCCAGTATGTAAGGGAGCAGGTGTTGTCAGGGTTCAATCACCGGCAACAGTATGTGCTTATTGTAATGGAAGTGGTAAGGTGCGTCCAAGGACTAATATTACTTGTACAGTTTGTGGCGGTAAGGGTGTTGTGAGTATCCAAGAGCCAATAGAGGTATGCAATCATTGTAAAGGGACAGGTGCTGAGCCTAACAGTAAACTACCCTGTTTGGTATGCAGAGGTAAAGGCGTTATAACTGTAAAGAAATAAATAAAAAGTGACAGGGATTGAAAGAGAATTTAATAGATGAAAAAGAAGAGAATTCTCTTTTAATCTCTTAAAATCACTGTTGAATAAGGAAGAAATGCCAACGCCTGATGAAACTAAAATTTTAAGAATAATTGATGCTGAAGGTGGTGAATCCACTGTTAGGAAGATTGCAAGGAAGATGGGTCTGGACTCGAGTTATGCTAGAGTAATTCTTCAATCTATGGGCAGAAATGACCTTATAGACCTTTTTGGAACGGGTAAGGTGAGAATTGCAATCAAAGGTTGGTTAGCATTAGGGAAGCAGCCCCAGCAGGGAAAAGGTTTGCAAAGATATTTAGAAGACCGTGCTAAATGGAAGACTTTTTAATTTTATAGTTGTCTTTGGGATCAATCTTTTTTGGAACCACAAAGACCACCAAGCACACAAAGAAGGGATAAAAAGGATAATTTTATAAATCTTTGTGCTCTTTGTGTCCTTTGTGGTTAATCTATAGGGGGGATTATGGTAGAGAAGAAGAAAGAAGAGGAGTTTGGTTTCGGTCTTGGAGGGCTATTCAAAGGACTGGGTGATTTGCTCAATCAGGTATCCAAGCTGGCAGAACAAGCGGGAGAGTTTAAGAAGGAAGGCGAGATAAAATTTGGCGAAAAGGTAAAAGGTATCTATGGGATTAACATACGCACGCTGGCAGGTGGTGAGCCAAAAGTAGAGACTTTTGGCAACATTAAGAAGACACCAAAAGGCCCAGTAGTAGAAGAGGTAAGAGAACCAATAGTGGATGTCTTTGATGAAAAGGACCATATTTCGGTGATTGTTGAGATGCCAGGTGTATCTGCTGAGGATATTAAAGTTGATGTAGAGGATGATATTTTGCATCTGTCTGCTGCCACAGGCGAAAGAAAATACTCAAAAGAAGTCCTCCTTCCTCCTAAGGTTAAAGGCGAACCTGAGATTGCTTATAAGAATGGGATATTGGAAATTAAATTGAAAAAAATGTCGTGAGTCGTGGGTTATGAGTTGTGAGTTATGGGTTATAAGTCACACACAACGCAGGACACATAACACAAGATATAGAACTCAAGACACATATCGCAAGGGGTCAGAATACAAAGTTATAGAGATTTAGAAATATATCAGATGGCCCACAAACTGGCTGTGGAGATTCACTTTATGAGTTTGGAACTCCCAAAGTTTGAGATGTATGAAGAGGGGAGCCAGATAAGGAGGTCTTCAAAGGCAGTTCCATCAAATATTGTGGAGGGATTTGGGAGAAAGCGCTATAAACAGGATTACATACGTTTCTTGGTGTATGCTCATTCTTCTTGCGAAGAGACAATAGAACATCTTGAGTTGCTATTTGAGACCAAATCCTTAAAAAATAAAGAAAAATTTGACCACTTTATGAAAGAATACGATAAATTGGGGCGAAAATTAAACAAGTTCGTCCAAGCAGTAGAAAACGCATGACGCAAGACACAGGACACATAACACAAGACAACAAGGCAATGGCGAAAACTTTAACATTGCGTGTAGCTGAAGCCAAGCCCAAGGATGTGGGTCGAGGAATAGCGAGAATAGACCCAAAGGATTTAGAAAAAATTGGTGTTGAGATAGGTGATGTGATTGAGCTTAGGGAAAAGAAGAAGACGGCCGCAAAGGTGATGCCTGCTTATATTGAGGATAGGGGTAAATCCTGTATCCAGATAGACGGTATTATACGTGAGAATGCGGGTGTTTCTTTAGATGAAAAGATAGAAATCCAGAAGGTACCCTATAATCCTGCGCGAACCATATCCTTATCACCAATAACTCCAATGAGGGCTTTGCCAGGAGTTGGGCACTCTGAGTATATAGGCAAATTGCTTGAAGGCTTGCCGGTAATTACAGGAGATAGGGTAAGGGCAACCCTCTTTGGAACGCGGAGCCAGGATTTTAAGGTCGTAAATACTGTTCCAAAGGAAGTGGTGCTTATTCATCCGAGCACTACTATAAGAATAAAGGGGGAAGCATTAGCTGGGGAGAGGGTACCCGGAATTTCTTATGAAGATATTGGCGGGTTGGATAAAGAGATTCAAAGGATAAGGGAGATGATTGAACTTCCATTAAAGTACCCCGAAGTCTTTGAGCGCTTAGGTATAGCTGCGCCCAAGGGGGTATTACTTCATGGGCCCCCCGGATGCGGAAAGACTTTGATTGCGAGAGCGGTTGCTAATGAGACTGATGCCTATTTCTCTCATATCACCGGTCCCGAGATTATGGGTAAATTTTATGGTGAGTCAGAGGCTCGCTTAAGGAGTGTATTTGAGGATGCTAAATCTCATGCTCCATCAATAATATTTATTGATGAGATCGACGCTATAGCGCCAAAAAGAGAGGAGATGGGTGGTGAGAAACAAGTGGAGAGAAGAGTGGTGGCTCAGCTTTTAGCATTGATGGACGGGTTAGAGGCAAGGGGTGAAATTATTGTAATTGCGGCAACCAACATTCCTAATGTAATTGACCCGGCTCTCAGGAGACCTGGTAGATTTGATAGGGAGATTGAGATATCCATTCCTGACCAACCCGGAAGATTAGAGATTATTCACATTCATACTCGTGGGATGCCTTTAGCTGAGGATGTGGACTTAAATAAGTTATCTCAGATTACACACGGTTTTGTAGGTGCTGACCTGGAGGCATTATGCCGTGAGGCTGCTATGAATGCACTAAGAAAGATTTTGCCAGGTATCAACTTTGAGTTAGAAGAGATTCCTTATGAGACACTTTTAGAATTACGGGTCACAATGGATAATTTTATGGAAGCACTTAAGGAGATAGAGCCTTCAGCTATCCGGGAAGTGTTTGTTGAGACCCCAAATGTTAGCTGGGATGATGTTGGCGGACTTGAAGAGGTAAAGAATGCATTGAAAGAAGCAGTGGAGTGGCCTTTAAAATATCCAGAACTTTTTGACCATGCCAAGACTTCCCCACCCAAAGGGATATTACTTTCAGGACCCCCAGGAACAGGTAAGACATTGGTTGCAAAGGCATTAGCCCATGAGTCTGAAGTAAA
>Ga0066637_10003125_pt1 | contig 11114 bp, 12 predicted proteins | sample CryGeyCG2014_020_FD_62737 | JGI IMG/M metagenome (GOLD analysis project Ga0066637, IMG submission 62737) | Groundwater microbial communities from aquifer - Crystal Geyser CG08_land_8/20/14_0.20 | ecosystem: Environmental > Aquatic > Deep subsurface > Groundwater | place: USA: Utah: Grand County...
CGACTTTATAAACAGTTTAAGGATTGAAAAGGCCAAAAAACTACTATCAAACGATTGTTCATATATTTCCCAGGTAGCGTATAGAGTAGGATTAACTGCAAAATATTTCTCAACTCTTTTCAGGAAGAGGGAGGGTTGCACACCAAGAGAATATAGAGAAGGAAATTCGGGAAAAGTCAATATTTTGGAATAAATGTCAATATTTTGGAAGAGATTTCAATTGACAAAAATAGAAAAAAGTGATAAAATAACGAGGATATTTAGAATTGGACTTTGACAAATTTCATTCCAACCTGTCTACCGACAGGTAGATAAGAGGATTTGTTTTAAGGTATTGGTCCCACAGTTCTTTTCATTTTGACAAAAGAAATTTTTTGTAGGACAATATCTCAAGGTTTGGTTTTTACGATAGGAGGTTGAATTGTAAAGACAGAAAGGAGTTTTTAGGGTGAAAGTCTCTCTTGCTCTCTTGGATAACTGCATTCAGATATGTTTCCATATCCTCAATCTGGTGGTTATTATAATGTCAGGTTGAGGGTATTTTTTATTATACTGGAGGGTTTAGACCGCGGCTAAATCACCGGGATGAAAGGAGGTGAAAAGAGATGTACGAGAAGCCAAAAGTAATGGTAGAGGACTTCCTTACAGAAGTCGAAGTAGTACCGGAGACATCCTCTGTGATTGCGGCGTGTATTACTGGAGCGTGTATAATCATAGCAGGAAGAGGTTGTTAAGACTGACGGGGATTGAGCTTGTACTTCTGGGGTCGGGCTATGGCGTAATTAAAAAGTTCGACCCCAGAGAAGCTATTTAAGGATTCTCAAAAAGAATAAAAAAAATGAGCGACATTTTACTAATACAGCCTCCCGTGGGCAATCCTTTAAATAAGTCGCAGTTTACAATACCATTAGGGCTTGCCTACTTAGCTCGTGTGCTTCAAGATAATGCCTATTCTGTTACTGTTCTGGATATGGGGGTTGAGAAAACCACCCGGACAACTCTTTCTGCAATTTTGTCGAGGGAGATGCCTAAATTAGTTGGAATTACTTCAACAGTTCTTACATATAATGATGGAATACGGGTAGCTTCGTTTATAAAGAAGCAGAAACCCAATCTACCAATTGTAATGGGAGGTCCCCAAGCTTCTTTTCTTCCAGAACAAACTCTCGAAAAAGGATGTATCGACATTGTAGCGATCTCTGAAGGTGAGATTACAATGTTAGAGATTGCGGAATACTATATTAATGGTGATATTTCTTCTCTCAGCAAGATAAAAGGCATAGCATATAAACATAATGGACAGATAGTTATCAATGAGAGAAGACCATTCATTGAAAACTCAGATACGATTGGTTTTCCTGCACGAGATTTGTTTGATTTAAACAAATATGAGAATCCCTTCTCCATAATAACAGGTAGAGGATGCCCCCATGCTTGCACTTTTTGCACAAACCAAAACATGTGGCGAAGAAGGTATAGAGTTAGAAGTATTGATAATGTGGTTAAGGAAATAATAGAGATATGTGACAAATATAAACCTGACATGATACACTTTATAGACGATACCTTTATTTTTGATCATGAACGTGTTGTCTCTATCTGTGACGAATTAATAGAGAAACATATTCATGTTATCTGGTCTTGTAGTTCTCGAGGTAAGCCTATCCCGTCGTGTGTCTTAAAAAAGTTGCGAGAGGCAGGGTGTCGTGGAATAATCATTGGAGCGGAGTCAGGGAGTAACAGAGTCTTAAAAAACATAAAGAAGGGAGTTACAAAGCAAAATATAGAAGAAACTGTCAAAGGTATCCATAGGGGGGGAATAGGGGTAGTATGTTCCTTCATCATTGGTTTTCCGTGCGATACAGAAAGGAGCTTAAATGAAACAATACAATTTGCAAAGCAACTGGCGTCTTTGCAAATAAGTAAAAACGAACCCCCTGTCTTATCTCAATTTGGAGCAGTAATGCCTCTTCCTGGAACAGAGCTGTTTGACAATCTTCTGAAAAGAGACAAGCTCTTTTTAATGGAAAATTGGGATAGATACGACTTTTCAACACCTATAATAACGCCTAAGAATCTATCAAAAAGAGAAATGCAAAACTACATGTGTAAAGCATTAAAAGTGGGGATTAGAATTCTTATTTAGCCCATATTATGAAACCCAAAGAAAAGCCTGTCTTCCTTAATCTCGTCCAATTAGACACCGCAAGTCCCTGGAAGATATTTTATGCTCTTCTGTTGAGACTCTGTAAATTTGGTTTGCCTCTTGCTATATTTCTTATCTGCTTATTTCTTGCGTTATATAATTTAGTTATCCATAGAAGGATCTGGTATTTTGATAATATCTGTTTGGAAATTTCTTTATTCTTTATTTGGGTCACGTTCCTTGCCCCTGCAATACACGAGTTTGCTCATATATCGAATGGAGTAGTCCTCAAAGGCAGGTCTTTTGTAAAAGAGGTAGGTATTATTCCCGGGAAAAGGATATTTGTTAAGTTGCAAGAGGGTACAAGAATGATACCTGCAGAATACATAACATATTTGGTAAGTGGTGTAAGTTTTTCATTATTCTGTCTATTTATTTTGTTTTTAGTCCTTATTGTCTTTGGTATCCACTTACACCTTTTATTTTATATTTCACTCTTGTTGGTCCCTACAATAGATTTGATCCCTTGTCCTTTCGGGATAGCAACCGATGGAAGTGAGATTCTTAAAATAGCCAAGAAGTATCACATTAGATTAGGCAGAATTATTAGCACCTTTTTCTTCGCTATAAGAAATGTTTTTAAATATATCTTTACTTTCAATCAGTATAAATAAACAGAAGAAAATGGATAAAATAAGTAACCATAAATCTATTCGGGGTTTCACTCCCATTCGCTTAGAAGTGGTATGGGAATATGATACACTAAAAGAAGGCGAGATTTTAATATATCGTGAGAGGCTAAAGAAAGACAGGATGATAGAAAAAATTTACAAGGACGGAGTTCCGTACCACAAGGCGATTGTAGAAAAAAACAGTTTACGGTTAAATAAAACTGCATCCATAGTGTGGGAACTATGTGATGGAGTTACTACCGTGGATGAAATCATATACAGAGTTTCAAATAAATATCCACAAATATGCAAAGCAGAAATAGAAAAGGATATCATATCTCTTCTTAGATTACTGCATAAAAGCAAACTCGTAAAGATGAATTGGAAACTATGGTAAACTATGTGAACAAAAATTAAAACTTGACAAATATTTCTCTCTGTATTATAATTCAGATATTCGATTGCATCGTTTAAAATGGAGGTATCAGGCGATGAGAAATTTAAGGTTGTCAAAAGGGCATGGTTATTTGTTTATTATTCTGCTGGTAGTAATCGACCAGGTCACAAAATACATTGCTCAGAAAATTGGAGGGGAGATTATTCTTGGCTGGGGATTTGGAATAGAATATGTCGTAAACAGGGGACTTCTTTTAGGTTTATTGTCACAAAATAGATATGCCAGTCTTATTGGATTGGTGTTGGATGCAATAGGCGCCTTGTTAGTATATGTTATATATCATTATTATATCCACAATTACAACCATACCTTTATTGCAAAACTATCGTTCGTATTTTTGGTTAGCGGCATTGTTGGAAATGGAATTGACCGTTTATTTTTTGGGTATGTTCGTGACTTTATTGTCTGGTTAGGCCCTGGTACACCGAATTTTGCGGATGTTTTTGTATCGATAGGGATAATTTTAGCCCCAATTGAGTTAATGAGAAGTTTCGGGATAAAAAAAACTTTTAATCGCCTTTTCCGTGGAAGTATAGCAGACGAGAAGAGATTCTTATTGGAGCTGAAGAGTGAGGCAATAAGCATTTTTAGAAGGCAAAATGATAGAAACAGAGAATCTGACAAAGATATTTAGAAAGGGAGAAAAGAACGAAGTCATTGCTGTTAATAATGCCAGTTTTACAGTGAATGATGGTGAAGTTTTTGGTTTGCTTGGACCAAATGGCGCCGGAAAGACTACTACCCTCCGAATGATATCCACCATCCTGAGACCTACTTCAGGCACCGCAATAGTTGAAGGATATAATGTAACGAAAGAACCAGACATGGTAAGAAAAAGTATCGGATTTCTTACCGGGCAGACCAAACTTTACGACAGGCTTACTACACGAGAAACCCTCTTCTATTTTGGAAGACTGTATAATATACCGGAAGAGGAAATTAAAGGGAGGATTGAAGAGATTGCTTCTATGCTTGAGTTAAATGATGCCCTAAACAGCAGGGTATCCACGCTTTCTGACGGTATGAAACAGAAGCTTTCTATCGGTAGAGCTATAATCCATACTCCTAAGGCTCTTGTTCTTGACGAGCCCCTTACAGGGCTTGATATTCTTGCTAGAAGATCTGTCAATGAATTCATAAAATACTCAAAAGAACAAGGTAAATCTGTCCTATTCTCTACCCATGTTATGAGTGAGGCAGAAGAAATGTGTGATAGGGTCGCTATTATCTATAAGGGGAAAATACTTGATATGGGGAAGAAGGAGGAACTAAAAGAAAAATATGGAAAAACTACGCTGGAGGAAACATTTATAGAACTTATGAGGAGAGAAGATGAAGAAAGTCGGTCTGATAGTTAGAAAGGAACTTTTAGATGCAGTGAGGGATACGCGCACTTTTCTTTTGGTAGTGGTTACTCCGCTTGTTCTTTATCCAGTCCTTTTTGTAACTATGGGTTATTTTATGCAGACGGAGAAGACAAAAGAAGAAAAGGCTATTTACAAGGTTGGCATAATAAACCCGGCTTTTGATTTATCCCTTTTTACCCTTATTAAAAAATCCAGTAAGTTCGAAGTAATAACAGGGAATGAGGCCATTCTAATGTTCGAAAAAGAGAAGGTGAAAGCGGTGTTAGAAATAATGGATAGTGAACCTGAAGAAAAAATTGTTATCCATTATGATGGCGCGGATAAGGAATCCCAAAATGCTATGAAAAGAATCAGTAAAATAGTTTCTGAATATAATGAATCGCTTGTAAAAAATCGAATTAGTGAATATGGGTTAAGTACGAAAATACTTGAGCCAATTGTTATTGAGAAAAAGAACATTGCCCCGGCAAAAAGGATGGGAGGGTTCATGCTTGGCACTCTTATCCCATATCTTCTTATTATTATCTCCTTTTCTGGGGCGATGCATACCGCTCTCGATATTACTGCAGGCGAAAAGGAGAGAAAAACGATAGAAACCCTGCTTGTGACCAATGTAAAGAGAGAAGAGATAGTTATGGGCAAGATGCTGTCCATTTTCAGTATTTCTATTTTAACGACTGCTTCGGGGCTTGTAGGACTTGTTGCTACCTTATATAGCGGTTTTTCCTTCCTCACAGTGGGAGAGACATTTTCTGTATCTATTCCATGGTTCTCCTGTATCCTTATGCTAATTGTTATGTTGCCCCTTCTATGGTTCTTCTCCTCTCTACTTATGACAATTGGCAGCGCCTCAAGAACCATGAAGGAGGCAGGAACTTACGGTTCCTATCTCTCCTTTTTCGTAATAATCCTCGCCGTCTTTTCTGTCCTGAGACTTACCTCCCCCGGGTGGTCTTTATTCTTCATTCCAGTATTGAATACCGCTGTATTGCAGCAGCAAATTCTTATAGGCGAATTTAGCAGACTGAACTCCATCATTACGATCGTTTCCAGTATTATATATGCACTCATCGTATTCTCTATAGCAAAAACATGTTTCGAGAAAGAGGAAATTCTTTTTAGAAGTTAAGGAGGTTGTGATGTCTACTCGACTCTCTAAAATAATGGGCATATTTTCAAGACCAAGGGAGACTTTTGGCTCCATAGATGAGAAACCCGATTGGCTGCTCCCGTTCCTCATTCTGATTGCTGTCTCTATCCTCTCCCTTGTTATCACTTACCATAAAGTGATTCTTCCTGAACAGATTGCAAAGGTTACAGAAATGGGAAATCTCACAGAGGAACAACTCGCAAAGGCAAGAGAAATGATGGAAGGTATGAGGGGAATTATCCTGAGCCTAGTAGGCATTATCATCACAATTTCGCTCTTCCTCTTTCTGAAATCGGGTATCTTCCTTGTCTTCTCCAATATACTTGGTGGAGAGTCCACATTCAAGAAAGTTCTTTCCATATCGTCCTGGGCATTACTCATAGAGGTTGCCGAGATTATTGTAAAGACTCCCGTTATGTTTCTCAAACACTCCTCCCAGGTTATTACAAGCCTTGCCCTCTTCTTTTCATTTCTTTCCCATAAATCTTTCACCTTCAGGCTTCTCAACAAATTTGACTTTTTCACTATATGGGAACTTGCACTTATAGGGATAGGACTTTCTACAGTCTCAAAATTCTCTACCAAAAAGGGAGAGGGTATTGTCTTCTCGTTATGGGTCATCTGGATAATAATATCTGTTACCGGAAGTAAATTTATCCCGGGTCTCTAAACGAAAGGTAATTACTCACAGTTTTTTCTTAAACACAAATGTCACGAATGGACTAATCTCACGAATCCGAAAATCTAAATTTTAAATTATTCGTGTAATTCGTAGATTCGTGTTATTCGTGTTCTATGACAGAAGGTGAGTAGGTACAATGAAAAAAAGAATTCTCGTCATATTTGGCATTATCGCCTTTTTTGTTATAGTCATCGTCCTGAATTTAAAGGAGAAAGGTGATTACAAAAAGGTTGAGGTCCGGAGAGCCAAAATAGGAGAAATAATTTCGAAGGTTTTTGCTCCCGGAGAGATAACAGCTGAAAAAGAGGTAAAAATCTGCTCGGATATTATAGGTAAGGTTACGAAGGTCTATATAAAAGAGGGACAAGATGTAGAGAAAGAAGCTCCTCTCTTTATAATTGACCCATCAAGATTTGAGGCAGAAGTCGAACAGAAGAAGGCAACTTTAAGTCTTGTTCAAGCAAATTTTAAGAAAGCAAGGAGATATTTTGAAAAGGAGAAAAAACTTTTCGAGAAAGGGTTGGTCTCAAAGGAAGAATTTGAAAACAGTGAAATAGAACTTGAGATAGCAAAGGCAGGACTAGAAGAAGCAAAATCTATGCTTAAATATGCAATCTCCAATCTAAACAAAACAAATATTACATCCCCTATTTCTGGAAAGGTAATCGATCTTAATATAGAAGAGGGAGAAATTGTAATAACCGGAACGATGAATAACCCGGGGACAGTACTTGCAAAGGTGGTAGATACCGAAAATATGATTGCTGATGTAAGGGTAAATGAAGCAGATATTGTTAATCTAAGATTGAATCAACCCGCAAAAGTTTTCATCAGTGCCTTTCCTAAAAGAATCTTTAATGGTGAAGTCATAGAAACTGGCGGTAAGATACTATCTTTAGAGGAGAAAAAGGAGTTCAGGGTTAAGATTAGAATTGATAATCCTCCGCAGGGCTTGAGACCGGGTATCTCCTGTGATGTTGAGATAGAGACCGCCAAGATTGATAGCGCAATTATCATCCCTATCCAGGCGCTCGTAAAAGGGGAGAATGTCTTCGTTGCGAGAGAAAACATTGCAAAAAGGATACCAGTTCAGACAGGAATATCTGATGGTATGAATATAGAAATAAAAGATGGGGTTAAGATTGGAGACGAGGTTATCATCGGACCCTTTAAGACACTGAGAACACTCAAAGATGGTGACAAAGTAAAAAAGGACTGATAAATATGGAAATTAGAGAATTCTTACTTCTTGCCCTTTCCAGCCTGAAGACTAATAAACTCAGGTCTTTTCTCACTACTCTTGGGGTTGTAATTGGGGTTATGACCATAATTATCGTTGTATCCCTGATCCAGGGTCTCAATGCGACAGTTGCCAAACAGATAGCAGAACTCGGTTCGGGGGTGATAACAGTCTTAAAGTACTCATATACAGAGCTCGGAGGTATGGATATAGAAGAGATAAAGGATAGGAAGAATCTCAAAATTAGCGATGCTAAGGCTATAGAAAAACTGGAGATGGTGGATGGTGTTGCCCCTTCGCTTGTTCTCGCTACTGGCAAGCGGATAGAGCATGGAAGAGAGAAAGTAAAACAATCAAATATCATTGGGACAACTTCCAGCTACTTTGATATACAAAACTACTCGCTCAAAGATGGACGAGCCATTCTTGATGCTGATGTAATTCACACCCAGAAGGTGGTATGTATCGCAGATTATGTTGCCCGTAAACTTTTTGGTGATATAGATCCCATTGGGAAGGATATAAAAATTGGCGGGTATAAGTTCAGGGTGATTGGTGTTTTGAAAAAGAGAGGGAGCCTTCTTGGGCAGAATCTGGACAATACGGTGATAATACCCCTCTCAACCGCCCAGAAGTTGTTCAAACCAAAAGGTGAGTATGCGGCAGGCTTTTTGAATACCCTCCAGATAGATGTTAAGGTGAAAGATCCAAAAAGGATGGAGAAGGTAGTCGATGAGATAAGGAGTCTCTTGAGACGCAGGCGTGGAGTCTCCTTTGATGACCCAGATGATTTTGGTATAAATACCCCGGAAATGCTTATGGGTCTCTATAAGGGGATAACCAAAGTGGCATTTATTGTGATGATTGGAATCTCGTCAATTGCCCTTATAGTCGGTGGTATTGGAATTATGAACATTATGCTTGTATCCATTACCGAGAGGACAAGAGAGATAGGCATAAGGAGAGCAATTGGAGCAAAAAAACGAGATATCCTTTCCCAGTTTCTTATTGAAGCGATTACCTTGAGCCTTGTAGGAGGTATAATTGGAATAATATTAGGGTTTTCTATCGCAAAGTTTATTGCTCTTCTCTCTCCGTTACCATCTGTTGTCTCCTTTTGGGCAGCCATTTTGGGATTTACCTTTTCATGCTTGGTTGGTATATTCTTTGGAATATATCCAGCACAAAAGGCGGCAAACTTGAATCCTGTTGAAGCATTAAGATTTGAATAATGTTTATCCTCGCTGAAAATATCAGTAAAATATACACCATGGGTAAATGTAAAATTCATGCCTTAAGGGATGTTTCCTTTTCTGTTGAAAATGGTGAATATGTGGCAGTCACAGGGCATTCCGGCTCTGGAAAATCTACCCTTCTCCACATTCTTGGTTGTTTTGACATTCCAACAGATGGAACCTATAAATTTCAGGGAGAGAATATATTTGACATAAACGACGAAGAACTCTCAAGAATAAGACTTCGAGAAATTGGATTTGTATTTCAATTTTTCAATCTCCTTCCCAGAATCAATGTAGTTCACAATGTCGAACTTCCTCTTATTTATGCGGGTATTTCGAAAAAAGAGCGAAGAGAGAGAGCCCTATCAGCGATTGAGCGGGTAGGACTCATAAGTCGCAGTGCTCATAATCCACAGGAGCTCTCAGGGGGAGAGAGACAGAGGGTCGCCGTAGCAAGGGCAATAGTAACAGAACCAGAATTAATACTGGCGGATGAACCTACAGGAAACCTTGACTCAAAAACGGGCGAGGAAATCATAGCCCTGTTTGGAGATCTGCATAAAGAGGGAAAGACTGTGATAATCGTGACTCATGAATCCTCAATCGCAGAAAAAGCAGAAAGGGTCATAAGACTGAAGGATGGAAGGATAGAATAAATGAACATCTATTTGCTTATACTTCTTATATTTGCTCAGCCATTATCTCTTGGGGATTGTATCCAGATGGCATTAGAACACAATCCAGCTTTGATAAGAGCACAGGAAGAGGTAAAAAAGAGAGAGGCAGAATTTTCCTTGGGTGTCTCGGAATTTCTCCCACAGATAAGGACCAGTATGGGATATACGAAATATAGTGATGAATATCGGTATTATGGAGAACCCAAGACTTATACAAATTATTTTTCTCTTTCACAGAAAATTTTTGACCCATCAACTTCTTTCACTACTTTGGGAAAGAAAAAGTTAAAGGACGCCTCAAAAGAGTCTATGGTTGCCATAAGGGCTGATGTTATATTGTCTGTAGATGAGGCATTTTTTGAACTTGCAAGGGGAGAAAAATTTCTTGAGATTGCAGAGCTTATTCTCAAAAGAAGCGAAGAAGAATATAAGAAAACGGTAACGATGGTGGAACTTGGCTCTGCTTCAAAGTTAGACCTTTTAAGGAGAGAGGTCGATATTTCTGAGCAGAGGCTTGAGCTTGCTAAAGCAGAAAAGGACAGAGCCATAGCAGAGGCAAGGCTGTGTAAAGAGATGGGTATCGAACCTATAAGTATTGAAATTATCGACGAAACCATCGATCCGGAACCAATAAAGGTTTCTCTTGATACCCTTACTGAGAAAGCGCTAAGGGAGAGACCAGAAATCAAAGCAAAAAGATTGGAGCTTGCATATTATAGAGATATACATAAATCTGCATACACAAATTATCTGCCAACTATTAGTCTTACATCAAATTATGGATACGAGGGGAACAGATTTCCTCGTGAAAGTTCTTTATGGGATAAGAATGATTCCTGGAATATTGGGATAAATTTGACTTTTGGTCTTTTTACAGGGATTGGAAGGCATCAGACAGTAAGATATGCCGAATCGGATATATACATAAAAGAACAGGAATTAAAGGAAGTAAGACTAGATATAACATTGGATGTGAGGGAGGCGTATCTTTCCATTGTAAACGCAGAAAAAGAATTGGAACTTATAGAAAGAAATTTAGAGGCAGCAGAAGAGAACTATAAATATGTAATTGAATTTTACAAACTTGGTGCAAGCACGACATTGGAATTACTTGATGCAGAGGAGAGTTTGAGGAGGGCGAATTACAGAAGGATAGATGCTCTTTACAACTGGAAATTAGCAGAACTCAAACTCAAAAGGGCAATTGGTGAAACAGAGAGTAACTCGTTATAAGAGTCACGGGGTGAAATTAGGGTCAGGCTAATCTAAAGATGTCAATTTTTTTTCAATTTATTTATACCTCACTCCCGGTATTAGCATATTTCCTCCTTTTAAGTTGCAGGTAGAGTAGAACTCTGGCGTAGTGGGCTACAGGTTAAAGTTTGTATTCCCTGTTTCTCCCCGTTTCCTCTGGGAGTGTCACAATATCTTAACCATACCCTATCTCCAGCGTCCCCTCATCAAACCGTGCGTGAGGTTCTCCCTC
>Ga0066637_10003133_pt1 | contig 11100 bp, 7 predicted proteins | sample CryGeyCG2014_020_FD_62737 | JGI IMG/M metagenome (GOLD analysis project Ga0066637, IMG submission 62737) | Groundwater microbial communities from aquifer - Crystal Geyser CG08_land_8/20/14_0.20 | ecosystem: Environmental > Aquatic > Deep subsurface > Groundwater | place: USA: Utah: Grand County...
GGTGGCGCATTACGCCAGCCATCAGGCGGACCGACCATGAACGTCAAGGGTACGGCTGCCGGTGGCGGAAACGCGCTTCTTATCCCTATGACAGAGTTCTCATTGGGCCTTACCGGTGATATCAACGACATCATGAACGCGCACAACCTCGCCATGGTTGCCCTTACCTCGCGCTACCAGCATGAGTGTAACTACACCGATGAAGAGCTTACCAGGCGTGGCCTCAGGCGCCTTGATATCGACCCGAAAAACGTTGAGATGGGTTGGGTCATCGATTTCTGCGCCCAGTCGCTCCGTAACATCATGATCGGCCTTGGCGGCAAGAAAGACGGCTACCCGATGGCGTCCCGTTTCGGTATCGCCGTTGGTTCCGAGTTGATGGCGATTCTCGCTGTTTCCAAGGATCTCGCCGATCTCAGGGATCGCCTTGGCAAGGTCACCGTTGCCTACGACCGCACCGGCAAGCCGATTACAACATCCGACCTGGATGTGGCCGGCGCCATGACCGCCTGGATGCGCAATACGATTAACCCGACCCTGTGCTACTCGGTAGAGGGCCAGCCGGTTCTAGTCCACGCAGGTCCGTTCGCTAACATCGCTATCGGTCAGAACTCGATCATTGCCGACCGCTTGGTTCTAAAACTTTGCGATTACGCCGTGACCGAGTCCGGCTTCGCCGCCGACATCGGTTTCGAAAAATTCTGGAATGTCAAATGCAGACTCTCCGGTAATGTACCGAACGTATCGGTTATCGTTGCCACCATCAGGGCTATGAAGATGCACGGTGGCGGCCCGACCGTTGCTCCCGGACGCCCGCTTTCAGAAGAATACACAAAAGAGAACCTCGGCCTTGTCGAGAAGGGCTTTGAGAATCTGCGCCACATGGTGAATATTGTCAAAAAATCCGGTATCGTCCCGGTTGTTGCTATCAATGCGTTCTACACCGATACCAAGGCCGAGCATGACCTCGTCCGCAAGCTTTGCGCCGAGATTGGCGTTCGCGTTGCGGTTTCCGAGCACTGGATGTACGGTGGCGAGGGCGCTGCCGAGCTGGCCGATACCGTTATGGATGCCGCCAACGAGCCGTCCAACTACAAGCCGCTCTATCCATTAGAGATGCCTCTGCGCCAGCGCGTAGAGATGGTCGCCAAGGAAGTTTACGGCGCGGACGGCGTACAGTGGTCGCCGGTTGCCGAGGCCAAAGCAAAGAGGTTCGAGTCCGATCCGGCGTTTGCCGACTTCCAAACCATGATGGTTAAGACTCACTTGAGCCTCACGCACGACCCGACGATGAAGGGTGTGCCGAAGGGCTGGCAGCTGCCGATCCGCGACGTTCTGGTCTACAGCGGTGCCAAGTTCCTCTGCCCGATGGCGGGAGAAATCAGCTTGATGCCGGGTACGGCATCCGATCCGGCTTACAGAAGAGTCGACGTCGATGTAAACACCGGCGAAGTAAGCGGATTGTTCTAGATTGTTCTAAAGAGACTTAAAACTTTGAAAATATCTAAATTGTAAGGAAAGTCGGGATGGTTTAAGAATGCCAAAGATTCGCTTTTACCCCGACAATAGGGAAGTAGAAGTAGAAAAAGGAGAAAACCTGCTCCGGGCAGCTATGCTGGCCGGTGTTCACGTTAACGCCTCTTGCGGCGGAAGCGGCACGTGTGGCAAGTGCCGGGTTGTAGTAGAAGAAGGGGACGTAGAAAAACAACCAACGGCAAAGCTTTCCGATGACGCGATTGCAAAAGGCTATACGTTAGCATGTACAACAAAGGTGCTGGGCGACGCGGAGGTGCGCATACCGGTCGAGTCCCAAATGGGCGATGGTAGGGCGGCCCTTGAGCGCGAACACCGTTCGGTTACTCACGGGTCTGTTCTTACGAGCAAAGACTTAAGCGAGCTGTTTGGCGAGTTCGAACTCGAGCCGGCAACCCGCAGGCTCTACGTCGAAATGACGGCCCCAAATCTGGAAGACAACCTGAGCGACCTCGAGCGCCTGAAAAGAGAACTCACGCGCGTTCACGGGATCGTTGATTTTGCTGTTGACCTGGATTGCCTCAAAGAAATGGCAGTCAAACTGCGCGAGGCCGATTGGAAAGTAACCGCAACCCTTGTAGAAGGCAGGGACGGCGAGTGCCCGCGTCTTATTCGCCTTGATTCCGGCGATCACTCCGCTACTCATTACGGCCTGGCGGTCGATATCGGTACGACTTCGGTCTATGCCGAAATTATCGATCTGAATACCAGAGAATCCCTGGGTCGGGTTTCTGATTATAATTCACAGGTAAGCTGCGGCGAGGATATCATCTCCCGCATCGTCTATTCGTTGAAAAAAGACGGCCTGACGAGGCTTCAGGGTCTTGTTACCGACACGATAAACGGACTTATAAAAAGGCTTCTTGAGAAGACCGGCGTGAGCAAAGACGATATCGTCAACATGGTTGCGGCCGGCAACACGACAATGGTTCACCTTTTCTACGGGATCAACCCGCGATACATCCGCGAGGAGCCCTATATCCCAACAGTTAACTTTGCCCCAACGGTAGAAGCATCCAACCTTGGCATCGATATCGCCAAGGGCGCCCGCGTTTACTGCATCCCGGGTCGCGCCAGCTACGTCGGCGGCGACATCACCTCGGGTCTGTTGGCTTCGGGCGTATACAAAACCGATAAAGTAACGCTTTATATAGACGTCGGCACCAACGGTGAGATGGCCCTTGGAAACTCCGAGTGGCTGCTCTCCTGTGCGTGCTCGGCCGGACCGGCCTTTGAGGGCGGCTCGGTCAAGTACGGCATGCGTGCGGTAAAAGGTGCGATCGAGACGGTCCGCATTAACCCGGTCACCTATGAGCCCATGATATTGACCATCGGTCAGACCAAAGCTAAGGGCGTCTGCGGCTCGGGGCTTATCGACGCGTTGGCCGAGCTGTTCCTGACAGGAATCATTAATGAGAAGGGCAAGTTTAATATCGAGACCGGTCATCCGCGCATCCGCGAGAACAACGGCCAAGGGGAATACGTCTTGGTCTGGGCGGAGGATTCGGCGGTCAAGGAAGACATCGTCATCACCGAGGCCGACATCGACAACCTTATTCGCACCAAGGGAGCGATTTACGCCGGCATCACGACCCTTCTCGATTCGATGGGTATGCCGGTTGAGGCGATCGAGCAGGTGCTCATCGCCGGTGGCTTTGGCCGTTACCTCGAACTCGACCAGGCCATCACTATCGGCCTGTTGCCGGAGTTTCCCGAGGAAATCGTTAAATACGTGGGCAACGGCTCGCTCATGGGGGCGCACCTTGTCCTCTTATCCCAAACCGCCCGCGAGTCGGCAAAGGATATCGCCAAGAAAATGACGTACCTTGAACTCAGCACCAATCCGAGCTTTATGGATAACTACGTCTCGGCGCTCTTCCTGCCGCACACTAATAGAGATGCATTCCCCGGCGTGATGGAACGGGTCAAGGAGCGAAGCGGAGTTTAGCAGGCGATTAGGCGCTGATTTGTTGAATCTTATTAGTAAGTCTTATAAGATAAGCGCGTAATCTCGAGATGGAATTACAAACAGCACGACTGTTTAGTGATTAAGCTATAAATCAGGCCAGCTAAATGGCCATTGGAAGGTGTTAGTTTTGAGTTTTACAATAGCCGTCGCCGGTAAGGGCGGCACAGGAAAGACCACAATCTCAAGCCTGATTGTCGGGCACCTGTTGAGGAAGGGTAAGACCCCGGTGTTTGCCGTTGACGCCGATGCAAATGTTAACCTTAACGAGCAACTTGGCGTTAAGGTCGACTCGACGATAGGCGGGATGCGCGAGGAGCTTAAGAAGAAAATCGGCGCCAACGAGGTCCCGGCCGGCATGTCAAAAGATATGTACATGGAGTACCTGTTGCAGGATACGCTGGTTGAGAGCAGCGGATTCGACTTGCTGGTCATGGGTCGCCCGGAAGGGCCGGGGTGCTACTGCGCCGCCAACAACATGCTCAAGCGCTATATCGATATCCTGGCAAAGAATTATCCGTATGTGGTCATCGATAACGAAGCCGGAATGGAGCATTTGAGCCGCCGCACGACACAGAAGATCGATCTTCTTCTGCTCGTCTCCGAGCCGAACCCGATCGGTATTATGACGGCGGCCAGGATTAAGGATTTAGCCAAAGAGATGGAAGTCTCGGTTAAAGAGACGGGTCTTATAATAAACAGGGTCAACGGGCAAGCCCCCGAAAGCCTGATAGAAGAAGCGAAAAACTACGGCCTGGAGGTGCTGGGAACGATACCTGCGGACGACATGCTTATCGACTATGTCATAAAGCACACCCCGCTTGTTGAACTCCCTGAAGATTCTCCTGTAGTCCGGGCGTTAGATACTATACTTGGTAAGTTTGGCATCTAGAGATATCTAGAGAGATATAGAGAGAAAAAGTTCATTAGTAAGAGTCCGTCAAAAGCAAACGTTTCAAAGAAAGGGGAAAATAAATGGCTTTTCAAGCACCGACTGAATCCTACAATGGAAAGATTAGAGAGATTAAGTTGGGCTCGGCAGCGCAGGTTGCCGTAGGCGGCGAGAACACGTTGCCGTTTTATACGTTTGAAGGATCCGTACCGAATGGGCCGAAGATCGCGATGGAGGTATTCGATACCGAGCCGCTGGGCTGGGCTGATGAATTGAAAAGCGTTCTCGGCGACGTCTGGGGCGATCCTGTGGCATGGGCTAAGAAGTGCGAGAGCGAGTTCGGCGCAGACATAATCTGTCTGCAGCTTGCCGGCACCGACCCAAACGGCGCTAACAGAAGCGTTGGCGATGCGGTGGCAACCGTCAAGGCGGTTCTCGATGCTGTCAGTATTCCGGTTATCGTTTACGGCTCCGGCAACGTCGATAAGGACTCGGAAGTTCTTAAGGCGGTTGCCGAGGCCACACAGGGCAAAAACGTCGTCCTCGGTCCTGCCGTTGAGGATAACTATAAATCAATCGCCGCCGCGGCGATGGGTTTTGGCGCTAAGGTTGCCGGCGAGACGCCAATCGACGTCAATATGGCAAAGCAGCTCAACATCTTGATGAGCAACCTTGGCATAGCGGTTGATAACCTGCTTATCGACCCGTCAACCGGTGCTCTTGGCTACGGTCTTGAGTATTGCTTCTCGGTCAATGAGAGGATTAAGTTGGCCGCTCTCACGCAGAACGACAACATGCTTCAGTCGCCGACCATTTCCAACCTCGGCAAAGAGGTATGGAAGGCAAAAGAGGCTAAAATCAGCCAGGAAGAGGCTCCGCAGTGGGGCGACCAGAGAAAGAGGGGCATCATCTGGGAGACGCTTACCGCGGTCTCGGTTATGTTGGCCGGCGCCGACCTGCTTATCATGAGGCACCCGGAGTCGGTTAAACTCATCAAGCAGACAATTGCTGAGTTCGGTATCTAATTCGTGCATATCTAATTAGTACGCATCTATTCGTGTAAGAAGACAGTGGACCAACTTCTGGAGGGGTCCACCTAGAGAATAAGCAGTAAGAAGGAGAGAATATGTCCGACAAAATCAGAAGCGTTGATCCGGCAACAATCGAAATGCTGGAGAAAGTCGGCGACATGTCTACCATGTTTAGCCGAGCTGAAGAGATGAAGCCGTGTACCTTCGGCTCCGAGGGCAGCTGCTGCCGTGTATGCGGTATGGGCCCGTGCCGTCTTGGCGGGAAGAGCAAAGAGGGCAGAGAGAAAACCGGTGTGTGCGGTGCTACGATTCACACTGTTGCCGCCCGTAACCTTGCTCGCGCCGTTGCGGCGGGTGCATCCGCACACTCGGATCACGGTCGCTCGGTAGCGATGACGTTCCTCGCCGCAGCAAAGGGTGAGGCGCCTGGTTATGGCATCAAAGACGAAGCAAAACTCATGACGGTCGCCGGGTATTTCGGTGTTCAGACCGAAGGCAAAACCGTTCAGGAGATCGCCGTCGCCGTTGGTGAGGCCGCTCTCGGCCAATACGGCAAACAAGAGGGCACGCCCATGGCGTATGTACATCGCGCAACCGAGAAGCGCCAGCAAATCTGGGAAGATCTCGAAGTGTATCCGCGCGGGTTTGACCGCGAGGTCGTACAGCTCATGCACCAGACCCACGCCGGCGTCGACCAGGATGCCGAGCACATTCTTATGTCATCGGTTCGCTGCGCGATGGCCGATGGTTGGGGCGGTTCAATGATGGCGACCGACCTTCAAGATATTATGTTTGGCACACCGAAGCCGCTTCGCTCCGAAGCCAACCTCGGTATTCTAAAACAAAAAGACGTTAACATCATCCTCCACGGTCACGAGCCGCTTCTATCTGAGAAGATCGTTGATATAGCGACCGACCCGGAGATGATCGAGTACGCAAAGAGCAAAGGCGCCGAGGGCATCACACTCGGCGGTATCTGCTGTACCGGTAACGAAGTTTTGATGCGCCGTGGCGTTGGCCCGGCCGGTAACGTTCTCCAGCAGGAGCTAGCCATCGCAACCGGTGTTGTCGATGCCATGATCGTTGACGTGCAGTGCGTTTTCCAGGGCATCGTTGAGGCGTCCAAGAAATATCACACCAAGGTTATCACCACCAACGAGCGCGCCAAGATCACCGGTGCCGAGCACATCCAGTTCGAAGAGCACAATGCTATAGAGACCGCCAAGACAATCGTCAAAGCGGCTATCGATAACTTTGCAAACCGCAAGGGCGAGGTCTTTATCCCCGATCACAAAAAGCCGATGATCGCCGGCTACAGCCACGAGTATATCAAGTACATGCTCGGTGGAAAGTTCCGCGCCTCCTTCCGTCCGCTCAATGATGCTATCATCAGCGGCCGTATTCAGGGTGCAGTCGCCATCGTTGGCTGCAACAACCCGCGTACAACGCACGACGACTCGCACAGGTTCCTCGTTGAGGAACTCATCAAGCGCGATATTCTCGTTGTTATGACCGGTTGCGCCGCACAAGGCGCCGCGAAAGCGGGTTACATGACACCGGAGACGATGGAGATGGCCGGCCCGGGCCTCAAGGAAATCTGCGAGACCATCGGTATCGCGCCGGTTCTACACCTCGGCTCCTGCGTTGACAACAGCCGCGTGCTTACCGTGCTTACCGAAGTCGTCCGGGAGGGCGGGCTCGGCGAGGACATCAGCGACCTGCCGGCAGTCGGTATCGCTCCCGAGTGGTACTCGGAGAAGGCGCTTACCATTGCGCTCTACTGCGTTGCCAGCGGTGCGGATGTTATCTTTGGCGGCGTCCAGGCTCCGTATCGCGGAAGCAGTGAAATGATGAGACTTACGACCGAGGGCTTTAAAGAGAAGTTCGGCGCGACATTTGAGTTCTTACCGACAAAAGAAGAAATTCTCGAAGCCACGCTTAACAAGATTCAAGCGAAGAGAAAAGCTCTAGGTATCGATACACAGAAGGAAAGAGTCCTCTTCGATATGGATATGAGGAGGGAACTAAATGTCTAAGATTATTGCTACTTTAGCAATTAGGGGCGCACACGAGACCGTCAACCTGGCGGAGCAAAAAATCAAAGAGGCCGTTGATGCAAAAGGCCCGAATGAAGCGGTTGCGTTTCCAAACACCGGATACTTCCTCCCGGTTATCTATGGTCTAACCGGCGAGAAAATCGAGAAGGTCTCCGATATGGAGCGCGTTCTCAAAATAGCTAAGGACCTCCTTCCGGAGGAGCCGAGCCAAGACCTGTGGCTGCCGTATCTTGGTAACACCCTTGATGCCGGTATTGCCACCCTCTTTGGCGCCGAGATGATTATGGCGCTTCGCTATATCGGCATAGGTGAGCCACCGGTTAACGATCTTTATCTAGGTGCGGCCGATGACGTTATCATGCGTGCCCGCGGCGTTGAGTTTGTAGATGGCTCGGCCCCCGGCTTTGCCGCGGTCGTAGGTGCGGCTCCAACTACCGAGCAAGCGGTAGCTCTTGCTCGCGAACTCCAGCAGAAGAGCCTCTACACCTTCATGGCCGGCTCAACCAATGGCATATGCATGGCCGATCAGCTTGCCGAGGCCGGCGTAGAGCTGGGTTGGGATACCCGTCTCGTACCGTTTGACCCGCATGTATACGGACAGATATATTCGATTGGGTTTGCCACGAGGGCGGCTATGTCGTTCGGCGGTGTTCAGCCGGGTGATTACGAAAGAATCCTTCGCTATAACAAGAACCGCGTCTTCGCCTTCGTTGTTGCGCTTGGCGAGGTCGATCCCATAAAGTACGCTGCGGCAGCCGGCGCTATCAACTACGGCTTCCCGACAATCGCAGACACCGATATCCCGCAGATCCTGCCGACCGGTGTTTGCACTTACGAGCACGTTGTATCCAACGTGCCGGTTGAGAACATCATCCAGAAATCAATCGAGGTTCGCGGTCTTAAAATTAAGATCGACAAGATACCGATTCCTGTTGCCTACGGCGCGGCCTTTGAGGGCGAGCGTATCCGTAAAGACGACCTATTCGCCGAGTTTGGCGGAAGCAAGAGCGAGGCATTCGAACTCTTGCGCATGAGAGATATGGATGAGGTCGAAGACAACAAGATAGAGCTTGTCGGTATCGACCTCAAAGACATGCAGGAGAAGAAGGCATATCCACTGGCCATTCTTGTCGATGTTGCCGGACGCAAGATGCAGAAAGACTTCGAGCCGATTCTCGAGCGCCAGATCCATCACCTGATCAACGGGGCTGAGGGCGTCATGCACGTCTCACAGCGCGATGTCGTGTGGATGCGCGTGGGCAAGAAAGCCGTTGATAAAGGTTTCAAACTAACGGATATCGGTAAGATACTGCATACCAAGATCATGAACGAGTTCCCGGCTATCGTCGACAAGGTTCAGGTGACCTTGATCACCGATAATGATAAAGTCCATGAACTCATCGAGGTAGCCCGCAAGGAATATCATGAGCGTGACGAGCGCGTCGGCGGCCTTACCGATGATAACGTCGACACGTTCTATAGCTGTACGCTGTGCCAGTCGTTTGCTCCGACGCATGTCTGTATTATCACCCCGCAGCGTTTGGGCCTGTGCGGCGCGTACAACTGGCTCGATGGCAAGGCCTCGTATGAGATCAACCCGACCGGCCCCAACCAGCCGATTCTCAAGGGCGAGACGCTGGATGCAGAGAACGGCGAGTGGAGCGGTATCAACGAGTTCCTCTCGGGGGCTTCAAACGGCGCGGTCCCGAGGCTGTACGCCTACTCAATGATGCAGAACCCGATGACCTCCTGCGGTTGCTTCGAGGCTATCGTTGCCCACCTGCCGCTTATGGATGAGGAGACCGGTATGATCTACAGCGGTTTCATGATCGTTAACCGCGATTACGCCGGCGGCACCCCGTTTGGTATGGGCTTTTCCACCATGGCGGGTCTGGTCGGCGGCGGTATGCAGAACCCGGGTATGGCCGGTATAGGTAAGTACTTCCTCGGCAGCCCGAAGTTCCTCTCGGCAGACGGCGGCTTTGCCCGCGTAGTCTGGATGCCGTCCGAGCTTAAAGAGCAGCTCCGCGGTATTCTTGAGGCGCAGGCCGAGCGCTCAGGCGATCCGGACTTACTCGATAAGATCGCCGATGAGACCAACGCGATGACCATGGACGAAGTATTGGCGTTCATTAAGCCGAAGAACCATCCGGTTCTCAGTATGGATATGCTCGGCTAATTAATTGATTGACTAACAACTCTTTTGGAGGTGAGTGAATGTGGCTTTAACCGGCATGGATATTTTTAAACAATTGCCGAAAACAAACTGCGGCCAGTGCGGTATTCCGACCTGCCTGGCGTTCGCAATGAAGCTTGCAGCGGGCGGTGCTTCACTTGAGCAGTGCCCGAGCGTTAGCGAAGAGGCGAAGGCCCTACTTTCCGAGGCTTCGGCTCCTCCGATGAGGGGCGTCACCATTGGCGAGGGTGATTATGCTCTTAAGATCGGTGAGGAACTCGTTATGTACAGGCATGAGAAAACATTCTTCAACCCCCCGGGTTACGCGCTCCTCATCGAGGATACCGACGACCCGGCTGCGGTTGATTCCAAGCTTCAATCACTAAAGGATACGGTATACGAGCGCGTAGGCCAGACCTTAAGGGCTAACCTCGTTGCGGTAAAGAACACGTCCGGCGATGCCGGAAAGTTCGCCGATATGGTTAAAAAAGTCGCTTCGGCTATCGAGTATCCGCTCGTTCTTATGGCAGAGCCTGCGGCTATCGAAGCCGCTTTTGTGTCCGCAGATATTAAGAAGCCGCTCCTTTACGCAGCTACCGCTGCGAACGTTGATGCCATGGCCGAAATCGCCAAGAAATATGGCGCGCCATTGGCGGTAAAACCGGCCTCGCTCGACGAGCTTGGCGACCTGACCACAAAGCTTGACGGCATGGGTCTGAAGGATCTGGTTATCGATATGGGTACCCGTACCCTTAAGGAGACCTTCCAGAACCTTATCTTTACCCGCCGCGCGGCCTTGAAGAAGAAAATGCGCCCGTTTGGGTACCCGACCATTACATTCCCGGCCGAGGAGACCGCGGATGACATGATGGAGACCGTCCATGCGGCTGTCTACACCATCAAATACGGCGGCGTTATGGTCTTAAAAGACCTCAGCCCGGAGAAGGCATACGCCCTCTTTGTCCTGCGCCAGAACGTCTACACCGACCCGCAGAGGCCGATGCAGGTCGATCAGGGTTTCTATCCGATCAATGGCGCAAACGAGGAATCGCCGATTCTTATTACGACCAACTTCTCGCTTACGTACTTCATCGTTTCAAGCGAGATCGAGGGCAGCAAGATGCCGGTATGGCTCGGAATCGTCGATACCGACGGTCTCTCGACCCTTACCGCATGGGCGGCAGGCAAGTTTGTCCCGGAGAGAATCGCCGCCTTTATCACTAAGAGCGACATTCTCGACAAGGTTAAACACAAAACAGTCGTTATCCCGGGCTATGTCGCGCAGATCAGCGGCGAATTAGAGGAAGAGCTTCAGGGCTGGAAGATCGTTGTCGGCCCGCGTGAGGCCGCCGATATTCCATCGTTCCTTAAGAGCTTCCAGCCTGTAATGGCGTAAGAAGCAGGGAACAGCGATTAGCGATTAGCGAATGAAGCTAATCGCTAAT
>Ga0066637_10003135_pt1 | contig 11095 bp, 9 predicted proteins | sample CryGeyCG2014_020_FD_62737 | JGI IMG/M metagenome (GOLD analysis project Ga0066637, IMG submission 62737) | Groundwater microbial communities from aquifer - Crystal Geyser CG08_land_8/20/14_0.20 | ecosystem: Environmental > Aquatic > Deep subsurface > Groundwater | place: USA: Utah: Grand County...
TATAGAGACCGGCTTTGCTGACAGGGTAAAAATAAAAATATATAATGTAGCCGGTGAAGCAGTGAAAGAACAGACGCTTACAGGCGGTCCGAACAAAAGCAGTCCAGCCTACGCCTATGAATGGGGCTGGGAAGGTTATATCCCGAGCGGGGTGTATTATTACACCGTGGAGACCGAGAAGGCCGGTAAAAAACTGAAGGCCAAGGGTAAATTCGCGGTAGTGAGGTAAATATAGCATCTTGCTTTCTGCCGGCCTGAGGAATTCATTTTCCATGTTTTTTAGCTTTTAAATTTTCGTAAAATATAGTTAAGACCGGAAAGAATCCGCCGGTTCTTTTTTAAAAAGCGAGGTATAAAATGTCTAATGAAAAGCATTTAACTGACGCCGATTTTCAGGCCGAGGTTATAAAAAGCGACGTGCCGGTGCTCGTGGATTTCTGGGCGCCCTGGTGCGGGCCCTGTAAGATGATAGGCCCCATAATAGAAGAATTGGCGAACGAGTATGCCGGTAAAGCCAAGATAGCCAAGGTGAACACCGACGAGAACCCGGCCACCGCCGGGGAATACCAGATCTCAGCCATTCCCACTATTCTTTTCTTTAAAGGCGGGAAAGTGGTTAAAGAAATAGTAGGCCTCCAGCCCAAGGAAGAGCTGAAGAGGATACTCGACGAGCTTCTGGCCTGATCAACCCGGCCGCCCGCTTCGGACAAGCAGGCGGCAGAGTGAATTCCGTCCCGTTCGCCAAAATTTCAATGGCGGACGGGGCTTACCTTTCGACGATTTAATGAACCCCAAAGAAATTTTCATAATAGATTCTCACGCCTATCTTTACAGGAATTATTACGCCCTGCCGAAGCTGACATCCCCGTCGGGGGAGGAGGTCGGGGCGCTTTACGGCTTTACCCGCCTGCTCCTTAAGATATTGAAGGAAAAGCGGCCGGAGTTCTTCGCCGTGTGCTACGATTCTCCCGTCAAAACTTTCAGGGACGAATTATATTCCGCCTACAAGGCCAACAGGCCCAAAACGGACGAGGCGCTGATAAAACAGATAAATCTTTCCCGGGAAATAGCGCGGGGGCTCGGGCTCAAAGAAATAATGGCGGAAGGTTACGAGGCCGACGATATCATCGCCTCTCTTTCGAGGAAAGCGGCCCTGGAAGGCTATAAGGTCGTCATAATTTCCGGGGACAAGGACCTGACCCAGCTGGTGAGCGGCGATATCCTTCTCTGGGAACCGGGGGAAAAGGAATACCGGGGCGGGGATTACGTGATGAACAAATTCGGTCTGCCGCCGGAAAAGATAAAGGATTACCTGGCCCTCGTCGGGGATTCCTCGGACAATATTCCCGGAGTGCGCGGGATAGGACCGAAGACCGCCGTGAAGCTCATAGAAAAGTACGGGAGCGCGGAGAAAATAATAGAAAAAGCCATGGCCGACGCGCAGGAAAAGGACCTCGACAAAATAAAGGAACATCTTGAGGACCTCAAGCTTTCCAAAAAACTGGTGGAATTGAACGCCGCGCTGCCTTTCGAGTTGAAGCCGGAGGATTTCAGGGTCGCCTCTCCGAAACCCGGGGAATTGAAGCCGCTGGCGGAAAGATTCCGTTTCAGGGAACTGGTCGCCCTCTCCGGAACAGCCGCTCCGGGGTCGAAGGCGCCGGGGACCGCGGCTGACGGCGGCGGCCAGGGAGAGCTTTTCGGCGCGCAGCCCGTCTCTCCCGTATTCGAAGAGCTGGAGCTGGAAGCTTTTCTGGGCCGGGAAAAGGCTTACGTCTCTTTCGAACCGGGGAAAAACCTTCTTTTCCATGAGAAAAATTTCGCGCCTTACCCCGGCGCGGAGCCGCTGCGCGGCCTGCTGGCCTCGCCCCTGCCGAAATATTTTTACAAGCTGAAGGATTTCATGCGCGAAAAAGGCGGGGGGCTGGAATTTAAGAATTGCCACGATATCTATATCGCCTATCACCTGTGCCACGGGGGGGAGCGCAAGCCCGAACTGGCCAGGATAGCGGCGGAGAACTCCGACGCCGGCTACGGCGGGGAAGAAGGCTTCCTTTACGCTTTTTATTTCCGGGAGATCGCCTCCCGCCTTCTGAGCCTGCTGGAGGAAAAGGGGCTTTCCGGTCTTTACGGGAAGGTGGAAATGCCGCTGGTGGAAGTTCTCTGCGCCATGGAAAATAACGGCATGCTGCTCGATATCCCCAGGCTTAAGGAGCTTTCCTCGGTTTTCGAGGAAAGGGTGAACGCCGTGAAAGAGGAATTCGCCCGGGTTTCAGGCAGCGACCTGAACCTGAACTCCCCGAAACAGCTCTCGCATTTCATATACGAAAAGCTTTCCCTTCCGATAGACGAGAAACAGAAAAAGATGTTCAAGACCAAGACCGGCTATACCACCTCGGAAGAGGCCCTCAAATTCCTGGCCCCGATGAACCCGGCCATAGGACTGGTCTTAAAGCACAGGGAACTGGTAAAGCTTAAAAACACTTTCATAGACCCTCTCCTGGAGAAGGCCGACGCCTCGGGGAGGATAAGGACCAATTTCGACCAGACCGGCACCCAGACCGGCCGTCTTTCGAGCTCCGACCCCAATCTGCAGAATATCCCGGTAAAAAGCGAATACGGTCAGCTCATAAGGAGCTGTTTTACCGCCCGGGAAGGCTTTCTTCTGCTTTCGGCCGATTATTCCCAGATAGACCTGCGGGTCATGGCGCATTTGAGCGGCGACGAGAACCTTTGCAGGGCTTTCCATTCCGGAGAGGACATCCATCTCAGGACGGCCCGCCAGATTTTCGGGCTTGCGCCGGAAAAAGTGGACGAGGGCGTAAGAAGGATAGCGAAAACCATAAATTTCGGCATAATTTACGGCCAGACGCCCATGGGGCTCTCCAGGGAACTCGGGATAAGCTTCGAGGACGCGGAAAAATACATAGGCGATTATTTCCGCGCCTACGCCGGCGTCAAAAAATGGATAGCCGAAACGGCCGAATACGCGAAAAAGAACGGCTATGTGAAAAATTTCGCCGGCCGCATGAGGTATATTCCGGATATAAACTCGCCCAACAGGAACCTCAGGCTTTTTTCGGAGAGGATGGCGGTCAATATGCCGGTACAGAGCGGTTCCAGCGACATAATAAAGAAAGCCATGGTGGAGATACACGCCGCCATAAAGGGAAAAGACGGGATACGGATGATCTCCCAGATACATGACGAGCTGCTTTTCGAGATACGGGAAAGCGAGGCCGCGGGGTTCGCGCCTTTTTTAAAGAAAACCATGGAGGGCGCTTTCCGCCTTTCGGTGCCTTTGAAGGTGGAGATAAAGGCGGGGAAAAACTGGTCGGAGATGGAAAGGCTGAAGGCGCAAGGCTGAAGGCTTACGCCTTATGCCTTATGCCTATGGCCCGAACAAACTGAGCAGTCGCAAAAACACTTATGAACCTTGGAAAATACGCGAAGGATTTTGAAAAAGCCGGGAGGGGGAAGCTTCTCGTGGGGCTGACCGGGCAGGTCGGTTGCGGGAAGTCGTCCGCTCTGGCTTTTTTCCGGGAAGAGGGGGCTTTTACGGTCTCCACGGACGCTCTGGCAAATAAACTATTGACAAACGTGAAATGCTATAGTAAAATTTTAGAAGAATTCAAGAACGCTGTCAAAAAGGACGGAAGTTTAGACAGGTATAAGGTTTCTGAGACGGTTTTCAGGAATAAGACCAAAAGGGAGCGGCTTGAAAGTCTTCTTCACCCGCTTATAATAAAAGAGACAATACCTTTAATAAAAAAATCCCAAGAAAAAATAATCGTAATCGAGGTCCCTCTTTTATTCGAATCGGGTTTTCATAAGTGTCTCGATTTGAGCGTTTGCGTTTATCTGGACCGAAAAAGGCAGCTTGAAAGGCTTTCCCGGCGCGGCTGGTCCGCGAAAAACGCGGAATTGAGGATAAAAGCCCAGTTTTCCGGGGAGAAGAAGGCGGAACTGAGCGATTTAATCATGGACAACGGCGGGGGCAGGAACAGCCTTAAAAAGCAGGTTAAAGGGCTTTACGGAGCTTTTGAGAGAATTTCCGGTAACTGAGAAGGAACGAAAAACAGGAAAGGAGACTAAAATACATGGAAAATAATACCCAGAACAATCAGCAGAATAATTCGGGTGCCGCGCCCGGCGGACAGAGCTACAATCAGGGCGGAGCCAAATTTGACGTCACTACCATGACCAAGATGACCGTTTCGGAACTGGTGAAGATAGCTGAACAAATGAAGATGGAGGGCGTGAGCGGCCTCAGGAAGCAGGAGCTCATCGGCAAGATTATGGAAGCCCAGGCCAAGCAGAACGGCCTCGTAAAAGGTGTGGGAGTGCTGGAGATCCTTCCCGACGGATTCGGTTTTTTAAGGTCTCAGGAATATAATTATCTTTCCAGTCACGAGGATATCTACGTCTCCCCGTCCCAGATAAAGAAGCTGGGCCTCAGGAAAGGGGACAGCATAGAGGGTATGATAAGGCCGCCCAAAGAAGGCGAGAGGTATTTCGCCCTGCTCCAGGTGGAAAATATCAACGGGGTTCCGATAGAAAAAATGAGACACCGGCCTTTCTTCGACAATCTGACCCCCCTGCATCCCAATAAGCGGTTCATGCTGGAGACCGTTAAAAGCGATCTTACCAGCCGCGTGATAGACCTCATTTCCCCCATAGGCAAAGGCCAGAGAGCCCTCATAGTCGCGGCCCCGAAAACCGGCAAAACCATGATCCTGCAGAGGATAGCCAATTCCCTTACCGCCAATCAGAACGAGATAGAGCTTATAGTCCTGCTGATAGACGAAAGGCCCGAAGAAGTCACCGACATGAGAAGATCGGTGAAGGGAGAGGTCATAGCTTCCACTTTCGACGAACCGGCGGACAGGCATGTGCAGGTCGCTGAAATGGTGCTCGAAAAGGCCAAGAGGATGACCGAGCAGAAAAAGGACGTGGTCATATTGCTGGACTCCATAACCAGGCTGGCCCGGGCTTACAATACCGTAACTCCTTCCAGCGGAAGGGTGCTTTCGGGCGGTCTCGAATCCACCTCGCTCCAGAGGCCCAAGAGATTTTTCGGCGCCGCCAGGAACATAGAAGAGGGCGGTTCCCTTACCATCATAGCCACCGCGCTGGTCGAAACCGGCAGCAGGATGGACGACGTGATATTCGAAGAGTTCAAAGGCACCGGCAATTCCGAAATATATCTCGACAGGAAGCTTTCCGACAGGAGGATCTTCCCCGCCATAGACATAAACAGGACTTCGACCAGGAAAGAAGAGCTTCTTATGAGCGAAGACGAGCTGAACAAGGTCTGGATACTTAGAAAAGTACTCGCGCCTCTTTCCTCCGTCGACGCCATGGAACTGCTCGTGAACAAGCTCGGAGCCACCAAATCGAACAAGGATTTCCTTAAGTCCATGGGAATGGCCGGAGACTAAACATAAGAAGTCCAGCGCCGGTGTTTCGCAGTTTGGAGGAATAGAAGATTAGAGGATAATTTATCGTAAATCGTAAAGGGTAAAGCGTAAAAAGTAATATGGAAGCCCCTTACAAACGCTTTCCGTTTTACGTTTCCCGCTTCACGCTAATCCCTTAATCATCCAGTCCTCCAATCCTCCAGTCATCTGATCTTCTGGTTTTATGGAAAGGTACAGGAAATATTATATTTTCGCTTTCATCCCAATCGGCCTGAGCCTGGTCGCGATAGCGCAGATGCCCAGGGCGCAGAGCATGGATTACGCCAGATTCTCCGTTCTGACGGCGCCGGCTCCGGCGGAAGTTTCTCCGGAAGCTTTCAGAAAAATTCCCAGGTTGGTCCATACCAGGCATAAGATAGTCAGGGGGGAGACGATCTCCGGGATAGCTTCCGCCTATAATACCGACATAAAAACCCTTCAATCCACGAATTCCAACGAATTTATCTTTATGCCCTACGGCAATTATATGCGGGTGCATAATAAAAAGGGCCTGCTTTACGAGGTTTACCGCGACGGGGAAAGTTTTAATTCGATAGCGTCGAGATTCAGGCCGTCCCGGTCGGACCCCGAAAAGTTCAGACAGGCGGTCGTAAAGGAGAACGCCTTTCCCGTTCATTATATGCTTAAAAATCACAAGTTTGCCAAAGGGGACAGGGTGCTTCTCCCCGGCGTTTACGTCAACCTGGACACCTACAGGATACCGGTCAGCGGCAGGGTGAGGATAAGTTCCGGTTACGGCAACAGATATCACCCCATCCTCAAAAGGCGTATCTTCCACAAAGGCTGCGACATCCCCATGCCCATAGGTTCTCCGGTTTACCCCGCCCGTTCCGGAAGGGTCATTTTTTCGGGCTGGAAAAGCGGCTATGGCAATACCGTGGAGGTAAAGCACAGGGACGGCTATATAACCAGATACGGGCATTTGTCAGTCACCGGAGTAACCGCAGGGCAGGAGGTGCAGAAAGGCAAAACCCTCCTGGGTAAAGTCGGCTCCTCCGGGCTTTCCACGGGGCCGCATCTGCATTTCGAAATAATAACCCCCGGCGGAAAATCCGTAAATCCCGTCTCGAAGATAGGCAGGAAATAGAACTCAGTTGAAAGTTTAGAGTTGAGAGAGCGGGGGACCTTTTGGCTTACCCCCTTCAGTCCGTCCGTAAGGCTTACCCGTCAGTAAAAAACGTTCCTTAACCCCTCCATATTTGCTAAAATATCTTAGCGGCAGGTTAAGCGAAATATCAGATTGAGATTAAGCGCGAAAAAAGGAATTTTAACGCCGAAGTTCCGAGTAAAAAACCTGCGGCCGGGCGGTTAGTGAAAATATGTTCTTAGTCTTAATCTCGGTTTGGTTTATAAAAGAGGAATACATATGAAAGAAGGAATACACCCGAAATACGCGCTTTGCGAAGTAAGCTGCGCCTGCGGAAACGCCTTTACCACCCGCTCTACCAAGCCGGCCATAAAAGTGGAGATCTGCTCGGCCTGCCATCCTTTTTACACCGGCAAACAGAAACTGCTCGACACCGCCGGCAGAGTGGAGAAATTTAACAGGAAATTTTCGGCTACCTCCGGCAAAATGGCCGAGAGAAAGCCGAAAGTCAAAACCGCCAAGCCTAAAGTCGCGCCGGCTCACAGGAAGAAGCTTTCCACGGCCGCCACGAAAAGGGTCTTGAAGGATGAAAAGCCGGCAGCCCCCGCTAAAGAAGCCAAAGAAAAGAAAGAAAATTAGCTTTCTGAAAACGTCCCGATAGCTTTGTTATCGGGACGTTTTTTATTTGTAAAATAACCAGGAGAACAGCAATTAAGGTATTAAGTGATCAGGTTTGCGAAAATCCCGGAAATGGTTTAACAGCTTTCCGGAGGGTTGAATATCTTAATCTCTAAATCTCTTAATCTCTTGCTTTTATGGCCATAGATATAGAAAAAAAATGTTCGGAGCTCAAGACCGCGCTTTCGGAAATAGAAAAAAAACTTTACTCCTCGCCCCCTTCTCCCGAAGAGCTTCAGCATCTTTCCAGGGAATATCACAGGATAACCGGGATACTGAGGACCTATTCGGAATATCTTTCCGTTAAAAAACAGCTGGAGGAGAACAAGCAGATAGCGGCCTCCTCCTCGGACAGGGAATTCGTGGAGCTGGCTTCTTCCGAACTGCCGGCCCTGGAGGAAAAGGAAAAGAAATATTTTTCCCAGCTAAAGCTCGCTTTCCTTCCCCAGGACAAGAACGATTCAAGGAACATCTTTTTGGAACTGCGCTCCGGCGTGGGAGGCGAGGAATCGGCCCTTTTCGCGGCCGAACTCATGAGGGCCTATACCAAATTCGCCCAGGGCATGGGCTGGCAGGTGGATGTACAGGACCTCTCCGCCAGCGGCCTAAAGGGGATAAAGACTGTCATCCTTTACGTAAAAGGCGAAGGTGCTTATTCCTGGTTAAAATACGAGGCGGGGGTTCACAGGGTGCAGAGGGTGCCGGAAACGGAAGGTTCGGGCAGGGTGCACACTTCCACCATAACGGTGGCCGTACTGCCGGAGATGGACGAGGTCGAGGTCAAAATAGATTCTTCCCAGCTTAAAGTGGATACCTACCGGGCCGGCGGAGCCGGCGGCCAGAACGTAAACAAGGTGGAAACGGCCATAAGGATAACCCATCTTCCCACGGGGATAATAGTCCAGTGCCAGCAGGAGCGTTCCCAGGGACAGAACAGGGCGAGAGCTATGCAGCTCCTGGCGGCCAAGCTGGGCAATCTGGCCAAAGAGACGCAGGAAAAAGAATTTTCCGGAGAACGCAAAAAACAGGTCGGGACCGGGGACAGGTCGGAGAAGATACGGACCTATAATTTTCCCCAGAGCAGAATAACCGACCACAGGATACCGGCCTCGTGGCATAACGTGAACGGGATAATGGAAGGCGGGATGAGGGATATGTTCGAGGATATAAGAGTGGCGCTGGGGGAAGAGGCAAGAGAATAGGGGATAGAGGTCAGAGGCGGAAAGCGGGAAGAGTAATTATTTGCCGTTTACCCGTTGCACTTTCCGCTTTCCGTTTTACGACTGGAGAGGCGGCGGGGTGAAATGAAAGTGAAGGAATTCATAGAAAAATCGGCCGAAATTCTGAAAGAGAACGAGATAGGCGAGGCCAGGCTTAACTCCGAATATATAATCTCCGGGATACTGAATATCAGCCGTCCCGAGGTCTTCCTTAACGGGGAAAGAACCCTCTCTTCGCTCGAGCTGAAGAAGGCGGAAAAATATCTCGCCCTCAAGCTGAAAGGCTATCCGCTGAGCTGGATACTTAAAAAGCACGATTTTAACGGCGTGGAGCTGGCTGTCTCTCCCGGGGTTTTCGTGCCCAGGCCGGAAACGGAGGAGCTCGCCGTCCTGGCGCTGAAGGAAACCCAGGGGCGGGGCGGGCGGCCCAGGATCCTGGATTTTTGTTCCGGAAGCGGCTGCATAGCCGTTTTCCTGGCGCTGAAAAATCCCTCTCTCGATGTCTTCGCGGTGGAGAAGTCTTTCAGGGGTTTTAAATGCGCCTCGCTCAACGCGGCGAAGCACGCCCTGAAAAACCTGCGCCTGGCCCGAAGCGCGAGGATAGGCTTTTTCGGAAAAAAATTCGACGTGGTGGTCTCAAATCCGCCTTACATCCCTTCCGGCGTGATAGGGAACCTGGATATAGAGGTAAGGAAGGAACCGCGCGCGGCGCTTGACGGAGGCGCCGACGGTCTGGATATGGTAAGGCTGATAGAAAGAGAGGCCGGAAAGATAATGAATCCCGGCGGGAAGCTTTTCCTGGAATTCGGGGACGGCCAGGCGGAAAAGATACGGGGAATATTCGGGACCTGGAAAAGCGTTTCCGTCCTCGGCGACCTGAACGGGAAGAGCAGATTTCTTAAAGCGGGAGGACCTGCAAATGGACAGCTTTACAATAAAAGGCGGAAGTAAAATACAGGGCGAAGTGAGGGTGAGCGGCTCGAAAAACTCCTCTTTGCCCGTTCTTTTCTCCACGGTTCTCACCTCGGAAAAATGCGTCATAAAGAACGTGCCAGACCTGATGGACATAAAATCCACCTTCGACATGCTTAGTTACGCGGGGAAGAACTGTTTTTTCGGTTTCAATCTTTTTTCGGCCGGGGAAGGGAAAAAGCTCAAAACCGAGGCTCCCTACGAACTCGTCAGAAAGATGCGGGCCTCCGTGCTTATCGCGGGACCTCTGCTGGCCAGATTCCATCACGTAAAATTCGCCCTGCCGGGCGGCTGCGCCATAGGGGTAAGGCCCATAGACATACACCTGGAGGGCTTTAAAAAGATGGGCGCCAAAATCTCCTACGAGGAAGGCAACGTGATCCTCAAGGCGGACAGGCTGAAGGGCGCCAGGATAAAACTGGCTTTCCCCAGCGTGGGCGCGACGGAAAATCTCATGATGGCAGCGGCTCTTATCGACGACCTGACGGAGATAAGGAACGCGGCCAGGGAGCCGGAGATCTCGGACCTCGCCGGGGCCCTGAGAAAAATGGGAGCGGAAATAGAAGGCGACGGGACGCCGGTACTGAAAGTAAGGGGAAAAACCCGCTTAAGAGGCTTCGAGCACAGCGTGATCCCGGACAGGATAGAGGCTGGCACTTTCCTCATCCTTTGCGCCGCCCTGGGCGGCAGTCTTAAAGTAACGGAGATAGTGCCGGAACATCTCAAAGTCCTCATCAAAAAACTGAAGGAAAGCGGGGCTCAGCTTTATGTCGGCAGGGACTACGTAGAAATAAAGGCGCCGGCCAGGATAAAAAGCGTGAATATCTCCACCGGACCTTACCCGGCCTTCCCCACGGACCTGCAGGCGCAGTGGATGGCTTATATGACGCTGGCTTCCGGGACCTCCAGAATACAGGAAAATATTTTCGAGAACAGGTTTATGCACGCGGCGGAGCTCATGAGAATGGGCGCCGATATAAAAATAAAGCGGAATTGCGCCTTTATAAAGGGGGTAAAAGGGCTCTCCGGGGCCACCGTAATGGCTTCCGATTTGCGGGCGGGGGCGGCGCTGCTGCTGGCCGGCGCCGCGGCGTCCGGAAAGACCAGGATCAGGCGAGTCTATCACATAGACAGGGGTTATGACAGGATAGAAGAAAAAATGAGATGCGCCGGCGTTAAAATGGAAAGGGCGAAGGAGTGACAGACGTAATTCGTAACAACCGTGACACGTGATCCGTGACTCGTTAAGCGTGAAGTGTAAAGCGGAAAGCCTGGGAATAAATATTATAAAATGGGAATGAGGGTTTGAAAAACAATAAACGGAAACCGGAAATGAAACGGCGGATACAGGATTCCGGATACCGGATAAAAACGACGAAATTTGAAATTGGGAACTGAAAAACCAGGGAGTTGCTATGAAAAAAACAATGATGGTATTTTTGGCTTTTATTCTGTGCGGGTGCGGTCCCGAAGCGAAGTTGACGGGCCGCGTAATAGACGAAAAGGGTCCGGTGAAAGGGGCTGCCGTATTGGGGCTGGTGTGGATAGAGGACGGCGATAAGGCTAAGCCCGCGCCCGATCTGAAAACCCTCAAACCGGAAGACATAAACAAAGCGTATGAAACGGACGCGAAAGGCCGGGGCCTGCCGCTGGGTTACGCC
>Ga0066637_10003138_pt1 | contig 11091 bp, 12 predicted proteins | sample CryGeyCG2014_020_FD_62737 | JGI IMG/M metagenome (GOLD analysis project Ga0066637, IMG submission 62737) | Groundwater microbial communities from aquifer - Crystal Geyser CG08_land_8/20/14_0.20 | ecosystem: Environmental > Aquatic > Deep subsurface > Groundwater | place: USA: Utah: Grand County...
TATAAAATTTATTGAGATTCGTAAAGACAAAAGGGAGTTCCTTGTCGTTGCCCGCGCACCCCAGTAGTAGAACGCTTTGCGTTCACTACGGGGCAGGCGGGAGGGCTGGGGCAAGGGCAACATCTCTTTTGGCGACGCGTTTCGCAAAGCGAAATACGAAATTTGGCGGCGGCGGAAAACTCAAACTTTACAAATTGGCTGGGGGACTAGGATTCGAACCTAGATGCCATCCTCCAAAGGGATGTGTCCTACCATTAGACGATCCGGCATTGTTTTATTTTTCTTGACTTTTTGCTAAAATAAAAAGGTGTTTAGCATTAATAATTTTTAATATTATGGATATTCCACTTTCTTTAAGATACATAGAAAGCGCTCTTCAGAAAGGAGAAACAGAAGAGCAGATTAGAAATAAATTAAGAGCGCAGGGGGTCGTTGAGGAGCAGATAAATAAAGCTTTTGAAAAATTGAAGAGCAAGAATGAATTTCTTTCTTCAAATGTTTCCGGTAACCAGGGATCTGCTTCACGGCCCACGCCTCCATTGCCGCGGCCGCCGGAACCAGCCACCCCGCCGATACCGACAATGTCTTTTCAGCGGCCGGACATGCAGAGCAGGATGAAACAAATAGAGTCGCCAAAACGGCTGCCTTTTGGCATCGTGCTTGCAATAATAATACTTATCTTTTTGGGGGCGGGCGTGGCCGGATATTACTATTTTGATGATATGATGAATTTTTTCAAAACAGAACAGTTGCCGATTGTGCCGGCAGGCGAAACAGAGCCGCCTGTTGTAGAAGAACCATTTGCTGAAGTGGTGGAGCCCGTTGAACCGGTAAAGACGGACGAGCAATTGAGAATTGAAGCGATTGATAATTTGAAAGCTTCTGTTAAGGCTTATAAAGTAGATAACGGCCTTTATCCCGAAACCATAGATGGCCTGGATGAAGATATTTTTTATTGTTATCGCCAGAACGGTGAACATTTTGTTTTGGGAACCGTTTTGGATCCTTTAACCCCGGAAGGGCAAGGCGCTTTGGCGGATGATTTGGACGGCAGTTATTATTGCGGAGACGTTGTAAAGAATTGCGCCGACCCGGTTTATTGCGTAGGACCGGGAATTAGCCACTAGCCACTAGCCACTAGCCACTAGCTACTAGCCACTAGCCACTAGCCAATAGCCAATAGTCATTGGATTATGAATAAAAAAAGAGTTTTTTCCGGTATTCAGCCCAGCGGCGGTATACATATAGGTAATTATTTGGGTGCTATAAAAAACTGGGTGGATTTTCAAAAAGATTATGATAATATTTTCTGTGTTGTTGATTTGCATACCATTACAGTAAGGCAAGACCCAAAAATCTTGAAAGAAAAAATCCGGGAAACCGCCGGTTTGCTTTTGGCCTGCGGGATAGACGTGGAAAAGTCTGTTCTTTTTGCGCAGTCCTATATTTCGGCCCATTCTGAATTGGCCTGGATTTTGAACTGCTTTACACCAATGGGTTGGCTGGAAAAAATGACGCAGTTTAAGGAAAAAGCTGCGGGTGGAAGGGAAAGGGCAAGTGTTGGCCTTTTTGACTATCCCGTGCTTATGGCGGCCGATATTTTGCTTTATGATACGGATGTTGTGCCGGTTGGAGAAGATCAGGTTCAGCATGTGGAGTTGGCAAGGGATGTGGCAAAAAGGTTTAATTCGTTGTATGAAAAAGATATTTTTAAAATCCCTGAAGTAAAAATTAAGAAAGAAACCGCGCGCGTTATGGGGCTTTCAAACTCGGAAAAGAAAATGAGCAAAAGCGATGCCGGTGAAAATAACGCGATTAATTTATTGGACACTCCGGATGTTATTTCAAAAAAAATAATGGCTGCCGCAACGGATTCTGAAAATAAAATTCTCTTTGATATAAACCGGCCGGCTATTTATAATTTGCTCGTTATTTATGAATCTTTTTCCGGTTTGACTAAGGGAGAGATAGAAAGTAAATTTGTGGATGGCAAGTATGCCGATTTTAAAAAAGATTTGGCAGAATTGGTTGCGGAAAAATTAAAGCCGATTCGGGAAAAATATAAAGAAATCTCCGAATCGGGCGAAATTGAAAAAGTATTGAAACAAGGCGCGGATAAAGCGCGACCAATGGCTGAAGCAAAACTTAAAGAAGTAAAAGAGGTGATAGGGTTGGGCTAAATAAATTTTCTACGGGCCGTGGCCTAGTGGTTTAGGGCACACGCATGGGGTGCGTGGGATCGCTGGTTCGAATCCAGTCGGCCCGATAGTCCTAATTTGGAAACTTTGTTTCTCGGACCAGTCTTTGTTCTTTAAACAAACCTTAAAACCGTTCTGAAGAAGGAGGATTTTATGAGATGTTCAAGCGCATATTGGAGATGCAGTAACTGCGGCCAGCAACGTATCAAAGAGAAAAGATGTCCGAAGTGCGGCCAAGAGAAGAGGAGAAATGGTAAAAAGGGAAAAAGTACGTGCAGGTCTTTTCCTTCAAAAAACAAGTAAAAGACTTACCCCGGCTCTTTTAATGGCCGGGTTTTACTTTTGTTTAAGATGCAGGTTTTTTTTGAGGCATCTTGTGCAGATTTTTTCACGATGGCCGTCGGGAAAAGTAGCCCATTGCAGATTGGGATATTTGCGTTTTTTTGGTGTTGGATTGTATTTGCCGCGCAAAAGATTTCTTTTGCCGCCCATTTGTGAACCTTTTCCGCAGATCGCGCATTGTTTACTCATGTTGTAAATCAGTTTACAATAGAAAAAGATTTAATTCAAGCGCGCTAAATTTAAAGGAGGGTTAATTATGACCGGAATTGATTTTATTTTTGCGATAGCGGTTTTAATAATGTCAGTTGTTTTTCATGAGGTTTCTCATGGATATTCCGCGTATCTTTTGGGAGACCCTACCGCGAAATACGCCGGCCGTCTTACCTTAAATCCGATTAAACACTTGGATTTTGTCGGTTCTTTGATAGTACCAGCGATTACTTATTTGCTTGGCGGATTTATTATTGGCTGGGCCAAACCCGTTCCGTATAACCCTTATAATTTAAAAAATCAAAAATGGGGACCGGCTATCGTCGGTGCTTCCGGCCCCTTGGCCAATTTCTTTTTGGTTGCCGTTTTCGGTCTTTTGATTCGCTTTTCCAGTTTTTTGTCTTTTTTGCCGCCCGCTTTTTGGCAAATTGCCATCCTGATCGCCTTCATTAATTTGATTTTGGGAGTTTTCAATTTAATTCCTATTCCGCCGCTTGACGGCTCTAAACTTCTTTTCGCGCTTTTGCCTTATCAGTGGAGACATGTTCAGGATTTTTTGGAACGCTATGGTTTTTTCATTTTAATTTTTTTCATTATCTTTTTTCTGCGGCTGCTATTGCCGGCAGTACTTAGTTTGTTTAAACTGATTACCGGAGTTGCCTTTTGATTTTTTATAAACGTGTCATTTGGTTAACAAATGACACGTTTTTTCTTCTCCTCAATTAAGAAATTTGCCTAGTTTTGCGGCAGATGATACAATGAAGGTGTTATGTTGGAGGAAGTTTTAGATAAAAAGTTCGACGAATATCAATCCGTTGTTTTGGGGGCGGTGGATTTTAAGTTTCAGAGAATGGAAGAGAGAATAGATGTTTTTGAAGAAAAGGCGAGAAAAGAGATGTCGGAGATAAGAGGCGAAATTCGCAATTTGACCAACACATTAGAGCATTTTCTTCATAGACTCACTAATTATAGAGTCCACTATGCTTTTCAAAACAAACTCTCTCCGGTACAATTCATGTTGCAACGACAAACAAGCCAACCCATTATTCTTAACATGCCTCAAAAGTCCAAAATGGGGTGGGGTTATACATGGTCTTGCAAATTATTGAAATTTGTATAGATTTATATATAATGTATTTCATTGTGAAATTATGCCGACGATAAATCAATTAATTAAAAAAGGGAGGAAGCTTCAGAAAAAGAAATCAAAAGCCGTGGCTTTGCGGCGCGGCTTTAACGCCAAAAAAAACAAGCCCAAATTTTATCCTTCGTCTTTCAAAAGAGGAGTGTGCTTGAGTGTTAAGACGACTACGCCTAAAAAGCCGAACTCCGCTTTGCGAAAAATTGCCAGGGTGCGGCTTACAAACGGCATGGAGGTGACCGCTTATATTCCGGGTATCGGCCATAATTTGCAGGAACACTCCGTGGTGCTTTTGAGAGGAGGCAGGGTGAAGGATCTGCCCGGCGTGCGATATCATATTGTGCGCGGTATTTTTGACACTACCGGAGTAGAGGGGAGAAAACAACAGAGGAGTAAATACGGCGCTAAAAAGCCGAAAGAATAAAAAATATGCGAAGGAAGGTAAAAAACAAAGTTATCATAAAGCCGGATTATAAGTACGGCTCTTTAGATTTAGAGAAATTTACCAATCATATAATGGAAGACGGCAAAAAAAGCATCGCGCGCAAGGTGGTATATTCGGCCTTGGATGAAATCAAGAAAAGCGCCAAAAAAGATCCGATGGAGGTTTTTGAAACAGCGCTGCAAAATGCCACGCCTCTGCTGGAAGTACGCTCCAGGCGCGTTGGCGGAGCCAATTATCAGATTCCGCGCGAAGTTTCCGCGAAAAGAGGTATTACTTTGGCCATGCGCTGGATAATTCAGGCGGCAAGAGCGAAAAAAGGCCGGCCCATTTATAAGAAGATTGCCGAAGAATTAATATCGGCTTCAAAAAAGGAGGGAGACGCTATGAAGAAAAGAGAAAACACGCACAGAATGGCGGAAGCCAACAAGGCGTTCGCGCATTTCGCCTGGGGAAAATAATCTATGCCTAGAGTTTATCCTATAGAACGCGTCAGGGATATTGGTATTATTGCTCACATTGACGCCGGAAAAACGACCGTTACGGAGCGGGTGCTTTTTTATACTGGTATTTCTCACAAAATAGGCGAGGTGCACGAGGGCGCCGCTATTATGGATTGGATGGAGCAGGAAAGAGAAAGAGGGATTACCATTACTTCCGCGGCCACCACTTGTTTTTGGTTGCCGACATATGTCGGCACGCAGAACAACGCGGACGAAAACGCGGAACAACGCAGAAAGGAGAAGACATATCGGATAAATATAATTGATACTCCAGGCCATGTTGATTTTACCATAGAGGTGGAACGCAGTTTGCGCGTCTTGGATGGCGCCGTGGTTGTGTTTGACGGGGTTGCCGGCGTGGAGCCGCAGTCTGAAACAGTTTGGCGGCAGGCGGATAAATATCATGTGCCGCGTGTATGTTTTATAAATAAACTGGACAGAATGGGCGCCAGTTTTGAAAAAAGTTTTGAATCAATAAAACAGAGACTTACCGCCAATGCTGTTGCCATGAATATACCAATTGGGCTGGAATCTGATTTAAAGGGGGTGATTGATTTGCTTTCCATGAAGGCCTTTTATTTTGAGGGTGATTTTGGCGAAAAAGTGAAAGAAGAAGAAATACCCGAAGCTTTTAAAGCCGAGGCGGAAAAATGGCATTCGGAAATGGTTGAAAAAATATGCGGAACAGACGATGCTCTTTCGGAGAAATATTTGGACGGGCGGGAGGTTTTCGCTGAGGAACTGAAAGCCGCGATGAGGAAGGCCTGTATTGATTATAAACTTGTGCCGGTTTTTTGCGGTTCCGCACTGAAGAATAAAGGTGTGCAGCATGTTTTGGACGGAGTCGTTGATTTTTTGCCGAGCCCGACCGAGGCCAAGCCGGTCTTGGGGAAAAATCCAAAAACAGACAAGGAAGAAACTAGACCGGCTGAAGACGACGGACCGCTTGCCGGTTTGGCCTTTAAACTCCAGACAGACTCCTATGTTGGCCAGTTGATTTATTACAGAATTTATTCCGGCACTTTGGCCGCGGGGTCTTACGTCTATAATCCCAGAACCGGCAAAAAGGAAAGAGTGGGCCGGATTTTAAGAATGCATGCTAATCACAGAGAAGAAGTGAAGGAGATTTACGCCGGTGATATTGCCGCCATTGTTGGTTTGAAAGATACGCGCACGGGTGATACTTTGTGCGATGAAAACAAGCCGATTTTACTTGAAGGCATAGAGCCGCCCGAAGTGGTGATGGCCATGCGTATTGAACCGAAAACAAGGGCCGATCAGGGAAAAATGAGTTTGGCACTCCATAAATTGAGCGAGGAAGACCCCACTTTTAAGATAAAAACAGACCAGGAAACCCTGGAAACCATCATTGCCGGAATGGGCGAATTGCATTTGGAGATTTTGATAGACAGGATGAAGCGCGAGTTTAAGGTGGAAGCCAATGTCGGTAAGCCGCAGGTGGCCTATAAAGAAACGGTTACCAATATTGCCGAGGCTGAAGGAAAATATATCAGACAATCAGGCGGCCGCGGCCAATACGGGCATGTTTGGCTGCGGGTGTCTCCCAAGGAAAGAGGCGAAGGATTTGAATTTGTCAACACCATCAAGGGCGGTATCATTCCGCATGAATTTATTCCGGCCGTGGAAAAAGGAGTTAAGGAAGCGATGGAAAAAGGTATTATTGCCGGTTTTCCTTTGGTAGATATGTCTGTTGAACTTTATGACGGTTCTTTTCATGAAGTTGATTCTTCAGAAGCCGCTTTTAAAATCGCGAGTTCCATGGCCTTGCAGGAAGCAAGCAGACGGGCAAAGCCGGTGCTTTTGGAGCCCATTATGAAAGTGGAGGTCGTTACCCCCGAAAAATTTTTAGGGGATGTTACCGCTAGTTTGAGTTCTAAAAGGGGTCAAATGGATAATATTTCAGATAGAACTAACCTGAAAGTTGTAGACGCGAAAGTGCCGCTTTCGGATATGTTTGGTTATGTTACGTCTCTTCGTTCTTTAACCGAAGGCAGGGCTACTTTTAATATGGAGTTTGACCATTACGCGCCTGTGCCGGAAAATATCGCTCTTGAAATAAAAGAAGGAAGGAAATAACAAAATTGACCTAATTTCTAATTAATCTAATTAACCTAAAAATTTAGAAATTGGATATTGGGAATTGGGATTTGATTAGAGCAATTAGAATAATTAGAGCAATTAGTTAATTTTATGGATAACGACACAAGCGAGGAATTTGTAGATGAAGAGGAATCTCCTTTATTTTCCGATACGGCCATGGAGGATTCTTTGGATTTGGAGGGAGATGTTGACGATTTGCCCATATAGTATAATATATAAATATTGCTTTTTTGGGCAATATTTTATTATACTTAGTAATATACATTATTAATTTAATAAGTTTACTAGTGGCTAACCACTAGTGGTTAAAAACTAAAACTATGGCAGAGAAATTTGAAAGAAGTAAACCTCATGTTAATGTCGGAACCATCGGTCATGTGGACCATGGCAAGACTACGCTTACCGCAGCGATATTGCACTATCTTAATTTGGCCGGTTTTAAGGTAAAATTGGAGAATGTTGACCAGATTGATAATGCTCCTGAAGAAAAGGCGCGCGGTATTACCATTGCCCTGCACCATTCAGAATACGAAACCGAAAAAAGGCATTACGCGCACATAGACGCGCCCGGCCACAGCGACTACATTAAGAATATGATTATTGGAGCGGCTCAGATGGATGGCGCGGTTTTGGTAGTTTCGGCTGCCGACGGCGCTATGCCGCAGACAAGAGAGCACATTCTTTTGGCCTATCAGGTCGGCGTGCCGAAAATAGTCGTCTTTTTAAATAAGACGGATCAGGTGGATGACCCTGAATTGATTGATTTGGTGGAGGCGGAAATCAGGGAACTTTTGACCAAATATAAATTTCCCGGGGATGAGGTGCCTGTTATAAAGGGTTCTGCCTTGAAGGCTTTGGATGCCAAGAGCGCGGACGATGAGGCGGTTAAACCAATCGCTGAATTGGTAAAGGCCCTGGATGAATATATTCCGCAGCCGGTTCGTGAGACGGAGCAGCCGTTCCTGATGCCTGTTGAAGATATTTTCTCCATTGAAGGCCGCGGTACCGTGGTAACAGGAAGAATTGAGAGAGGCAAGATAAAAGTGGGAGAGGAGGTAGAGATTGTGGGCTTGAAAGATACGTCCAAGACCACCGTTACCGGCATTGAGATGTTTAACAAATCTCTTGATGAGGGTTTGGCCGGAGACAACGCGGGTATTTTGCTGCGAGGTTTGAAAAAGGAAGACGTTGAGAGAGGACAGGTTTTGGCCAAAACGGGTTCCATTACTCCGCATATGGAGTTTGAGGCCGAGGTTTATATTTTGACCAAAGAAGAGGGTGGCCGTCACACGCCGTTTTTCAGCGGATACAAGCCGCAGTTTTACATTCGTACGACGGATGTTACCGGAGAAGTTACTTTGCCGGAGGGTACGGAGATGGTTATGCCAGGAGACACTGTTACTTTTAAAATTAAGTTAATTTCCCCGATAGCTCTTGAAGAAAAACAGCGTTTTGCCATTCGCGAAGGAGGTAAAACCGTAGGAGCGGGGGTGGTGACTAAGATTACTCAATAACAAAAAATTCGGTGGTTATTAAGACCAAAAAAATTTCTGCCAAAAGCGTAAAACCCAAGGCCGTTAAAGAAAAAAAAGCCGCGGAAGAGGTTCAAAAATTAAGAATCAGGGTGAGGGCTTACGACCATAAAGTGCTGGACAACAGCATAAAGCAGATTGTTGAAACCGTTCAAAGAGAAGGCGCAGACTTTATCGGACCGATTCCTTTGCCCACCGAAATTAAAAAATACACGGTTAATCGTTCAAGTTTTGTCGATAAAGACAGCCGGGAGCAGTTTGAAATGAGGCTTCACAAAAGAGTTTTGGATATTTTGAATCCTAATCCGAGGGTAATTGATTCTTTAACCAATCTCAATTTACCCGCGGGTGTGGATATAGAGGTGAAGGTCATTTGATTTTTTTATGGCGTTTATACTGGCTAAAAAATTAAAAATGACGCAGTTTTTTGACACGGAGGATAAAGTTCATCCGGCAACTTTGCTTGTGGCTGAACCCAATGAGGTTTCTTTGATAAGAATAAAAGAAAAAGACGGCTACGAGGCCGTTCAGGTTTCTTTAGGGAAAAACAAAAGAGAATTTCCTCTTGAAGAAGGCGTGGAAATCAAAAAGGGCGATAAGATTAACGTGTCGGTTTTCTCTGAAAACGATAAGATAAGAGTAAGCGCCCTTTCAAAAGGCAAGGGATTTCAGGGTGTGGTAAAACGGCATGGTTTTCACGGAGGGCCGAGAACTCACGGACAAAAACATTCTGAAAGAGAGCCCGGTTCCATTGGCGCCACGGGCCCGCAGCGCGTTTTCAAGGGGAGAAGAATGTCGGGAAGGATGGGCGGAGACAGAATTACCATAAAAAATCTTAAGGTTTTGGCAATAGACAAGGAGGCAAATCAGCTTTTAGTGAGCGGCGCGGTGCCGGGCAGGAGGGGAACTTTGGTGGAGGTTAGGTCAGTAAATTAGCCTAATTTCTAATTAACCTAATTTCTAATAAAATCCCCAAATTAAAAATTTTATTAGGTGAATTAGAGCAATTAGAATAATTAGAAATTTATAATTGTGGATATTAAAGTATACAACCAAGAAGGGAAAGAGACAGGGAAAGTCAAATTGGATGACAAAGTTTTTTCCGTTCCTTTCAATGCCGACTTGCTTCATCAGGTAATTGTTTCCATGCAGGCAAATAAGAGAGTGGTAATCGCGCATGCTAAAACCAGGGCCGAAGTCAGGGGCGGCGGCAGAAAGCCTTGGAGACAGAAAGGAACCGGCAGGGCAAGGCACGGTTCTACGCGGTCTCCTATTTGGATTGGCGGCGGCGCGACTCACGGTCCGCTTAAAGAAAAAAATTACGAAAAGAAAATTAATAAAAAAACAAAAAGAAAGGCGCTTTTGGTGGCTCTTTCCCAAAAACTTCGCGATGGAGAGATTTTGGTTTTGGATAATTTGAAATTAACCCCGCCGAGCGGGGCAAGCTTCGCAAAGACAAAGGAGGCCAACGCTATTGTTTCTAATTTAAGCAAGATAAAGGGCTTCGAGGATTTAACAAAGAAAAAGAAAAACAGGGCGGAGGTTTTATTGGCCAATAAAACAGATGAAATAAAAAGGGCCTTTAAAAACTTGTTTGGAATTTTAGTAGAAGAAGCGCGCAGCCTGAATCCGTTGGATGTTTTAACCTATAAATATCTCATTTTCATAAAAGATTCTCTGAAGGTGCTGGAAAAACCGACATCGTAAGTCGGTTTTCGGTTTTTTGTAGGTCTTCTTTCTATTTGTTGACACAGACGGCCTTTTTTTGATAGTATTTTTATATGGCTTATGGGATTACTTGATATAATAAGAGGTAAAAAAAAGCGGAAGGCTGACGAGAAATTAAAGCGCCCCCCGAAAGGCGCTTTTAAAACACCAAAGTCTAAGGTCGCGGAAAAGGTCGCGGGCGGGGTAAAAGAAGGTCAGTCTGAACTGGCCTCCGAAGTCATTTTAAGCCCGCATATTACGGAAAAGGCGATTCTTGTTTCAGAGGAGAGCGTTTTTGTGTTTAGGGTTTCGCCAGAGGCAAACAAGATTCTTATAAAAAAAGCAATAAAGGAACTTTATGGATTGGAGCCGATAAAAATAAGAATTACAAACATGCCGGCGAAACTTAGATTTAGCCGCGGTAAGCAAGGCCGCCGGCCGGGTTACAAAAAAGCAATGGTGTATTTTAAAAAAGGAGATAAAATAGATATTACATGATGCCAAATTCATGAAAAAGTACAAACCCACAACTCCATCAAGAAGGCGCATGACGGGATTGGTATATCGGGACCTGCTTACTTCCACCAAAAGTGATCCTTTTAAAAAACTTACGATGGGTTTTAAGAGAGATAAAGGCAGAAGCAGCGGTAAGATTACCACTCGCCATAATGGCGGCGGCAGTAAGAGATTGTATCGTAAAATAGATTTTAAGTATGACAAAAAAGACATTCCGGCCAAGATTGAAAGCGTTGAATACGACCCGAATCGCAGCGCTTTCGTCGCCCTGGTTTCTTATGCCGATGGAGAAAAACGCTATATTTTGGCGCCGCAAGGTGTAACGCTAGGCAACAAATTTATCGTTTCAGATAAGGCCGAATTGAAAACAGGAAATCGC